>OFFY01000051.1_pt1 | contig 114162 bp, 94 predicted proteins | sample 1521481 | NCBI WGS metagenome assembly OFFY01 (sample SAMEA3504117, study PRJEB24116) | mouse gut metagenome | biome: mouse gut; feature: mouse-associated habitat; material: faeces | place: Denmark | collected 2011
AGCAGAGCCTCCCCGGCTTTATTGACTTATATATATATATATTAAGCTAGCCTAAAAATAACTATTTTTAGGGAGATTAATATGTATTATAATAAAAAATATCAGGATTTCATTGATGATAATTTCTTTGTTATTGATTCCGATAACTGCAAAACTATTAAAAGCAAACTCTATGGTTTTGTATTATTAGATAACAAACTGATAGCTTTTAAAAATAATTATAATAAACATATTGAAAAAAAAGAATACGGCACATACATTAATATTATCAAAGAAGATGAAAAGCTGATTATAGAACAAGACGCAATAGGAAGTTATGGTTTATTCATCTATCAAAAAGATGCTTATTTTGCCATTTCCAATTCATTCTATTATCTTGTCCTTTATTTAAATAAGAATAAAAAGCTTACAATAAACATGGATAATATAAAATATTTTATGACCCAGCCCCTCACCACATTATCCATAACAAAAACACCGATTTATGAAATAAAACAAATAGATAAAGACATGAAAATCATTATTGACACAGAAGCTAATTCCGTGGATTTTGTTAGGGATAAACTGCAGCAGCATATTTTCAATATCGATTCCCAAGAATGTTTTGAAATTTTAGATAAATGGTTTTCGAAATATTGCAGTTTTATTCAATCTCTTTCTAAAAATAACATCTATTTTGAAACATCATTATCAGGGGGAAGAGATACACGGCTTGTTTTAACATTATTTAATCATTTAAATTTGTTACCAAAAATAAATATTCGTACTTCCACAGGTCAAACTGACCGTGAAAAAGTAGATTTTATCATTGCCAGTCATATTGCCAAACAATATCATTTCCAATTAAATAATAAAATTGATGATACTCTACAAAATAAACTGAGCAGTGAACTTGCTTTTCTCCTTACATTTTTCATGCAGTTAGGTTTGCATAAAGAATTTTATTTTGTTGAACATTACCATTTAAAGCCAAGCTTCAGATTTAATGGTTTAGGCGGAGAAGGCTTGCGCAATACATGGAAAATGTCACCAACAAGTTTTATAAACAAAAAGGTCAATGATATGGAAGCTTCTACAGGTATTTCAAGAAATTATCAGGATAATTTTATAAGAGAAAGCTTTGATTATTTAAAAAAGATTACAAAAGAAAATCTTGGATCAGAACTGTATAATTATACATGGAATAAGACACATTCTGGAAAAGCCAATGCTATTGCTATGCTGCGTAATCAATTTTCCATAAGCCCTTTACAGGATCCAATGTTAAAATTAATCAAAATAAATGATTGCAATTATGACGACTTATTATTAATCGCTGTCATATACCAGCGCTATATGCCGACTGTGATCGACATTGCCATTACAAGTGAACAAATTAAACAATCCGTTAAAGAACAGGCAGATTTAATACAGAAAAAATATCCAAAAAATATTCATATAGATGATACAGTTATGCTGGATTTTGGCGAACGGGTAATTCCAGAAAATGAAGAACCAACCCAAACTCCGCAGGAAATTTTATCTGCCCTTTTTAACACCAGTGAAGTGATAAATTTCTCCCGTTATTTTATTAATGATACCATTTATCCGTATTGTACGCTCTGGGCAAACAGTAAAACAATGTATATGAATTATTCGGCTCCCAATACACTTGTGGCTTTTTCTCTACTAGCAAAAACTTTATTAACCAATGAATTTAATTTTAATGACTATTTATGTCAAACAATTAACTAAATTCATTTATTACAACGTTTTTTAATATATTTTCAGTCTTTTATGGAGCTTACAAAAAAATTTTTATTTCTGTAAAAAAACTATGTACAAAATTAGCTATTTAATATAAAGTCCATTCACTTTATGCTCAGAAAATTTTAACCGTTTCTCTCTGGCATACTGATTACTTTTTGGAGAGGCTTTATGGATCCATATTACGCTGGGTGGCTTTCCATTGTTCCACCTGTTTTAGCAATTGTGCTTGCTCTTATTACCAAGGAAGTTTTTTCATCACTTCTGCTTGGTATTTTAAGCGGAACACTGATTTATTCCATTGGGATAAATGCTGACCATGTGCTCATTAAAACCATTGATGTTACCTTTCAGACAATGGCAGACAAAGTTGATTTCAATATCATTCTTTTCTGTAGTTTGCTTGGCGCTCTTGTATACGTTATTTCTTTAGCCGGCGGAACAAAAGCCTACGGCGTTTGGGCGACAAAACGCATTAAAAGCAGAAAAGCAGCCATGCTTTCAACCGGAGGCTTAGGCGCTTCCATTTTTATTGACGATTATTTCAACTGTCTGACTGTAGGTACTGTAATGCGTCCCGTAACGGATACCTATAAAATTTCCCGTGCAAAATTAGCGTATATTATTGACTCTACCGCCGCTCCTATCTGTATTATCGCACCTATTTCAAGCTGGGCTGCTGCGGTTGGCAGCAACCTCAAGGCAACAGGAGCTTTTGACAGCGATTTTGCTGCCTTTGTCTCAACTATTCCCTATAACTTTTATGCTATTTTAGCGTTGACCATGGTTTTCCTTGTCTGCATGTTCAGCCTTGATTTCGGACCTATGTATAAGGCGGAAAAACAAGCCCTCACCGAAGGCATTATCGGCGATACTGACAGCCAAACCCATCAGCTCAATGCTTCCAATAACGGTACTATTTATGATATGCTTATTCCTATTATCAGCTTGATTATATTTGCCACCCTCGCCCTTTTATACAGCGGGGGATACTTTGGCGATGATCCGGCATACCATACATTAGGCGCAGCTTTTGGGAACTGCTCTGCGGCTCCTTCCCTTGTTTGGGGCAGTTTCGGCGCTTTGACTGTTGCCTTCTTCCTCTTCATTCCCCGCCGTCTTTTGACCCTGCATGCATTTATGGACGGTGCTGTGGAAGGCATGAAAGCCATGCTTCCGGCCAATATGATTTTGGTGCTTGCATGGACAATCAGCGGTGTCTGCCGTAACCTCCTGCAAACTCCGGAATTTGTAAAAACCTTATTTGAAGCAGACGGCGGCGCTACTGCCGGCTTCCTGCCTGCTTTTATTTTCATTGTTGCAGGATTTTTGAGCTTTTCAACCGGAACCGCATGGGGTACGTTCGGTATTTTAATTCCTATTGTTGTTCCTGTCGCACAGGCTATCAACCCAGAAATTATTACTGTCTGCCTTTCCGCAACGTTGGCGGGTTCTGTTTTTGGCGACCACTGCTCCCCTATTTCCGATACCACCATTCTTTCCAGTGCAGGGGCAGGCTGCAACCATGTTCAGCACGTTTCCACGCAGCTTGGCTATGCAATTATAGTTGCGTCCTGCAGTCTTGTGGGTTATATTATTGCAGGCTTCACAGATGCCAATATCTGGCTGAGCCTTGGCGGTGCTTTGCTGACATTAATTGTTGCGGTTTTACTTTTGCATAAGCGAAGTGAAAAACTTGCATAAAGAAAAAAGCACTCGTGTGAGTGCTTTTTTTATAGATAAAGGAAAAAACTATGCATATTTTCTATTTTTTTGGAGACTCCATTACTCTTGGCGTTAATGTTTTGCCTAAAAACAGTTTTTATCAATTACTACTCGAGAAATTACAGGAAAAATTCCCTGTTCCTCCAACAAAATTTTACAATCTGGGTGCGTGCAAAAACTCTTCCAAAGAAATCCTTGCCCGCTTTGACAACGAATTTTCTGCTCGGAATTTGCCCGGAAGCACTCCCTTTTTCTTTCTCATGTGCGGGGTTGTGGATACCATGAAATTTACCGATACCCCCTATTGCAGCCTGAGCGAAAGCAGGGAAAATTATCTTGCTCTTCTCCAAAAAGCAAAGGCAAAAGGGCAAATCATCGCCATAAGCCCAAGTCCTGTTGCAAACGAAGAGCAAAATACGCGCCTGCAGGAACTTATCAGTATTCAGGAAAAAATCTGTACGGAGCACAATGTGCCCTACCTCAATATTTTCCCTGCCCTGCACAATAACGAGTTTATCAGCGATTTAAAAGACGGCGTGCACCCGAGTGAAAGGGGCAATGCTCTCATGGCAAAAGCTATTGATGCCGGGCTAAAAAAACTTCTCTAAAAAATTTGTGCAAGAATACCTTGCTTCATTTACAAATCGTGCTTATATTAACCCTATCCAATAAACGGAGGAAATAAAATGGAATATAATCAAACCCAAAGCATGGCGACCGGTCGTTCCGGTGTTGCGATTTTCATGCAGCAAGTCTACCTTTGGATGACGGCAGCACTCCTTGTAACCGCTTTGAGTGCTTTTTTCACTGTGAATAATGAAACGATTTTAATGGCAACATTTTCAGGATATACGCCAATTCTCCTCATTGCAGGCATTATCGGCATTGTTATGTATCTTTCCTTTGCCATGCATAAACTATCCCCGGCTGTTGCGACATCTCTTTTCCTTCTCTATGCAGCCCTCAACGGTGTTTTTCTGGCTCCTCTCGCCTTAGTGTATACGGAGGCTTCCATTACCAAAACATTCATCATTACTGCCGGTATGTTCGGAGGCATGAGCCTTTTCGGCATGACAACCAAAAAAGATCTCACAGGTATCGGATCTTTCTGTATCATGGGACTTTGGGGACTTATCCTTGCCATGATTGTCAATATTTTTATGAAAAGCTCTGCCATGGACTTTGTTATCAGCATTATTGGCGTTATTGTTTTTGTCGGGCTGACTGCCTTTGATACCCAAAAACTGAAACAAATGGGCGAAACTGCTCCGTTAGATGATGCTGTTGCCATGCGCCGCGGTGCCCTTCTTGGCGCTATCACCCTTTATCTTGATTTTATCAACCTCTTCCTGTATTTGCTCAGACTATTCGGTGAGAGAAAGTAGCAGAATAAACGCTAAAACGTGTTTTCAATTACCCCGTTTATTGGTTGAACAAACAGCCGGTAAACGGGGATTTTTTATACAGGACTATTCCGTTTGGCATTCAAAGAGTGTTCATGGAATTTAAATTAATTTTTTGCTTTGTTCTCTTATGAGGTTTATTTTATAACTGACAGATATAATTATAAATATCTTTTTATACTTGGTGCTTAGTATACTTTTAATAACGCAATCTCATAAAGGCTATTCGTTCATAAACCTCTTTTCAGCATAACGCATTATTTTTGGAGAAATGATTTCAATGCCTGTTATGAATACTATTCATGACAGAGATGATATTTTTACTCCTCATGTTACCCCAAGAAAGCCTGACACCCTATTAAAAATTGCTTGCAGGCTTTGTTGACTCATACTTCAGTTTTAGGAACAATGGTAAGTTTATAGCCATAGGGTTAAAATTTGAAAAAGAGTATCAATTTGAGGTGTTGATTTTAATTTTCTCCTGCTCTTCTTAAAATTTTCCTTGACAATAAAAAATGTTCTCTATATAAGAACAAAACAACGGATGGTTAGCTCAGTTGGTAGAGCATCGGTTTTACACACCGAGGGTCGGGAGTTCGAGCCTCTCACCATCCACCAGTTTATGCCTCATAGGAGGCTTTTTTTATACCCTTTTTCCAAAAACCTTTTTTTGCTTTTTCTTATCATAAAAACAAAGAATAAGGTTTATCCGAGGTTCTTATGCAAAAATCCACTTTATGTATGCGGACATTTTTTTCCTTTTCCCTTTGCCTGCTTTTTCTTTTAACTGGCTGCGCAGCAAAGGAAACGGGATCTTTACAAAGTATTCCAGACCCTTATCGTGAACAATTTGAAAATACCGCATTGGCTTACCGTCTTTGTATTCAAGATAATATTGCCAAAACAGATGATTTTAACACAGATTTATTTACAGCAGCCATACTTGCTGAAACACGGTGTCAGCATTTAAGCACAGAATTGCAGGAAATTTTGCAGGAAGTGGCAAAGACTGATACCGGAAGAGAATACAAATATTTAAACGAAATTCTTTTTAAATATGATATGGCGAAAAATCAGGCTATAGAAGTTGCAATCAGTTATTTAATTCCCTACAGAAGCAATAAATATAAAGATTATGATTTCATCTACCTTGAAAATGAAGAAAATATCAATGCAGTCATAAAAAAAGATTAATATTTTTAGCCCGCTGTTAAAAAAGTGGTTGATAAATAACTTTTATTTCTTCGCTTGCAGCGCATAACTCTTGTTTTATGAAATAAAAGCAAGCGGCGGGGGGTATGGAAAGCGGCAGCCCTTAGAGAGTGAACGAGCTTTGCGGATAGCGGCAGCAGAGATGATCACCTCCCCATAAAAAACTATTGACCAAAATTTTTGTCATTAAATCTAAGTAAAATAAAATCAACCGGGTAACATAACAAAGCAAAATTTTTCAAAAACCATAAAAAAAAGCCGTTATCAAAACGGCTTTTTTTATTTATGCAAAAGGAATATTACTTTCCGGCTGCCTTTCGTTCCTGTTCATCATCAAAGGTATGTACCTTGCCTGTCGCATTGTATTCCTTGACGAGCTTAAAGATTAATGGGCTTAACAGCAATATGCCAATCAAGTTGGGAATTGCCATTAACGCATTTGCACAGTCAGCGATAAGCCATACTAAATCCAGCTGCACCATTGCACCAACCGGAATAGCCAAGGTGTAAACAATACGGAAAGGCATCAGCGCCTTGTCACCAAAAAGATAAATTGCACAGCGTTCACCGTATACGCACCAGCCAAGAGCTGTTGTAAAAGCAAAGAAGAGCAGACAAATAGTTACCAGCTTGCCGCCTATGCCGCCAAGAGCAAGGTCAAATGCTGCTGTTGTCAGGGCAACACCGTTCAACGCTTCAGGAGCACGCCATAAGTCTGTTACCAAGATTGCAAAACCTGTCATACTGCAAACAATAATGGTATCAATAAAGGTATCGAGCATACCGAGCATAGCCTGATTGACAGAACAGTTATTAGTAGCTGTTGCATGGGCAATAGGAGCAGTACCGAGACCGGCTTCGTTAGAAAATACGCCGCGCGCCATACCGTAACGAATAGCCATCATGACGGTAGCACCCGCAAAACCGCCCTGTGCAGCCGTAGGTGTAAAGGCATCATTGACAACATAAATAAAGACGTCCACAACTCTGTCGGCATACAGAATAATAACGGTCATAGAAACAAGAATATAGACAAGAGCCATGAGGGGAACAACCTTACCGGCAAAATTACCGATACGCTGGATACCGCCAAGAATAACAATAGCGGCAATAATAAACAAACCAAGCGCACTCACCCAGTTTGGCACGCCAAAGTTGGAAGCAAGCGATTCTGCAACCGTGTTGCTTTGGATCATGTTACCGGTACCAAAACACGCACAAATACAGAAAATACAAAAAAGAATGCTCAAAAATTTAAATTTGGGACCAAGACCGCGTTCAATAAAAAACATAGCCCCGCCAACATAGTTGCCTTGCGGGGTGCGCTGTCTGTAGTACATGGCAAGCAAAATTTCTGAAAATTTTGTAGCCATACCGACAAGAGCCGTTATCCACATCCAGAACAAGGCGCCGGGTCCGCCTAAGAAAATAGCCGTTGCAACCCCTGCAATATTCCCCGTACCAATAGTACCGGAAAGAGCTGTCATCAAAGCGTTAAAAGAAGAAATTTCCCCGTCACCGGAACTGCTGCGTCCCTTCCAGATACCTGCAAAGCCATGCGGCATTTTGCGGAATGTAAAAAATTTCAAACCAAAGGTTAAATAAATACCCGTACCCACCAAAAGAACAAGCATGGTAGGTCCCCAGAGAAAACCGCTAAAACTGTTTAAAAAATTCATCAATGATTCCATGAACACCTCCTATTTGAAAAAACGCTAGCATGAAAAAAATAAGACCGTCCATGCTTTTTTATAATTTTTTTTTCATCTTTTCAAATTATTTTGCTAATCACCCTAATTATATAGATTATTTTGATCGTTTTTCTTTTCACAATTTTTTCAGTCAATGCGTTATGTCCCCTGCTCAACATGTGAAAAATGTAATGCATGCTTTTGCAGGGAGAACATACACTTTTTCGCGCATCGCAGCAAAAAATTTCACGGCAAAAAAATTTTTTTATCCCGCGGAAAGAAACACCTTGTGCAACCTTTCAAATTTTCTTTACTTTTCAGCAAAAAAAAACTATAAATACCCCATGAAAAACACACAAAATACCCCGCAGCATGTTCATTTTGATTACAGCCGAAAAGAGCGCCTCGGCTTACCTGAAGCAATTTTTTGTGAGGGAAAAGACAGGAGCATTATTCTTTCCCTGCTGCAGGAATTTAATAAAAATACGGGGAAAAGTATCCTTTTTACCCGTTTATCTCCTGAAATTTTTTATAGCTTCCCAAGTGAAGTGCAGGAAGGAGTGTCTTACCATACCCTTTCCCGTACGGCATTTGCTTTTGCCCTGCCTGCCCATGCGTCAAAGAAAAAAGTTGCTGTTGTTTCCGCCGGCAGTGCTGATGCGCAAACAGCATGGGAAAGCTCACGGACACTTGAATATTTGGGAATCGACCATACCATGTTTGAAGACTGCGGGGTTGCAGGGCTTTGGCGTATCCAAAAAGCTTTGCCCGAAATCGAAGAACATGACATTGTCATTGCCGTTGCAGGACTGGATGCCGCGCTGATTTCTGTTTTGGGAGGACTGACCAAAAAACCTCTTCTTGCTGTACCGAGCTCTGTTGGGTATGGCATGGCAAAACACGGTGAAACAGCACTTTCTTCCATGCTTGTCAGCTGTTCTTCCGGCATTTCCGTTTTTAATATTGATAATGGCTTTGGAGCAGCCTGCGCTGCTGCCCGTATTTTAAATATGTTTCTATCATGATAGTCTTGAGGATTAATATGGAACATCAGCACCATACGCACGAACATGCTCATCACCCTGAACACTCACATGAACACCATTCGCATGAACACACGCATCACGAGCATGCGCATGAGCACACACACAAACATCATCACCCTGCCCGTAAACAAGATGAAAAAATCCTCTGTATACGTCCCCAATCAGGCTTATCCGGGGACATGTTCCTTTGCGGCTTGGCGTCTCTGCTTGAGCTCAGTCAGGAACAAATCAACGAATATTTAAAAACCTTAAATCTTCCTCAGCTTGAAAACTGCCTCACTCTTCAAAATCGTTTTGTAAACGGTATACGAGGCAAAAACGCAGATGTCAATGTAGCTCACGAACACAGCCACAGGACGCTTCTTGATATTCTGGACATTATTAATAAAAGTTCCATGCAGGATAAAGCCAAGGAATTAGCCTGTGCAGCCTTTACTCTGCTTGCAGAAGCCGAAGGGGCTGTTCATGGCAAAGAAGCAAAAGACGTTACTTTCCACGAAGTGGGGGCACTGGACAGTATTTTGGATATTTGCCTTACCTGTGCATTTTTTGTGGAGCTCAACCCGGCAATCTTTATTTGCGGTCCTCTTCCCCTTGCTGACGGCAGTATTCATTGTGCCCACGGCATTATTCCAAGCCCTGCTCCTGCGGTGCTCTCTTTATTAAATGATGTTGCAGTTTGTTCTTTTTCAGGCTCCGGAGAAACGATAACGCCCACAGCCATAGCCCTCCTCAAAGCGTTACAGGCAAAATTTGGAAAATGGGCAGCTATGAAAGTAGAAAAAAATGTTCTTGTCTATGGCAGTAAAATTTTTGAAAATGCCCCCAATGGAAGCATTTTTGCTCTCGGGACAGCCTTATAAAAAAAAATTTAAAATCCTCTGTATTTGCTTGACGATTTTATAAGAATAAACCAAAATATGATGTTTATACATTCTGGAGGCATAAAGAATGGCTGACTATAAAAAAACTTTAAATTTACCCAAAACTGCATACCCAATGAAAGCGGATCTTGTCCATAAGGAACCGGAAATGCTCAAATTTTGGGAACAAAATAATATTTATGAAGTCATGCAAAATGCATCTGGCGCCAAGGGTGAATATACGCTTCACGATGGTCCTCCCTATGCCAACGGGCATATTCATTTAGGCACGGCACTCAATAAAATCTTAAAAGATATTATTATTAAATCCAAAAACTTAGCAGGTTACAAAACCCCTTACGTTCCCGGCTGGGACTGCCACGGGCTTCCCATTGAACGCAATGTGGAAAAAGAACTGGGGGACAAAAAAGAACAAATGCCCCAAGCTTCTATCCGCAGAGCATGCAGAAAATATGCCCAAAAATTCCTTGATATCCAAAGAAAGGAATTTAAACGCCTTGGTGTGCTCGGAAATTGGGATAATCCGTATATTTCTATGGATCCGGCTTATGAATCCGTGACTGCGGCAGAACTTGCCGATTTTGCGGAAAAAGGCAATGTGACCCGTTCCAAAAAGCCTATTTACTGGTGTAATTCCTGCCAAACAGCTCTTGCTGAAGCTGAAGTGGAATATAATGACCATACCTCCCCTTCCGTGTATGTGCGTTTTCCTTTAAACGATGAAAAACTGAAAAACGTTTTCCCTCAGGCTGATCCTGTTCACAGCTATATTGTGATATGGACAACTACCCCATGGACATTGCCTGACAACCTTGCCGTGTGCCTGCACCCTGAATTTATCTATGTGCTTGTACAGGTTGACAATGAACAATACATTTTAGCCAAAGAACTTCTTGAAAACTGTGCTAAAATTTTCGGCTGGGAAAATTATACTGTTCTTGCAGAATGTGAAGGCAAAAATCTTGAAAATTTAGAAGCGCATCATCCTTTTTATGACCGTAAATCCCTTGTCATTCTTGGCGAGCATGTTACACTGGACGCCGGTACCGGCTGTGTCCACACAGCTCCGGGACACGGACGCGAAGACTATGAAGTGGGCTTAAAATATGGTTTGGAAGTCTATTCTCCGCTTGACGACAAGGGATGTTTCCTTCCCTCTGTTGAATTTTTTGCGGGCATGAATGTTTTTGAATCCAACCCTCATGTTATTGCCAAACTGGAAGAAACGGGTAATCTTCTGGCACAGGCTAAAATCAGCCACTCCTATCCCCATTGCTGGCGCTGTAAAGAACCGGTTATTTTCCGCGCTACCACTCAATGGTTTATTACCATGGATACCAATGACCTGCGTAAAAAAGCACTCAACAGTATCCGTAATGAGGTAAAATGGATACCAAGCTGGGGTGAAGACAGAATTTATAACATGGTGGAACAGCGCCCCGACTGGTGTATTTCCCGTCAACGGACATGGGGTGTGCCTATTCTTGCACTTCTTTGTCAGGATTGCGGTGAAGCATGGCAGGATCCGAAATGGATGCGCGATATTGCTTCCCGTTTTGCAAAGCACCCCACAGGCTGTGACTACTGGTATGAAGCAGAAGATGCCGAAATTATCCCGGAAGGTATTAAATGCCCCCACTGCGGCGGCACGCACTTCAAACGGGAAAAAGATATCCTTGACGTTTGGTTTGACTCCGGCACAAGTTTTGCCGCTGTTATGGAAAAACGCCCTGAAGGCAAATTCCCTGCCGACCTTTATCTGGAAGGATCCGACCAGCACCGCGGCTGGTTCCACTCTTCCTTGCTCGCATCTGTCGGCACACGCGGCACTGCCCCCTATAAAAACGTGCTGACCCATGGTTATGTTGTGGACGGTGCCGGCAGAAAAATGTCCAAATCCATAGGCAATGTTGTTGCTCCGCAGGAAGTCATTGACAAACACGGGGCAGAGCTTTTGCGTCTTTGGGTTTCCAGTGTCGATTACCGCGAAGATATCCGTTTTTCTGACGAAATCATGAGCCGTCTTGTGGACGCCTACCGCCGTATCCGCAATACTATCCGCTACATGCTCGGCAGTATTTCTGACCTTACCAAAGAAAGCATGATTGCCCCCAATAACATGGAAAGTCTGGACAGATACGCTCTGGACACCGTTGTGCAGGCCCATGAAAAAGTACAGGAAGCTTACAAAGAATTTGAATTCCATAAAGTCTATCATACCTTGCACGGTCTTTGTGCAACGGAGCTGAGTGCCTTTTATTTCGATATCTTGAAAGACAGACTGTATTCTTCTCACCCTGACAGTAAGGAAAGACGCTCCGCCCAAACTGCACTTTACTATATTTTAATAATTTTACTGCGTGATATGGCGCCAATTCTCAGTTTCACGGCTGAAGAAAGTTACCACTATATCCCTGAAGCGCTCAAAGACGATGCAAAAACTATTTTTGCAACGCAGGATTTAAATTATGCAGGCTTTACTATATCAGACGAAGTACGCCAAAATTGGGAACAATTATTGCTTATCCGTTCTGAAATGACAAAAGCCATTGAACCCCTGCGTAAGTCAGGCGAAATCGGACATTCCCTTGATACTGCCGTTGAGCTGTATTTAAAAGACAGCTATGAACAGGCTCTCAAGGCATGCAATACAGATTTGCGCGCTGTGTGTATCGTTTCCCAGCTTCATGTATACAGCATTGACAAAGCCCCTGTTGACGCTGTTTTTGCTGAAACGGAAGGCATTGCCATTGCAGTGACAAAGGCAAAAGGGGAAAAATGTGAACGGTGCTGGATTTATTCTGATGAACTCGGTACTGACAACAAGTATCCGACGCTTTGCCCCCGTTGTGCAGAAGTGATGAAAAAACTTGATACACAGGAAGAATAGTGAAAGATAATAGATATAAAATTCTCATTATTTTTGCTCTATTTTGGATTATTGCGGATCAGCTAAGCAAATGGCTTATTGTCCACAATCTTCCGCTTCATGAAGGTTTTGTCATTATTCCTCAATGTGCAAATATTGTGCATGTGCGAAATTATGGCGCGGCTTTCGGTTTTTTGAATAATCCTGATACCGATTGGCAATTTTGGTTTTTTGTCTGTGTAACCCTTTTTGCCCTTGGGATTATTCTTCACTTTATGCGTAAAATGCCTTATTCAAAAATTCTCAGTTTTGGCTTTGCCTGTATTTTAGGCGGAGCCGTCGGGAATTTTGCCGACAGGGTACGTTTACGTTATGTTATTGATTTTATAGATATTTATTATGACAAATGGCATTGGCCTGTTTTTAATGTGGCTGACATTGCCATTTGTTTCGGAACCCTTATTATAGCGTATATTTTTTATAAAGAGCCCAAAAGGTAAGCTATGTTTTTTTCCCATGTTTCCGGTTTGACATTTTTTCTTTTGATGCTGCCTGCTGTTCTCAATTTATGGACAATCTGGCATGCTCTGCGCCATGCTTTTCCCTTGGAAAAAGAGCGTGTAATATGGGTTCTTGCAGGAATTTTTCTCCCGCTTCTGGGAGGAATACTCTACCTTCTTTTTGGACTGAAACGAAGTAAACCCTTACGTTAAAGGAGTTATACACCATGAAAAAATCTTCTCTGACTCTTATTCTTTCCATAGCTTTGCTTGCCGGTGCGTGTACCACCACAAGAGGCGGCGGAAACCTTCAATATGCAGTCAACGAAAATACCAATGCCATACGTCAATTACAGGCTCAAGTTTCCAATATGCAGCCTGCTCAGGCTGACAGCTGGTCACAGCTGCAGGCACTGCACCGCGAAATGTCTGCCCTCAAAGGGGCTTTGGATAATTTGCAAAACAGTACTGCCCATTTAGGAGGCACTGCAGAACTTGGCAATATTATTGCCCGCCATGACAGAGCACTGCGGTTAATTGAAACCCAGCTTGCCATGGATTTACAGCTGAATTCCCCTGTAACACAGCAAAGCGCTCCTGTTACGGCGGCTCCTACAGAAACCGACAATACGGAAATTATCACTACGCCAACGCCAAATACGCAAACCCAAGCACCTGCTGTTACCCCCTCTCCCACCAATCAAAATAACGCGGCAAAAACCGCTGATACGGCACAAGCCCTCTATGACAGCGGTATCAACAGTTTTAACAACCGTGATTATCAAAAGGGATTAAACGCATTCAAAGATTTTACTACTGTTTATCCTGACCACAAGCTTGTTTCCAATGCTTGGTTCTGGCAGGGAGAATGCCAATACCAACTCAAAAACTATGCGGGAGCAGCCCTTGCCTATGAAAATGTTATTTCAAAATTCCCCAACAGCAATAAAACCCCTGCTTCCTATCTCAAACAAGCCATGAGCTTCATGGAATTAAAGAAAAATGACGCGGCAAAACAACGGTTAAATGAACTTATCACCATTTATCCGAAAGCTGCAGAAAGCAAACGCGCACAATCAATTTTAAAAACATTATAAGGACGAACTTCCATGGGCTACAATATTTATCTCCGCTTTTCCGAAAAAATCAGTACTGAACCTATTGTTTGTAATTTAACCAGAAAGTTTGATATTGATTTTAATATTTCAAAAGCACAAATTAGCAGCGGACGGGAAGGATATTTAATTCTTGAACTTCTCTGCTCAAAGGAACAAGCCAAAAAAGCCAAGCAATTTTTGAAAGAACAAGGCGTGCAGGTTTCCGATTTGGCAAAAAGCATTACCCGTGATGAAAAACTTTGTGTTGAATGCGGCGCATGCACGGCAATTTGTCCTACGGCAGCCCTCTACATGGATGAAGAACGGCATTTGGCATTTGACGTGGATAAATGCGTTGTCTGCACCCGCTGCATAAACCTTTGCCCTGTAAAAGCCATCAAGGCTGATATTGGCTCTGTCAACGAATAGGGGATAGCATGAGTGATTTAAAAAAAATGTACAGCCAAATTGTGGCTGATGACTTTCCTGAAACACTGAAAATTACCTTAGGTGAGAAAGAAATTTGTTATAAAAAACGCACATGGGATATGGGCGGTGAAATCCGCGGACTTCGCTACGGCGAAAACCCCGACCAACCCGCAGCCCTCTATGCCATGGAAAAGGGAGAACTTTCCCTTGGTAATAAAAAATGGCGTCACGCCGGACAGGGTATTTCTTCTGCCCTTACCGAACAACAGATGATTCAGGCCGGCAAACATCCCGGAAAAACCAACCTGACTGATGTGGATAATGCTGCCAATATTTTGCAATATCTGACCCAAAAGCCTGCCGCCACTATTTTAAAACACAATAATCCCTGCGGAACAGCATGGCAGGACAGTCTGGAAAGCGCTATGAATAAAGCTTTTTGGGCTGACAGGATTGCGGCTTTTGGCGGCGCCGTTGTTGTCAACCGTGCTTTAGATAAAGCTACCGCCGAGCTTATTTCTTCCCAATATTTTGAAGTGGTGGCTGCCCCAAGCTTTGAGGACGGCACTGTCGATATTTTAAAATCCCGCAAAAATTTACGGATTATGGAACTGCCCCAATTGGGACGCTTGGAAGAATACTGCGGCACGCCTTTTTTAGATATCAAAAGCCTTATGGACGGCGGGCTTATTGTCCAGCAGTCCTTTGTCAACCGTATCCGTACCGCACAGGACTTTATTCCCGCAACAGCCATGGATAAGGAAGGAAAATCCTATGCCACGAGAACTGCCGCCCCTGATGAAGTAGAAGATTTGCTTTTTGCATGGGCTGTTGAAGCAGGTGTGACCTCAAACTCTGTTATTTTTGTCAAAGACGGCGCAACCGTTGGCATTGGCACAGGAGAACAGGATAGGGTTGGTTGCGTTGAACTTACTGTCCATAAGACGTATACAAAATACGCTGATGCTATTATTTACCACCGTCACCAAAAATCCCTCTACGAATGGCAGCTTTTAGCCCTCAAGGACGCAAAAGCAAAAGAAGAACTTGATGAGGTTATGGCTGAAACTGCTGAAGCAAAAGGCGGTCTTATCGGTACACGTATGGTTTCTGACGGTTTCTTCCCCTTCCGTGACGGTGTGGATACGGCGGCTGCTCAGGGCGTTTGCGCCATTGCCCAGCCCGGCGGTTCTTTACGGGATTATGAAGTCATAGAAGCATGCAATGAAAATAATATTGCCATGCTCTTTACCGGACAGCGTTCTTTCAAGCACTAACCAACATTTAACTCTTTCCGATAATAATCAGGAATTTCATGCAGGGGAAATACCTTTCTTCCCCTGCTCCCTTGACAAAACGTTTCAAGCGTTCTGCCGACCTGTTCCGAATGTTATCCGAAAATGCTCTAACATATTAATAACGGACAGGTTATCCTGCCCTTTCTCATAAGGAATACTATGTCCATTAAAGCAGGTTTACTGGTTGAATTTATGCAGGATAATGTGCCAACCCTCGGCTATGTGCTTGACGAACAGGGGGGCAAAATCCGTTTGCTGCTAGCCAACAGACGGGAAATAAATTTAACGCAGGCGCGCCTTTTGCCATGGCTCGGACCTCATATTAATGCCGCAGCAAAAGATGAAATGATATCTGCTTTAAACAGCCATAAGGAAGCACGGCAAAAAATCAAAGAACAGGTCGATATCGCTGAACTTTGGGAACTTTCCCAAGGGGAAGTAACAGAAGAAAAAGCGGATTTTTTTGCCGGTCTCATGGAAAATGAAATTAATCCCGATATTGTTGCAGGCTATGCCCATGCTCTTTTAGAGTGCAAAAGCCATTTTAAGTTCCAAAACCCTTGTTTTGAAGTTTACAATCAAGAAACAGTTGAGGCAAAACTACTTGCGGAAAAACAGCTTAAGGAAAAAACAGCCCTCATTGCGGGAGGAGCAGAATGGTTTAAGCTCCTTTGGGATTTGTATTGCAAACATCAATATATTTCTGAAAAAGACAGTGCCCTTGAACCAAAAGAACCTGTTTCGGGTGCCCTCAAAAATTTACTCTTCAAACGCATGGCAGAGGCTGAAAGCCATGAAGAAAATATTTTATGGAAACAAGTTACGAAGCAAATTCCGGATGAAACCTATCTTGCGTATTACTTGGCTGTCACATGGAAACTTGTTCCTGAGCACTATAATTTTTGGCTCACCCAAATTGACTATGACCAAACAGAAGATTTTGCCAAACCATTTTCCGATGAAATAGAGCAAATTCAAGCCCTTTCATCTGAAATAGCAGCGCAAAAGGAAAGTACTGCCTGCTCACTTCCTGCACAGCAAAAGCAGTATAAAAATGCCCTGCATTGCGCATTAAGCGATAAAAAAGAACTGTGCAGTATTTTTGCGGATACCGTAAGCAAGGAATTCATCAGCATTGACAGTGCCAGCACCAAGGACATTGACGATGCATTTTCTTTTTGTGAGAAAGAAGACGGTACAAAGGAACTGATTATCAGCCTTGCCTGTCCTGCCTTTTTTTGGCAGTTTGGCAGCGACTTTGACAAAATTATTGCAAAACGCTGTACCAGTATTTATTTGCCTGAACAAAATTTGCACATGCTGCCGGAAGCCCTGTCAACAAATTCTTTTAGCCTTGTGGAACAGCAAATCCGCCCTTCCATGCTGATTAAAGCTGTTTATGACAACGAAAATAATCTCATAGACAGTGAAATTATTTTTGCAAAAATAACTGTCCGGGATAATTTGCACTATGCTGCCTGTGAAAAAGTTTTGGACGAAATCGACAGCCCGGCTGAAGCGGAAGATTATCCAAAGCAAACATATTATCCTGCAAACAGTGAAAAATATGCTCCTGATGAACAAGCCCTTGCAAAAGCCCAAAAATATAAAACAACGCTTGCACATGCCTATGCATTTGCAAATGCCCATTTGCAAAAGCGCATTGAAAACGGTGCTGTCATCATTGAACGGGATGAATATGACATCTGTTTGGAAGGCGAGGGCAAAAATACGCTCGTTCGCATTGATGCCATGCCCCAAAGCCCTAAAGCCCAGTGTATCGTGTCTGAAATAATGGTTATTGCCAATGCCATTGTGGCTGATTATGCGGTTAAAAATACAATTCCTCTTTTATTCAGAACGCAAAATGTCGGCATACCCAAAGAAATGGCAGGTATTTGGAAAAAACCTGAGGAAGTGGCAAAAGTTGCCCGCCTTTTGAGTCCTGCCATTGCGGAAATTGAGGCAAAACCCCATACAGGCTTGGGGCTCAAGGCGTACAGTCCCATTACCTCTCCTTTGCGGCGTTACGGAGATTTGCTTAATCAGGCTCAAATCATGCATTTTATTTTTTTCCAAACACCTCTTTTTTCAAAAGAAGAAATGGAAACAATACTTATCCATTACAATATGTACAATGGACAGGCAGGACAAGTACAGCGCAACAGACCGCGCTATTGGCGTTTTGTCTTTATGCAGCAGGAAGCCAAACGGCAAGGAGAAAACTGTTCATTCCACGGTATTATATCTGATGAAAATGATATGTATGTGACTGTCAGCCTGACCCGTGAACAAGTGCTGGTTCGTGCTAAACGGCAATTATTTGGCGATAAGGCACAGCTTGGACAGGAAGTACTGCTCCGTCTTGGCAAAATCAATCCCCTGCATTTTGAAGTCAGCATCATGAAAGTTCAGGAATTATAACAAACAATCCGGAGAATTTCCAATAAATTTCAGTAAGTTTATGCAAAAGAAAAACTTTTGCATTGTTCCAAAAGCTGAACAAGTGCAAGTGGCTTTATAAGGATTGAGTTCCGTATTGTACGGCTCAATCCTTTTAGTTTTAATTTTATCCGTTTCTGGTTGTAGGAATGGATATATTTTTTAGTTCTTGTTTAAAATATACTCTCTTCATTTTCATACGTTGTTAATAGAGGGCAGTATAAAAAACATTTATTGATTTCGCGTTGTCCCATAAATGCGGAACAATATAATTGGAAGTATTTTTGATTTTCAAATATTATTATCATACTTTTTAAGCATTGTTATCTATTCAATATAAGTATTTGTTATGTTTTATGAAGAAAAGTATAAAAATTATACGGCGAAAGCGATTTTGCCGAGTTAATCGGAACAAGCTGATATTCTATTGTGATAATAAGAAATAACAAGGGAAAATATCATGAAATTTCAAAATGAACCAACCCGCTGGGCAGCCGTATTATCTTTATTCATGGGGGTAACAAGTCTTATTGCTGCGGAGTTTATACCCATTAGTTTACTGACCCCCATTGCAAGGGAGTTGACTATAACAGAAGGCATGGCAGGGCAAACCGTCACTGCCGTTGGGATTTTTGCCGTGATAACAAGTCTTCTTCTTTTTCCACTGACTAAAAGTATAAATCGAAGGTATATTTTATTATCTTTTTCACTGCTGCTTATTCTTTCCAATTTACTTGTCGCCATGGCTGCCAGCTATTCTGTGCTGCTGATAGGACGAGGTATTTTGGGCATTTGTGTAGGCGGATTTTGGTCCATGGCATCAGCAGTTACGCTGCAGCTTGTGCCCACTAAAGATGTGCCGCGAGCTCTGAGTATTGTTTATGCAGGGGTGTCAGTGGCTACTATTCTTTCTTTACCCCTTGCCAGTTATCTTGGTCAACTCTTTGGGTGGCGCATCGTCTTTTTTCTGGGAGCCGGTATGGGTGTCATAACCTTTGTTTGGCAATTTCTGACACTGCCGTCTTTGCCTGCGCAACGTGCCAACAGTTTTAGAAATATGTTTGCTTTGATACGGCAAAATTGGGTACTGGCAGGAATAGGCGCAACTATTTTCAGTTATGGCGGTTACCATATTTTCTTTACCTATCTTCGTCCCTATTTGGAACATGAACTTGCATTGTCAGCAGAAACACTTTCTGTTATACTCCTGATATTCGGCATTGCCAACTGTGCAGGCACATTCCTTGCCGGAGCTGTCCTTGGAAAATATTTTCGGCAGACAATGTATGCTATTCCGCTTGCCCTTATGGTGACAGCTGTCTTGTTGTTTTGGAACAGTCACATTTCCTGTGGTATGGTTTTAGCTGTTATTTGGGGATTTATTTTTGGCTTTATTCCTGTTGGCTGGTCTGCCTGGATTACACGGACGTTGGCGGACAAGGCAGAAATGGCAGGCGGATTGTCTGTAGCCGCTATTCAGTTCTCTGTGGGGCTTGCGGCTCTTATAGGCGGTTTGACCTTTGATATGCTTGGCATGAGCGGAATTTTTATCATTGCCGCAATCTTTATGCTTGCAGCGTTCTTTTTGACGAAGAGCAGTTTTTTCCGATATGCAATAATTGCAGGACAACACGTTTAAATACGAAGTAAGGAGTAGAATATGAATAAATATCAACGAATTATCCTTGTTATTATGGTTTGCTTTTCTGTCTTTTCAGCAGAAGCACGGGAACTAAATTTCCCTGTGCCGCAGACAGTCAGCCCCGAATGGCAAAAACTCATTGCAGCCCAGCCTGCCCCCTATTGGAATACGCACCCTGCCAATATTCAAGAATGGAAGGAGTGGATTAGTAATTTCAATAAAGGAGCTGTAAAGGGCTTGTCAGAATTGCGTGAGCAATTAGGAGTTACCGCCGTTCAAAGTAAAATGGGCGGAGTTCCTGTATGGATATTGACGCCAAAAGATTTACCTGAAGTCAATCGTGACCGTGTTCTTTTGAATTTGCACGGGGGAGGTTATGTTTTGGGAGCAGGTGAAGCAGGTATGCAGGAAGCTGTTTTAATGGCCGGAATCGGCAAGTTCAAGGTTGTATATGCTGATTATCGAATGGCTCCTGATTTTCCTTATCCGGCTGCTGTTGATGATGCTATGACTGTCTATCGGGAACTTCTCAAAACAACTCCGGCAGAAAAGATAGGTGTCTTTGGCACTTCTACCGGAGGCGGCATGACGTTAATCCTTGCGCTTCGTGCCAAGACAGAAAACTTGCCTTTGCCGGCTGCTCTTGCGGCAGGAACGCCTTGGACAGATATGAGTAAAACAGGCGATACCTATTTCACCAATGAAGGCGTGGATAATATTTTGGTCAGTTATGACGGCTGGGTCGGGGATGCCGCACGGCTCTACGCCGGAAAGCACGATTTGAAAGACCCTATGCTTTCTCCTGTCTACGGTGATGTCAGCGGATTTCCGCCTACAATACTCACTTCGGGCACAAGGGATCTTTTCCTCAGCAACACAGTGCGCATGCATTTTAAATTGCGGGAGGCGGGCGTTCCTGCTGATTTAATTGTGTTTGAAGGTATTTCTCATGCACATTATCATATGTCACCAAAGGCTCCGGAAACTAAATTTTATTTTACTGAACTTGAACGTTTTTTTGAGCGTAATCTCCAATAATGTATAATCTTATATGAAAAGAGCATTTGAATGAAAAAGGTTTTGATTATTTCTGCCAGTCCCCGCAAAGGAGGCAACTCTGAAATTTTGGCTGATGAATTTGCAGAAGGAGCGCGAGAAGCCGGGCATGAAGTGAAAAAAGTCTGTTTGTATGACAAAACCATTAATTTTTGCAAAGGATGTTTGGCTTGTCAAAAAACACAACGCTGCGTTATTCATGATGATGCAAATGCCATAGTCCAGAAGATGAAAGACGCTGATGTACTCGCTTTTGCCACTCCTATTTATTATTATGAAATGTGCGGTCAGATGAAGACGATGTTGGACCGTGCCAATCCTTTGTTTCCGTCAGACTATGCTTTTCGGGATATTTATTTGCTGGCTTCTGCTGCGGACGCTGAAGAAAGTGCAGCAGACGGCGCCGTAAATGGACTTAAAGGCTGGATTGCCTGTTTTGAAAAGGCACAATTAAAAGGTGTAATCAGAGGAGTAGGAGCAGCCAATCCCGGGGATATTCGAAAGAAGTCTTCCAAACTTGAGGAAGCTCGCACCATGGGAAAAAATGTCTAAAAATGTTTCTTGCTGTGAGTTGATAAAATAAAAAGAAGAGCTCATTTGCATTGTTCCAAAAGCTGAACAAGTGTAAGTGGCTTTATAAGGATTGAGTTCTGTATTGTACGGCTCAATCCTTATATTTTTATTGACGTGCGGTTTGTATTTCTGTTTTCAAATATTCCAAAAATTTCTCTTCTGCTTTGGAGAAGGTTTGGGATTTTTTCCAGGCAAGGGTTAAGCCCGCTTCAATTTTGGGATAAAGGGGCTTGAAACAAAGGGGACTGTCCTTTGTGGTATTGATGATTTTATCCAAACACAAGGCAAAGCCCATTCCCTCTTGCACCATGAGCGACGCATTATAAAGCAAATTATAGGTACCTATGATATTGAGTTCTTTTGCCAAGTCACCCATCCAGCCTGAAATTTCATTTTTTACCATTTCCTGAGCTGAACAAAGAAGCGGAATGTTCAATAAATCCTTTGCCTGTATATACTCAAGTTTGGCAAGAGGGCTGTCGCTTTGCATAAGCACTCCCCAAGTATCTTTGACAGGCAGGCGCATGAAATCGTATTTTGCAAGGTCGGCAGGTTCAACAAATAACCCGAAGCTCACCAAACCATTGTCAATTTTTTCCATAACATCATGGGCATTGCCGCTGAAAAGGTGAAAATTAACATGAGGATTTTGGGAGTGCAGTTTTTGAGCAACACGGGCAATCAGCTGCATGGCATGGGTTTCGCCGCTGCCAATATAAATATCACCGTGCAGTTCTTCCTCAGGAGCATGAAAAGCACTTTCTGTTTTTTTCACTAACGTAAGGATTTCTTTGGCACGTTTTTGGAAAAATATGCCCTCTTCTGTCAGAGAAATTTTCCGTTTTCCGCGAATAAAAAGGGTTTTGCCGAGTTCTTCTTCCAGTTCTATCATTTGACGTGAAAGTGTAGGCTGAGTAATAAAAAGCACTTCGGCAGCTTTTGAAATATTTTTTTCTTCGGCAACAGCCAGAAAATATCGGAGAGTGCGCAGTTCCATAGTTTTAATCTCACTTTGGTATTGGAAAATATTTTTTACTTTTATCATACAAAATAAGCATGGTAAAGTATTCAAAATAAGTATTTGCTATTTTTAAGGGGCATAGATAAAAAATAAGAAATGAAAATAAAAAATCATGAACAGGGTAAGAGCGTATGTTTTTTATTTTCCCTATTGCTTGTTTCATTTCTGAAAAGCAAATAATTTTCTATAGTTATTATAACAAAGGAGACATTATGTTTAAAAAAAGTTTTACTGCAGTGCTGTTTAGTCTGTTGTTTGCCGTTCCGGCATATGCTGCGGACATTGCAATTCCTGAAGACGCCCAAAATTTTTATGTCAGCGGCAAAGTCACCAAACAAGCAGTGACCTTTCTCAATCAATATAAAATGGAAATTACAGGAAATTACTATTTGCCAAAGAATATGGATAAAAATGTAAAACATCCGGCAATCATTGTGGGACACCCCATGGGTGCGGTCAAAGAACAAAGCGCTGATTTATATGCCCAAAAAATGGCTGAATTCGGATTTGTGACCTTATCTGTTGATTTAGCATTTTGGGGCGGCAGTGCAGGCGAGCCCCGCAATGCGGTTTCTCCGGATACATATGCCGAAACATTTAGTGCGGCTGTGGATTATTTAGGCACGCAGGCTTATGTTGACAGGGAACGCATTGGCGTGATTGGCATTTGCGGCAGCGGCAGTTTTGCCATTAGTGCGGCTAAAATTGACCCACGCCTCAAAGCCATTGCTACGGTAAGCATGTACGACATGGGAGCTGCAAACCGTAACGGGCTTCGTCATGGCTTGAGCTTGGAACAGCGCAAAGCCATTATAGCTGAAGCTGCAGAACAGCGCTATGTAGAATATACCGGCGGAAAAACAAGGTATACGAGCGGAACAGTCCATGAACTCAATGAAAATTCCACCCCTATTGAACGGGAATTTTATGAATTTTACCGCACCCCTCGCGGAGAAGTAACGCCTAAAGGAGCAGCCAAGGAAACAACCACACATCCAACCCTTTCCAGCAATGTGAAGTTTATGAACTTCTACCCTTTCAATGATATTGAAACAATTTCTCCTCGCCCTATGCTCTTTATTACCGGAGAAAATGCACACTCAAGAGAATTTAGTGAAGACGCTTATGCCAAGGCAGCAGAGCCAAAGGAATTGCTGATTATTCCAAATGCAGGACATGTGGATTTATATGACCGTACGAACCTCATTCCCTTCGAACACCTTGCAAAGTTCTTTACGCAAAATCTCAGCTAGAGCATTTCCACTTAACATGAGGAGTTTTTATGCAGGGGGAAAACGTTATCTTTGCTGTCTATTTCTCTATCTCTGCTGTCGCTATCCGTAAGTCAACAAAGTTGACAACGGCTGCCGAAAGTCTTGCAGGCTCGACATAAGAGAAACGGCTTCGCCGCTTTCGGCAGCTGTAAAAGTTTCTCCCCCTGCACTTCTTTACAAAACTTTTTAATCTTTATGGTAAAATATTCTGAATGTTATCAGGAAAATCTCTAGAGCTTTTCCGGTTAACATGTGGAATGAAAAATATTTTCCCTGTTATGAATATTATTCATAACAGGGCATTGAGGAGGGTTATGTGAGCGGCAGCTGTTAACGAGCTTGCGAGTTTTACGGATGGCAACAACAGAGATAATCGTTTCCCCATAAAAAAAGTAACTGTAAATTTTTGTTATTAAATCCAACTATTATAAAATCAACCCAATACTATAACAAAGCGTAAAAAATACAAATAAAATCTTATATCATATCAACGAGCTGCAAGCATAAATCTGCTTTATTCAAACTGTAGAGGTGAATTCCCTTTGCACCGTTATCCAGCAAAATACGGATTTGGTCGACAGCATATTTTAAGCCAAGCTCTTTCACTTTTTCCTGACCGCCTTCTTCATGGGCTTTTTCCAGAGCCAAGAAAAACTTGCCCGGAATATTTGCACCGCACAATGAAAGTGTATGCTTAATGGAAGCAAGACTTTGAATAGGCAAAATACCGGGAATAATAGGACAATCTGTAATCCCTTCTTTTTTCAGGCGTTCCTGCAAATCCAAAAATTCTCGGCTGTCAAAAAATAATTGGGTAATGCCAAAATTTGCACCTTTTTTAATTTTTTCTACCAAATATTTTCTGTCTTCCGAAAAGGTTTTTGATTCAGGATGAGGAGCAGGATAGGCAGCAACGCCAATATCAAAATCCTTATGATTTGCACGTACATATTCCACCAAATCGGAGGCAAATTTGAAATCATGGCTCATGAGAGATTCATCAATAATCCCTTCGGCATTGCGGGGCTTATCACCGCGAAGAGCAAGAATGTTATGAATATTGGCGTTTCTCAATTCCCCCAAATAGGTATCAATTTTTTCCTTATCAGAACGGACACAGGTACAATGTGCCATACATTCAATGCCATAGGTATTTTTTATTTTTGTGGCTATTTCCACGGTATTATCCTGACTTGTTCCCCCTGCTCCGCAGGTCACGGAAGCAAAAAGAGGATTAATTGCTTTCAGCTTTTCTACAACCAGAAAAAAATCATCCCATTTTTCTTTTTCTTTGGGAGGGAAAAACTCGACGGAAAAAAATGGCTTCTCTTGCTTTTTTATTAATTCACCGATATGCATAGCAAACTCCTTTCATTACAGTGTACAGTATTACTATATAAAGATATCTTGATATTGTCAATTTAAATTAAAAAAAAAGTCCTGCCTTGGCAGGACTTTTTCCTTTTTGTAAAATTATGCCTGACTGCGCACTTCTTTTGCTTTTGCAATAACAGCCTTTCTTGTCATGCTCTTAACATAGCTGATAATAAGAAGAATAAGCAAAATTGCCTGTGTAAAGAAGAAAAAATACCACTGCAGACGGCGTTCATCACCGGCAGGCTTTGATTTAATCAGCCAGCTTTCAATAAGAACCTTTTGCTCCTCAGGAGTAATTTGCTTGAGAGCCTTGCTGATAATAGAAAATAATTCGGGTAAATCACTGCGAACGGCAATACTATGCCCAAACTCTGACGGAACCTGCCCCACTGTATGCAATTGATAAATACCTGCAACCTGAATTTTCTCATTTAAATTAAACTCATAGTCGATAACAGCGTCTGCTCCGCCGTTGGTCACCATATGCATAGCACTGATGGTATCACTTGCCGGTACGCGTTCAATATCGGGATAATTTGCTGAAACATAATCATCCCAATAATAGTTCTTTACCACTGCAAGTTTTTTGCCCCGAAGATCGTCCAAGGTTAAATCACTGACGGTATTGGTACGGGGAACCATTATCATGCCGGGCAAATTGATATAGGGTTCTGCAAAGGTCAGATATTCTTCACGGCGCTCGGTTTTTGCAAGTGCCATAAAAAGGTCGATACGCTTCAGCTGCGCTAATTCTTCAACTGTAGCCCAATCCTGCTGGCGCTGAACCTGAAAATTAATGCCCGTCATAGAAGTGAGTAATCTCAGATAGTCACCGCCAATACCGGTATATTGCCCACGTTCGTTAAAGGTTTCCAAAGGATAAAAGTTTGCGTCAACCCCAACATGAACAACTTTATTTTGTGCAAGCCATATAAGCTCATCTTCAGTAAGCTCGTCAACAATAGTTTTTTTGTTTTCAATCATTTTTTGCACAATATCAGCCTGTTCCTTCTGCAAAGCTTGGGGATAAAAGCTTTGCACTCCCAGAAAAACTTCTATGCAAAGAATAATTAAACCAATGATAACAGTACCTAAAATACGCATAATTTCCCTACTTCAAATCACTTTCTTGGATCATATTGATGAAAGTTGGAACAACATATTTACTGCCAAGAATATTCTTTGTTAAGCTCTTGTGAACTGAGCCGTATTCAAGCACAAAGCGGGCAATGCTTTCCTGCCATGCCTGTGCATCGCTCATGCCATTGTCTTTTACTGCAAAAATTTCTTTTTGTTTTGCAAAATCAAAGACTTCAAAGACATTGAAGTTTAAATCAAGCATGGTTTCGGAATAATCAAGTCCGAAAACTTCTTTATAATATGTCTGCATTTCTTTGACTGCTTCATCACGGGGAGCATTTAAAAGCCAATTAATACCACGGAAATAGATGGCTAAAAAGTCTTTCGTCACTTCCGGATATTGTTCTGCAAAGGCTTTATTTACAACAATATAGATAGGTAAACGAGCATCAACATCAAAGGCGGTGGCCGCGGCTACATAGCCTTTACCGCTCGCCATGAAAGTATAAGGTGCCCAGAAAACTGCAGCATCAGCTTTTGCGTGTTCAAAACTCAAAAGCCCCAATGCCTGGTCAAGGAATTTTACATTTACTTCTTTTGGTGCAACCCCGAGAACTTCAAGGTATTTAACAAATGTGTAGTGGGCTGAACTTAACCGGGTAACAATAAAAGATTTCTTACGGATATCTACAGCGGCGCCGTAAACCTTGGGATAAGAACTGGCGATGCCTTTTTTATTGAGAATGGGGCTGCCGGGGCGGACAAAAATGGCATTTGCCTTTGATTCATCATTAGCAATACCTATAACGAGCATATTGCCGTCTTTTGCGCCATTAAGCGTGGGAATTGCCCCCAGTCCGCCAATAACCCAGTTATTGACGGCAAAATCTTCCAAAGCTTCATGTCCTGAGCCATAGAAGTTTGTGACAATATTCATTCCTTTTTCTTTATCCCAGCCGTTTTTCTTTGCTAACCAAACAGGAAATGTCTCCTGTCCTGTCACCCAAGCTGTTTTCACATCGACAAGATTATCACCTTTTTTTGCAAATGCCGGACTTGCCAAGCCTATTACACACAGTGCAATAACAACGGATTTCAACCATGATTTCATTTTCATAAAAACCTCTTTACAGTTACAAAAACTAATACTGATAGTTATCTTCTTTTGCCTTTTCTTCATCGTCATCAATATCAAATAAAACATGATAGTCAGACTTGCCAAAAAGCAAATAACGTAAACGGGAATGCGGCGTTGCAGAAAGGTCTGCATGCTTTGTCGAATAGAATAAACCGCCCAAAATTACCCATGAGAAAAGGCAGCACCAAGAAGGAATGCCGATACTTGCAGGTGAGCTCGGGTAAATAAGGAGAATAAAGCAAATAATGGAAGTCAGACAACCAACGACCGCTAAAATTTTACCAAGAGCAACCCGGGCAACTTCCGGATGTTTATCCAAATACTTGTATGCGCACATGCAGGTGAAGAGATAAGCCAGCGCAGTACCGATAGCAGACATATCAACAATCCACAGCAGTGCTTCTCTGCCGAACCAAGGGCAAATAAGTGTGAAAATTAAGATAAAGAGCGTGCTTTTCCATGGTGTTCCATAGCAAGGATGGAGTTCTGCAAACCAGTCAGGCAAAAATTTGCTTCGCCCCATACTGAATAATAACCGTGTACTTGCCATAAAAAAGCCGTTCATACCGGATAAAATGGCTGCAAGAACAGGAATACAAAGGGCAATGCCGCCAAAACGTCCAAAGACCTGATCAGCAATCCAGCCTGCATCCCATGCAAATTTACGAGCCAAAAGTTCCGGATAGGGCATATAGCCGGCAACAGCAAGCACCATGGCAGAATAAAGGACAGCACCGACAACTATGGAAATAATCATAAGATCGCGTGCTTTATGCGGAGAGAAATTAAATTCTTCCGCTGTTTGCGGAATGGTATCAAACCCTACAAAAAGCCACGGTGTCAGGGCAAGAACCATTAAAATACTTGCAAAAATACCAATATTTTCATTAAAGAAAGGTTTTAAATTATCAAAGCTTGCGGTATCGGACAAAGCCGTTCCCCCTGCTAAAACAATGATACCAAGGGTCAAAGCAATAGCCAAAAATACCTGCACGGCTGAAGCGGCACTCACACCTTTATAGTTCATATATCCTAATAAGAGAAGAATGACAGAAACAAAACCAACTTCCCCTGCATTTACTTCCCAATCAGCAATAGAATATAAATGCCCTACATCAAGTACGCCCGGCAATAAATACCGTGTAAGCAAAATAAGGGCTGTAGCGTTTGCTGCTATAACGCAGACATAACTTAATACTAATGCCCAACCGCAAATAAATGCTCCTTTTGATCCAAAGCCGGCATAGGCATAGGCAAAGGCTCCGCCTGCTACCGGATAAGGGCGAATAAGAACACTGTAATTAAGTGCAACTATACATTGGAATGCAGCACCAATCAAAAAACCGAGCACTGCTCCAAAGGGTCCTGCATCCGGTAAAAAACGAATACCGGGAAGAACAAAGCAGCCCCAGCCCACAATAGCGCCAAGAGCCAGCGCTGTTACTTCAAGGGGACTAAGGTTTTTTTCAAGCTGTGTTCTTATTTCACCATGACATTGGTTGTCGTCGCTCATCAAATCCTCCAACTCAAAACCGAATCATACGCGGACAAAATTGCCTGCGTATTTTTGTTCTCCGCATGAAAAGCGTCGTTAATCATTATTAAATTCACAAGCTTTAAATGTTTTAAACAAAAATTTAATAACTTCTTGTATTATAGAGAAGAAAAATTTTTCGTCAAGCTGTGCTTTCTAATAAAATTACTCTCTTATCCTTGTTATTCAATATGTTAACATAAAATTTTATTTTATTCTTTTTTTCACAATATTTTTTCATCCGTGCAAAAACTCTTCTCTCTATTCTTATGTGCTGTTTGATTTTAATTACTATTCCATAACACACTAATTTTATAATATTTATTTTTTTTCTTTTTCGGGAACAAAAAAGCTCTCTCTGTCATAAAAAAAGGACTTTTTTTCGTTCATGCTCAGAAAAAGGCAAATGCATGTATTCTATGCCTGCAATTTTTCTCCTCATCTCACATATTGTCTTAGAAGCATTTTCCGTGTATCCTTATAAAAAGCAAGAAAGAATATGAAAACAAATCAAGAACGCTGGTATATTTATTTGGCAGAATGTAAGGATAAAAGCCTTTATTGCGGCATTACAAATAATATTGTCAAACGATTTTGGCAGCATAACGGCATAAAGGCGGGGGGAGCAAAATATACGAAAGGACGGCGCCCTGTCACACTGCTTGCCTATCATTCTGTTGCGGACAAATCCCAAGCCTTGCTTCTGGAAATAACATTAAAAAAACTTCCCAAACAAAAAAAATTGGCGTTTTTGCTTGGATTGCAGCAGCAAGCGCAATTATGACTTACTTGGAAAAAAAAGGTAAACCATGGCACAAAAACATACACTGCAAATACTTCTTTCTCCGCTTTTACTTCCCCTTTCATGGATTTTTGGGTTCATTGCCCGTGCTCGGTATTTTCTTTATCAAAAGCAAATCTGCCCAAGCTATTCCCCTCAAATCCCCTGTATCTGCGTTGGGAATATTTCATGGGGCGGAACAGGCAAAAGCCCGTTTATTGACTATTTGCTCAAACTTTTTCATACCCAAACCGTACACTGTGCAGTCCTTTCCCGCGGATACGGGACAAAACTTGCATCTTATCCCTTTGTACTGAATAAAAATATCGTGGATACCGACAGGTCTTTAAAGGATATGGCTTTGCCTGACGAACCCTGCATGCTTCTGCAGAAAAATCCCATGAGCACCATTGTTATCGATCCCAAACGGGCAGAAAGTGCCAAACTGGTGGAAAAACAATTCCCCCGCATCCAAGTCCTGCTTATGGATGACGGCTTTCAGCATTTTGCCCTCAAGCGGCATATGGATTTTGTTTTGCTGGACGCTGATGACCTAAGCCCCCATGCAGGCTTTGTAAAACGTAATTGGAACAGCCTTATTCCCCTTGGTTCGTGGCGGGAACCTGAAAAAGCCCTGTACAGAGCTGCAGCTTTTTTTCTCAAATGCCCCCCTGCTCAATGGGAACAGATAAAAGAACACACAGTAAAAAAATTAACTCCCTATCAAAAACCTTTGTTTGTTTTTCAGCTTGCCATTACTAAAATCATCCCGCTTTTTGCACAGGAGAAAAATTCTGTCCATGACCTCAAAAAAAGTGACTATGCCATTCTTGCCGGTATTGGCAATCCTTTGCAATTCCAAGCCGGTGTACAGGAATACATAGGGCATGCATGCGCAAAAAAATTTTTCTTGGCTGACCATGCCAACATGGATAGACGTCTTGCTGAAATTTTACAGCTTGATATGCCCCTTCTTTGCACAGAAAAGGACGCTGTCAAATTACAAAATTATCCCCAGTTAGCCCAAAAAGAAATCTATTATACCCAAACAGCAGTGCAGTTTTATACTTCCTGCTTTACCACAGATGATTTTGAAACATGGTTTCGTCATAGTGTCCTTCCCCTTGTCAGCAATCATACAAAATAAAATGAGAATACAATGAAAAAATTATCCAAAAAACAGAAAACATATTTTGGTCACAATTTGGAAGATGACGAAAAACGCTATGCAAAAGACGAAGATTTTACGCTGGAAAATATTTATTCCATATTGGAAAAAACACCGCACCCTCTGCGGCTTGACGATATTCTGCGCCGTGCAAATGTAACCAGACGTTCCAAAAAAGAAGTTCTTTCCCTTTTGCATGAGCTTGTCAAAGAAGGAAAAATCATTCATCAGCGGGGCGGAACCTATTGCCTCAGCACAAGCCTTGGGCATATTCTGGGCAAGCTTGCCGTGCAGCGTTCCGGGGCAGCTTTTGTCCTTGTCAATAAAGAAAAATTCCCCCATGTCAAAGAAGATATTTATATTCCTGAACAAAGCCTTGGCGATGCATGGAATGGAGATATTGTGGAAGTTGCTCTTTTACCTCGCCCTCAACGAGCCAATGGAATAAGCCCTCGGGGACTTTTGGGCAATACAGGCAAAAGACGTGAGGGAAAAGTTGTTGAAATTGTAGAAAGAACACATAAAATTCTCACCGTTTGCATTGAAGAAGAAGCCACAAAACAGCAGAAAAAACATTTTAAACACGCTGCCAAACAGGCTTACCTTGCCAAACCCACGGACAGCCGTTTTCATTTTACGGTATTAATCCCCCTTACTGAAGAATTTTTGGGACAAAGCACAGAAAAAGATTACACCCTTAAACAAGGTGACCTTTTGGAAGTTGAAGTCCAAGACCGCCTGCCCTCAAGACTCAATAGCCCCTTGTGGCTTGCCCAGCCCAAAAAATTTCTTGGTGGGCAGCACAGTGTTTCTGTGCAGGAAAGTATTACCAAAACAAGCAACAATATCCCTACGGAATTTCCTGACGATGTACTGAAAGAAGCCGAAAATATCGCCCTTGCCGAAGGTTTTTTACAAGCTGAAAATAAACAGCAAAAATATCATATTCCATTAGAGCAAAATGACACGGATTTGCGGAACATTTGTCTTGTCACCATTGACGGGGCTGATTCCAGAGACTTTGACGATGCGGTTTATGTAGAAAAGAAGGACACATGTTATACGCTTATTGTGGCTATTGCTGATGTTTCCCGTTATGTGACACCCTGCTCCAAGCTGGACAAGGAAGCCAAAACCCGCGGCAATTCCTATTATTTCCCGAGTTCTGTTGAGCCCATGCTCCCTGAAGCTCTTTCCAACGGCTTATGCAGTTTGCGTCCAAACGAAGACCACAGAATTATTTTTGCCAAAATTCTTTTCAATGCCAAAGGACAAGTCAAAGCAACGGATTTTGGACAAGGGATTATGCGCTCCAAGGCACGGCTTACCTATGACGCTGTACAGGAATTTTATGATACGGGAAAACCCCATAAAGCCTTTGAGGACGGTATTTCCACGCCCATGAACGAAGAAATTGAAACCATGCTTCTAATCGCAAAAGAACTGGCTGAAATCCTCATCAAAAAACGCTGCAAAGCAGGTTCTTTGCATCTGGAAATTCCGGAACAGCAATGCATTATCCAAAACGATACCATGACAGCTCTTGGCGTGCGTCCCCATTTCTTTGCTCATGAACTCATTGAGGCATTTATGGTCAGCGCCAATGAAGCTGTGGCAGAATTTTTATACAAAAAAAATGCTCCCTGCCTTTACCGTGTTCACCCTGCCCCCGCCCCGGAACGGCTGAAAAATCTCTGTACCGTGTTTGCCCAGACAAGTTTGGCTGAAATCCTGCCCGTTGAATCTCCTGAAAAAATCGGAGAAAATGTATGGCTTGGACAAATTCTTGCTCATTTGGATACTGCAAAAAAAATAGTTGAACAGCAGGGAGCAACACAAGGAACGGACAAACAACATGGCGCAGAAAATGCTGAGCAAAGCAAGCAGAGAAAATTTACTGAAAAAAATGAGCAAATTGCCTCCATTGCAAAAAACGCCTCTCTTGCCTACCGCATGATTTTACGGGCTATGATGCAGGCACGCTACAGCCCTTCTTCGGATATCCACTTTGGGCTTGCTTCAAAATGTTATTGCCATTTTACCTCACCTATCCGCCGTTATGCTGACCTTATGGTGCACAGATGCCTCAAAGCTGAACTTGGCTTTATGGAAAAAAAACATGCGATTTTCAATCCGGATTACCTTGAAAGCATTGCCGACATCTGCAATGATCAGGAACGCTGTGCCCAAAGCGCAGAACGGGAAATCTTTTTGCGTTTATCCTGCCTTATGCTGGAAAAATCCATTGGCAAAACCTTCCCTGCCATTATCAGCGGTTTGAGTAATTTCGGCGTTTTTGCCGAATTACAGGAAAATATGGCAGAGGGCATGATCCGCATGGAAAAGCTTGGCAATGACTACTTTGTCTATGATGAAGATAAACAAATTCTCTACGGTGAACGTTCAGACGTCACTTACAGACTTGGGGATGAAATTGCCGTGCAAATTGATTTTGTCGATGTCACCCGTCTGGAAATTGATTTAATCCTCATGGGCGTTACTCCCAGAAAATCCGGCAGAGCAAAAGGCAAAAGCGCCCTTTTCCGTGACATCCATAAAAAGGGCTCACGATATTCCAGAAAGTCAGCGGAAAAGCCTTCTGCTAAAACTCTACGCAAAAGCAGCTCCCAAAAAGTAGGCAAAGAAAAACACACAAACAAAGAACGCCAGACAAAAACACGAAAAAGAAAATAAATTCCGTTCACAACACAACGCATTAAAAATAAAAGGGAAGACACATTTCCTTTTTCTACAAAAACCAAATACAGGCTTATTTACTATGCATATAAAAGTCAAGAATAATGTTACTGTTATCTCAATAAGCACGCTTCCAAAAAAGTTAATAAAATTTGTATTTTTTCAAAAAAACATTTGACAAAGTGAATAAATTTGCATAAAAACTTTTCACGGCATACGTCCTCATCGTCTAGCCGGCCCAGGACAGCGGCCTTTCACGCCGTCAACGGGGGTTCAAATCCCCCTGAGGACGCCAACAATTTTCAAGGACTTAGAGAAAACTCTAAGTCCTTTTTTTATGCATATACTTCCTCTATCCTATATGATGTTTCCAAAAGCATGCTCAAGCCAATAAATTTTATATAATTTTGTAAAATAATTGTGAATATCGGCAAAGCAAATCTTCCGTTATACAGTCAGAACTATCAAAACAAGCAGGCGATTTTTTACGTATCACCGGAAACAGAGAGGTTACAGCAAGGTAAAATGATTTTTATGAAATGTAATTAATCCTTCATCTCTCATTTTACTCAGCTCATTTGACATGGCACTGCGTTCCACGGATAAAAAATTTGCCAGTTCCTGACGATTAAAAGGAAGAGACACAGTGCCTGTATTTTGGTATTTCGCCTCATCAGACAAATAGGCAATCAGTTTTTCACGGGTTGTGCGTTTAGACAGATAGCTCATTTTTTGGACAAGTTTTCTGTTTTGTTCAGAAAGGGAAAAAAAAAGGTTCTGCACAACAATTGTATGGAATTTACAGGCAGAGGAACAAACTGTGATTATTTTTTTTACATTGAAGAAGAATACCTCGCTGTCCTCCACTGCCATGACATCATTCATCAATACCCCGCTCTCCGGTGCCGCATAGGATTCTCCAAACATTTCTCCGGGATTTATTCCGGCAATAATACTCCGCTTGCCCCAGTAATCATCCTGCTGGATATGGAGTTTTCCTTTGATAAGTATCAAAATATTATCCCATCTTTGTCCATGATTTAAAACATATTCTCCTTTTTTACAGCTTTGTCTTCGCATTTGCAGGCAGGAAAGCATGGCTTCTATTTCATTTTCCTTTACCCCTGAAAATAAGACTGTTTTTTTTAGAACTGAAAGATATGTATTCATAAAAACCTCATTTTTGTTGTAAAAACAACAGAATTATAAAATAAAATGGTATATTGTCAATGCGGAAAGACAAAGAGTATGCTTTCAACTTTCACTGCTGTAAAAAAATTTATAAAATCAATAAAGGATACACGTATGATACGCAGAATTATAAAAATCAATGAAGAAAAATGTACGGGATGCGGGCTTTGCGCTGATGCCTGCCATGAAGGAGCTATTAAAATTATCAATGGAAAGGCAAAACTGATACGGGATGATTATTGCGACGGGCTTGGAGATTGCCTGCCCGCCTGCCCTGAAAACGCTATCAGCTTTGAGGAAAGAGAGGCTTTGCCCTATAACGAAAAAGCCGTTCTTTTGGCAAAAAAACAGGAAAAACCTCTTCCCTGCGGCTGTCCGGGAACTGCCGCACAGATCATCCAAGCCAAGACAGATACCCTACAACCTTCCTCTGTTCCCAGCCAGTTATCCCAATGGCCTGTCCAAATCAAACTTGTGCCCGTCAATGCGTCTTATTTTGAAAATGCAAATCTTCTTATTGCGGCTGACTGCACAGCATATGCCTACGGTAATTTTCATGGTGATTTTATTAAAAACCATATCACGTTAATCGGCTGTCCAAAACTGGACGAAGGGGATTACAGCGAAAAATTGGCACAAATCCTTGCCGGCAATACCATTAAAACAATCACTGTCACAAAAATGGAAGTCCCTTGCTGCAGCGGTATGGAAAATGCCGTCAAAAAAGCCTTGCGGGCAAGTGGAAAATCTATTCCCCTGACTGTGATAACCATTTCAGCAGACGGCAGAATTTTAAATTCATTACCCATGTAATAAAGGAGCAGAACTATGGAAAACGCAAAAATGTTTTGTTTTCAATGTGAACAAACCGCAGGCCGCACAGGCTGCAAGGCAAATGCCGGCGTATGCGGCAAAACAGCTGACGTCGCAAATTTGCAGGATAAACTGACGGGTGCTTTGATAGGGCTTTCCCGAATAATAGACAAAAATACCCTCAGCCCCGCACCAGACACATGGAAACTTATTCTTGAAGGACTTTTTACCACTGTTACCAACGTCAACTTCAATGCACAAACCATTGAAGTATTAATCCGGCGTGTTCATGCTCAGCAAGAAGCAGTAAATCCTGTATCTTCTGACAGCGTAAAAAACGATTATGATATGTCCGGGCTTTGGAATGCCGAGGAAGATATACGCAGCCTAAAATCCCTGATTTTATTTGGTATTCGGGGAGTTGCCGCCTATGCCTACCACGCCATGGTACTGGGATATACCGATGAAAACCTCAACAAATTCATTGCCAAAGCCCTTTCTGCCATAGCTGAAGATCTGGACATGAATCAGCTTTTGCCCATTGTTTTGGAAGTGGGACAATATAACCTTACCTGTATGGAATTATTGGATAAAGCAAACACGGAAACCTTTGGACATCCTGTGCCCGCAGAAGTTTCTCTGCATGTTGAAAAAGGTCCGTTTATTGTTGTCACAGGGCACGATCTTTTGGATTTGAAGCTTCTTTTGGAACAAACAGAAGGCAAGGGCATTAATATTTATACCCATGGAGAAATGCTCCCTGCGCATGCATATCCTGAATTGAAAAAATATGCACACTTGAAAGGAAATTTTGGCACAGCTTGGCAAAATCAACAAAAAGAATTTGCCGATATTCCTGCTCCCATTCTTTTTACTACCAACTGCCTCATGCCCCCAAACCCCGGCTATGCGGACAGGGTTTTCACAACGGAAGTCGTTTCCTATCCTGAAATAACCCATATTGGAAAAACAAAGGATTTTTCTCCGGTCATTAAAAAAGCCCTTGAGCTGGGCGGGTATGCAGAAGACCAACACTGTACGGGCATTAACGGCGGCAGTTCTGTGCTTACAGGATTTGGACACAAAACAGTTCTCGGCGTTGCAGACAAAGTTATTGACGCTGTAAAATCAGGAGCAATCAAGCATTTCTTCTTGGTTGGCGGCTGTGACGGCGCTCGCACGGGACGAAACTACTACACGGAATTTGTACGGAATACTCCTGCAGATACTGTAGTGCTGACCCTAGCCTGCGGTAAATACCGTTTTAACGATTTAAATTTGGGCACAATCGGCGGCTTGCCGCGGCTCATGGATATCGGGCAATGCAATGATGCCTACAGCGCAATCAAAATTGCAGTGGCTCTTGCTGACGCATTCGGATGCGGGGTCAATGATTTGCCCCTCTCACTGGTGCTTTCATGGTATGAACAAAAAGCTGTCTGCATTTTGTTAACACTCCTGCACCTTGGAATTAAAAATATTTTGCTGGGTCCCTCACTTCCTGCTTTTATTTCACCCAATGTCTTGAATTTCCTTGTTGAAAACTACAAAATCGCTCCCATTTCAACACCGCAGGAAGATTTAAAAGCAATTCTCGGATAAACTATACAAATGCTCCTCACTTCCTAAAAAGAAGTGAGGAGTTTTTTCCTGTGTATATTACGTCTTTCACGCTGATTATACTTACTTTTTTCCCAGTATAAAGCCTCGAGTATTGATAAAATTAGGCAAGTTTTTGCCATAATTATGTCTATACGCTGTGATGAAAATCCTCTATTGTAACGTTACAGACAATATATGTTAACCATAAAAGGAGGCTCTATGCTTTTACACAACATTAAATCCATTGCAACCGTTAGCTTTGTTGCTCTTTGCATGCTTTTTTCCGTATCTTCAGCCCAAGCTGACGAAAACAAAATTCCCGCAGAACTGAACAGCCCCTTTGCTCAGGGTGAACCCAATACTGCCTATGCAAAATATTTTATTGGCAACAGCTATTTAAACAGATTAAGCTCAGAAGGTGTTTCCATTGCCAACGTGACCTTTGAGCCTCGCTGCCGCAACAACTGGCATATCCACCATGCAGCACAGGGCGGCGGACAAATTTTACTTTGCACAGCAGGACGCGGCTGGTATCAGGAATGGGGAAAAGAAGCCCGGGCTCTCAAAACCGGTGACGTTGTCATTATTCCTGCCGGGGTAAAACACTGGCACGGTGCTGCAAAGGACAGTTGGTTTGCACACTTGTCCGTTGAAGTTCCCGGCGAAAAAAACAGTAATGAATGGCTTGAACCTGTTGCTGACGAAGAATACAATAAGCTTCCATAACAATATAAAATCCTCTCTCAAAAAGCCTGCATATGCAGGCTTTTTTTTTGCGTCATTTTATTTGGCAAACTTTAGTGTATATCCGTATGACATTTAGAACACACCAATAAGATTTATAATATTTTTTATTCTACTGTTTCCCACCAAGAAGAAAAGGTCGGAAGCGGATATGCTAATTCCACGGCTTCTCCGATTAACGGCGTCAGCAGCTGATAAGGTTTATTTGCACTTGCATTTTTTATCCGTATAAAGGGGTCATTCCATGCATGATACGCCAAAGAAAATTTGCCAATATGCATGGGAAGCAGAGCCGATGCCTTCAAATCAAGTGCAGCCTGACTTGCCTGTTCCGGGGTCATATGCACATAGCGCCAACTGTCATTATATTGTCCGCAGTCAAGCAGTGCAAGGTCAATCCCGTTCAAGGTTTTGCCTATTTCTGCAAAATGGCTTTCATACCCTGTATCGCCGCTGAACAAGATTTTTTGCTGTGGTGTTTCCAGCACAAAACCGCACCATAACGTTTTATTGCGGGTAAGGGTTCTGCCTGAAAAATGCTGCGAAGGAATAAAATGCACACGCAGCGTATCGGCAAGAGCAAAGCTGTTTCCCCAGTCACCTTCAAGAATTTGCGTATCGGCAAAGCCCCAGCGTAATAAATGGGATTTCACCCCAAGCCCGCAAATAATTTTTCCAAGCTTTGGCTTTAACTGCATCATGGTCGGGTAATCCAAATGATCCCAGTGATCATGGGAAATAAACACATAATCAAGAAAAGGAAAATCGTCGGCACTGTAGGGTGTTGCCCCTGCAAAGGCACGCACACTGAAAAAAACAGGAGAGGCATAGGCGCTGAAAACAGGGTCAATCAATATCCTTTTTCCTGCAAGCTGCATAAAAAAGGAAGAATGTCCCAGCCATACAAGCCTGTCATTTTGCTTTTCAAGCCCTGCAAACGCGTTTTTCTTTACAGGTACTGGATTTACGGGGAAAGGATTTTCTTTTCTTTTTAATACTGACCTCAGCAATGCCATGACAGCAGAACTTTTATCCGATAAAACAGCGTGTTCCACAAGATTATGAAATTCTCCCCGGTAATAATGGGAAGAACGCATCAGTTCCTTTATGAGCTTTTCATCAGGCAATGCCCCAAACATTTTTTTCTGCATAAAACCATAGCCTGCTCCGCCTGCTCCTGCACTTGCAAGCAAAAATCCCGTCATATATTTTAAAAACGTTCTGCGCGTCATAGAAGCAGGCGTTCTCCTTTTTTATAGACTTTTTCCAAGCTCATATGCCATGGCAGGGAATTTTGTTCCGCTGACAGAACCCGCCCCCCATGCACCGGGAACAATCACCCTGCCCGCATCTTCCCAGCCTAAATAAGATAATAATTGTTCATAATGCGTGACAATGGGGCGTTCATCATCACGGGAATTATTGGCATAGGTCATGAGCAGAACAGCTTTTTTATGGACGTGGATTTGCCCGTTAATCGCATAAAATCTGTCAATAACAGCCTTGAGCTGGGATGAAATGCCAAAATAATACATAGGCGTTGCAAAAGCAACCAAATCCGCTTTGATAATATGTTCCCGCACAAAATCAAAATCATCATCAAAGACGCAGGGTCCGTCCATACCGCAGGAATTGCAGGCAATACAAGGATGAACATTTTTTCTGCGGCATCAAAACGCACAATTTCATGTCCCTTGTCTGTTGCTCCCTTGATAAAATTATCTGCCAGCATGTTGGAATTGCCGTTTTTACGGGGACTGCCTGTTAAAACGAGTATTTTCATTGCCTTTGCTCCTTCTTGCGCTGCGGCATGTGCCAAATTGTTTGGAAATAAAACAGCGGGGCTTGCAAGCCCTGTTCCTAAAACTGCCAATAAGCCTTTTTTCATAAACATTCTTCTGTCCATACTGCTTTCCTTTGGGTTTTACCCTTGAATGTTCATTTTAAGATAGCAAAATTTCAGTCTAAAAAAAGGGCTATTTCTCGCATTTAATTGCCTAATCATGCCAAAATTTTCCTGCCGCATAATTTTTTATTGTGTTTTGGCAAAAGGAAAATTATAACTGATTACTGCATACTGACATCAGCATGTTTTAAAGGGAAAATACCATGCTTGCCGAAGAATATAAAGGACATCTAGCCGCATTTTTTACTGTTTTTCTCTGGGGAACAACCTTTATTTCCACCAAAGTCCTGCTCATTGACTTTCTGCCTGTGGAAATTTTATTTGTCCGTTTTTGCATGGGCTGGTTTATTTTATTCCTGCTTTCTCCGCACAGCAGAGTACAAACAAATTCCAAACAAAAATTCATTTTTAATCAAGAACTTATTTTTGCCGGGGCGGGTTTTACCGGCATATGTCTTTATTTTTTGCTGGAAAATATTGCCCTGACCTATACCATGGCTTCCAATGTGGGGGTTCTGGTATGCATATCCCCCTTTCTCACAGCATTACTGGTACATTTTTTTATGAAAAGCGAGGAAAAACTGCAGCGTAACTTTTTTATTGGTTTTTTTGTTGCCATTACGGGAATTTTTTTAATAAGTTTTAATGGCTCAAAACTGCAATTAAATCCTTTGGGTGATATTCTGGCTCTGTCCGCGGCTTTTGTCTGGGCTTGTTATTCGATTTTAACAAAAAAAATCAGTAAATTCGGAATTCCTGTCATTCTTGCCACACGCAAAACATTTTTTTACGGACTGCTTTTTATCTTTCCAACGCTTTTTATTTTTGATACCCACATGGAAATACAGCGTTTTTATAATCTGACAAATCTTTTCAATATCCTCTATTTAGGCGGTGGGGCTTCCGCCCTTTGTTTTGTCACGTGGAATTATACGGTAAAAATACTGGGAGCTATAAAAACCAGCGTCTATATTTACTTAATTCCTGTTATCACTGTTGTCACAGCCGCCATTGTCCTTGCCGAGCCCATGAGTCTGCTGCTGACTTTAGGAACTGCCTTAACCATTGTGGGACTTTTTATTTCCAAATACGACAGCCCCAAGGCAAGATCTGTTAAAAGACAGAAATAACTTTGAGAACACAAATATAAAAAATATTAATTACATGAATTGCACTCCATTTAATGAATTTATTTTCCAGTACATGGAGTACAATTTTGCTGAGGAACGTTTTTATTTTTTCGTCAGATTTTGTTTGAAAAATGCTTCTATTTTATCAAAAGGTATAATCTTAGCATTATCATATAAATCTGTATGCACAGCATGAGGAATAAGGAGAAGTTCCTTATTATTTTTATAAGGATTATCCTTTATCATATTGGCATAGGCGTCTTTACTGAAATAGCAGGAATGGGCTTTTTCTCCGTGAATCATAAGAACAGCACTGCGAATTTCATTGCTGTATTTCAAAATAGGCATATTGAAATAAGACTGATAGCCCGTCACATTCCAACCCAGTCCTTCGCCTTGTGAACGAGGGTGAAAACCTCTTTCTCTATTGCGGTAATAGACAATATACTCTTTCACAAATTGAGGATCAACTTTAGCACAAGCCCTTTCTTCTGACTGAACAAACACTATTTCTATACAAATAAATAACAGTGCCAATCCAAAAAGTAATTTTTTCATATTTCCTCCCAAAATTTTTACTTATTTTGACTGCACCAAAATCTCTTTACGAAAAAAGAACCATTCTTCCCAAATTTTTGCCTAAATCTCGCAGGATAAAAAAAGTACTCTGACAAACAGGCAAAAAAATGAAAAGATTGTATCTTGCTGTAATATATGCACTTCAGTATTTTATATTCAGACATGAAAAAAAATTCAAAAATAAGGAGAAAGTTATGCAGCAGAAAACAATGAAAGCCGGCGTTCTTGTGGGCGAAAAGCAAATAAAAATCAAAGAAATCCCCATGCCGCAAGTAACGCCCGGCATGATAAAAATAAAAGTTTCTGCCTGCGGCGTCTGCGGCAGTGATATCCATATGTGGAAAGCAGGAAAGGGCTGGAAGCCGCTTGAAAATTTTACTATGGGACATGAATTTTGCGGCGTTGTGGTTGACGCCGGTGACAGTGATTTTAACGTGGGCGACCGCGTCACCTTTTGGGCAAACCTTTACTGCGGAAAGTGTGAAATGTGCCTTGCGGGCAAGGAACATCTTTGTCTTGATGTCAACGGAACAAACTATATTGGTTTTGTCTGCAATGGCGGCTATGCGGAATATTTTACGGGCAAAGCAAAAAATGCCTACAAACTGCCCGATACTGTGTCTGATATTTCCGCCGGACTGATTGATCCGCTTATGGTTGCGTATCACGCCGTCAAAAAATCCGGTTTTAAAATACACGATAAGGTGCTGGTTGTGGGAAGCGGTATTATTGCCCAGCTTATTGGCGGACTTCTCACAAAAGCAGGAGCTTCTTACCTTGCCATGTCTAAAATTGACGAGCGGCAAACAGAAAAAGCCCGTGAAATCGGAGACTTTGATGCGTATTTTGACGAAAATGCCCCAAACAGGGCAGAAATTTTGCAAAAAGCCTCTCATGGTGGTTTTGATGTTGTTTTTGAAGCAGTGGGAGCAGCCGAATCCCTTGCCGCCTGCATGGACGGTGTCAAGGCAGGGGGTGAAATTATGATGATCGGCAATTCCATGACCCCGACCATTCCTTTTGAACTCAATCGTGCCGTTTTACACGAAATCCGCCTGACAGGCAGTGTTTCATGCACGAGAAAGGAATTTGAAGAAACCATTGACCTTATCGCCTCAGGCTTTATTGATGTGGAAAAATATGTTACGGATATCCTGCCTTTGGACAAGCTCCAATACGCCTTTGAAAAACAAATTTCACCCACGGAAAAAGTCCTGAAAACCGTTATAAGACCATAAAATATAAAGTGTCCTCAAAAACAGCTTCAAAAACGGGGCTGTTTAAAACCAAATTTTTACACGTTATTTTGTAATTAACTTAATAAAAAAGGAAGGAAAATTCAGAAGAGTAAACCCTATATTGTATGTTATATGATGACTTCCGTAGACGGAAGAATTGACTGTGACATGACAGCAAAACTTGCAGGAGTAGAGGATTATTATCCCATTTTAGCGGAATTAAAATTACAGTCAGCAGTCAGCGGAAAAAGAACCGCTCAACTGGAATTGTCAGAAAAAGGCGAATTTCAGCCTAAAAATACTCTACATGCAGAAAAAGAAAGTTTTTCTAAAAAAGCTGATAATTCAAAAGGATACACCATTGTTGCGGATACAAAAGGTACACTTCTCTGGAAGCATGACAGTGAATATGAAAAACCGCATATTATGCTCACATCTAAGCAGGTGAGTCAGGAATATTTAGCCTATTTGGACGAAAAAAATATTTCCTATATTGTAGCCGGCAGTGAAAAAATTGATTTAGCGTCCGCCTGTGAAACACTGAAAGAAGTGTTTGGAATTGAAAGATTGGGAATTGTTGGCGGACCGGCTATTAATACGGCTTTTCTTGACGCAGGATTATTAGATGAAGTCATTGTCCTTATCGGAGCAGGTATTGACGGCAGAGCATCATTCCCGCCTGTTTTCAATAGAAAAGACAACGGACAAAACGAACCGACTCCTCTTACATTAATTGAAGCTAAGTCATACAACTCAGGAGCCGTATTCATTCGCTATAAAATAAAAAAAATAATGTCTTCTTTTATACCGGCGCTCAAATAGTGCAAAATACCCGGCCCCAAAAAAAACGGCATTGTCAAACAAGCCCCGATAAAAGTCCGGAGTGCAAATTGCCTGAAAGAAAAGACAATTGAGCAAACAAAAAAATATAATGGGAAATAAAACAGCCTTACAGCAAACTCTTGCGAGTCTGTTTTTATAACCATTGAAACAAAATTTATTTTTTCTCAAAAATCCCATTAAAATCAAAAGAAAAAACGTTCGGTGCATGGACAAGGCAAAGACTGTTTACTGTTGTCAAAAGATATAATTTTTGTTCATGAGCAGTGGAAAGAGTAAGCCACAGTTTGCCCTCTTTGGGAAGTTCTGCCCTCAGCAATAATTGGGGCATTGTTTGTATTTTTCTTTTTGCTGTCTGCTTTTCGGGATTACTTTCTTTTTGCGTATCCGCCTGCAGTGTTTTGTCAGGATTACCTTTGCCCTGCTCATTATCAGCCAAAAACTTTACTGTATTTTCTGCCTGTTCTTCTTTGCCTGCATCCGAATTTTTGGCAAAATACGGCACATTGCCATAACCTTGCAACACGATTTTATCCTCTTCCTTTGTCAGCGTTACAAAGGTATCGCCCCTGACATAACGCCCAAGCACAGGCTCGTGCCAGATATCCTGTGCGAGTTCCTGCGTTTTGGCAACCGCGGCAAGCATAAATGCATACTGTTCGGGAATGGCAGCCACTTGTTTTTTAAAACTGTTTGCCACTGTATTTCTGCCTGTTTCAAGCCAAATTTTATGCTTTTGCCAAAGTTCTCTATAAGCTTTTTTGCCAAGTGTTTTCGTAAGGACTTTCCATGTTTGGTTCAGCATAGTATCAGCCAGCATATACTGTTCATTTTCCTGCAAAAAACGGGCATGTTTCTCATCAGTCAGGAAGAAATCCCCTTGAGTTCCACTTCCTGCACTGCCTTGAACTATATAAGAATTTTGCTTCGCCAAAACATCAGGCTGTGCAGTGTTATTTTTTTCTTCCTGATTTTTCAATTCTTCCTGTTGGTCAAATTCCTCATAAAAAGGAGGGTCTTTTGCAAGTCCAAAAGAAACCTGCGCAAGCAAAAAAACAGGAAGGAAAATAAAAAGAAAATAAAAAAAACCTTTCATATATGCCATAAAAATTGTCAAAAGCTAATCCGCAAGTGCTGTTTTTGGATAAGCGGGAGCATTTTCATAAGCCTGCATCGCAATACTCATATAGGCATTATCAAAATTTTGCGGTTTTGCCGCTAAACTCTTGCCAACCGCATAAAGCCCCGCAAGCATATCCCCAAAGTCCACATAGCCCATGTGGGCAAGACGGATTAACTCATCTTTCATGGGTTCCTGCCCTGCCGCAATGATAACGCCGGTTTCTTTGGCTGCCGTGCTCACAAGGTCACTGCCCAAAATCCCCTTTGGCATGGCAACGGAGGTCAGCCCCCATGCATAGTGTGTTTTGGCAAAGGGTTCAAGCCCCATAGCTTTTATGCCTGCCCTTGTCATTTGAGCTAAGGCAAAATGTTTTTGGTATAAATTGTCCAAACCGCCATAGCCGCCATGTGTTACATCTTCAAAAATCATGGTTAACGCTTCCCGAAGCCCCACAATAAGGGAAACAGGAGAGCTGAAATTGGTTTGATTTTTCAGCACATTCTTGCGTTCTGCTTTCATATTGAAATAAAAACAGCTTGGCTCAACCTGTTCAGCCTTTTTCCATGCCTTTTCAGAAAAAGCAAGCAAGGAAAGCCCCGCCGGAACCATAAGCCCTTTTTGGGAACCGGTTAAAAGTGCGTCAATGCCCCATTCGTCCATAGGTGCGGGGGAAATTCCCACAGAGGAAATCCCGTCAGCCACCAGCAGTACATCATATTTTTGCGTTACTTTTGCAATTTCATAAATGGGATGCATGACCCCTGTTGAGGTTTCACAAATTTGCAGGCAAACCCCCTGTACATCAGGATTTTTTTGTAGGGCTTCCTCAATATCATCGGCTAAAATTGCCTCGCCCCATGGTTTTACAATTTCAACAATTTCAAGCCCCTGCACTTTGGCGATTTCACGCCAGCGCTCGCCAAACTTTCCTGCCTGCGCAACAATGATTTTTTCTCCGCGATTAAATAAATTCGTCACGGCAGCCGTCATTGCACCGGTACCGGAACCGGCGAGCGGCAAAACTTCCTGTTCCGTGCCAAAAAGTTTTTTCAGATACCCGCGGGTTTCTTCCATAATGGCTTTAAATTCCGGTTTTCTGTGATGTATCATGGGCATAGCCATGGCAAGGCGCACCCTGTCAGGAATTGCCGTCGGTCCGGGAGTTAAAAGGCGTAAATGATTTTTCATGACATATCCTATTTATTTAAATAATGATTAATATATTCCGTGCACATATATAATTCCGGCAAATAAATCAATGACTGGATAAAAATATTCACCATAATCAGAATAAATACAGCCGCAGAACCCATATCCTTGGCTGCTTTTACTTTTGTGGAATATTCATGGGTAATCAAATCAAGGGCTTCTTCAATGGCAGAATTTAATAGTTCTACGACCATAACAAAAAGCCATGAAATGCAGGACACTGCAGTCAAATACCACTCTTTGCCCGAGTACCAACCTAAAACGCACAAAAGGATAAAAATCAAAAATTCTTGTTTTATCGCAACACTTTGCCGTAAACCCGTCCATAAACCTTGTAAGGAATAACTGAGAGCATAAAATATATGCAATATTCCGTTAAATACACCGGTTTTCTTTTCCATTGGATATTCCTTTTGCCTTTTCCCTTTAAATTTGTATTGGTTCAGACTTGCGTACGACCTGCCCCAATTGCATTATGCGTTATAGCCGGGGAGTTCCACAGAATGGAAATTATCACTTTGCCCGTTAGCTTTCGGGCAGGACTCACGTAAATAACAAATTTCGCAGGCTCCTCTAAACGGCAGACAGGTCAAAACACTAAAGCGCCGAGCCAGCGTAGGCTCTCCGTCAATGTAGGGGATATTTTCTGCTTTTAAAGCTTCCGCAATTGCATCATTGGGCTCAGGACAGGGGGCGCAGCCAGCCTGTTCCACCTGCGGCAAAATTTGATAAATAGTATTCATAATAATACTTTGTCCCACACAATTGAAGCGAAAACCTTTTTCCGCATCTTTTGCAAAAAGCTCATCGGCTTCTTTTTCCACCTTTTCATTGAGCCAAACTGCCAGATAATCCCCTTTTTCGGTTTTCAGAATAATACTGTTGAGTTCTTTCGCCATTCGCTCAAAGGTATTGACCATATCTTCCAAAACCTGCCCTCCAAGGCGGGTTTCCTGCAAAAGCGCCATAACAGCTTCCATATCAAAATAAGGTTGAACGGTCAGCACTTCTTTTGTATACTTTGCCATAATATCCTCATATATTAACGTTATCAACAGTATATACGCTTTGTACAAGGTGTCAAATAATATATGCCTTTACATTCTTATCCATGCAAAGTAACATAGCCAAAAAAGAGAACGCCCAAAAAGACAGCGAAGGTCACACTATGATAGACAAAACACAATTACCCGGAAAAATCCGCTATGAATACCAAGATGACAGCACTATTCCCCTGCAGTATGCCCATGGTGTTTGGGGAGGTATCAACCCGCAGGGGGAAATTGAAATTAATTTTTATGCCGAGCAGGACAAAATCCCCCGAATTTCCGAACGCTATCTCAAACCTGACGGTTCTTTCGGTCCGGAAATAACCTTGGCAGAAGAAGACACACGGGTTGTTATGCGTAAAATTCAGGCAAAAATTCTCATCAATCACCACACGGCAAAAGCGCTCCTTGGCTGGCTTGCTGAAAAAATTGAAAATCTTGAAGCCGAAGAAATACGCAGTTTTGAAATGCAGCATAACAAAACAGGCAGAGAACAATAATGGCAAAAAAAAATCGTTTTCTTTATGATGAAAATGCGGGAGAGGAAGAAACCCGTATCAGCCGCTCTCAAAAAAAACGAGACAGCACCCAGATGCAAAAAATAGGCGAGGAACTCGCAAACTTAGCTCCTGTCAAGCTTGCACGGCTGCCCCTGACCGAAGATTTGGAACAGGCTTTTGCCGAATACAGAAGAATAAAAAATAAAGAAGCAAAAAGACGGCACATCCAATATATCGGCAGACTTATGCGGGAAGCACAGGAAGAAAGCGCATACAAAAACGAAGAAGACCTTGTCAGCATATACCTTGCGGCAAAGGACGATTTTTAACTCAGCAATGAGGACAACCGTAAAACTCCAAAATTAACCCCGCTTAATCGCTCCCGCTGCGGGGCTTATGATATTGACAACGGGCTTTTTCCTGCGTATTATGGAATAAAATATAATTTACGAGGTGCAATATGCCATCATTAAAAACTATTTTATGTGCATTAGATTTATCAGAACACAGTCAAGTGGTGGCCGAACATGCCTCCATGCTTGCAAAATTATCCGGAGCAAAAATTTATGCCATGTATGTTGCTCCAACCATGACCCAATACACGGGCTTTCATGTGGCACCCAATACCATTGACGGCTTTGTAGGCGAAATCGTTTCCGGTGCGGAAAGCAGTATGGCTGAATTTGTGGCAAAACACTTTGAAGGCGTTGACGTGGAAGCAGATGTTGTTGTGGGCTATGCAACGGAAGAAATCCTTGCTGCTGCTGATAAACACAATGCAGATATTATTGTTATGGGTACCCATGGACGCAAAGGCATTGACAGAATTTTATTTGGCTCCGTAGCAGAAAAAGTTGTTACCCAATCAAAAATTCCTGTTTTGACTATTCGTCCTGCCACGAGCAAAACAGAAGAAAATTAAAAAGTATCCGCATACACAGAAAACATACCAGACTGCCCTCCGGTATGTTTTCTCATTTAATACATGCCAAACTTCCAAGTCTCAAAACCGAGCTATGAACGTAAACTATGTTTCCATTCTTTTTTTCTGATACTCAAAAAACAATTTTTATAACAGGTTGATTGATGAAAAAATTTTTAGCTGTCAGCATGATATTTTTTTCCCTCACAGGCTGTAGTTTTTTTGATACATTTAATCCGGTTTATTCAGAAACAAAAACAAGCCAAAAAGAACTGTCCGAAGAAGCACCCAAAGAAGAAACTCAGGAATACAAAAAAATACAACAGGAAAAAATACAAACAACCGGCATAATACAAAAGGAAGCCGAAAAACAAATCCCCCGAAATAATCCTGCCATAAGAAATTATACGGGTTGTTCCAAACAAGAACTTATGCACGCGATTAAAAACGTTCTTTATCTCATGGATACAAAAAACGCAAAAATTATCCTGCAGGATAATGCTGTCATTAATTACCGTTTCTATTCCGATACCGTCAAAAACGGATATATTTTTGGCTATGATACATGGGTAGTCAATATAGAAGAGCAAAAAGACAAGGGTTTTGCGGTTTCTGTCATGGTGGGAATAGCACAGGAGTTAACCGTAACGCCCGCTTCGTCTCTCCGTCCCAAGACGCCTGACGAACTTTATTTTAATGTCAATGCCCTTGATGAAGCGCAGAGCGCCCTCTTTTTTGAACGGCTGGATTATTTTTTAGGAAGAAATCCTCACTGGAGAACGTGCGAAAATATCCAAAGCTGGGTCAAGGAAAACAATTACAAAGGGAAATTCCAAGATACCGCCGTAACAAGCAGTTCTGATTTGCCGTTTATCTGTGGTCATAACTGGTATGGCATCGAGGACAACAGCCCCGATTTTCTCAATAAGCATGAGTGATTCAGTAAAGCTGGCTCATTGCTGTTCATACAAAAATACTCCATTTGCTTTTGGAGTATTTCTCTTTTAAAATTATTCCCATTTCCAATTAATATGTCGACAAATTATAAGCTTTGATAATATATTCCTTATTGTATTCGAAATTCCGGTGGAAATTTTTTATTGTCTTTTCAATTTGGACTAAATCTTTTTGCTCGATAACATCGATAAGCAGCGCATGTTCTTTAACCGCATTTTCATACCGGTCTTGGATAAGGTTTTTCCGCGGAAAATCCCACAGCCTGTATTATATGGGTAAAATAATCCGTTCTGCAAAAATATTACGATTTAATTCGACAAAAACATTATGAAAATCGAAATGCACTTTATCATATAAAACGAGGTCGCCATTTTTAATATGCGTACCCATTTGTTGATTTAATACACGCAATTTTTCTATAATTTCGGGTGAATATTTATCAAGAGCCGTTGCAATCCGCCAGCGCAGCCGGGTGTTTTTTTATGCTCAAGCGGACAAAAAAAAGAGCATAATACTATGCTCTTTTTTGCTCCTATCAGCAGTGTGAAAGATAACTTATTGCTTAATCACAAATTTGCCGTTTGCGTCCACTTCATACAATCTGTATAAAGGTCCGACTCTGTCGCCTTTTTGGCTAAAGCCAAACGTACCGGTAATGCCCTCATATTCACCCAGATTATTTTTTAAATAAGCGGATAAGGATTCGGCATCTGGTTCTGCGTGCTTCAAGGCTTCAGCCAGCACATTGAACGCGTCCCCCGCTAAAACTGCCCAGACAGATTGGGGCAAGGTATTGTCATATTTTGCTTTATAGGTTTGGATAAAAGCTTTTCCCTGTGCTGTGGTAAAATCTTCCAAAACAGGAGGGCTGACAAATAAAAAGCCTTCTGCTGATTTCCCTGCGATTTTCACCAAATCAAAGTTATTGACAGCATCACCGCCCATCATGGGAACATTCCAGCCCATTTCTGATTTTTGACGAAGCAGCAAGCCTGCTTCAGGATAATAGGCTGTAAAGAAAATAAGGTCGGGGTTCACCGCTTTAATCTTGGTTAAAATAGGGGAATAATCGCGTTCTTTTGGAGTAAGGGCGTCATAAAAAACAACATTGATGCCGAGTTTTTCAAGCTCCGCACGGCTTTCTTCCGCTAAGCCGCTGGAATAGGAAGAATTATCATGCACAATGGCAACATTTTTATAGCCAAGTTCTTTGATATAATGAGCGGCAACAATGCCTTGTTCATCGTCACGGGGGCAGGTTCTGAAGAAATAATCAAGCCCTTTTTCTGTTAAACGAACACTGGTAGAGCCGGTGCCGATTTGTAAAATTTCTGCTTCGTCATAAATATTTTGTGTGGCTTCTGTCACTGCAGAACCATAGGTACCGATAACAGCAAGCACTTGGTGGGAAGCAAGTTTTTGTGCAGCTAAGGCAGCACTTCTCGGATCCCCGGCGTCATCTTCGACAAGAAGCTCGATTTGCCTGCCGTTTATCCCGCCGTTTTTATTTACTTCCTCGGCAAGCAAGCTCACAATGCGTTCCATATCCTTGCCTTCGCTTGTCCAGCCGCCGGTCAGAGGACACATCAAGCCAATTTTAATATTTTCAGCAAAAGCTGTTCCTGACAAAGCAAATACAAATGCCATTGCAAGAGCAAACAATTTTATTTTTTTCATACTACCTCCAAACAATAATTCCCTTTCTTCATATACCGAATTAAAAAAAAAAGCAAAATAAATTTAGACTTGCAATGCATACATCTCTTCTATGAAAAAAAGTTTTCTAAATTAATTTTTCTATTGTTTTCAAGGAGATTAGAATAAAAACCTTGTTTTTTTTCTGTCAGTTCTTGACGTATTTGTCGTAAACTGCTACAGTCGGACAATTCCTTTTTAAAAGGTATTTTTTCCTTTTCATAAAACTTATACGGAGGCTACTTATGCGTTTCTCCATCGGACTTGGAAAAGACGGAGTTGAAGAACGTCTTGAACAAAATGGCGTTTCCCGCCGTGATTTTCTTAAATTCTGTTCTGCTGTTGCCGTAGCAATGGGTCTTGCCCCATCTATGGCTCCATCTGTTGCAAAAGCACTGACACAAGGTAAACGCCCTGTTGTTGTTTATCTTCATAATGCAGAATGTACCGGCTGTTCCGAAGCTCTGCTTCGTACTTATCAACCATTCCTTGACGCAGTTTTATTCGATACCATTTCTCTTGAATACCATGAAACCCTTATGCAGGCTTCCGGTGAAATGGCAGAAAAAGCTCTCGAAGAAGCAATCAACAACCCTGACGGTTTCATTTGCTTGGTAGAAGGAGCTATTCCTACCGCACAAGACGGTATTTTTGGCACGATTGCCGGTCATACCATGTATGAAAACTGCAAAAAAATTCTCACAAAAGCAAAAGCCGTTGTTGCTATTGGTACATGCGCAGCATTTGGCGGCGTGCAGGCAGCTGCTCCTAACCAGACCGGAGCAAAAGGTGTTAACGACTGCTTTAGTGAATTTGGCGTTAATGCTATCAATATTGCCGGCTGCCCGCCAAACCCCCTCAATATGGTTGGTGCATTAGTAGCCCTCCTGCAGGGACAAACCGTTGAACTTGACGATAACAATCGTCCTGTTATGTTCTTTGGCGAAACAGTACACGATCAATGCGAACGCCTACCTCATTTCGAAGCCGGCGAATTTGCTCCTTCCTTTGATTCTGAAGAAGCAAAGAAAGGCTGGTGCCTGTACGAACTTGGCTGCAAAGGTCCAAGCACCTATAATAACTGTCCAAAAGTTCTCTTCAACGAAGTGAGCTGGCCGGTTAGAGGCGGTCACCCCTGCATTGGATGCAGTGAGCCTAATTTCTGGGATGACCTGTCACCTTTCTATCAATCCTAATGACTGTCAACAATCTGTTTCACGCCAAATGGCATAATAAATAAGAGAGTTTAAATATGAGTCAAGTAACTCCAAAAAGTAATTACAGCGGACCGGTTGTTGTTGATCCGCTTACCCGTATTGAAGGTCACCTTCGTATCGAAGTTGAAGTGGAAGACGGTATTGTTAAAAATGCAAGAAGCTGCGGAACACTTTTCCGTGGTCTTGAAAATATTTTAGTCGGTCGTGACCCGCGGGACGCACAGCACTTTACGCAAAGAACCTGCGGTGTTTGCACCTTTACCCACGCTCTTGCTTCCACCCGCGCCTTAGAAGACGCCATGGGAGTTGAAATTCCGGCTAATGCTACCCATATCCGCAACATTATGCTTGGCATGCTCTTTGCCCATGACCACATCGTGCATTTTTATCATTTGCATGCCTTAGACTTTGTGGATGCTGCTTCCGCTATCAATGCCGATGTAAAGAAAACAGCAGAACTTGCCAAATCTATTTCCAAAATGCCGACAACAGAAAAAGAATTGCAGGAAGTAAAAGACAAAGTGGCTAAACTTGTTGAAAGCGGACAGCTCGGACCTTTCAGCAATGCCTATTTCCTTGGCGGTCACCCCTCTTATTACCTGACTCCCGAACAAAACCTGCTTGCTGTTGCTCACTACCTTTCAGCGCTTAAAATTCAGGTAAAAGTTGCCCGTGCCATGGCAATTTTCGGTTCTAAAAACCCGCATCCGCAAACCCTCATCGCCGGCGGCGTGACCTGCTATAACAGCCTCGAAAAAGAACCTCTCAAACAATTTGAAGAACTGTACAACGAAACCCTTACTTTTGTTGAAAATACCCTTATTCCCGATGTTCTTCTTGTTGCCGGTGCATACAAAGACTGGGCAAAAATCGGCGGCGGTGCCGTGAACTATCTTTCTTTCGGCGAATTCCCGGCTCCCGGCAAAGAACGTGATTTGAACAGCCGCTGGTTCAAACCCGGTTTTGTAAAAAATCGTGATTTGAGCAAAGCCTACGAAGTAGATTTTTCCAAAATTGACGAACACGTCCGCCACAGCTGGTATGAAGGCGAAACAGCCCGTCATCCTTACGAAGGCGAAACAAAACCAAAATTTACAAAAATTGGTGACACAGACCGTTATTCATGGCTTAAAGCACCGCGTTATGACGGTATGGTTGTTGAAACAGGTCCTCTTGCAAGCATGGTTGTTGCATATGCTCAAGGTCATAAAGAAACAAAAGAAGTGATTGATTTTGTTTTGAAAGCTCTTGGACTTCAGCCAGCCGACCTCTTCTCAACTCTTGGCAGAACAGCAGCCCGTGCTTCCGAATGCCTTATCATTACCCGCCAAATTAAAGTTTGGTTTGAAGAACTGAAAAAGAACCTTGCAAAGGGCGACTCCAAGATTTGTATTAATACTGAAGTTCCTGCAGCAGGAAAAGGTGTTGGCATTGTCAACGCTCCCCGCGGAGGTCTTTCCCACTGGTTGGTAATTGAAGAAGGCAAAATCAAGAACTTCCAGCTTGTTGTTCCTTCAACATGGAATCTTGGACCTCGCGATGCAAAAGGAAATATGAGTGCTGTTGAAGAATCCCTCGTTGGAACTCCTATTGCCGATCCAAAACGTCCTGTGGAAATTTTGCGTACTGTTCACTCCTTTGACCCATGCATGGCTTGCTCTGTTCACGTTATTGACAACGCAACCAATACAAGCCGTGATTTTAGAATTCTCTAGTCTTTGAGAATATAAAACTCTTTACATTCCTGCAAAGAATTCTCATTCTTTGCAGGATTTTTTTATGTACCGATAAGCTGTGTACGTATCTTTGTTTCAAAAAAAATTGTAAGGAAACTGTGCTGTATATTTACATTGGCACATTTTTAACATACCATTGTCAATGGAATTATTATTGGGGAGAAACGCTGATGTATAAAATTCTGACCCTGCGCACAGCTATATATATATATATACGGAAGGATAGTTTCTAAGAAATTTTTGCTGAAAGGTATTGTCTATGCTTAAACAATACCTCTATAAAGTCAGTAAAAAATTAAAAACAAGACAGACCACGGAACACAGTTTCAGGGGTGAGTTACAGGAATTTATTGAAAGTATCACTACTGGTATTCAGGCTGTCAATGAACCAAAAAGACAGCAATGCGGCGCTCCTGATTATATCATATTAAGAAAAAATATCCCTGTTGGGTATATAGAAGCAAAAGACATTGACACAGATTTGAGTACTGCCGAAAAAACAGAGCAAATCGACAGATATCGCAGCAGTCTTGAAAATCTGATTTTAACGAATTACCTTGAATTTTGGTTTTATAGAAATGGTGAGCGTGTTGAAACTATACAAATTGCCGCCGTTCAACAAAAAGAAATTATCGTCTATGAGAGCGAATTTACAAAACTTATTACTCATATACAGAGCTTTTGTGCCTACAAAGGGCAAACAATAAAAACACCGCAGCAATTAGCGCATTTAATGGCGCAAAAAGCCTCAGTGATACGAGATGTTATCATAAAGACGCTTGAATTATACGATGAAGAACCATTGGCAAACCATGAATATAATACAAACTCATTAGCCCGCCTGAGAGAAAAATTTAAAGAAACATTGCTGCATGATTTAACAACGCACACCTTTGCCGATATGTATGCCCAAACTATTGCCTATGGGCTTTTTGTTGCACGATTAAACGATACCAGTCTTGAAAACTTTTCCCGACAGGAAGCAAGAGACCTTGTTTCAAAAAATTATCCTTTTTTAAGACAGTTATTTGATTATATTGCAGGTGCAAGCCTTGATGATAATTTGATATGGATTGTTGATGACTTGGTTGAAATAATCAGATGTGCGGATTTAAATAAACTGCTTAAAAACTATGGTAAAACGACACAAACAACTGACCCCTTCCTGCATTTCTATGAAACATTCTTAGAAAAATATGACAAAGTTAATAAAAAGAAAAGGGGGGTATATTATACTCCTCAGCCGGTTGTACGGTTTATTGTTTCAGCCGTTGATACCATATTAAAAAATGACTTCAAATTGGCACATGGGCTTGCTGATGATACGAAAACAACCTGCAAAATATTCTGTCCGGAAATATCTCATAAAAAATCTAAACAGTATAAAGAAATTGAAACATACAAGGTTCAAATATTAGACCCTGCAACAGGCACGGGAACATTTTTAGCCGAAACCATACGCAATATATATTCGTATGTTATAAAGCAAAAAGGTGCATGGCAGCAATATGTGGAGGAAGTACTTATTCCCCGTTTAAACGGCTTTGAAATAATGATGACCCCCTATGTCATGTGCCATTTAAAATTGAATTTGCTGCTCCAAGCAACAGGCTATGCAGCAACGAACAAAACAAACAGATTTAATGTGTATTTAACTAATGCGCTTGAAAAAGATGAAACAACAAAACTGCCTTTGCTGGATTTATGGCTGGCAGAAGAGGCAAAAGAAGCTGATCGGATAAAATCTGAAACTCCTCTTATGGTTATATTGGGAAACCCCCCGTATAGTATTAGCAGCTGCAATAAAAATAAATATCTTAATGAGTTGATGAAAGTATATAAGCAAGACCTCAACGAAAAAAATATACTGCCTCTCTCTGATGATTATATTAAATTTATCCGCATGGGTGAAAACTACATTGAAAAAAACAAAGAAGGCATATTGGCATACATTTCCAGTAACAGCTTTTTAGACGGTATTATATTCAGACAAATGAGAAAACACCTGCTGCAAACTTTTAATACAATATATGTTATTGATTTACATGGTAATTCCATAAAAAAGGAGCGTTGTCCTGATGGTTCAAAGGATGTAAATGTGTTTGATATACAGCAGGGTGTCAGTATCAATATCTTTGTTAAAACAAACATAAAAAAATCTAAAAAATTAGCAAAAGTCCATCATGCTGAAGTATTTGGATTAAAGGATGAAAAATTTGAGTATTTAAATAAACACGAAATTGATACCATTGACTTTACTGAATTAAAACCTGTTGAACCACATTATTTTTTTACCCCTAAAGATTTCAATGCCCAATCAGATTATAAAAAAGGTTTTAAACTTGTTGAATTAATGCCCGTCATTATAAGTGGCGTTAAAACACATCACGATAATACACTGGTATCATTTGATAAATTTAACACAGCGACAAATAAAACATATAGCTACAGACCGTTTGATAAAAGATATATTGATTATGATTTAAACAAAGTGGTAAGACACAGATATTCCGGCATGAAGCATTTTATCCTTGGTGAGAATGTCGGTCTCATATTAATGAGAAGTTTGATAAATACTGAAATCTATAATACCGTCCAATTAGCCGACACCTTATCGGATATCAGTTTTTATGGCTTTCAGAGCTATAATTTTCCACTTTATCTCTATGATGATACAAGACAAAGCTCATTCTTTGCCAAAAACCGTACGCCTAATTTGAATATGGATATTGTGCATGAATTAGAGCAGAAACTGCAGTTAACGTTTACTCCTGAAAAAGAAGCCACGGAAAAAACCTTTGCACCCATTGATATCCTCGATTATATCTATGGAGTGCTGCACTCCGACAAGTACAGAAACAAATACAAAGAATTTTTAAAAATTGATTTCCCCCGCATACCTTATCCTGACAAGGCAGACCATTTCTTTAAAATTGCAGAACTGGGCAAACAATTAAGACAACTCCATTTAATGGAATCCCCGGAACTTGAAAACCTGATGACAACTTATCCCGTATCGGGAGAAAATAAAGTTAACAATCTCAAATATGAAGACAACAAAGTGTATATTAATAAAACACAATACTTTGATACTGTACCTGAGAGTGCATGGAACTTCCGTATAGGCGGATATCAGCCTGCGCAAAAATGGCTCAAAGACCGTAGGGGCAGGACATTAAGCTATGATGAAATTATGCATTATCAAAAAATAATAGCGGCTCTATCAAAAACAATAACAATAATGCACGAAATAGATACCAAAATAGAATTTTAGTGCATTTTGGGTTAACATGAGGAATGAAAAATATTTTCCCTGTTATGAATAGTATTCATAACAGAGCATTGAGGGGGATTGGGGGAGCTGCATCCCTTAGCAAGTGAACGAGCTCTGCCAAAGGCAGCAGCAGAGCTCATCATTTCCCCCATAAAAAGAGTAACTGTAAATTTTTATAATTAAATTAATCTACTATAAAATCAAGCCAATACAGTATTAAAGCGAACTTTAACTATTTCTTCATGCAGGAATAATAATCTCCGCAACAAAACCGTTGCTTAAAAGAAAAAAGCACCCTATACTGACAGTTAAGATACGTAACATCCATTCCTTCATACCGATATATAAAGGAACTTATTATGAAGCGTATACTGAGCATTCTTTTTTGTCTGTGCTTTTTAACGGGCTGCGGGCTTTTTTATCCGCCGCGGCATGAAGTCTTAATCACACAACAGTCATATCAGGCGTATCAGGAAAACCAAACAGGACAAACAGGGCAAGGCTCTGCGGAGGAAATTCCTCTGGTCAGCACTCCCCCTGTGAATTCCGGTAGCAACAGCATAATACTAAAAGAAACCAGAACCTGTTATACACCGTCAACCCAAGTTGTTTTTGGGTTTTATCCCGGATTTTATACGGGCTTCTATCCCCGCTGGGGATATTACCCTTACCGCAGGTATCATTATTGGGGAGGCTATCCTTACCGAAGGCATCATTTTCACCGTCCCCCTCCTCCGCCCCACAGTGGAGGGCACCGCCCCCCGCCGCCGCATGGAGGACACCGTCCGCCGCCCAGATAATAAGCATATAAAAAAGGTATCATCGCATGATACCTTTTTTCTTTGTCTTTATGGCAGGGCTTTTTTTACGGCTTCTTCCTTATAATTTTTTTGTTTTATCACATCATAGGCAACCTGATACGATGCTATTGCCTTCTTAATAAAGATATCCCGCTGCTCAGGACTGTCATGCTGAGAATTTTTAACGAGCAGTGCATGCTTTGTCTTTGACGGATAGAGTACAGCAAAATAATTATCATCTTCATAGCCTAAAAGCTGATATGTTGAAACCCATGCTCTGCCCTCTTCCATTTTTAAAACATCCTTGCCAAAAAAAGGAGAAATATACTCAAACCCAATGATGCCAAGCAGCGTTGGTGCAATATCAAGTTGAGAACAAAGAACAGGAATCGTTTGCGGAGCAATATGCTTGGGGGCATACATCATACTCACAACGCCGTACATTTCATAAGGAACTTCAGTCTTACCGGCAAGAGAAGAGGGATGATCCCCGACAAAGACAAAAACGGTATCGTCAAACCATGGTTTGCGGCTTGCCTGTTCCATAAATTTTTCAATGGCATAATCAGTATAGCGGACAGCGGAAGTTCTGCTTCCTTGGGGAACATTAAGCCCAGTTTCCGGAAATGTATAGGGTCTGTGATTGGAGGTCGTCAGTACGGCTTGGAAAAAGGGCTTGCCCTTTGCATAACTTTCATCTGCAATACGCAGGCTTTCCGCATAGGAATCTCCGTCGCATTGTCCCCATGCATTGGAAAAAGTATCGTGCTCAAAGGAAAGCTTATCGACAACGGTAAATCCTATTCCCTCAAAAAAATTATTCATGTTGTCAAAAAAACCGATTCCGCCATAAACGAAATACATATCATAGCCTCTGTCTTTAAACGGTGTTGCAAGGCTGTAGATATCATGGTTATCCGCGCGGCGGACTAATGAGTTTCCGGGAGTAGGCGGAATACTGAGCATAACGGCTTCCAAGCCGCGGACTGTCCGTGTTCCGGTGGATTTCATATTACTGAAAGAAAGGCTTTTGCCTGCTAAAGAATTAAGAAAAGGAGTGTATTCCTTATACTTTGCATTTCCTAAACTCTCAATAATCACAAGCACGACATTAAGTTTTTTCTCTTCGTCATGCCCTGCAATCTTCCGTACCGTATTGTGGGGTATAGGGGTTACCGTATTTGGAATATTTAAATCTTCACGCACCAGTTTAAACGCCAAATCCGTATCTATTGTTTCATAAAAAGTACGATAATTCAATTGGTTATGCAAATAAGCAGAAAAAAGAGAATAGACACCGTTTTTTGCATATTCATTCCAATACCTGTTATCGCTGTGATTGAGCGGATTAAAACAAAAATAACTTGCTGCAGCAATGCAGTAAAAGCAAATAAGCTGTATAAAGCGCCCGAAAAAACGCGTGGAAGGAACAGCCGTATCAAGTTTTTTCCGCAGAGTTCTCCATGTCACAAAGCTAAGGATCAAGGCTATGGCAAAAACAGCCATAAAAAGCCAAAACAACGGATAGGATTCTATAATATTTCGTATGACTTCATTGGTATAAATAAGGTAATCAACAGCAATAAAATTGAAGCGGCAGGCAAATTCATCCCAAAAGAAATATTCGGAAAAAGCAGTAAAGACAAAAATTAACGTATACACAAAAAGGGTAAAGATTAAATAGCTTTTTCCCACAATGGACTTTAAAAACCTGTCCCCCGGCAAAAAAATGAACAGGGCAGGTAAAATCAGAACAAAGAGCAAAGTAAAAAAGTCATTGATAATGCCATAAAAAAGGTGAGAAACAGTATCAAAGCCAAAAGGCAGGGAATCAGAAAAAAAATACTGTAAACTCAGGCGAAAAACAATATTGATAAAAAAGAAAATAAATGCCAATGCGCCCAGAAAAGAAAACCTGAACATCAGCATGGAAGAACGAGAAAGGGAAGAATTTGAAGGGGATAGCTTCATGTGTCATTGCTCCAGATAATTATAAAGAAAAGTCCATAAGAGCCGGACTGTCTTCTAATTTTAGCTTGTGCTTATATTTTTCAATAACATACACAAGGATAAGGTTAATCATCCACGCCCAGCTCATTGTTGCAAGCGTGTCAGAAAGGAAATGATCACCGCGGACAATTTGGTATCCCCCCATGAGTGAACCAACACTCAGTCCAATCATTAAACCCAAATACCGATAGCGCGGATACGGCAAAGCAAAAAACAGCATCATCAGCGCATAACCGCCGGAACAATGCCCGCCCGGAAAGCATCCGCCCCTAGGTTCCAAGGCTCTTTCCCCTTCCAATATTTCAAAAATCCTATGCTGCTCATAGGTACCATTAAATTCTGCTATTTGCACAGGACAATATACATTGGTTATTTTTTTGCCCAAACCCACAAGAAGCGGAACAAAAAGCAAACTTAATAACAGCAAAACACAGCACTTTCGCCAAATTTTAACTTTTTGCATAAAAAAAGAAAGAATAAAAACAAAGGCACAAAAACCCGCAAAAAAAGAAATGGCTTTTTTAGCTCCGCCATACCAGAGCCAGCGGGTAGCCAAAAATTCCTCAGCGGTCAGCCACCATGTCTTTGTTGTTTGATTATACCAAAGGCGCTGAAAAGCAAAGTCCCAATCTGTCCATGACTGCACAGCACAAATAACAAGAAAAAACACAAAGGCAAAACAAAACTGCATTTGCCAATTTTTTTTTGACAGCAAAGGTGTGTTCATCAGTTCATATCCAATTAAAAATCTCGCTCACGACAAACAGCTGTTTTTTTTTATTCTGATGGAACAACACGGTTTCGTCCTGAAGTTTTTGCTTTATATAAATTATCATCAACCCGCTGTAATAATCCTTTAATTTCTTCTCCCTCATGGTAGGAAGCAACCCCAATGCTAATGGTAATAGGCTGATGTGTCGGGGTTGACATATTAGATTCTACAATTTTTCTGATACGCTCGGCAATACGGCGTGCATTTTCAAAAACAGCATCATGCAAAATAATCAAAAATTCTTCACCGCCAAAACGTATAATATAATCTCTGTCACGCAGCGTTTTTTGCAGCAGCATGACAAGAAGCTGCAAAACCTGATCCCCAATCAAATGCCCATAGGTGTCATTCACTTGCTTAAAATGGTCGATATCAATCATGAGAATAGAGAACGGCTTACCCATTTCCTTTGCATTTTTCAGCGCTTCTTCCAAAAATCCTGATAAAACCTGTCTGTTGTATGCCCCTGTCAAAGGATCAAGGGTGGAATTTCGGATAATATTCTGCTGTTCCTTTTCCAAGTCAACAATTTTTCTGTTCAGCCGTTTCAAAATGCTCTGAAAGAAGGAATCATCATAGTAAATAGATACCAAGCCGCGTTTTTTATCAGAAGTTTCAAAACCGGTGAGCCAATAAATATAGTTTTGCTGATCAACACCGCGCCCCAGAGTAAATTCCTGCTGAACTATGGCACTGTGTTCAATGGCATACTTACAGTTTTCCAGAAAAGCCTCTTTTGTTTCATCAGAGAAATTTGCCAAATTTGTAATTTCTATCTGCCCTTCTTCATGTCCTTTTCTGGCACTGTTTTCCTCATGCGCCTGATGCATACGGACAATTTTTTTATATTCCTCATTGACAAACATCAATTTTCTGTTTTCGTCTTTAATTGCCATGGGCAAAGGCAGCACTTCAAAAGAGTTGATAAAATATTCCTTTACTTCTTTCAGTCGCTTATATTCTTCATATCCGGCAAGATTTTTTTCCCGCAATGCACAAAATTGCTCTTGTTCCTCTTTGGAAAGCTTATTCCAAAAACTTTCTTCAACATCAAAATTCTGCATATTCATAAGCCATTGGTAACAATTATCTGAAATACTCATAGCTCTTCTCTGTTTTTATTAATAAGGAAATGACTGAATTCTGCCACTGTTGCTGCAAGGCAGCATGTTGTCGCTTCTTGCTTTATTCCAAAAATTTCACTTGAAAACATTTTGAGTTCTCCTGCATAGTCAAGATTGAACTCATGGACCGTTTTCTGCCCTTTTCCCGTCAATACCAAACAGGAAAAGGAAAATCCCGCCCGTATCCCAAAAATTACATCTTCTTTTTTATCCCCAATCATTGCACATTCACGGGGATGAAGACAATGCTTTCGGGATAAGATTTCCCACATCCCAAGGGCAGGCTTGCGGCAATGACATTGCTCTTCAGGGGCATGGGGACAAAATGCAAAATCAAAAAGTTCAGCATGTTCGGCATGCAATTGTTGTTCTAATGTCTTCTGGCAAGCTAAAAAATCCTGTTCTGAAAAATAGCCTCTGCCAATTCCTGACTGGTTGGTAACCATACAGATTTTTATACCATTTTTTTGTAATTCGTTCAAGGATTTTGCAACACCCGGATAAAATTCTATCTGCGAAGGGTCAGAAAGATAATGTTTATCAACAATAAGGGTTCCGTCTCTGTCAGCAAAAAGATATTTTATCATGGGAAATGTCCTAACGATGTTTGCGGCGCATACGCCGTTCTTCCACTAAAAACTTGCCCGTCACAGAATGAGGATCTGCCATAATTGCCTCAGGCGTACCTTGAGAAATAACAGTTCCGCCGTTTTCTCCGCCGCCGGGTCCCATGTCCAGAACATAGTCGGAGGCAAGAATGACATCTGTATTATGCTCAATCACAACCACACTTGCCCCTCTTTCCACCAACTGGTGCAAAACGGTAACAAGCTTGCCCACTTCATGCATATGCAGACCTGTTGTGGGCTCGTCCAAAATATACAGCGTGCCTGCAAGCAAACGTTTGCCAAGCTCACGGGAAATTTTAATCCGCTGCGCCTCACCGCCGGACAGGGTTGTTGCCGGCTGTCCCAAACGAATATAGCCAAGCCCGACACTTTCGAGCATGGAAAGACGGCGTTCCAAAGAAGGATAATTTTCAAAAAACTGCCTTGCCTCACTGACTGTCATATCCAAGACTTCGGCAATATTTTTATCCTTATAGCGCACTTCCAAGGTTTCACGGTTAAAGCGCTGCCCCTTGCACACATCGCACTGCACAAAAATATCGGGAAGAAAATGCATTTCAACGCGGATTTGCCCGTCCCCCTTACAGGTTTCACAGCGACCGCCTGTCACATTAAAACTAAAACGTCCTGCCTTGTAGCCGCGCCGTTTTGCATCCTGAGTCATGGCAAAAATATTGCGGATTTCATCAAAAATCTTTGTATAGGTTGCGGGATTGGATCGGGGGGTTCTGCCAATGGGGCTTTGGTCAATGGATACAACCCGTTCAATTTTGTCAATATTAACAATTTTTTTCACAGATCCGGGCTGGTCAACCTTAATCCCGCAATGCATGGCAACATGTTTATACAAGGTATCAATAACAAGGGAACTTTTGCCGGAACCGGAAACACCCGTCACACAGGTCAAAACGCCCAATGGAATGGTACAGTCAATATTTTTGATATTGTTGGTTGTTACGCCTTTTAAGGTCAAAAATTCTTCGGGTTCCCGCCGTTCATCGGGAATAGGCACTTTCAAATCCCCGCGCATATATTTTGCCGTCAGCGAATGGGAATTTTTAAAGAGTTCCTGCACGTTTCCTGAAAATACCAGCTCCCCGCCATGCTCGCCGGAACCGGGTCCCAGCTCTAAAATCGTATCTGCCTCACGGATAGTTGCCTCGTCATGTTCCACAACTAAAACCGTATTGCCCCGTTTTTGCAGGCTTCGCAAGGTTTGGATAAGCCGCTCATTATCGCGGGGATGCAAACCGATGGAAGGCTCATCAAGCACATAGGTTACACCCACCAGACCTGAGCCAAGCTGCGAGGCAAGGCGTATGCGCTGGGCTTCTCCTCCTGATAAGGTTATCATGGAACGGGCAAGGGAAAGATAATCAAGCCCCACGTTGAGCATAAAAGAAAGACGGAATGTCAGCTCTTTTAACAGAGGTTCCGCAATAACGGCATGTCGTCCTGTAAATTCCAAACTGTTCAGCCATTCCAAGGCTCCGGAAACAGACAGGCTGCAAAATTCATAAATATTGTATTCTGCCTGCACTTTTTTCACATGGGCTTTGCCCACCTTGACGCACAAAGCCTCCGGTCGAAGCCTCGCTCCCTGACACTGCGGGCAGTCCACCACATAACTGTATTTGGAAAGAATTTCACTCCACGCATCGCCGCGCTGCATAATGCGTTCAAGCAAATACATGACCCCGGACCAGTGCGAAGAACTTATGCCGCCTTCTTCCCTATTTCGGTTCAGACTTGTGCCGCCCATGAAATTTCGGCGTAAACTGCCTGTCCTGTTTATGCCCCCGGCTTCCCCGTGAAAAAGCGCCTTTTTCGCATTTTCACTGAAATCTTTTAACGGAGTATCAAGAGTAAAGCCATGGCGTTTTCCCAGCTCTTCCAAGGGTTTTTCAATCTGGCTCCACGTGTATTTGCCGGAAAACGGAGCCAATGCCCCCTCCGCCAGCGAAAGGCTTTCATCAGGGGCAATAAGCTGGGCGTCAAAGGTTGCAACAGTCCCAATACCCGCACACTGCGGGCAAGCCCCCTGCGGACTGTTGAAAGAAAAAAGCTGAGGTGAGGGGACAGGCATAGACGTATGGCATTTGGGGCAGACACTGTCTGTGGAATGGATAACATCATCCATTCCCTCACCGGAAACAATGATGCGTCCTTCCCCGTATTTCAGCGCCAATTCCACAGAATCTGCCAAACGCGTCCGCATATCTTCTTTGATAATCAGCCTGTCTACCACAAGATCTATGCTGTGTTTTTTATTTTTATCCAGTTCCGGCACTTCATCTAAGGTATAAATTTTCTTTTCTTCCCCAAGCGTTGCCACCCGCACACGGACAAAACCTTCTGCTTTCAGTTTTTTAAAACGCTCCTGATGGGTACCTTTTTGCATTTCAACAAGCGGAGCCAGCAACATCAGCCGTGAGCCCTGCGGCAATTCCATAATATCTGCAATAATTTCGTCAGCAGCACGGGCTTCAATGGGCGTACCGCACTTGACGCAGTACATATTCCCAAGACGGGCAAAAAATACCCGTAAAAAATCATAAATTTCCGTTACCGTACCCACGGTGGAACGGGGATTGCGCCCTGTTGTCTGCTGTTCAAGGCTAATGGCGGGAGAAAGACCTTCAATTTTATCCACCAGCGGTTTATCCATTTTAGGCAAAAACTGGCGGGCATAGGCGGACAATGACTCCACATAGCGCCGCTGCCCCTCTGCATAAACAATATCAAAAGCCAGCGTAGACTTGCCGGAACCTGAGGGACCGCACACAACAACAAGTTCGTTGCGGGGAATACGAACATTGATATTTTTTAAATTATGCTGTTTCGCTCCTTCAACAATAATTGCTTCGTTTTTCTCCGCATTCGCTGATGTTATTTCTTTTTTTGCCATAAGACTTCCCTCACTGTACTTGCGTGTATTCATATCAGTTTTTCAATATTTGGCAAGTGGAAAAAACACAAAAAATACCCCTTTTTCAAGTAATTATCATATTTTTACAGCGCATATTTTTTCGTCCGAGATCATTATTTTTTCTTGCCGCTGACAAAATCAAGATTTTCATGATTTAAAAAAGCAGCCGTGCCAAAATAAAAAACCCTTATCCTGAGAAGAATAAGGGGCAAAAAGGAGGCAGTTTACCAAAGGAGAGTTTATATAGACGGTGTTTTTAAAGGGGTTCCGTTGCTCCCCTTGCTCTTTAGCTATACAAACATATCAAATCAGCACTTTGATATGATATGTATCCTAAAGCAAATCCTGTGCCAAAACATTTTTATAAAAAAAATATCTATAAAATCAGCAAGATAGTTTTGAGTTTTCTTTTTGCACCAACACCTTTGCCACAAAAATTTTACACATCTTTTCCCCGTCTGTATAAAAATTAGACAGAAAAAGGCAGTCGGTTTTAAGCCGACTGCCTTTTTCCTCTTCAACTCTGAAATCAACGTATGCTGCCGTCTGTTTACTTTACATCACGGTTAAATTCCTCAAGAGCCATACTTACAAACTTGCCGAGGGCAAACAAGGCGATAATGTTGGGAAGAACCATAATACCATTGAAAAAGTCTGCCAAGTTCCAAACAAGGTCAACCTTGAGCACGGAGCCCATAATAAGGAAAACAATAATAATCATCTTATAGGGACGGACAGCCTTTGAGCCAAAAAGGTACTTAATATTTTGTTCGCCAAAAAAAGCCCAGCTCAAAATCGTGGAACCGGCAAAGAAGAACAGGCAAACAGCAACAAAGGAACTGCCAAGAGGTCCGAGACCGATGGTAAATGCCTTTTGTGTCAAGGCAATACCCTGCGGAACAGCTCCCGGATCAGTACCAAGGGCGCCGGTCATCAGGATAACAAACGCTGTCATATTCAAAACAATAAAGGTATCAAAGAACACACCCACAATAGCGACCAAACCTTGCTGTGCAGGATATTTAACCTTTGCAATGGCATGGGCATGGGGGGTAGAACCCATACCGGCTTCGTTGGAGAAAAGACCGCGGGCTACGCCATAACGCATTGCTTCTTTGATACTTGCGCCGATAACCCCGCCTGTTGCCGCCATGGGATCAAACGCACCCACAAAAATCATCTTGAAAGCAGGAATAAGCTGATCAATATGGATAATCATCACAACCAAAGCGCCGATAACATAGAGAAGCGCCATAAGCGGAACCATTTTTTCCGTGGTATAGGCCAAACGGGAAACACCGCCAAGGAAAATAAAGCCGACAAAAGCTGCCACAAACAAACCAATGGCAAGAGGAGGAACACCAAAAGCAGTATAAAAAGAATCGGCAATGGAGTTTGCCTGCACCATATTCCCGATAAAACCAAGGGCTAAAATAATGGTTACCGCAAAAAATCCTGCAAGAGCTTTACTGCCGAGCCCTTTGGAGATATAGTAGGCAGGTCCGCCTACGGTATGACCTCTGTCGTCTTTGGTTTTATAAATTTGTGCAAGCACCGCTTCCACAAAAATCGTTGCCATACCAAAAAATGCAGCCACCCACATCCAGAAAATCGCCCCTGGACCACCGCATGCAATAGCTGTTGCCGCACCTGCCATATTTCCCGTACCAACCTGTGCCGCCACAGCAGTTGTCAGGGATTGGAAAGAACTCATACCGTCCTTGCCGGCCTTTTCACCCTGCAGGGACATATCACCGAAACCAAAGCGCATTGCCTTCATAAAGCGCTTGATTTGGACAAATCTGAGTTTTAGTGTAAAGTAAATGCCAGCACCAACTAAAATAGGAATCAAGCAAAAAGGTCCCCAAAGGACATCGTTAATACTTGAAACCAGTGCATTAAGTTGATCCAAAAGTTGGTTCATCTGAAACCTCTCCCATTAATTGTTTATCCAAAAAACACAGCCGATTTTTACAATTTTGTGAAATTTGAATACTACCTTATTCTTTAAAAATACGCAAGTCTTATCTTTATCTGTGTAAAAATATTCTTGATATCATGAAGGTTAAAAGAACGGATACAGTACGCTCCCGCTGCAAAGCGAATTTCAGAAAAAAATTTACAATATTGTAAATCATACTTATTTCCCTCCGAACTTTTCCGCTAAGCATGCAGGTTATAAGAAAAAAAGGCAGCAGAACCGCGCTGCCGCCTTTTCAATTATCAAAAAATAATTAAAAACGCTGTTTTCGTTTTGAAGAGGACGGAATATTCAGTGCTGTTCTATATTTTGCAACAGTTCTGCGGGCAATATCAACGCCAATTTCCTGTTTGAGCAGTTCACAAAGTTTTTCATCAGCAAGGGGATTTTTCGGATCTTCCTTGCCAACCATTTTTTTAATAAGAGATTTTACACTTTCTGAACCGACAGAATCGCCGTCATCGGAATTTAATGCACTGTTGAAGAAAAATTTTAATTCAAAAACACCATGCGGCGTGGAAACATATTTATTGGTTGTAATACGGCTGACAGAAGATTCATGCATATCAATATCTTCTGCAATATCCTTTAAAATAAGGGGCTTCAGCTTATCCACTCCCTCTTCAAAAAAAGGACGCTGGAATTTTACTATGCTTTCCATGACCTTATAGAGGGTGCGTTTTCTTTGTTCCAAACTTTTAATCAGCCATGAGGCGGATGCTATTTTTTTATTTGTAAATTCCTTGACGTCCGCAGAAACATTGCTTTTATCCAAAAAATCATTCAAGCGTAAATTAGGGATATCCTCATCATTCAAAACAATAACAAAATCCCCGTCACTGGGAAAAACATAGACGTCGGGGCTGACGTACAAAGGTTCACTTTCTCCAAAGCTTGCTCCGGGCATGGGATCAAGGGATTGAATAATATCAAGGTATTCCTTGAGTGTATCCATATCCAAATGGAATTTCCGCAAAAGAGGTTTATACCTGTGTGTTTCGAGATCTGTCAGATGATATTTTATCAGATCAACCAAAATAGGATCACGGTCATATTTGAGTACTTCAATTTGCACCAGCAAACATTCCTGCGGCGACCTCGCGGCAACCCCGACAGGGTCAAGCCGCTGCACTTTATAAAGCAGCCCTTCCACTTCCTGTTCCGTGCTTTTGGAACTTTCTGCAATTTCAGCAGTCTCTGCCCGCAAATATCCGCAGCTGTCTAAATTTCCAATAATATTTTCACAAATTTCAATTTCTTTTTCATTCAAATCAGAAAGCCGCAGCTGCCACATTAAATGGGCATCCAAGGAGCTTTTTTCGGCATAGCGGGTTTCCAGAAAATTATTGTCTTCAATGGATTCGTATTCGTGCAGGGACGAGGTTCTCGGAGCAGAAGAAAGTTCCCCTAAATAGTCTTCCCAGTCACCGTTTTTGGAAACCTCCTCATAGGAATATCCTTCGTCCTCATCTTGCTGCGCGGGACGGCTTTCATTATTTAATTCCGCAAAATTTTCTTCACCCTCGGAGAGATCAGGGGAATTCGGAGCTTCCTCCAAAAAAGGATTTTCCAAAAGTTCCTGCTGTATATGTTCGACAAGCTCAAGTCTGGACATTTGCAGCAATTTAATTGCCTGCTGCAATTGCGGTGACATCAAAAGCTGCTGTGTTTGCTTTAGTTGTTGCCTCAGCTCTAAAGCCATAGTTCCTCTCTCCGAGATTAAACAGTTATTTATGCATTTCTTATGCCATAAGTCGTTTTTTATTGCAAGCTAAACGCATAAAAAAACTATTCTATAATAAATTGAGTTTGTTAAAAGAAAAAGCCTTGCTTAAGCAGTAAAGATGTGACAAAATACGCTCAATATAACTGAGAGGAATTATCATGGATATAAATCAAATTCGAACACAAATCGCAGCTGCAAAAGCCAATGTTTTAAAAGGAGATATTACAAATTCTTTAAAACGCTTTATCTATGCCCTGCATGCCCTTACCCAAGGAAATGCCGCTATTCCTACAGATATCAAAAGCCTTATCCGCGATACGGCAACAGAATACAACTCATTTAAGCAAATAAAAGATGATCTCGGCATATCCTTCAATTATGTTGCAGGAGAAGAAAAAAAGCTCCTTGTTGCCTGCATGAAAGCCTATGAGCATTTAACCAAAGAACATGTCGAAGAAGAAAACTACGAAGACGCACTCAAACGCAAAAAAAATCTCGATGCTCATCTTATTGCCGTAAAAGACTTTTTGAGCCGCAATTTCCTTGAACAAGCAGATGCGGAAGTGGAAAAAGCAATGAAATTCTATCGGGACGAGCATAAAATTTTTGCCTACCTTGGCGAACTCTATTTACAAAACAATTATATTACCCGTGCAAAATCCTTTTTCAAAAAAGCTACCGAGGCTGAACCCAATAATCAGGACGTGGCAAAACGCTTTATTGAAGTTAATAAAATGCAACCAAAATAAGAGGAATTATGCAGCAAATATCCTTTATTCATGTTTCTGATTTGCATTTGGATAATTTTCCTCCTGTAAAAGAAGAAAATGATGAAATGGCAATGCGTTTGCATGAAGCTCCCTATGAGGCATTAAAAAATCTTCTGGAACTTTGCCGACAAAAGTCACCGCAATTTATTGTTTTTTCCGGTGATATCCATGAGCATGGACCTTTGAGCTTAAAAGCACGGCTTCATTTAACAATTTTTTTTAACAGCCTTAAAACCCTCTCCATTCCTTTTTATTATGCCTGCGGCAACCACGATCACCTTGGACAAAACGATAGTTTTTTCCAAAATTTCGATTTCGTTTTTCGCTTTTCCGATACATGGTCATGCTTTCCGTTTCCGCCGCAAAACGAAACGGACAAAAATGAAGAAAATACTCCCTTATGCCATATTTACGGCATAAGCCACACCGTGCGAAAAGAATTAAAAAATTTACTTAAAGACTTTTCTTATGAAAATAAAGCCTGTTTCAATATCGGCGTTTTGCATGCAAGCGTGCACAGCTTAGAAAAAGTAAAAAATACAGACAAGCATGTCGTTGCCCTCTGCAAAGAAAAGGATTTTGATCCGTATCCTCTTGACTACTGGGCACTCGGGCATATCCATGAGCCCGCTGTCATCCGGAAAAATCCCATGCTTGTGTATGCAGGAGCCATGCAGGCTGCCCGCATGAATGAAAACGGCGGTCACGGTGCATATTTTGTCACCCTTCAAAAAGACGAAAAAGACGAGCACGCTGACATTACTGCAGAGTTTTTCCCCCTCGCTCCCCTTGAATCCTATACCTTTTCCCTTCCGCTTCCCTCTCTGCAGGGAGAAGAATTGGAAAATACGGAACAATGTCTTGAGTATTTCCTCTATACTTTCAAAAAAGAATACACGAAAATTCTTAAAAATCCCCTTTGCCACACAAGAATTTTCACCCTTTTTCTGGAAGGACAGCACGATTTATCCGAAAAACTGCAGGACGAAGAGTTCATCCAGACACTCAAAACACAACTCGAAGCATTAAATCTTGATACACGGATTTTCATCCACACGATTAAATGTTTAATCCGTCCTTGTTTCAGCTATGAAAATGCCCACAAACGCGATGACCTGTTAGGTGAAGTTTTCCGTGTTATTGAAGAATTACGGCAAAATCCGGCACTTTTTGAAGAACTGCTTAAATCCATTGAAAATGATTTTAAAATCAAAAATGAAATAGACCTTGGCTTTTTTATGCACAGCGATAAACCAAATCCGGAACAGCTTGAGAAATACCAAAAAGCACTTTTGCAGGCATGTGAAAATATTTGTGTGAATATTTTAGAACCCAAATAATTTGGTGGATATATGTATATTAAAAATTTTCATATAGAAGAGTTTGGACCGTTAGAAAATATTACTGTTAATAATTTGTCCCAAACAATGACGGTTTTTCTCGGTGATAATGAAGCCGGCAAAAGTTCTTCCATGGAATTTATCCGGAGCATGCTTACCGGTATTCCCAATAAACGTGATCTTTTTTTCCAATCTTTAAAAAAATATAAGGGAGGCTCTCTCCTTATTGATGATGAAAAATACGGAGAAATGCTTGTGGAGCGGAATTTTTCCGCCCGTTCCAACCGCAATTTAAAAGTATATGACAGCCACAGAAAAAAAATAGAAAACAGTATTTTTTATGATGTTACGGACAATATTTCCCAAGACGTCTACCGCCTTATTTTTGGTTTCAATCTTGCAGAACTGCAAAATTTTTCCGCTTTTCAGGATACCAATATTTTAGAAAATATTTTAGGGGCAAGCTATGGACTTGGGCTTATTACCCCGGAAATTGCCTTACAAAAAATCCAAAGTCAAATGGAGCTGCTCTATAAAACAAAGGGGAAAAATTCCCTTTTGCAAAATCTTTTTTCAAAATGGAAAGAAGAAAGCGCCCTTTTTGAAAAAACAAATCAACGCATTGAAAAATTTGACAATTTACAACGTAAACTCGAAAGTGCAAGCCTATCCTACGAAGAATTAAAACAGGAAAAAGCCAAGATTAAAGCCCATGAAGAGGAATTGCGCACCTTTATTACTTTCTGGGGACAATGGAAAAAATGGGCGGATTTACAGCAAGAATTTATCAAAATGAAAGCCTTGACAGGTAATATTTTTGAAGAACAGTCAGAAAATGCAGAAATTTTATTTACAAAAATCCTTGAACAGCGCAGAATAAAACAAGAAATTTTAGCTTCCCTGCTCCAATCCCAGCAAAGAATAGAACTGCGCCTGAAAAAATATAATACCCTCAGAACAGGCCTTATTTCCCAATACATGCCTGTGAAAAACCTGCAAGTGAAATTTCAGGAAGCACTGAAAATTATTGCCGAAATTCCTCCGCAAAAAGTTCGGATTGAACAATCGTTTTTAGCCCTTACCAGACAAAATAAAAAAGTGCTTGATATTTGGCATGCGTTTAACCCAAGCCCCCTTGTGCATGAATTGAAAAAACCGGAACAGCTTTTAACCCATTTCCAACCGATTTTAGAAGACAGCCTTTTCATGGAAGATTTAGAAAAATTTGCTGTCCAAATTCGTGAAGCCAAAACGCAGACCCAAAACGCCAAAACCGCCCTTGAATATGCCAAGCGTGATGCGGATAAAGCAAAACTGAAATATCAGGCAGTCTTGCAGGAAAAACCGGATACAAATAAAAATTTCAATAAAAATACCCTGCTCGGCAAAGATGAAATTGCTTTTGAACAAGAACTGCAGCAATGGCAAAATCGTTTACAGGAAACGCAGGAAAAAGAAAATTCCTATTTGGATATTTCTACCGAAAAATGCACGGAATTTTTGAATCAGGCAAAAGCCCTCGGGTTTGGCATTTTGCAGGAAAGTGAAATCAATACCGATAACGCAAAAGATTTTTTAAACAAATACATGCAGTTAGCACAAATCGTACGTGATATCCATGGCAGGGAAGAAGAAATTTTAACCGCAGTCAAAAGCTATGAAGAAACGCTTGAAAACCTGCAAAAACAAAAACAAAATTATCAGGAAGAAGTCAAGAAAACAAAACAAGCCAATGAGCAGGATAAAAAGTGCATAGAAAAAATCAATGCCATTGAAAAAGCAACCAATACTATTATTCAGCAATTAGAAAAAATAGAGCAAAATCAGGAAGAACCCGCCCCGGAAATGCCCAAGTGGGCTCCCGTTCCGGCAATTTTGTGTGTTGTAAGCGCTGTTATTCTCTTCCTTTTGCGCATGAGCAGCAGCAGTGCGGAAGTCAGCACCTTTTTGGGAACGTTGAATATTCCTTATTTGCTCCCTGTTATTTTATTCCTTTCCGGCATGGGACAAGGAGCATTTTTATGGTATATCAAGCAAAAGAACACCCAAAGCAGCCAAAGAAGCGAACCTGAAACCTCCAATGAGCAAATAGAACTTCTTGTGCATGATTTACAAGAATTACAAACCATAGAGGAAAAACTCCTGCAAAACTTCTATCCTGAACAGGCAAATAACCTTTCAGAAGAAAATAAGCTCCATGCCGCCCTTGATTTGCTGCATTTTGATAAAGAGTTATCTTTAAAAATAGATGAGCCTAACCATTCATGGCTATCGCAGGTCATTGCCAAAGCAAAAGAAAAAGCAGCCCTTTACAGTCATTATGCAAAGCAATTTAATGCTGATGCGCCGCTTGCCGATGAGCAAATACCCTCTTCCCTTGCTGATTTGCAGGCACAGGCAAACGAACTGGAAGCACAAATACACAATATGCTCCGCCAAGCCCAATGCAGCGTCAAAACCATTGCCCATATTCCCAATTTTATGAAGATGATTGCCCGTCTGGATTTAATCATTGAAGACATCAACGGCATGAGTGTCAATGTCCGTGCCTGTCATGATATCTATGCGGAATTTATGCAGTGGGCGGAAGCAAAAATACCTCCTTTGTTTGAAAAACTTTCTTCTCTCGCCAGTGACGAGTATTTACCCCATTTAATCGACTACCGCCATACTGTCAGGGACGAGCAATTTAAACATATCCAAGAAATACACGGAGCTATTTTTGCCGAAAGCCTTGCAAGTCTTGAAGAAAGTACCGAACATTATGCACAGGTTGAAAAATCCCTGTCCGAACGCACCGCAGCGCTTGAAAAAATCTATCATGCTCTGGCAGATTTTCTGCAAAAAAACGGTTTGCTTTTTGAAGAAAGCAGTGCGGATTTTGTCAAAAACCTCTGCACGGAGGAACAGGATATTTTTACAGGAACATTTGCCGCAGTTAAACAATGCTTGGAACAGCTTTACCATTTGCACACCCTCTACACGGAACAGGAAGAACGCAAAATACATTTAAATACGTGCTACGATGCTCTCAAAGAATTTATCGAACCCCTGCGAACTATTTTAATGCGGACTGATTTTACCCCTAAAAAAACTATCCATGACGAAAGCGATTATATCCAAATTTATCAAGATGTTGCTGCTGAAATGGAAGAAGAATACGCCCTTTTCCAAGAAAAAGAAGCGCTTTTAAAAGAATATGAGGAAGCAAAAAATAAGTATCAAAAAGCACTGCGGGAAGTTCAGGAAGTAGAAAATACGCTGCAGGAACTGTATGCCTCCGCCAACGTGGAAAACGAGCATGATTTGCGGGCATTATTTGCAAAAACAAAAGAAAGTGAACGCTACACGCAGCAGGCTGTTATTATAGAAGAAAGTCTCAGGGAAGAAGCTCTGCCCCGCTTTCTTTCCAAAAGTAAAAACCCCATGCAGCGGGAATACAGACAATTGCCAAACCAAGAGCCATTGCCTGAAATTTTTGCTTATTTTGATGAAAATGCAAAAACACGCTTTGAAAAAGAACTGCAGGATTTGCAGGAAGAAGATGCAGGGCTTGACCGCATTGAAAAACATATCCAAACCCTCAAAGGGCAAGTGGAAGCAGAAAGTTCTTTTGTTTACGAAGAAAGCCTTTCCAATGAAGCAGGCTATCGCATGAAAAAAACAGAAGTGGAAATAAAAGATAATTATAATAAATGGTTAGAATTTGCGTTTGCCAAAGAAATTTTAGAACGGGCAAAAAAACAATATGAGCAAAACAGTCAGCCGCAAATTGTGCAAATAGCCTCCGCATTTTTTAATAGAATTACCGACAACGCATGGCAGGGCATAAAAGTTAATTTGGAAGACAGAAGCGTTAATGTCCTTGACGAAAACGGCAAACTTCTGCCTGCTGAAATGCTGAGCCAAGGAGCAAAGGAACAGCTCTATCTTTCTCTGCGCTTAGCACACATAAAAAATCGTTCCCTCGCAAAGCGTCCCTTGCCCATTTTAATGGATGATATTCTGGTAAACTTTGATGTGCGAAGAATGAAAAATACCGCAGAAGTCCTGCGCTTAATGGTGCAGGAAAATCTTGGCATGCAGAATAATCAGCAAATTCTCTATTACACCTGCCATGAACACACCGCACAAATTTTACAGGAAATTATCCCGGATACAAAAATCTATCACGTACAAAACAAAAAAATTTACGAAACAGCGTAACAAAATTGTGTGACGGACATTTTTAACAAAAAAAGCGGGGAAAAATCCTCGCTTTTTTGTTTAAGAACTTGTCCGTCCGGCCGATATGGTTTGTAAGCAAAAAATTTGCCGCTGCATTATTTTTTGCCGTATGCCTGAAAAAAAGAAGCCAGCAAAATCGCTCCTGCTTGTGCAACATTTAAAGAATCAAATTCCCGCAGAAATGGAATGGATAAAGCAGCAGAGCACTGTTTTTGCACTCCCTGACGCACGCCTTTTTCTTCACTGCCAAGGACTAAAAGGGCGGGAAACTGCAGAAAATTTTGCGTTTCCGCAGTAAGAGCATTTTTTCCATGCATATCAGCATAATAGGTTGTATAGCCTGATTTTCCGGCAAGCTCGACAGCGCGGGCAAGGTTTACCGCCTGTGCAATGGGCAGTTTCCCGAGACTTCCTGCTGCCGAACGCGCTGCCCCTGCCCCTAAAAAGGCGCTGTTATGCAAGGGAACAACAAGCCCTGCAGCACCCATGGCATACATGGTGCGAACCAATGTTCCCACATTTCCGGGATCAAGCACCTGATCAAGGGCGATGATGAGCGGAAGCGGCGCTTGAAAGGCTGTTTCCAGCAATAGTTCAAAAGGAGTATAGCATATTTCGCGAAGGCGGACAGCAATGCCCTGATGATTGGCATTATCGCAAATCCGCGCTAAAGCCTCTTCTGTTACCAGAGTATGGCGGACGCCGTGTTCCTTACACAGCGAAAGGATTAAAGTTGTATCTTTGGAATTTTTATTTTTTCGCAAATAGAGATGGTCGATTTTATCGGGCTCATCCTGCAAAAGTTCTAAAACAGGCTTGTAACCCGGCAAAATAGTATGAAATTTTTTTTTATTTTTTTGGGTGTTTTTTTCTTGTTTATGTTTGCCATAGGGTGTATAGTTTTGTTCTTGCATTGCAATATTCCTTATGGAAAAGATATACGCTTTGTAAAGCATACTGAAAGAGATGACAAGCATTTTTCGGTCATTTTAAGGAGAAAATTGTGCTTTTTTCACTATCAAAATTCAAACATTTTGCAGTTCCCTTTGCCCTTTGCCTGACATTATCCGCTTGCGGAACAAAAAATTACCAGACAGACGATACCTATGTTTCCACCCATGACTCTCTTTACGAAGATTATATACTCAGTGTTGATGAAGAAACCGGTCCCCTCCTTGAACCGGAAAAGCACGCCTTCCTTTCCGTAGGCGAAATTGATAAAAATATCACTGCAGAACAATTAAAATTTATTGAAAAAGAATACAAGCATTATGTAAAAAATCCCCGCGGACGTGTTACCATTGAACGCTTTATGTATAGAGCTATGCCCTATCTCAAATACACAAAACAGGTTTTTCGTGACAAAAATATGCCCGAAGAACTTGCCTACCTCGCTTTTGTAGAAAGCGGCTATCATCCTTTTGCCCGCTCCAGTGCCAATGCCCTTGGCATGTGGCAGTTTATGGCTCCTACAGCCCGTCACTGCGGACTTGCCATTAACTGGTGGATAGATGAACGCCTCGACCCCTACAAAGCAACCCATGCTGCCGCTGATTATTTACAGGAAATGTACAATGAATTTCATGACTGGTATTTGGCTCTTGCTGCCTATAATGCCGGTCCCGGGAAAATCAGACGTGCGTTGTCCGAAACAGGAACAAACAATTTCTTTGACCTTATGGCAGCCAATGAAAGCATTACCAATTCCAAAATAAAAATCAAACAGGAAACAGCCGACTATGTGCCCCGTTTTCTTGCCATGGTCAAAATTATGCGTAATTTCCACGTATTAGGCTATACAGCAATAGAAAACGATTTGGGCAAAGGCCATAGTGTAATCAAAGAACAGGCTGTTGCTATTAAAGCCCAGCGAGGAACGGATTTAAGAGCTCTTGCACGGGAAATGAATATTTCATGGCAAATGTTCCGTGATTATAATCCTGCCTTTTTGCAAGGCGTAACCCCTCTTGACAGTGACGTATATTTTTACGTTCCCGTCAGTATGCAGGCAAAGGGAGTGGAAGCGAGCAAACAGCAGCTTGTTGCCGGCTGGTCACAATATACCATTAAAAAAGGCGATACGCTTTCCGCTATCAGTAAAAAAACAGGTGTGCCTGTCCATGTGCTTCGTCAGGCAAATGCGGTCAGCGAACCTTTAAAAGTAGGAAAAACTCTGCGTTTACCCGGAAAAAACACCTATATTGCTGATAATTCCGGAAATGAAAAGAATAAAACAAAAGCAAAACAAAACTATACCTATACTGTCCAATCAGGGGATACGTTTAGAAAAATCGCTTCCAGCCATGGGCTGAGCATTGAAGAACTCAAAAAAGCTAATCCCAAAATACACAATATAACAAAACTTGCACTCGGACAAAAAATTTATATTCCAAAGCAAAACGGAAAAACAGCCAAGCAGACTCTTGCTGCAGAAAATACTGCCGGCAAGAGCAAAAACACCGCTGCTGCCGAAAAGCAAACGGTTAATAACAAAAAAACAAGCAAAACCCAAGAATTGGCAAGCGAAACGTCCAAACTTTCCAAAAAATCAGCAAAATATACTATTCAGCAGGGCGATACATTGTACTCCGTGGCAAAAAGACATGGGCTGACTGTTGCCGAATTACAAAAAATCAATAACGGATTATCTCCGCATGGTTTAGCCATCGGACAGAAAATCCATGTCAGTGCCGATAAAAATACGCTGAACGCTGACAATGCTAAAAAGACTGCCCAAAGCGTAAAAAATAAGACCTATACAATTAAGCAAGGCGATACCTTGTATTCTGTAGCCAAAAAACACGGCTTAACCGTTGCAGAACTGCAAAGCCACAATAAAAATCTCGGTTCCAGTATCAGTATAGGACAAAATATTACTATTCCTGCAAAAGGACAAAAAGCACAAGCCGGCGCAAAACCGATTATTCATATCGTGAAAAAAGGGGAAACACTGTACAGCATAAGCAGAAATTACAATGTTTCCGTAGACGCTATTATTGCTTATAATAACTTTGCAAACAACAGCATTTCCGTTGGACAAAAGGTAAAAATCCCAAACTCCAATTACACCGTGGCTAGTGCCAATAATAACGACAATGTCCAATAACCGTATATTTTGTACCGCATAGCCGTACAAAAAAAGGTGCAAACTTTTGCACCTTTTTTGTTTAATTCTCTGATTTTTTTTGAGCAATTCCTTATGACATTCATACTATTTTGCCATAAAAGTTAAAACGTTTTGATAGGGGTTCAAGGGGAAAACTTTTTCAAAAGTTTTCCCCTTGAAAAATAATAATTCTTAGTATGCAGAAATACCCTCAAACTCTCTTGTCCTAATTCGGCGTGGGGATACGTTTAATTCTTCCGCCAAGCTGCTGGAGTTTTATTTCCATGCCTTCATACCCGCGGTCAACGTGATAAATCCTGTCTACCCGTGTTTCTCCTTCAGCACAAAGCCCTGCAATAACAAGGGCTGCTCCTGCCCGCAAATCACTTGCCATAACGGGAGCACCGGTCAGAGAAGGCACTCCCCGTACCATGGCGGAATTGCCCGTCAGGCGGATATCCGCCCCCATACGCACAAGTTCAGGCACATGCATAAAGCGGTTTTCAAAGATAGTTTCTTCCACAATGCCGGAGCCTTTGCACAGCGTCAGCATAGCCATAAACTGTGCCTGCATATCGGTGGGAAAACCTGGATGAGGCACTGTGCGGACATCCACTGCATTGAGCTCTCCATGGGGTTTTGCCACAACGGCATTTCCCTCAATGCTCAGGTTTACGTTACAGTCTTCCAGTTTACTGCACAAAGCTTCCATATCTTTATAGGGGCAGTCTTCAACCCGCACTTCTCCGTTGGTCATGGCAGCGGCGATAAGATATGTTCCTGCTTCAATTCTGTCCGGCATAATACGATAAGGCTTTTCCTGTTTAAGGCTTGTCACACCCTGTATTCTGATTTGCGTCTGCCCGGCGCCTTCAATTTTTGCACCGCAGCTATTCAAAAAATTTGCAAGGTCTACAATTTCCGGTTCACGGGCGGCATTATCCAAAATGGTTTCCCCGTCGGCAAGACAGGCAGCCATCATAAGGTTTTCCGTTCCGCCGACAGTAACTTTATCAAATTGAATATGAGCTCCGTGTAATTTTTTACATCTGCCTTTGATGTAACCGCCGTCAAGGGTAAATTCCGCTCCCATTTTTTCCAGAGCTGACAAATGTAAATCAACGGGTCTTGCCCCAATGGCACAACCGCCGGGAAGAGCCACGCTTGCCTCCCCAAGTCTGGTGAGAAGAGGACCAAGACAAAGCACGGAGGCTCGCATGGTCTTTACCAAATCATAGGGCGCTTCGGGCAAAATCGAATTTTTAAGGCAAATATCCATACGGTTATTTTCAAAATTTGTTTCAAAACCAAGCGTACCTAAAAGATTCTGCGTTGTCCGGATATCTCTTAAATGGGGAACATTATCAAAAACAACATGGGTATCAAATAAAATCCCGCCGAAAAGAATAGGCAAAGCAGCATTTTTTGCCCCGCTTACTTTCACCGTTCCTTTCAGGGGAACACCGCCGTAAATCAAAAGACTATCCATATATACTCCAAAAAATTATTTTCAAAAAAAACTTGACGAGGAATAAAATTTAGCATACAAAAATTTTTCACGGCGGAAGTAGCTCAGTTGGCAGAGCACCTGGTTGTGGCCCAGGTGGCCGAGAGTTCAAGTCTCTTCTTTCGCCCCAGATTTACCCAGACCTCGTCTGGGTTTTTTTGTACCTTTTTGTATTTTTCTTTTTTCTTATATCTTCCTTTTTTATCTTTCAATAAAATCAATCCTGCCATTTTTTTCCCCTATTCCAATGGCAAATCAAGGGCAAGCCCCACAGGGCAATGATCTGAACCATAAACAGTGTCTTCAATCCATGCGTCTGCAATAACGGGTTTGAGTTCTTCCGAAACAAAAAAATAATCGATACGCCAGCCGATATTTCTTTCTCGTGCCTTTGTTTTGTATGACCACCATGTATAGGCTCCCTCCACATCGCCATGTACGTGACGGAACGTATCCACATAGCCATATTGTACCATTTTATCCAAAAAAGCCCGTTCTTCTTCCAAAAAGCCTGTATTATAGATATTATCTTTGGGACGGGCTAAATCGATTTCCTTATGGGCAATATTAAAATCCCCGCACACAACAATGGGCTTTTCTTTTCTGCACTTCTGCGCATATGCCAAAAAACTCTCGAAAAAGCCCATTTTATACGGTACACGTTTAAAAACACCCTTATCCAGTTCCTCTCCCCCATTGGGAAAATAGCCATTAAAATAGTGAAAACGGGGAAACTCCAAATGCACAATACGCCCTTCCCCCCGATACGCTGTATCGGGCAATTCAATTTCCACTTTCAAAGGTGTTAAATGGGTAAAAACAGCAACGCCGGAATACCCTTTTTTGACCAGAGAATTTGCCCAGTAACTTTTCCTGCCCAAGGGGCTTTTATCTGCTTCGGAAATTTGCTCTTCATGGGCTTTGGTTTCTTGGATACCAATAATATCCGCACCTTCTGCTTCAAACCATGCCCAATCTTCTTTTTTGCGCACAGCACGAAATCCATTCACATTCCATGATTGAAAACGTATCATTACAGCTCCGTACTTGGGGGTATTTTTTGCGTTTCATGGCGTTCAGGTTCTGTCAGCCCTTTCATAAAGTTTTCAATACCGTCTTTCATGCCCTTTCCCATTTTACGGGCATCGTCATTGAATTTATCAATATTGCGCCGAAAAGAATCGGAAAAACTTTCTTCACATACGTATTCGCTCACAAGCTGACGGACAGAATACCCCTTTTCTGCCAAGCTCTTGTCCACGTCTTGCTGAAACTTCAAAAAATCTTTTTTGGTGATTTTTTCATGGGCAAACAGTTTTTTCGCATGGGGAAGGACACATTCTTTATAGACGGCATAAGGAAATAAATCCTTGAGCATGAACATGCTTACATATTCCGGATACCCGATATATTCCGCCGCATATGCATCTCCGATTTCCATGCCGGAAGCATTCTCCCTGCCTGTTAAAAAGGAGCCGAAGCCCACAAGGACAAGCAAGCAAGCCATAACCGCAAATAAAATATTTTTTTTCATTATCGTTTATTCCTGTACCGATATCTTTATTCCTTCACTCCTGCACCCAAAATTCCGGGTGTTCCCGATAATACTGCAGTGCTGCCTGCAAATCCTCCGGTGTATCAACCCCATGGGGGGCTTCACTGATAAGCCGAACCTGCATACGGATACCATTTTCAAGCAGGCGTAATTGTTCCAGTTTTTCTGTCAGTTCCAAAGGACTTGGGGGAAATTCCGCCATTTTTTCCAGAATAACCCTTTTGAACGCATACACCCCCACATGCCCGACAGAAGGAGCCATGCGCACTGCATCGCGAGCAAAGGGAATGGGAGAACGGGAAAAATACAAGGCTTCTCCATTTTGCGCCAAAGCAATTTTTACCTGATTGGGGGATACAATACGTTCTTTATCCTTTTCCTCATCAAGTACAACCCCAATCGTAGAACAGTCACAATTGGCAGCTTGAAAGGGCTCCAGCAATTTTTCAAACATTTCTTTGCGGACAAAGGGTTCATCACCCTGAATGTTGGCAATAACGGCATCTGCCGGCAAATTTAAAATATTGACAGCTTCACGCACCCTGTCCGTTCCGCTTTGGTGTTCTTTTTTCGTATGGACAAAGGGAACATGCAAAGCCCCGGCTTTTTTTTCAATCCGTTCATCATCCGTGGCAAGCCACACATCTTCAAAAATATCTGCCTGCTTTGCCCGCATATACACATGCCAAAACAAGGGCTTTCCGCCGATTTCAGCCAAAGCTTTGGCAGGAAAACGGGTTGATGCATAGCGTGCCGGAATAACTGCATAGGCTTGTTTCATACTGTACCTCGTTGGAGTATTTTTATATAGGCATAAAAAAAAAGCAAGCAAAACACATACAGTTTAAAAAATTTTTAGAAATTTTTTAGAGAAATTTTGTAAAAAACAGCATTTTTTTCTTGACGCTATTTTTCTTTGCTTTATCTTCTAAAAAAAAATATGAAAGTGAAATCTATGAGCAAAGACCTTATTATTGTGGAATCACCTGCCAAGGTTAAGACAATTAAAAAATTTCTCGGCAATAATTATATGGTACAGGCAAGTTATGGGCATATCCGCGATTTGCCTCAAAAAGAACTGGGAGTTGATGAAAAAACCTTTGAACCTAAATATATTACCATTAAAAACCAAAAAAGAGACCAAGAAAAAATTGTGCACGCTTTGCAGGAAGCAGCGAAAAAAGCGAATATTGTTTATCTTGCGCCTGACCCTGACCGTGAGGGAGAAGCTATTGCATGGCATATTGCGCAAGCCATAAAAGATTACTCTCATACCATTAAACGTATCCAATTCAACGAAATTACTGCAAGTGCCGTCAAAGACGCCATTGCTCACCCGCGTGAAATTGATCCCCTTCTTTTTGAAGCCCAGCAGGCACGGCGTATTTTAGACCGCCTTGTGGGCTATAAAATTTCTCCGCTTTTATGGAAATCCGTCAAACGGGGCATTTCCGCAGGACGGGTACAGTCTGTTGCCCTTCGTCTTATCGTGGAACGCGAAGAAGAACGTCTCGCCTTTGTTCCGGAAGAATTTTGGAATTTCAAAGCCCGGCTTGCTGCAGGCGGTATGTCTTTCAAGGCAGAACTTGCCAAAGTGAACGGTAAAAAAGTACAAATCCAAAACGAAGAGCAGGCGCTTGCCATTGAAAAAGCTTTGCAGGACGCCTCTTTTCTTGTGGAAAGTGTTGAAGAAAAAGAACGCAGCAAAGCTCCGCAGGCTCCTTTTACCACTTCCACCCTGCAGCAAACGGCTAACCAGCGTCTGGGCTTTTCTGCAAAAAGAACCATGGACACAGCCCAGCGACTGTATGAAGGCATTGACATAGAAGATAAAGGCACAGTAGCCCTTATTACCTATATGCGTACGGACTCTGTGCGTATTGCCAACGAAGCCAAAAAAGCCGCCAAAGAATTTATTGAACAAAAATACGGCAAAGAATTTATCGCGTTCGGCGGAAAAGGCAGAGATTTCAAAGGCAAAAAAAGCATACAGGACGCCCACGAAGCCATACGTCCTGTTGATGTGACCCTGAGTCCCGAACAGGTTAAATCTGCCCTCACCCCTGACCAATACCGCCTGTATCATCTTATTTGGTCACGTTTTGTGGCGTCACAAATGGCAAATGCAAAATTCCACGATACAGCTGTAACTATTCTTTGCAATAACAAGGATATCAAAGCCCAAAGTGATGTGGAAAAGACATTATATCCCCTTGAAACACAGTGGAAAACCAAGGGAGAACGCCTTTTGTTTGCAGGTTTTTTAACAGTTTTGGCAAGTACGGACGAAAAAGCGGAGGAATTGCCCAAACTGACGGCGGGTGATGTGCTCGGCGTTGAACAGCTCAGCAAGGAACAAAAATTTACCCAGCCGAGCCCCCGCTATACAGAAGCCTCCCTTGTGCGGGAACTCGAAGAAAAAGGTATTGGACGCCCTTCCACCTATGCAACCATTATTTCCACTATCCAAGACCGTGAATACGTGCGCTTGGACGGCAAACATTTTATTCCCACTGACCTCGGGAACGTGGTTTGCTCTCAGCTTCGTGATAATTTCCCTACCCTTATGGACGTCGGTTTTACTGCAAAAATGGAAGAAAATCTTGATAAAGTTGCTGACGGCGAACTGGGCTGGGTTAAGCTTCTTACTGATTTTTCCGGAGATTTCAACAGTACCCTTGCCAAAGCAAGCGAGCACATGAAAACCATAAAATCCGGCGTGGAAACTTCCATTGCCTGCCCTAAATGCAGCAAACCGCTGAACATAAAATTTGGCAAAAGCGGAGAATTTCTCGCCTGTTCCGCCTATCCTTCCTGCACCTTTACTTCAAACTTTATCCGCAACGAACAGGGGGAAATTGAACTGCAGTCTGCTCCTGAACAAAAAATTGTGGGCAAATGTCCAAAATGCGGAGGCAACACGGTAGAAAAACGTTCCCACACGGGAGCGCGCTTTATTGCCTGTTCCAATTATCCAAAATGCGACTATGCCGCTCCCTATTCCACGGGTGTAACCTGCCCGCAGTGTAAAACAGGGGTTCTGGTGGAAAAAAGTACGAAACGGGGCAAACTCTTTTATTCATGCAGTACCTACCCCAAATGCGATTATGCCCTGTGGGACTACCCTGTGCCGGAACATTGCCCGGTCTGTGATTCTCCAATTCTCGTTCGTAAAAATACCAAGGCCAATGGCGAGCATTATGCCTGCCCCAACAAATCCTGTTCCTATAAACGCATTATCGGCGAGGACGGCGAAGAATTTGAGCCAAGCTTTGTGCAAATTCCTCTTTTGCCCAGCCAGCTTCCTCCTAAAGCCGATATTCCGGCAGAAGAAAGAACGGCAAAAAAGCCGGTAAAAACGACACAGGAAAAAACTGCAGAACCGAAACAAGCCCCAAAAACACGCAAAACAAAAGCAAGTACCGGAACGGAGAACAAAGAAACTGCTGCAAAAGCAACAAAAACGGCAGCAAAAAAAGCCAAAGCCGAAAGCCCGGAGCAAAGTGTCTTTAACCACGCTTTTAAAACGGAAAAAGAAGTCAATCTTTATTCTGACGGCTCCTGTCTTGGCAATCCAGGCAAAGGCGGCTACGGAGCAATTTTAGAATTTAAAGGCAAAAAGCAGGAACTCTCCCAAGGCTATTTACGCACCACCAATAACCGCATGGAACTGCTTGCTGTTATTTCCGGTCTGAACAAACTCAAAGAAGCTTGTTCTGTCAATATTTACACGGATTCTCAATATGTGGCAAAAGCAATCAAACAAGGCTGGCTGGAAAACTGGAAAAAGAACGGCTGGAAAACTGCTGCAAAAAAGCCCGTCAAAAATCAGGATTTATGGATAGCGCTCGACACGGCACTATGCCGACATAATGTGACTTTTAACTGGATTAAAGGACATGCAGGGCACCCGGAAAATGAACGCTGTGACGAGCTGGCACGAGCGAGCGCCAGTGCCGAAAATCTTGCAGAAGATACAGGTTTTACAGAAGACGAAAAATAAAAAAGCGGAATGAAAAATTTTAATCGTGCACGACTGAATGCATATAAAATGAAAAGGCTTACAGTGTAAAAACTATAAGCCTTTAAAATTTCTGGAGCCAACTGCGAGAATTGAACTCGCGACCTACTGATTACGAATCAGTTGCTCTACCATCTGAGCTAAGTTGGCACAAGATTTTTTTAATCAATGTTCTGGGTTTCTGTCAAGATAAATTTATGTCCGCCTCTTGATTTTTACTGTTTTCTTTCTCTCTTCGTTATGAATACGTATTTTTTTTCTTTCTTCAGGTTACTCGATTATTTTATTCCATAAAAAAAGAGCAGTGCAGAGGAATTTTTCTTTTTTGAGAAAAAATGCTTGACTATTCCATAATGAAAATATAAAAAATTTGAATACGGATCATTAGCTCAATTGGTAGAGCAGCTGACTCTTAATCAGTTGGTTTGGTGTTCAAGTCACCAATGGTCCACCAGTTTTATAAGGCTTATAGTGACGCGCTATAAGCCTTTTTCGTTTGGAACTGTTTGACTGCTATAAGAAAAAATTATTTATTTTTTCTTGCCCCGCGTATGGTTATAAATGGTATAATACAGTGCGGAAACGTCCAGAGGTTTACTGATGTGGTCATTCATACCCACCTGCAGGCTTTGGGCAATATCTTCCGAAAAGGTATTAGCCGAAACCGCAATAATCGGAATTGTCTTTGCATTGGGGTGATCAGAATTCCGTATAATTTTCACGGCTTCCAATCCGTTCATAACCGGCATTTGCAGGTCCATGAGAATAATATCATACTGGTCTTTATCAGAGCCAAGAAAATGCTGGACAGCCTCTTCCCCGTTGAATGCTTTATCAACAATCATACCCTTGAAATTGAGGAGCTTATTGGCGATTTCCATATTGATTTGGTTATCTTCCACCAATAAAACATTCAAGCCCGATAAATCTAAGCTCTTCGCTTCGATTTTTTCTTTTTCTGCAACGGCTTCTTCCCCTTCAACAATATCAAACGGTATAACAATGGAAATTTTTGTTCCCACCCCAAGCTCACTGCTGATGTTAATTTCTCCGTTCAAGCCCGTCACAATACTTTGGACAATGGACATGCCAAGCCCTGTTCCAATAATATCTTTTGAGGCAAACATGGTTTCCCGCTGATAAGGAATAAAGATTTTTTCCAAAAACTCCTTCGACATACCAATGCCTGTATCTTCAACAATAAACACATATTTAATTTGTTTAAATTCATTTGTGCTGCCTGAGAGCTGCTTTACGGTAACAGTGATAGAGTCCCCTTTATTGGAATATTTAAACGCATTGGATAAAAGGTTATTTAATATTTGCACGAGGTTAAAGGCAGGAGCATAAATAAACTCATTTTTCAAATCATAACGGACAGAAAATTTGCGGATTTCTGTCACCGCAAGGCTATAAAAAGGCTGTACGGAATGTTCGATGGTATCCCGCAAATTAATTTTTGTTTTGATTTCCCCTGTGCTCCCATTTTCCAGACGGGAAATTTCAAGGATATAGTTAATGAGTTCAAGAAGCTGGTGACTTGATAATTTAATTTTACGCAGATAGTCTTTTGTTTCTTCAACCGTAAAAGCATGGTTCATGCCAAGCTCGGTATATCCGATAATGCCGTTGAGCGGTGTGCGCATATCATGAGACATGCGGGCAAAGAAGTCATTACGGGATTTTTCGCTTTTTTTTGCATTTTCCACAGCGGATTTTAAAAGTTCATGCTGGCGGACTTCCTGTTCTTTTTCACGGGTTACTTCCTTACAGCAAATAATGACACTGTGCCTATTTTCATTATGATCAAGGAAAAGACGGACAGAAATCCAGCAAGGCTGATCATCAATCACAGCTTTAAATTCTCCGCCAAACTCTTTTACTCCATCTTGGGAAATTTTGTGGATATTTTCAATGGAAAAAGCTTTTGCAAAGGATTCTGCAACAGACTTTTCCATTTTTCTCTGGAGAACTTCCAAAAGCTGTGAATACGGATTATTATTTTTCAAAACATCGGATAACCGCTTTGGCGCTTTGACAACAGTGTAATTTTCCTTTTCCACATCCACAAGAAGGATAGCGTAGTATATATTTCCTAAAAAAGTGAGAGTTTCGGACAGCTTGGATTTATTTTTATTGGCATTATAGGTCAAGACGATGTTGACAATTGTAATAAGAGCAATAACAGCTAAAAACGCTACAGAAGCATACAGCAGCAATTCCATGCGGGAAACAAGATAGTCATAGGGAATAGTAACAATAACAACAAGATTATCCTTTGTCCTGTCAAAAAAAACAAATTTCTTCACCCCATTGGCATCAAAATAGGATAATTCGTCACTGTTGTTGTCAGCACTATTTACAATATCATACAAAAGCTTTGCATTTTTTGCGATGCCCTCTTCAGAAAGCCCCAAATCATCATCATAATAAAAAAGATTGCCGCTGACCCCAAAAAGATAATAGTTGCTGCTTGGAGGCAAAAAAGCATTTTTAATAGGAGGAACATAGTTCTTTACTGAAATATCAACCGCCACCATGTCCTTGAAATTCTCCATAAACCGCGCAATGGTAATGGTAGGTTCATGGGTATATTCATCAAGATAGACGTCGGATATGGCAATACCGTCCTGAACATTTTTAATGAGGGAATACCATCTGATATCTTCACTTTGCACAGAGTTTTCACTGCCATACCTTTTTCCTCTGACAAGTTTTCCGTTAATAATGGCATAGGGTTCAAATTCACTATGGATAGAAGAATTGGCAAGTGCTGTCAAAACATCTTCAATATCAAGCAATTCTTTATTCTTTTTTTGAGCTCCGTCCAAAACAGCTACAAGATGCGTCAATAAATGTTTATGGTGGGTAAAGCTCTTTTCCTCTTCCAGTTTATAAAACTGCACCACTTCTTTGCCCAGATTTGTAAAGTTTTCAACAATACTATGACGCATTATAGAATAGGCAATGGCAGTAAAACCGATATATACCAAAAGCATGATAATATGTAAGCGATAACTGACAAACGCATGTTTCAAAAATCTATCCATAGAAAAACCCTATCATTACAAACATAGATTAATAAAATTGGCGATTGATACCATTACAATATTTTTCATACAGGCAATGTGTCTTTTTTGTATTTGCAGTCCATTTCCTGTTTTGCCTCATTATTCATCCGTAAAACTAATCAAAAAAACAGAAAATCCGTATCCTCGTCAGTTTACACAGATACCTTAATATACCCCCATTTCCCTTCTTTGTAAATATTTTTCTGTAATAATGGTATTTTTCTGTTTTATACCACAATGTTAGCGATTTTTTACTTGCTTTGACACCTCAGATCCTTTGAAATTTCCTTTTTCAAAAGAAACGAAGCCCTTACCTTAAAAACTCCGAAGAAATCGAAAAAAAAGAAAGTTTTTGTTGACAAAAGACCAATTTGATAGTCTTCTTAAAAAAACATGCACGACGCATTTGGTTATACCTATGGATAAATTAGCAAGTCTTGGAAATGAATTTTCAAAAATTATTCTCGATAAATTTGACGGCATTGCCTATATTGTCGATATCGATACCTATGATTTTGTTTATATTAATAAACACTTCAGAGAACTTTTAAATATCACTGACGACTCCTACCTTGAAAAAAAATGCTATCAAGTGCTCCAAGGCTTATCCGAACCTTGTGATTTTTGTATTAACAGCCAATTAAAAGCTCATCAGGCTCATGGATGGCAAATCCATAAACAAATTTTGGAACGTCCTTTTGAGGCGCAAGTTTCCCTTATTGAATGGCAGGGGAAGAACTACCGCATAGAATATGGCGTTGATTTTAATGAATATCAGCATAATATGGAAGAATTGCAGAATAAAATCTCCACAGAAGAACTTTTAATAAATTGTGCCGACACGCTTTGCAGACTGGACGATATTGAAAATGCGTTTAAAATTATCCTCGAAAACGTGGTGGAATTTTTTGAAGCAGACAGATCCTATCTGTATGAATACAGCAAAAAAACGACAAAACTTCAATGCACACTCTTTTTTGTGCGCCCCTTTGTTTCTTCTTTCAAAGAAATTTTATCGGAAACGGATGAGAAAATCCTGCAATTATGGTTAAAAAGTTTTTCCGATAAATCAAAGGTTTATTTGCAAAATGTGCAAATCGATTTATTGCATGTGCCGGAACTGCAAAAGGCTTTTGAGGAAAAAAATATCCAAAATATGCTCATTATCCCCTTTTACAATAATAAAGAATTTGCAGGATTGATAGGCGTTGATAATCCTCGCTATAATATTGAAAATTTACAAATTTTGAGCTCTATCTCCCTCTTTATTCTTACCCACCTGCAGCAGCGCAGGCTGCTCACCCGCCTCAACTATTTGAGCAATATTGATGAACTGACAGGCAGTTATAACAGAAACAAATACCTTGAACTCTTGGAAACGATCAAAACAAATAAAGAAAATGTGGGTGTTCTCTATGTTGATTTAAACGGTTTGAAAAAAATCAACGATTTGCAGGGACATGAAAAAGGGGATGAATTTATTGTTAATGCGTGTAATTTTTTACAGCAATTTTTTGGAAAAAATGTGTATCGCATTGGCGGAGATGAATTTGTTGTTCTGCTGCGGGGAGTTCCTCAAAAAGCCTTTGACGAACTCTATACAAAATTTGTAAACAAATTAAACGCCCAGCAGGGACATCATTATGATATGTCCTACGGTGAACAGTATTGCGAAAACGGAACCATTGAAGAGAGCATAAAACATGCTGATGAAATGATGTTCCAGCGCAAACGTGTTTACTACCAAACAAACGAAAAATACCGGTAAAAAATACGCAATTTTGCACGGCGGAGCTAATCCCGATAAATTTCTCTTTCACTTTCTCTCAGCATTTGCGGTTTTGCTTGCCTCATTTCATCCTGCTAAAATAAAATGCATAGTTCGTTTAACATCACTTTATGCGTAAAAGGATAAAAACGAAGTATCAACAGCCAAGATACCAAAGTGAAGTTTTTATCAGGAAATTATCATACAAAATTTCGGCAGTAAAAAAATAAAGCCCCTGCAGAAGCAAGGGCTTTTTTTTGAAGAAAAGCAGCGAAGCTATACTCTGTGTGCAGCTTCAAAAATACCTTCCGCAAGGGTTGGGTGAGAGTGAATGGTATGCGCAATGTCAGCTACCGTTGCACCCATTTGCATTGCCATGGTAACTTCTGCAATAATATCGGAAGAATGAGCACCTGCAAGGTGAGCGCCAAGCACTTTATTGGTTTTGACATCAACAATAAGCTTGAATGCACCGGCAAGCTGACCCATGGCTTGAGCCTTGCCCAGTTCACGGAATTGGAAAATTTCAACTTTGTAATCTTTGCCTTCTTCAAGACCTTGTTTTTTGAGCTGGAGTTCAGAAGCGCCAACAGTACCGATTTCAGGGGTAACAAAGACAGCGGAAGGAACAATATGATAATCTTGGGCAACTTTTTTGTCACCAAGAATATTTTGTACAACAGTAAGACCTTCAGCAACAGCCATGTGAGCGAGCATAATTTTAGCTGGTCCTAAGATATCGCCGATAGCCCAAATGTGAGGAATACTGGTTTCAAGGTATTCGTTGGCAACAATGTAGCCGCGGTTGAGCTCCATACCGAGTTCTTCAAGTCCAAGTCCTTTGCTGTTTGCAGAACGGCCAACAGCTGAAATAACAACATCAGCTTCTGCAAATGCTGCTTCACCCGGAGTTGCAGGGGGACAGAACGGAGAATCGACCACTTTAGCTTTTACTTTGCCATCAACGATTTCAACGGAATCAACAACGCGTCTTACTTCGATTTTGATACCGGCTTTTTTCATTTCACGGGTAAGGATTTTGCTCATTTCTTCATCAAGGCTCGGAACAGGAAGAACTCTGTCTGCACCTTCAATGATGGTAACTTTTGAGCCAAATGTATTAAATACCATAGCAAGTTCTGAACCGATAACGCCGCCGCCGACAATAATCATGCTTTTGGGAACATAGTTCAGCATAAGGGCATCATCAGAAGAAAGAACGTGTTTATGATCAACAGGAAGACTTGGGAGATTGAGAGGAAGTGAACCGGTTGCAATAATAATATCGTCACTTTCAACGTTTTCAACAGAACCGTCAGCTTTTGTTACTTCAACAAGGCTTGCGCTTTTAATTTTCGCAGTACCCATAATGACGTTAACTTTGAGGGAATCAGCTGTTTTTTCGAGACCTCCGCGAAGAACAGAAGAAACTTTTTCTTTACGAGCAATAACGGCAGGCATATCAACAGTTGCAGTGCCTTCAACATTAATACCATATTCTTTTGCTTGATGAATTGCTTCAAATGCTTCAGCAGATGCTTTTAATGTTTTGGTTGGGATACAACCGCAGTTTAAACAGGTTCCGCCGAGCCATTTAGCTTCAATAAGGGTAACAGCTGCGCCTTTTTTTGCAGCGTCAAATGCAGCGGTATATCCTCCGGGACCTGCACCAATTACAGTAATACGTTTACTCATAACAACCTCGTAAGATTTTTTATAAAATTTGCTCAACATATGTTTTGCAGATTTTTGTTTACACACGTACTTGCGCGTACCTGCACAAGCACTCCGTGATAGTATTCACAAACTAAAATTTAAGCAAGTCTTTTTACAAAATTTTTTTTCTTTTTTAATGTGGATTATAAGAGAAAAAACATAAAAAAATTTTTTGAAGGAAAATATAAGTATGCAAAAATAAAAAGATAAATTTAATAAAGGGATTGAAGATAAAAAATAAAAATTTTGTTCTTTTTGTCACAAAATGCTTGACAAAATACTTGTGCCTGTATACAAGAAAGCAACAACTTTGATAATCAAAGTAATTCACATAAGCTTTTTTGAGGAGAAACAAAATGGCACTTTTTAGATCAGAATATCTTGGCGATTTGCAAGTAACCTGCACTAATACAATCAGCGGCGCAGCTGTTACTACTGACGCTTTCTTAGGTTATGAAAATAAAGGTGATTTGCTCAGCCCAATCGACCTTTGTGTTGCATCTCTTTGCTGCTGTTCATTGTCAATGGTTGGAACTTACGCTGATAACCATGAAATCGATATCGAAGGTGCATATTCTGAATGTGACTATAAAGTTGCTGTTAACCCGAAACGTATTACAGAAATTACCCTTACTTTCGTAATGCCTAAGGATAAAGAATATTCTGACAAAGAAAAAATGATGCTCGAAAAAGTTGCTGCTTCCTGCGGTGTTCACCATAGCTTAAGCACCGACATTGTACAAACAGTTAAATTTGAATGGTAAGATTTCGTTTATAGCCAATTAACTTCCATAAATATAGAGGACGTATCCGTATGGGTACGTCTTTTTTTGTGTTGCTGTATTTTAACAAGCATATTTTTCGCAATAGCGGCAGTAAAGCGAAAGAACCGGACAATAGAAATAATGTTTTTCCTCGCATAAAAATTTTTAATGTTTAGCAGAGAGACTAAAAAGTTTTTCTTATTTTTCTGAAAAATAAAAGATAAGCCGGAATTGGACACTTGTGTCCCCATAAAAAAATTATGCTTTGTTATATAAAAAGAGGTTGATAATCAATCACCTATAAAACATATCTTCTTGTTTTTCTGAAAGAAAAACAAGCACTGTGGGGGTATGGGGGAGCGGTAGCCGTTAGCGAGTTAACGAGCTCTGCGGATAGCGACAGCAGAGATAATCATTTCCCCCATAAAAAGAAAATTTTATAATTATCTTTCGTAGTTATAAAATCAACCGTAAACTATAACAAAGCATTAGCATAAAACAGCGTCACTCATGCCCCACTGCTCAAGACTGTCGGCTTTAGCCTGAATACAGATGTATTGTAAATCCGTTTTTGCCACTATTGTTCTGCTCGGTTTGGGCAAAACTTTGATGCATGTGCCTTCCTGAACGTCAACTTGTTTGTCATCAAGGTTCATAGCACCGGTCCCTTTCAAGAAAATATAGATTTCTTCATTTTGCTTATGTTTATGACTAAAAGGGAGTTTTGCGCCTGCAGGCAGGACATTTACGGAAATTTCACAGCTTGTAAGCTGCAGTTCATCTTTTAAAAATGCTTTGCCATGTTCATTGTTAATGATGTTTGCAAGGTTTCCTAAGTCTTTTTGAATGTAGTTTTGCATAGAATGCTCCTTATGGCGGAAATTAGTTAGATATCTAACTAATTTTTGAAAAAAAATTACTTGCTCATTTTCTGCAAAAGGTTTTCCACCTGTTCAGCCTCTTCTTCACTGAGATTTTGGTGCAGCATTTCATTGAGTCTGACGGAAATGTTTTCAAAGACCGCTTGGAATGCTTTTCCCTTTTCTGTTAAAGAAATATAGGTATATCTGCTGTCGGCTGCAGTATTTTCCCGTTTGATAAAATCCATTTTTTCCAGTTTATCCGCAAGAACTGTCACCGTTGCTTTTGTTTTATGGATTTTATCTGCGATTTCTTTCATGGGCAGCGTGCCGCGGGCATAAAGCAGAGCTAAAATATCCCCGTGGCTGGGTACAAGTCCGTTTGCTCCGTTTTCTTGTAATTGTTCTACGATAAAACGGTTTCCCTTTTCGTGAATTTTGGCAATAAGTGAAAGTGTCTGTCGCATACACTCTATATAATTAGATGTCTAACTATTGTCAAGCAGTTAAAGCCAAGCTATAAGAAATAAGTTTGTACGGGTATATTGACAGCGTTGCAATTATTCGATACAGCCAATAAAAACTCTCTGTTGCTGTATAACATTCTCCGACTATGCCCATTGAATATTCTCAGTCTGAGAGAGAAATTCTCCGGTCCGGCATACTCTGTGTCTCTATAAAGAAAGCACAGGGGAAGAGCATAAGGAAAAGAGCTATGGACGATTGGATTTCGCCTCTGAAAAATAAAAAAGCCGCAGCAATCTTATCCATTGGGACAATTACTATTTTAGCAAGCATGGCGGTTGCGCCTGTCCTTGCCGGTATTAAAACGGCATTCCCGCATTTTTCTGATACTTTTATTCAAATGGTGCTTGTCATTCCGACACTATGCATTATTCCGGGCTGTTTTTGCTGCCAGGTATGCTGCAGGAGGTACGGAAATAAAAAAACGTTGATAACAGGCTTGATTCTGTATTTAATCGGAGGACTTGGCGCGGGAGCATCTGCAAATTTCTTTGTCATGCTTGTTTTCAGGGGGATTTTGGGTTTAGGGTGCGGAATTATTCTGCCGCTTGCGCAGAAACTTATCAGCGATAATTTTTCAGGATCATTCAAAGAAAAGATTATCGGCTATCCTGTTGCCGCTTCCTGTCTTATGGGGATACTGTGTGCTTTTTGTGTCGGGTATATTGCTTCCATACACTGGAGGCTGGCTTTTCTTGTTTATCTTGCCGCATTTCCCGTTTTATACCTGAACGTAAAATATTTACCTCCGGATATTCCGTCCCCAAAAAGAAAAGAAAAAGAAAAAATTTCTCAGCGTTCCATCCTGTTAATTTTGGCAATGGCATTAACAAATCTGTCGTTTTATACCTTCCCGACCTATATTGCACTTTTTATGAAGTCTGAACAGATAGGAGTTGACTCCTCTTCGGGCATTGTTGTTTCCATTCTGATGGGGGCGGGCTTTATCATGGGTATCAATGCCGTGTATATCCGAAATGCATTAAAACAATATACCTGCACAGCAGCGGTGCTGTGCATGAGCGCAGGCTATATGAGCATGAGCATGACGGCAAATATCCTTGTCCTGTGCCTTTGTGCAATACTTGCAGGAGGAAGCAATACGCTCTTGTATGCGGAAATTTTCTCAAATATAAACAAAGAAGCCGAGCAATGCAAAAGCAACACCGCATTAATCACGTATACCACAGCTTCCATGTTTATAGGGCAAACCCTTGCTGTTCCTGCTTTGGAATTAGTAAGCAGCATATTTTGTGATTTCAGCTATAGATTTAAATTTGAAATGCTGGGAATATTTCTTGCGGCAACATCATGCAGCATGTTCCTGTACCTTCTTTGCAGCAGTTTCTCTAAGAACAATTCAAAATTAAATAAGGGCTCTTGAACAGGTTTTGCCGCTGTTCTCTTCCATAGAGCAGAAAAGGGAAGTTGCCCGATAAAAAAAAGGAAGTCTTATGACTTCCTTTTGAAACATGGTCGGGATGACTGGACTTGAACCAGCGACCTTCTACTCCCGAAGCAGACGCGCTACCAAGCTGCGCTACATCCCGAAATATTTATAACGGAGTAATGATACTTTTTTTTTCAACAGTTGGCAAGCTTTGTTTACCTGTTAAATGTAAGAAAAGAAAAATTTTTTAAGCAAACCGTTAAACAATATTGTCCTTGCTTATTCTCTTTGATTTCAAAGCGTTATATGCAGATTGCCGAGAAAAAACTGTCAAAAAAAGCAGCCTGTTTTTTTTGGGGAGAAAATTATTTTTGCTGACAGCTCATATTGCCGGTTTGTCCTTGCAGGTACAATGGGTGAAAGTGAAAAAAAGGAATAAAAAAGGAAGTCTTCAGACTTCCTTTTTTTAGATGGTCGGGACGACTGGATTCGAACCAGCGACCCTCTGCTCCCAAAACAGATGCGCTACCAAGCTGCGCTACGTCCCGAAATTTTTATATCCTAGCGTGCAATAACGCGGAAGTTATCGCGGCGGTTAGCAGACCAAGCTTGTTCGTTAGAACCTTCTACAACCGGTTTTTCTTTACCGTAGCTGATAATTTCCAATTGGTTAGGATTTACACCTAAAAGAACGAGAAATTCATAAGCAGCTTTAGCACGGCGTTCGCCAAGAGCCAAGTTGTATTCTTGAGTGCCGCGTTCATCGGTATGTCCTTCAATTCTCACGCGGATGCTTGGGAATTGACGCATAAGTGCAGCTTTTTGGTTAAGAACTTCACGGTATTCATTTTTGATGTCGTATTTGTCAAAATCAAAGTAGATGATACCGTCGCTGATTTGTTGAGCTGCAACATCAATAGCTGCTTGACCTTGCTCGGTTGGTGCAACAGGTGCAGTTTTAGAACATGCAGCAGCAAAAACTACCATAAACAAAAGAGCAAGAATTTTTAAACTCTTCATAGTAACTCCTCAGTGCCAACAGAACAAAGTCTATTAGGTCATTAAATGTTATGGAAACTTTGTACCGACTATTACTGTGCCTGTCAAGCGAAATCTATAAAAAAATTTTTTTAATTTTTTTTGGAATAAATAAGGACTAACACACTGGTAAATATGGCGATTATCCCGATAATCCCCATGATATTTATCGGCTCATGCAGTACGGTAAAGCCTAAAATGGCAGCGCCAAGAGGCTCTCCAAGGCTCAGGGTTGCGGCTTTGGCTGTATCGCAATTTTTTAACCCTGCCATAACAAGGCAATAGGGGATTGCTGTGGTGATAAGCCCAAGTCCGAGGGCGATAAGTATGCCCCTTGCCGTAAAAATCCATGTGCAGGGAAAGAAAAACCAAATCGGCAGAAGAAACAGAGAGCTGAGCATAAAAAGAAACACCATGACGGTTTCGGGGCTGTTTGCCTGCAAAAGTTCCTTGCTCTGGGAAAGGTAAAATGCATAAATTGTTCCCGCTGTGACAGGAAAAAGAATATTGTTAAAAGTGAAAGTCTCCATACCGTGAATATTGAGCAAAATAAGCCCGAAAATGGCGATAACCGTGCTGATATACCAGCTTTTGCCCGGAATTTCTCTAAAAAACAAAAGCCCGAAAACAGCTGCCATGAGCGGAGTTGTGCCAATGGTTATTACAGTGCCAACGGCAACTCCCGCAAAACGTACTCCGAGGAAAAAAGAAATCTGGAAACCGGCAAGAGCCAGAGCAGAGAGAATAATCTTCGAAATACTGACCTTTTGCAGGGGGTGCAGAAGATTTTTTGCAGAGCACCAGAGAATAAGACATAAGCCCGCAGCAAAAAGGCGGAGCGCCCCCAAAATAAAAGCGGTGGCTTCGCTTGGCGCATAGGCTTGGATTGTACCGGATCCGCTGAAGAAAAGCGCTCCGAGAAAAACAAGGAGGGATCCGTCTTTTTTGTTATTTTGTATTGCCATATTTGGGTTCAGTCCCTATTGGTATTCCCGAATGTATTTTTTGAAAACGTCTTTTTCAGTTTAAAAAAATAAAAAAATTTTGCAAGCACTAATTTCTCTTTTGCTGCGTTTTTTTCTTTTACAGCGTATAGTTGAATGAAAATCAAGCGAACAGTCTTTTTCCGTTTCTCATCCGAGATATGGCATTTTTTTTATTTTTAATTAAAAATTATGATATTTCACGAAATTATCGGCTATTTTTCTGAAAAATTGAATTTAAAAAGGAGAAAGCGAAAATATTGCTTGTCTTATAAATGTGATAATGTTACAAAACTATTAAATGATAATAGCTACTATTATCATATAAAGGAGGTTTTATGAAACATGGTTCTCTTTTCCTCTTGGCAGGTGGTGTGCTTTGTGCAACACTCGCCATCGGAGCGGGCAATGAAAGCATTGGCGCAGAAAAGAAAGTTCTAAACCAGCTGCAAATGGAGAAGTTTGCAAAAGTTTCTACTATTGTGGTTGACAAATGTATGGCATGTCACACCCGTGATTATGATTTGCCATTTTACGCAAAAATTCCCGGCATTAAAGAAATTATTGAAAAAGACTACACCGATGGTCTTCGTGCAATGGATCTGAATTTGGAACTGGTTGATGTGAATAAGAACAAACCGGTTGGCGAATCAACATTGGCTAAAATGGAATGGGTTGTTTTAAATGATACCATGCCGCCTGCTAAGTTTACTGCTGTACACTGGGGCAGCAAGCTTACCGGCGAAGATAAAGAAACTATCTTAAACTGGGTAAAAGAAACACGTGCTGGTCATTATGCTACAGGACTTGCTGCTCCTGAATTTGCTAATGAACCATTACAGCCTCTTCCCGATGCACTTCCTGTAGATGCAAAGAAAGTTGCTCTCGGTGAAAAATTGTATAACGATAAACGCCTTTCCGAAGACAACACCGTTGCCTGTGCAACCTGCCACTCTTTTGAAAAAGCAGGTACTGATGAAAGACGTTTCAGTGAAGGCGTACGCCAGCAAGTTGGTGACATCAACGCTCCTACCGTATTCAACGCCGTATTCAACGTAAAACAATTCTGGGACGGACGTGCGGCAGATCTTCAGGAACAAGCCGGCGGACCTCCGCTTAACCCAATTGAAATGGCTTCCAAGTCATGGGATGAAATTACTGCTAAATTAGCTCAAGACCCTGAATTGACAAAAGAATTTACAGCTGTTTATCCTTCCGGCTGGACAGGTGATAACATTACCAATGCTATCGCAGAATACGAAAGAACCCTTATCACTCCTAACAGCAAGTTTGACAAGTGGCTCAAGGGCGATAAGAAGGCTCTTACTGCCAATGAAGCAGAAGGCTATCAAAAGTTCAAACAATACCGCTGCTCCAGCTGTCACGTTGGACAATCTGTCGGCGGACAATCCTTTGAATATATGGACTTGAAGAAAGATTACTTTGCAGACCGCGGAAATCCGCTTGGTTCCGACAAGGGCTTGGAAGGCTTTACTAAGAACCCTGCCGACCTCCATAAGTTCAAAGTTCCAAACTTGCGCAATATTGAATTGACAGCTCCGTACATGCACGACGGAACAGTAGAAACTCTTGACGAAGCTGTTCGTATTATGGGTATCTACCTTTCAGGCTTGGAAGTTCCTCCTTCCGATCGTGATCAAATCGTTGCATTCTTACGCACCCTTACAGGTGATTTCAACGGCAAGCCTCTCACCGGCAAAGTTGCTAAGAAGTAATGTGCTGAAAAGCAATTATGAGTAAAAATAGCCCCCAAAATGGGGGCTTTTTTTATGTATTGCCGGCATGGGAACTATAACGTTTACAATACCCTGACAGCTTGCCTCCATTGGGTGACAGCTCTGCTGTCCATTTCTGCAATGGCTCATTCAAAAAAGGCTTTTTAATTGATCGTACGGTATTTTTACATGAAATTAGCTTTTATTTATACAATATTTTCAAAATCCGGCTATTAATTTTCCTCTTTTTTGTATTGACAGCCTAGCTTTGTTCACGATATTTAATTTGCCGAAACCTACTGAATTTTTATTATGTTAGCGCAGCTTTTGAGAGCGTATTTCATGATGTGACATGAAGGAAACGTTATGAAGAGGCGAAGCATATGAGTGAAAAAACGAAAAAAGTAATTCATGGAATTCGTATCCGTACGGTGAGCTATGTGATGATTTTTTTATCTATCATGCTCTATTTTGTATTGCTTTTTGTCAGCCATAAAGTTTCCAAAGAATATGAAGTTATTGTGTATGCCACTGAAGAGTATATTAAATGCGATGAAGAGGCGCAGGAACTCTGGGAAGGTTCCAATTATTTAACAGAACAGATACAGTTTTATGTCATGACGGGAAAAAGCGCATATGCCAATGCGTATTTTGAAGAAGCCTATGTCACAAAACGCAGAGAGTTTGCGTTAACTACTTTGAAACAGCATAAAGTTCATCCCCATACCCGTTATTTTTTAGAAGAAGCCCTTGCCTCTTCCAATAAATTAATGGAGCGGGAAATTTATGCCATTAAATTAACGGCATTGGCACAGGGAACGGATTTGCGGGAATTTCCCGCCATTGTGCAAAACGTTGTGCTCAATGATGAAGATAAAGCTTTAACGCCTGATGAAATGCAGGAAAAAGCCCGTGAACTTATTTTCAGCAGGGACTATCATGAAGCAAAACTTTTGATTAAAAACAATATTAATTCTTTTGTGGACGAGGTTATCAGCAATACTTACAGCGACCAGCAAAAAAGCCTTTCCGTATTAAACAGTTTTTTTACTTTGAGCAAAGTAAGTTTCAGCATTTTATTTTTGCTCAATTTAATTCCTTTTGCCATGGTTATCTTGTTGATTATCAGACCGCTTCAGCGCTATATCAACAGTATGAGAGATGAGAAAAAATTAGAAATCATGGGCTCGTATGAATTTAAATACTTGGCACAGATTTATAATGATATCCATGAGATGAAAGCTTCCCATGAGGCGCTGCTCAGACAGCGGGCTGAACATGACGCTTTGACGGGACTTATCAACCGTGGTGCTTTTGAGCGGATAAAACAGCTTTTTACGGCTAACCCGATAGCTTTGGCGTTATTGATTATTGATGTCGATGAATTTAAATTTATTAACGATCATTACGGACATGAAGTGGGAGATCAGATACTCCGGAAAATTGCCCGTATCATTAAAGAGAGCTTTCGCGTGAAGGACTATCCTGCTCGTATTGGCGGAGATGAATTTGCGGTTATTCTTGTGGATGTCACTGTAAAGGATAAGGATGTTATCAAGCGTAAAGTGGATAACATGAATGTCATGCTCCAAAATAGAGCAGACGGTTTGCCTCCGGTGTCCCTCAGCGTAGGCGGAGCTTTTTCCCAATTCGGATTTATTGAAGAATTGTATGTCTATGCCGACCGTGCACTCTATGTGGTGAAAGAAAACGGACGCTGCGGCTGCCGTTTTTATGAGGATTGAGGCGAAGAAATAGCTGACGGCGGATAAAAGTGGTATCTTTTTTCGGGGTGAAAAGCCCTCAAAAAATCAAGTATTCCCTTTGGGCTTGATTTTTAGAGGACGAGAACTTTTTAACGTATTGTAAGCTTAATATGGCTTCGCCATGCTGACAATACGTAAAAAAGCCCCCGGTATGTGTCCGAGGGCTTTTGCATAGCCTGCAACGTGCGGTATGTTTTTATCGTAAAAATGGTCTGGAAATTATAAAACAGCGTCAAAGCCCTGTCCGTCAATAATGTCTTTTGCCTGTTCTTTGCTGATATTGCCTTCCCATGAAACGCATTTTTTTTCAAGGTCAACACGGACATTGCTTGCCCCTTGTTTGGTGAGGGCTTCTTTGACGGAATTGCTGCAATTTTGGCAATGCATTCCATTGACAGCTATTGTTTGCATGATTAACTCCTTTCTGTCTTTAGTATAAAAGAAAAGTAAACATTTTACGGCAAAAGGCAAGCTGTTTCTTTAATTTTTTAGGATAATTCTGCAAGATACTTGCAAATGGGCTAAGATAAGCATAGAATAAAAAGAAAACAAGGCACTGCAAAACAGGTGAGAGATATGCTGGAGTTAATATTGAAATTCAGAATTGAGGGTATGCACTGTTCGGCTTGTTCTTCACGCATAGAAAAAGTGATTTCCAAAATGCCGGAAGTGGATAAGGTGAGCGTGAGCCTTGCTTCCAATATGGCTGTTGTGCGTTTGCATGAAAAAGCTGACATTGTCCCTGCGATTATTGCAAAAATTGAAAACCTCGGTTTTACGGCAAAATATGTGGATAATTCTGTGAGCGCAGCCAAACTTTGGCAGGAACAGCAGGAGAGTATGCAAAAGGAGCTGGCAGTCAAAAAACAGCGCGTGCTCACAGAGATTTTATTTACCTTGCCTGTTTTTATATTGGCCATGGGCTATCATTTTGGGTTAGTGAATATTTCTCATGCTGTTTTGGATTTTCATCCCTCAAGCCATGCTTTGTTCAGCGTTTCAGCGGCACTTTTTATTTTAATCCAGTTTTTTTGTACTTTTATAGTGTTGTGGTCAGGACGGGATTTTTATTTAAAAGGCATCCCCAGTCTTTGGCACAGGGCTCCGAATATGGATACGCTGGTGGCGCTTGGCACAGGGGTTGCGTTTCTTGTCAGTGCCTATTATGCAGGGCAGTTTTTATATGCGGAATACAAACCGGGAGCACAGGAACTTGCCGTTTACAGCGAAATGATGAAAACAGCGGTGCATTATTTGTATTTTGAATCTTCTGCTGTTGTTATTGCTTTGATATCCTTAGGAAAATATCTGGAGCTTAAAGCAAAAAGCCGCACGTCCCTTGCGATTAAATCTCTTATGGATTTATCCCCCAAAACGGTGCGGAGAATTAAGGAAAACGGCGAACAGGAATGCATTGGCACAGAATATGTTTTCCCCCATGATATGCTTTTTATCCCCAAAGGTGAGCAAATCCCCGTAGACGGTATTTTGGTTAAAGGCGAAAGCAGTCTTGATACGTCTGCCATTACCGGCGAATATATGCCCTATGCGGTGAAAGAAGGCGATACGCTGATTTCAGGTTCCATTAATATAGGCAGCGGACTGACCATGCGGGCAGAAAAAACAGGGGAAGACAGTGTGCTTGCCAAAATTATCCGTCTGGTACAGGAAGCCCAAAGCTCCAAAGCCCCCATTGCCAAATATGCGGATATTATCAGCCTGTATTTTGTCCCTGCCATTTTAGCGATTGCCCTTGTGACCTTTTTATACTGGCAGTTTGTCCAAGGGGATTTCGGACTGGCTATTTTGTTTACCGTGTCTGTGCTGGTGGTGGCATGTCCCTGTGCCTTGGGGCTTGCAACGCCCATGTCCATTATGGTGGCAACAGGGCGGGGAGCAAAACTGGGCTTGCTTATTAAAAATGGTACGGCTTTAGAGCTGGCAGGAAAAGTGAATACTGTTGTTTTTGATAAAACAGGCACTCTCACGGAAGGTAAGGCGAAACTTCATCTGGAATATGTATCGGCAGCAGGGAAAGAACAGGGCGAAAATGCGGAAAAATTGATTGCCATTGCCTGCGCCATGGAAAAAAATTCTGCTCATCCCTTAGCAAAAGCCTTTTTGGAAAGTTTCCCCTTCAATGAACTTTCCCTGCCCATACCGGAGAATATCGAAGAAAAAACAGGACGGGGCATTGCCGCCGATTATAGAGGCAAGCACTATCTTTTAGGCAATGAAGCCTTTATGCGTGAACACGGCATTGCAGCAACGTCTGAACAGCAAGCCTGCGTGGAAGAAATTACTGCCCATGCAAAAAGTCCGCTTTTTTTGGGGGAAGGTGCGTCTTTACAGGCGATTTTCTCCATTGAAGATACTATCCGTGAAGCGAGCTATGACGTCATTGAAAAATTGCACCGGCAAAATATCACGCCTATACTTTTGAGCGGGGATAATAAAAAAACAGTGCTCAGCGTGGCAAAAAAACTCGGCATTGCAGAGGAAAACTGTTTTTACGAAGTCTTGCCCACAGACAAGGAAGCCTGCATTGCAGCGCTCAAAGAGCAGGGCAAAAGCGTAGCCATGGTGGGTGACGGTATCAATGACGCACCGGCTTTGGCGTCTGCCCATGTGGGTATTGTTATGGGCGGCGGCATGGATATTGCTTTAGAAGCAGGGGATATTGTGCTCCTCAGGGGCATGGAAGGGCTTGATACGGCGCTTCGCCTCTCCAAAGCAACCATGAACAATATTAAACTGAGTCTTTTCTGGGCATTTTGCTATAATATTATTCTTATCCCTGTGGCATGCGGACTTTTTTATACTGCCTACGGAATGAGTTTTTCACCCATGTTTGCAGGAGCAGCCATGGCGCTGTCCTCCGTTTCTGTGGTCAGCAATGCCCTGCGCTTGAGATATTTTAAATAAATTTGTTATCATGCTGCTCAAGAGCGTTGTGATAAAAATAAAAATTCCGTTCGGAGCAATTTTCCCGTAAAAAAGTATCGGACGAGAACCGTAAAATCTATGCAGGAAAAACATCAGGCACCATATCAGGTACCATATCGGACACTTTCCTTACTGTTTTGGCAGTATTTGGTGCTTGCTGCGGTGCTCGGTGTTTTTTTTCTTTCTTTTCCCTTTCATGCAGGCGTGAGCCTTGGGCTTTTGCTCCTTTTTCTGGGCATGCACTATACGGACAAGCGTATTTTTCGTCTTGTGCTTGTTTGTGCTGTCTTTTGCCTTGCCTTTGCCTATACGGCATGGCGGGAGCCCGTGCAGCGGGCAGAAAATATCGCCTTTTATCAGGAACAGTTTAGCCCCTTTAATTCTCTGCAGGAACAGGACAGGGAACAGGAATTTTGCGGAAAAATTGAATACGTGCAGGGCATGAGTGACGGACGGCTTCGCCTGTTCCTTTCCCATGTGCACAAAAAAGACGCAAATCCGTGCCGCCATACGGAACTGGCGGAGCTGACGGAAATGAAATCTTTGCAGGGCAATGTCGTTTTAACCGTTTATTATTCCTCTGATACCGCGTCCCTCCATACGGCTTTGGAAAAACGCCGTCCCGTGGCAGGGCAGTTTTTACAGACAAAGGCGCCGCTCCGTCCTTTTCATGCTGCACTGCAGCGCTATTACGGGCGGCAAAATGCGTGGTATGGAGCCGTGCTGTACGGCAGGGCAAGTGATGATATCAAGCTCCTGGGTGAGGGAAATTTTTGGAGCAATATCCGCGAAGATTTGCGCTTGTCCTTTGCCCATATACTCTTTTCTCAAAAAGAAGAACCAGAAGAATTACGTTCTGACGGCAGAAGTTCTTTTACTGCAATCGAAGGACAGGCAAAAGCTATTTTGCTTGCTCTGCTTTTTGGGGACAAATTTTATTTAACGCAGGAAACACTGGACAGTTTTGCCAAGGCGAATTTATCGCACTCTTTGGCATTATCAGGTCAACATCTTTCCTTAGCCGGTGTTTTGGCGTGTTTTTTCCTTGTTTTTGTATCGTGGATTAACCCCCGTGTGTATTTGCATGTGCCTAAATATCATCTTTTTGTGTTTCTGGGGCTGGTGCTCGGCTTTTTGTATTGCTGGCTCGGGTATTCACCCTATTCCCTGCTCAGAGCCTACGCCATGGCAGCTCTTGCGGGGCTTTTGTATGTGCAGGCAAGGCACTATACCTTGCCGGACTTGCTTTTTTATGCCCTTGCCCTGTTTATTTGCTTCAATCCGTTAGCCTTGTATCAATTGGGCGTCCAGCTGTCTTTTTGCAGTGTTTTTACTATTGCCTTTTTTTTGCCTTTTTTACGATATCTGTATGTAAAATATTTTGCCGGCTTTCGCCCTCAGCTGCGAAAAATTTTCTTTTTTCCCTTTTCTTTGCTGGTAATTTCCTGTGCTGTTCAAGTGGTGATAAGTCCTTTGCTTTTGCTGTATTTTGGACAAATAAGCGGTTTTTCTCTTTTAAATATTGTTTGGCTGCCTCTTTTGGCTTTTTGGGTTATGCCCGTGGCATTACTCGGTTTTTTATGCATGGGATTTTCCTTTGCTCCGTCTTTGCTTTTCTTGGCGTATGAGCCTGTTGTCTATTTTATTGAAGGATTAACGTGGCTGACAGGATTCTTCCCTTTGCAGCAGGGTATACGCCCCATGGGCTTGGCTTGCCTCGGCTTTTATCTTTTGCTTTTTGTTTGTGTTTTTTCCCTGAAAAAACGGACACAAAAAAGCCGGGTCTTTTTAACTCTTGCCGTTCTTTTTCTTTTTATACCCGTATTTTTGCGTTTTCTTCCCTTTGGAGAAGGGGTGCAGCTTATTCTCTTTGACGTGGGCAATGGGCAGGCTGTTTTTCTCCAAACAAAGGATAAAAAGCTGCTCATTGATATTGGGGGCAGTAATTCCAAACGTTTTAATGCAGGCAGGGATATTGTTGCAAAAAAATTGACGCAAAACAGGTTTCCGCGCTTTGCGTATATGATAGCCAGTCATGATGACGCTGACCATATCAATGGTCTTGTCCCGATTTTGCAGGCTTTTTCCGTCCGAGAGTTTTGTGAGACAAATTGTAAAACAGAAAAACAGGGCTATGCTAAAAAGGTGCTGGATAACGTTTTATCCCGTCGTCAAATTCCTGTTGTCCGTCTGGGCACGGGAGATTTCTTGGAGCTTGGCGGAGGATATGGCTTGGAAGTTCTTTATCCTCCGAAAAATTTGGCAAATACTCCTTTAAAAACACTAAAAAATCCATGGGCGTTAGCAAAATATTCGCGCAATAACAGCTCGCTTATCCTGCGTCTGGTGAAAAACGGGCACGGCATTGCGCTTTTTTGCGGTGACAGTGAAGCGGAGGCTCTGGAAAAGCTTGTTTCCATGCATGAGCAAGCTCTTCATTCTTTGCAGGCCGATATTTTGGTATTGCCCCATCACGGTTCGGGAAACAGTTATTCAGAAAAATTTTATACGCTTGTCAATCCGCGTTATGCCCTTGCTTCGTGCGGAGTCTTTAACCGTTTTCATTTTCCGGCGGAAAATGTACGGGAGTATTTTATCAGGAGCAATATCCCGCTGTTAACCACGGCTGAGCATGGGGATATTTTGTTTATGCATAATGACGGGCAAATTTTTTTCGGCAAGAAAACATTTTTACAAGCGTGTTATTCTATATTATAAGGAGAGTGCTTCGTGCGGGAAATTATTATCAAGGCTTTCGGATATTTTGAGCCGGCGGCAGAAGAGTGTTTGGAGGAGCTTCACCGTTTGTGTGAGGCGTGGTATTTGGATATGCAGGTTTTTACTCTGGATAAAGGCACCCTGCATATTTACCATGAGGGAGAATATTTCCCCGATGATGAGGTTTCGGCAATTTTGGCAAAACATATCACGGAAAAAAGTCAGGGAAAGCTTGATATTATTGACTATGAGGCATGGAAATTACACCGCTATTTTTTACAAATGCAGTATCAGCGCAAAGAAGATTTGGCAAAAGGCATTGTGTATTCCCGCTCTTCTTCTTTGGATTATGCCTTGGAGGCGTCCATGCAGAAAAATAGCCAAGTGGAGATAAAATAATGTTGTCATATTGGATACAGGCAATGCGCCTGAGAACCTTGCCCCTTTCCCTTTCGGGGCTGGTTTTGGGAGGCGCATTTGCCGGTTTTGACCATGTTTTTTCGGGCAAAATTTTTTGGTTAAGCCTTTTGGTAGGTGTGCTTTTGCAAATCCTTTCCAATTTTGCCAATGATTATGGTGATGCGCAAAAAGGTGCGGACGGGCAAATGCGGCAGGGACCAAAACGGGCAGTATCGTCCGGAGCAATTTCACAAAAAGAAATGCTGCGGGCTATTATTTTTACTGCAGTGCTGATTGTGCTTTTTTCTGCTGTCCTTTTTTGGATAAGTTTCGGAAAAAATCTTCTTGCATGGGGAATTTTCGGGTTTTTGCTCTGTGCGTCCGTGTGGGCGGCACTTTCTTATACCATGGGGAAAAATCCCTATGGCTATCGGGCCAGAGGCGATTTTTACGTGTTTATTTTCTTTGGACTGGTGGCAGTTGCCGGTTCCTATTGTCTGTACGGCGGTTCTTTTTATCATTTGCCGGGCTTTCCGGCATGCGGGGCAGGACTGCTTTCCTGTGCTGTGCTCAATGTCAATAATATCCGGGATATGAAAAGTGATGCGTTTTATGGCAAAGAAACTCTTGCCTTGCGCCTTGGGGCTGAGTATGCCCGTTATTATCATGTGCTTCTTGTGGGCAGTGCCTTTTTGTGTTGGCTGGTCTTTTTTCTGGTTATGCTTCCCACAGCGTATCTGTTCCTTTTTCTTTTTTATCTGCCCCTTGTATACAGTGCCTATATCGTGTACACAAGCCATGACGTGCTGATATTAGATAAACAATTAAAAATCACCGCAATGGCAACAGGTATTTTTCATCTGGCTGTCGCGGCGGCGCTTTTTATGACAGAATAACGCCTTTTCCCGTTACATGAAAACCGTTATGTACTTAGCCTGTAACGGTTTTGTTTTTTCATTTCATTTTTATTCTGCCTTTTCCTGTTCCCAGTCTTTGCAGACATCAATCCATGCCTGATACGCAGAATGTTTTTCCAATTCTTCTATGGAGAGGTTAACGGCGCTATTGCCGCTGCCTGCTGCGGGATAAACCCGCTCAAAACGTTTGAGCGAAATATCAAGATACACCGTCACATCAGCATGGACAACAAAAGGACAAACTCCCCCAATTCCATGCCCGATGGCATGTTCCACCTGTTCTGCCGGTATCATCACTGCTTTTTGGTGAAACAGGCTTTTGAATTTTTTATTGTCCACTCGGGCATCGCCTGCAATAACAATCAGGATAGGCTTCTTATCCACAAAAAATGACATGGTTTTAGCAATCTGCTTTTCTGCACAGCCCACAGCTTCGGCTGCCTGTGCCACTGTTGCACTGGGCTTTTCCAGCAAAAGCACCTGTGCCCCTAAGCCCGCACGTTCAAAATACTTTTTTACTGCTTCAAAAGACATGGTTTACCTGTATCGTTTTTATAAAAATATGTTATCAATTTGCGGAAAAATCACCGCAATGACTTCTTCCGATAAATCCTTTTTGGGGATTGAAATCTACTTTGATAATATCACCTTGTTTTACCATATTTCACTCCCCGCATTTTCTCTCCAATACATATTAAAAATGTATAAAAAACAAGCCCCATACTAAAAAGTACGGGGCATTGCAAAAATATCTGCTGGCGGAGAAAGAGAGATTCGAACTCCCGGAGGACGCAAATCCTCAACGGTTTTCAAGACCGCCTATATAAAAATTAACCTCTTATATCTAACGATTAACTTTTATCCTTTTTATCCGATACTCCACTTTTAAACTTCTTTAAAAATGGAGGACATTATGTTTAAAATCGATGATGCCTGGAATTTTTATAAAGACACCAAGGAAATAAAAAAAGATAGTTTAAGAAAAGAAATAAATAGATATAATAAACATGTCTATCCTTATTGGAAAGATATACCTCTTGAAACAATAAAATCAAAAGATATACTCATGTATAAAAAATATCTAGCAACACAAAATCTTAGTCCACAATCTATCAAGCTTTGTTTATCGTTATTACGAAGAATTATCAATCGCTCAATTAAACTAGAAATGTGTTCTTTTAAACTCCCGTATTTCGAAATGCCAAAAGTTGACAATAATCGTGTCAGATTTTTAAACCAAGATGAAGCTCATCAACTTTTATTTCAACTAAAAATAAAAAGTGAACTGTGGCACGACATAACTCTTTTTGCACTAAATACAGGTTTACGCGCAAGTGAAATCTTTTCTATACGACCATCTTCTGTTAATATTTTACAAAAAACAGTTACTGTCTTCGATACAAAAAACTCATACTCACGAACTATCCCATTAAATGAGATAGCTCTAGATATTGCGCATAAATATCTTTCATTGAACTATATTTATTTATTTTCAAATCGTAAAATAACAACTGTTTCAAGTGTATTTAGAAATGCTGTAAAAAATTCAAAATTGAATATCAACATTTCTGATAATCGAGAAAAAATTGTTTTTCACTCTTTGAGGCATACGTTTGCCTCTTGGCTGGTTCAAAATGGTATTGACATATTTATTGTAGGAAATCTGCTTGGTCACCGAAGTCTACAAATGACTATGCGCTATGCCCATCTTGCACCAGAACAAGGACGTAATGCCGTCAACGTTTTAACTCGTATCATAAAGTAAAATAAAATGTCAAGCAGTTAGATTTTAATAGAAGCAGTTTTTATTTTGGAGTTTATTAGAATTTATAAGATTATATGTCATAATTTCACATAGTTGTTAGTTTTTATTAGATTTATGTATATTCTATGTTATTTTGTTTCTATTTGTTAGATTTTAGTAGAAGTTACAAAAAATCTTGCAAAAATCCTACATTTTGTCATATAATCTCCAAAAACGTAAAGACAGGACAGGTAAAGTAGTACCCTAAAGGGCTACACTTTACGTCCTGCCATTGCATGGAGCTTAAGCTTATTCGCCTGCGGCTCAACGCAAAACAACTCAAAATTATTTTTAGGAGAAAAAAATGAGTAACACAAAAACAAAACTTAATGTTGTAATTAATCCAATTATTCCACAACTTACAGTATCAGAAAATGGTATTCCCATGGCAAGCTCTTTGGATATTGCCAAAGTTTTTGAGAAAGAACACAAGAATGTTTTACAGAGTATTGAAAATCTTTTTGAGGATATTCCTCAAGATTTCAACGAGCTCAATTTTCAGCTCGTTGAATACACAGACGCCAAAGGTGAAAAACGTCCTATGTACAATCTCACTCGTGACGCATTTACTTTGCTGGCAATGGGCTTCACAGGCAAAAAAGCCATGCGATTTAAAGTTCTTTATATTGAAACTTTTAATGCTATGGAAAAAGCATTGCTTGAACAATCAAAAAAACGAGGAAGAAAAAAACAAGAGCAAAAAGAAATCGTTGAAGAACCATTGCCGTTATCTTCTGTTTTTTCTGGTCCAATCCCATTAACACAAAGCGAAAAAGAAGGAATACAAGGCATTATAGATTTTATAGCGTTTCTTAATAACGCTTCTCCTGACAGCATTAAAGAATATCTCTTTAATACAATGGGTGTACCATCTTACGAAAAATTCTTTTATCAAGATATTCGCGACATATTGAATATTTTACAAGCAAGGAAATTTTCTATACGTCATCCTTTCCCAAGGCTTGATAATCCAAATCGTTTAGAATTAGCAGAAAAAGCCTTTTATGGTCTAATGAAGCTTTGGAGCATGACCTTAGGAGGAGCAGAAAAAGAAATAAAAAATTATATTTGTAACCGAGCAGGAGTACTATTTATTGATGATATTATAACAGAAGAAGATTATTTAAAGGGTATTTTCATAATTTATCATGGAATGATCTCAACACTTCCGAGTGAAGATGAGTAATATTATGAGAAAGAAATACAAAATAATAAAGTCTTATCTCTCTGAGGAAGAATATTCCCAAGTTGTTCATGCAAGCGAAACAACTGGCTTGACTATTTCCAAGTTTGTAAAAAATGTCTGTTTGGGAACTCCGCTTCCAAACAAGGACACAACAACCTTTCGTTTGGAGTTATTGAAAGTTGCAGCCGACATGGGTCGGCTTGGCGGTTTATTGAAAATGGCAATTTCCAACGGCATGGAAAAGCGAAAAGTCCAGCCATTGCTTGAAGAAATCCAACAACGCCAAAAAGAATTAAAACAAATAGCGAGTAAAATACAATGATTAGCAAGCATATCCATTGCAAAGCAGGCAATGATAATTATAAAAGGCTTGCTGACTATATAGCAGCAGCCAAGCATGCCAGGAAGCAGGAAAAATGCCTGCACTCATGGTGTGCCGGCTGCATTGACAATGAAGATTACGAATCTTCCATAACGGAAGTTGAGCTTACACAATCATTGAATACTCGCTCTGAAAAGGAAAAATCCTATCATTTGATTGTGAGTTTTCGTAAGGAAGACGAGGGCAAACTCACCAAAGAAGATTTTAAAAACATAGAACAGGAATTTGCCAAAGCTCTTGGTTTTGAAGAACATCAACGGCATTGTGCAGTGCATATCAATACTGACAATATTCATATGCATGTTGCCTACAATATGATTCATCCACAAAAACATACACGCCATGAACCTTACAGAGATTATAAAGTTCGCGACGAGGTCTGTCGCAAAATCGAAAAACAATACAATCTTGCCGTTGATAATGGAATTGATGAAAATGATTTGTCAGTGAAACTCAATGATACTTCCGCACGCGTTGAAGCCCAAACTGGCGAAGAAAGTTTTGAAAGATACTGCCATAATCAGCATGATGATATTATGGAACTGCTTGATAAAGCGAAGACCTGGCAAGACATCCACAAAACGTTTGCTTTGTTTGGACTGCATTTAAAACAATCAGGCAACGGTTTAGCAATCAAAAACTCCAAAGGAAAACAAGTTATTAAAGCAAGCAGTCTTGACCGAAAACTGTCACTTGCAAGTCTTTCAAAACAGTTTGGAAAATTTGAACAAGCCAAGGATATTGAAAATATCCTGCCCACAATCTGGTATAAAAAGAAACCTGCACAACAAAACCCTGAGATTAAGGAACTGTGGCAGGAATTTTTGAAACAAAACGGTCAGGAAAAAATCCAGGCAATCAAGGAAAAATATTACAAAGAAAAAGTCAAACTCATTACACTGGGAGTTAATCGTAAAACTAAAAGCGAGCTGATGAAGTTTACACGGAACAAAGAGCTTGCAGAAATAAACGAAGTCCGCTTGCAATTAAGCAGAAATCAAACAAAAAACTGGCTCAAGTTTTTACAGGAAAAAGCAAACAACGGTGATGAGCGGGCATTAAAAGTTTTGCAATCAAAACGTCCTAAAATCAATCCGCACAAAGACGAATTATGGACTGCGTTTATCAAAGACCAGCAGCAGGCAATGCACCTGGCACGGCTTGACATGAAAGGCAAAGTCTTTACTCCGGAACAAAGAAACGAGGAATTGCAGACGATTGCAAATGATTATGCAATAACTGAGCAGAATTTTATGCGTTATCTTAAGACCGAAGCTGACAATGGCAACAATAAAGCCATATCATTGCTAAAATCAGAAGAAAAGCAGGAAGTACCGCAAATTGAAACTGCCAGGGAACGATTATGGCAAGCCTTTGAGAAAGACCAGGCTATCGCTTTCAAACTTGCAAAAGAAGACTTGAAAGGAAAAATCTTACCTGCTGCACAGTTCATCGAGGAAGTCCAAGACCTCAAAAATAATTATGAAGTGAACCAGGAAAACTTCATCCGTTATTTGCGTTCTGAACTCAAAAACGGCAGCAAGGAAGTTTCCTCAATTTTGCGGTTTGAACAGCAGGACTATAAGGATAAGCGCCTGACTTCCAAGTACCAGCAGTCGCTTATAAACCGAGATATTCAAATCAAAGCAAAACAAGACATTTTACAGTCGAACAATTCTCACCAAGTGAAGAAAAAACTGCTGGATATTCAAGTCATGGAGCAAATCCTCAAAAAGCCGGTTGACTATAAAATAAGCCGGACTGGAGCAATAATCTATAACACTCCACAAGGAAAAATCATAGACGAAGGCAAACGTATTGTCTTTGCTGACAGTGCAAAAGACCTGGCTGCTGAATATTTTTCTGTCAAAAGTGGCTTGCGGAATATCACAATCACACAAGATAACTGTATCAATAAAAACATTATCAATACCAAGTCAGCACAATATATAAGGAAAACCCAAGGTCTTACACGATAAAAAAAGCAGGTTATAAAACCTGCTTTTTTTACTTATTTTTTTGCTACAAATAATTACTTATTATTTTCTTCATGAGGAATTTTATAAAAAACAAGATAAACAGTTAAAACTAGCGTAGCTAACGCAATTCCCAAAAGAATATACCAATAATTCATTGTTTCCTCCTATTCAAACTTGTTAAAAATACTATAAAGACAAATATAAATCCAATTGTTATCCCTAAATTAGCTTTTTCAAACACCCCTAATAAAAAACATCCTACAGAAAAATTTATAGCAAAGTTTCTTATTGAATCTAATAAAATTAAAC
>OFFY01000054.1_pt1 | contig 109199 bp, 118 predicted proteins | sample 1521481 | NCBI WGS metagenome assembly OFFY01 (sample SAMEA3504117, study PRJEB24116) | mouse gut metagenome | biome: mouse gut; feature: mouse-associated habitat; material: faeces | place: Denmark | collected 2011
CACCGTCCGTCCCGTGGACTGGAGCAGCCGCTCGAAAGCCATCTGCATGAAGATGCCGACGCTGGCCGTGCAGCAGATGGTCAGGTAAACCGTCCCGTAGTCTTGCACCTCCTGAATGGAGGTCTGGCTGGCGAAAAAAGGCCGGCTCACAAAGATACCGATCAGGGCGAACACCAGGAAGCCCACGAATTCGATAAATACGCCATTGACGGCAATCCGGTTGGCTTTCTCGAGCTCCCCCTCCCCCAGCGTCCTGGACAGGAAGGAGTTGATGCCCACCGCAGTGCCCACGCCCACGGCAATCATCAGGCTCTGGATGGGAAAGGCCAGCGACACCGCCCGCAGGGCGTATTCGTTGACCCGGGACACGAAGATGCTGTCCACGATGTTGTAGAGCGCCTGCACCAGCATGGAGATCATCATGGGCAGGGACATGGACAGCAGGAGCCTGTCCACAGGCATGACGCCCATCTTGTTCTCCGGCTGTGTATTCTGTTCTTTCTGCATAGGTATATCCTCTCTTTCCTCTGTAATGATTCTTGGCATGGTAAACGGTTTCCCGCAGGATCCTGTTGGATTTAATGTGAACTGCAGAATGGGTCTGACGACTATTATAACTCTCCACTCCGCGGTTTTCAAGCGCAAATTTTCCTTCCCCGGAACTTTAAGGGAAATTTGCCGAAAAAATTTCGAAAAAAATTTGGCGAGTATGAGATAAAACTGTTGACAAACGAAAGAATATACGTTAAAATATGATTCGTTGGTTTGAGTGTGACAGCCGACATGTGTCCGTAGCTCAGCTGGATAGAGCAACGGCCTTCTAAGCCGTGGGTCGGGGGTTCGAATCCCTTCGGGCACAGTGGTCAATCTGCCTGTGGGATTGGTTTATCGGAACGCTTCTTTAAAGAGCGTTGCAGGAAACCCGGTACAGACAGTTTGCGCAAGCTGGGAAACTCATTTTCAGCAGAACATATATTTCAAATATGGTGGGTATAGCGCAGTTGGTTAGCGCGCCAGATTGTGGCTCTGGAGGCCAAGGGTTCGAATCCCTTTATCCACCCTCTTTATCGAAGCTGTCAGAGTGGAACGCTTGTATAGGGCTATCGCCAAGCGGTAAGGCACAGCACTTTGACTGCTGCAGTCGCTGGTTCGAATCCAGCTAGCCCTGCTTACTGTATTTTATATTTCATTTGGGACATTAGCTCAGGCGGTAGAGCACTTGACTTTTAATCAAGTTGTCTGGGGTTCGAATCCCCAATGTCTCACGCATAACGGCAATCCCCGGAGAGTTGAATCTCCGGGGATTTTCTTTTGAAAGATGCCTGAAAACCGCATAAAATCAGCATTTCTGGCATTCATTGCATGTAATGGAATGTGCCTTGAAGTCCATGGTTGTAAATGTCCCTTTTTCGTCTCAAAGGGCAAAAAGGGGAGGATCTGAAAGATAGATGTCTCATTTTTGTCTCACTTTTTATGCAGTTTCCGGAATAAATTCAAATTAATTAAAAAGTATCATCAGTTATAAAATACCGCCTGAATGCTGTTATATCCTGCAATACCATCAGCCTTTAGGCTCAGCCGCCTCTGCAGCATAAGTGTCTCTGATCTGGACGCATTTCCGAACAATCCGTCCACTTTCTGGCTGTGTTCTAATATCTCATTGCATCTGCGCTGCCACCACTTTACCAAAGGCCCGGAGGAACCCACCAGATACTTGCTTCCGGATTTTTTGGCCTTCAGCGTAATCAATCTTCTGACATACTGCGTTCTGGGCCCGTCTATACCATCTTCCACCAGCAGCTTGCCTTCTGCATCCAGATATCCGGCAACATTGGCCGCAATCTGAAAACTCTGGATATTCAAATTGCACTTGTCTTCCCGATCTGCTTTAACGGCATCGGTAAAGTCAGTATAAAAACAATTCATATCCACATTCCCCGTTACACCTGCCAGGCGCCCGGTGGACGTATACTGCCAAATATCCGGAATCTCCGCCTCGCTGGCCGGAAGTGAGTTCACATACCTGGCATACCAGACATACACCGTCCCCAGAGCTGCCGTAAGCCTGTCCATATCAAAATAGTTCCGCAGGTAATCCCGGTTCGTATAAATTACCGGGATGTACCCGGCTGTTTTTACCCGCTGCAGGAAGGCGATCGCCATGTCCGTTGCCAGGGCTTTTGTAACAGACACACTGTTCTTCCTGGCGTAGTTCACGCTGTCATACTCAAAATCAAAAGCAATAGGGCAGCTCTGCCAATATTTTGCCGCCTGGGCGATAGCATACCCTGCTTCCGCTGCCGCCATATCCGTGGTATAGGCATAGGAAAACCAGTACAACAGCACATCCACACCCAGGTTATAGCAGGCCAGGGCGTTTGATATGTATCTCTGATCTACATTATTCTTGCCATAACCCGCCCGCAGGCCCACGCGCCGGCATCCTGCATCCCGGATCCTCTTTATGTCCACAGATCCGTTGTGGTATGAAATATCTGGTCCTTCATATAATGTTTTCTTGCTCATGGTGTTTTTCTCCTTTCTGTCCGGCCCCCGCCAATAAAGCAGAAAGCCGGATTCCCCATTGTCTTTACAGCTCCCTTTTTCTTACTGGGCCTTTTCCTCCAGTTCCGGCAATCCCTTAAGCGATGTCAACAGAGACGCTACCCCGGCCAGCGCCGCAGTCCCCGCCACCGTCCGCCAGTCAACAGCAGTGATCGTCGCCGCGGCGGGAAGCATCGCCACGGCTGTCTGCGCCATGGTCTTTACCGCCCTTACTCCTGCCCTCCTTGCCCACTCAATCCAGTCTCTTCTTTTCATCCTTTTTCTCCTTTCGCTTTATGCTCTTATTTATAAAATTGCCAACACTGCCGCAATCATGGCGCCTACGATGGAGCCGATCGCCGCAGCGAGGATCGCATTTTTTGCCTGCCTGTGGGTCTCTGCAGGTTCCTTTTCCAGTTCTTCCAGACGCGCTCCCTGCCTTTTCTGCTCTGTCAGCATATTTTCCATATTCACGGCCATTTTTTCCACTGCCACCGTCAGGGCATTCAGCCGCTGAAAATTCTCTTCCAGCAGGCTGATGCGCCGGTTCTGCCGGATGTCCTCCGCATCCACCCTGCGGGCAAACTCTTCATGTTCCTGTCTTAAGATATAATTTGTCTCCATCCCTGCCCTCCTGTAACTACTCTTCTAGCTTCCTTCGCCCCCTACAAACATGCCTTCAATTCCGCAATCTCCTTCCCCTGCGCTTCTACAATTGCCGTAAGCTTGTCTATTCTTTTCTCCTGCAGCTGTACCATCTTGATCAGCTGTGGCACAAATTTGGAGTAATCAAGACCTATGATTTCTCCCTCACATCCCCTGGACACAGGATATCCATAAATCTCATCAATATCTTCGGCGATCATACCATCGCAGTCATTCGGAGTGTCATTGCCGATATAATCAAACGTCACAACCTGATATTCCAGTACTTTCCTCGCCCGCTCTTCTGTCATCTCCCTGATATGCTCTTTCACTTTCCGGGAGGATGATACCGTAAAGGCCGATGCCAGCACATGCACATAAGCAGCTCCTGTAGCATTCAGCACCGCCAGGCCTCCGGCGCTTCTGGTCTGGACTACTGCATTTGCCCGGGAACTCCCTATGAAGACATTTGCTCCTGCAAAAACATAGGCATCCGATGCAAGATTAACCTGCTGGCCGTTCATATTCAGGGCACCGGTCATGGTTCCTCCCGCCAAAGGCAGCTTTGTACTGTCCCTGGCAGAACCGTTTGCCAGAGCCCGCCCCTGTGCGGCGGAAAGCGCATCCGTCGTGGATGTAGACGTCAGATTGTTCTGGACCGGTCTCCAAGTGTTCGTATCTGTAAATACCGCATTGGCCGGAACCGATTTTTCCAGCGAATGGGTACAGGCAACCGGCTTTCCCCCGGAAAAATACACTGGCTTTGTTGCGGAGCCGGCGCTGGATGTAAGCGCCGTTGCCGTATCTGCATTTCCGTTTAATGCTCCTTTTAATGCCGGACCTACACACCAACAATTTTGAATAAAATCAAAGTAAAATGCCGCGTCTGTTCCATTCGCTGTTCTGCCCTTCTTGTATGCCCATAATCCAAAGGTAGCGCTACACATTCCGATTGTTCCAACATGACCGTCTTTAAGCTGCATTGTCATTGCAGGGTAATATGAATCAGTAGTTGCTGCATATTTAATTGCTACCGCTGCTCTATTCACTTGCATTCCCTGGATCCATGAACCAGATTCCGGAACTAGTTTTACTTTCTCAAGATCATTCGTAAATGAACTTAATGCTGTCGGAATCATAGTACTCCATGCAATTCTTCTCCATTCACCCCATTCTGTTGTCTCACCAGCTCTATGATAAATATTTCCTGATGAAGTTAATGCAAACTCATGAGCTCTTCCTCCTGATGGATCATTCCACCCTCTTATTCCTATAACAGTTGCGTATAATGATCCATCAGTTACTCCAATAGCATCTTTGTTTTTAATGCCAACAATTCTAAATGATTTATTATAATCATTGGGAGTTGTAGGAGTACTCCTTGTATCTTCCCAACCTTTAAGGAATGCAGCTGAATTTACATGTTTACTACTATCTGAAGTATTATCTACATTACCAAGATTCATAAAATCTTTTACAGTACCTGCAGCCATAGCACGCATTTCCCGCCCATTCCATGCTGCCAGCCAGCCACCGAATTCAGATGCGCTGAGACCCGGCTTCGAATAGGAAAAGGAAATAATTGAATTGTCTGCGGCATCCAATATATGTTGATCCAGGAAAAATTCTTTTTTCAGCGTCAAATTGGATAATATAGTCCAGTTTGCATTACTGCCTGCAACAACAAGAAACGGTGTCGCTTCCCACCATCCGCCATGTACATTGGCATCCATGAAAGAAATCAGAATCGGATTATGGTTCGAGTAATTATAATAAATATCCAAATAAAGCTCATGCGCTACAGTGTCAACCACCAGACGCACCTTTGTAATCAACTGGCTGTCTCCATACCCATACATCTGCGACAGCCTGGCATATTGGTATTTCGAATCCAGCCGTATAAGATATTCCTCCGTATTCTGATAACTATACGTTCTTTTTATACTGATCAGGCAGGGATAAGGCGCCGCCCCCAATACATCCACGTTGTTGTCGGCCGGATTTTCGTCGTGAAACTTTGCCACCCGCAGCCAGCCTGGCGCAGTTACTTCCGCAGGATCCAAGTACCCCGATAGCATCCTCCCTTCCGGATCTGCTTTGGTTACCGTACGTGTCCAATCCGTCCAATCATACAGATTCGGTCCTACATAGGTGTAAGACCTTTCATACATTTGCCAGCTATTTCTGCCTTTCGTGCCGGCTTGAAAGAACAGGTGCTTTTTATGGCTTGCGTCCGCCCGGAACGATACCAGATAACCGTCTGTACATCCTGGCGGCATGTTCGCCCGTTTCTTCCCGTCGTTTGCAAAGTACCAGAGGCCGTCTTCAACATAGTTATTCAGATCATCATCTGCATTCGGGCCTTTTGCCAGTGCGGGAAATGCATCTCCTTTCATTAAAAACTTTCCCCAGGGCTGCCAGGCGCCTGCCGCTTTTGTTCTCGTATATGTATCAACCTGCCGGATTTTGCCCGTATTGCCTTCGCAGAACCAAATCTGCTTCGCGTAGGAAGCATTCTGGAACCGGAATACCATACACCACCCATTCCCGCCATTGGGCCCGTTTACAGGCGACGGGAAATAATAGATTCCGTCCATGTCATACTGATCCACATTCTCTCCCGGCTCCAAAAATATTGTTCCGGGAAAAGCTCCTTTTTTGATCAGCTCGAAGGCTTCCTCCAACTTCTGTTTTGTCTCCAGCATATTATTGATATGCTCTTGAATCTTGCTGTCAAGATAAGTCATTTCATTCGATGACTCTATGGCATCCTCATTTCTCATGCTGGGTTCTATTTCTATTGTAAACGCAGCGGAAGATAGAATCAGTTCCCCGTCTCTACTCCTCATTTCAATATCGCAGTATGCGGTGCCTGCTGCTGCCAGCGCCTGATTTGTCAGCTGTACCATCACACGGTTATCTGCTTTTACACACTCGTTATAACAAAATTTTCCATCCGGCTTTTTGATATTTGCAATCATCCTGACACTGTCCGGGATCTGGAACTCATTTCCATTATTCATCAACTGGACTCTGATATACCTGGTTGCTTTGTCTCCCTGCTTTGCAGAAACCATGTAATATTGCACTTCCCCATACAGGTCTATTTTCACATCCGTTATCATCTGCATTTGATTTTCCACTTCTTCACCTCCCGGTTGTGTTCTATTAAATCATCTATTATCCTTTATCAGACAGTTCCCTCGTGGCCAAAGTTTCCTCCACCGTTTTCCTGATCTCATCTCTCACAGCATCCAGCACTTCGGCCTTTATTGCATCTGCCCCTGATCCTTTGTCTTCCATGGCAGCTATCACTTTATCCTCATCCTGCCTTAAAGCATTGGCTGCTGACGCTGCCACTGCCTCCGCCACCGCTGCTTCTTTTACTTCCTGCTGTATATCAGCAAATGTTTTCTTTGCTGTTGACAGCTGACAGGTGTTGTTCTGGGGCGCATCCGGATATTCTGTTATGACTGCAATCCGCATCTTTTCCTTGATTCCCTCAGTTTTCGATACTAATGTAATCGTATCGCCAATGCTGTATGCGAGAATTTCCTGATATGCTTCTGACGCTTTTGCCAGATCGATCACATCCACCTCATAAGTCACAGTAGGCCTGCAGAGCTCCTCCAGCTTCAGTGCGGCATCCTCTAATAGGGATTCCTCTATGGTATATCTTTCATCTTTCCATGTAAGCATCAGATTTTTAGGACTGTAAGAATGATTTTCAATGTAATCCTTCCCATTCACATTGATCTGCAGTCCTCCCTTCCCTATAGGGCGGATCTGCGTGTATAACCCTGTGGAAGTCAAACTATATTCAGGCGGTCTCCGCAAATTTACAGCTTCCATAAAATATGCTCCCTTATCGCTCCCCACCCGCTCCACTACATCGATCACCTTTTCCAGCGTATGATACTGCACTTCCACTTTATATGTTTTAATGCACTGAGCGATGATATCCAGCACCGTACATACATTATCCTTTCGGATCGTCCTTTTCTTTGAGATATCACATTGGCCCACCTGCCAGCCGGTTCCCGCCAATGCTTCTGAAAGACAATCCGTCACCGTCTTTTCCACCGTCTCAAATGCCACAAAGGATTTTCCCTGCAAATCCTCTAAATTCAGCTGCGCCACATATGATCTCCACTTTTTCCCTCCGCTGACTTCCTTCAGTACATATTCATCCTCTTCTGTCCTGATATAACATTCATTTTTCAGATGCTCTGCCCCTTTTCCGATCCTGGGATACTGGAATGTCAGCTTTTTGTCTCCATCCGCCAGCTGCGTCGTAATTGCCAGGGAACTATATCCCTGCAGCAAGCATAATCTTTCATGCTCCTGCGAATACACCTGTAACATTGATGCCCTCCCTATAGGTACATGGGCTTGTACCGAATCACCACATCACAATCTGCAGAGGAAAAATATATCCGGTTCGCTCTCTCCTTTTTCAAAACTGGAAACTCCCACATATCACATTCCGAAAATTTGTTTCTTCCAAGTTCCGTTACGGTTCCAAGCTCTCCATCTATAACAATCTTTGCGTCTGCCTTCAGGTTATTTAAAATAATGTCGCTTCCGAAGCCCGATATCACATACTTCTCTGTATTTTTCAGCGGTACCACTTCAATGATGCACGGGGTATCCCTTGTACCGACAGTTTCAAATGCGGCCTCTGTCGGCCCTTTATACACATTCACAATCTCGTCATCCGTCATATATCCGCGGAACTGCAGCTTCAGGATGTATCTGTCGGCCACGATCGTCTTCTCCTGACTGTCTGTCTCCATGCTCCCCATATAAGTTCCCTTGTACCCATCCAGCTCAATTTCGCAGACCTTTGTCATCAACGACAGGAAGGATGACATTTTCCTCTGGATGTCATTCCTTCCCCTTCCCCGGAATAATACGGTAACCGTCATTGTGCCATACTGGATATTTGTAGGAAATTCCTGCGGAATGGGCGCATTTTCCACCCATTCCGTATTGACTTCTATTTTAGGCGACTGAAAGTCCACGGTCATCTGTACTGCATTATATTTCCTGATGTCGACGCCGTTTATCTTCACGCTTTTACCGCCTCCTTTCATACTCCTTCACAATTTTGTCTGCCACCAGCTCCGTAGTCTTCTCCGCGATCACTTCCCCGTCCATCTCATTCACTACCGTCACATGTATCTGCAGGGATTGCTTCAGGGCCTCAAACTTGCTGTCCAGCATAGCCGATAGTGTCGTGTAAAAAGGCGCCAGTGGAAGGATTGCCTCATCCCCAGCTTCCCCACCGGCAAACAAAGTAGTTCCGTTTCCGCCAAATATAGTGGGGCTCGTCATGATACCGCCGCTTTTATACCAGTCGATGGAAAAACTTGGCACCGAAGGCGGATTCAGGCTGAAGCTTCCGCTGATCGTCGGATGCGGGAGCTTTAAATGCGGCAGGGACCACTCGAAGTTGAAAAAGCCTTTGATCTTTTCTATAGCATTCTTCACCGTATCTCTGGCTGTATTAATCGGAGTAGTAATCGCATCCTTGATCTTATTCCATATGGATGTAACCGTTGACTTCACACTGTTAAATACGGATGAAACAGTGGATTTGATTCCATTTACCGCAAGAGATATGGCTGCCTTTGCCGCATTGATCGGCGTCGTAACAGCCGACTTGATTCCGTTCCAGACCGTAGTCGCCACGGTCTTAATCCCATTCCAGATGTTTGTCACTGTGGACTTCACCGCATTAAATACGGTAGTAATGACTGATTTGATCCCATTTACTGCGGTTGTAATGCCGTTTTTAATCGCATTCCATACGGTTTCGATGACTGATTTGATGACATCCATCACCGTTGTAATCGTATTTTTAATAGCCTCCCATACTGTCCTCACAGTGGTGCTGATAACATTCCATGCCGTTTCAAGCCCCATCCTGATGGCTTCCATCGCCGTCTCCAGCGTGATCCGTATGACTTCTATTGCGGTTCCAACGGTTTCTTTTATAGTGTCCCATACTGCCAGTATCGTTTCCCGGCAATTCTCCCATATAAACCGGAAAGGAAGCGTTATCAGCTCAAACGCAGCAGTCAACAGCTCTACAATAAACAGAATGGCCACCTCAATTACATTCTGTATGGCCTGCCAGATATTTTGTACCACTTCCCAGCAGGATGTAAAAATACCGCTTACCGATTGCCAGACACTGTCCAGCCATGTCGATATAGTGGTGTAAATCGTATTCCAAATATTCCCGAAAAAGGATGAAATCCCCTCCCACACAATACTGACAACTGTCGTTATCCCTTCCCAGGCGATAGACAATACCTGCTGTATGGCATTCAGTGCCCCACCAAATATTGCCTTTATTGATTCCCACAGGCCTGTAAAAATTCCTTTCAGCCCTTCTCCCGCCGTCGTCAGATCAAGTGTAAAGACACCAACAATAAAATCGATCACACCCTGAAATACTGTTTTCAGATTTTCTATTACACTGCCTATTGTCTCAAATGCCGTCTGAAATACCGGAACCAGACTTGCTGTCAGCCACTCGGCCACCTGCTTCAATGCATTATTCCAAAGCCACTGCAGCACCTCTATTACCCGGCTCACTATCGGGATCACCGATACATTCAATACCGTATAGACCCCATTCCATGCAGCCATAACTGTTGACATGATAAAATTTGCCAGCGGCAGCAACACTGTATTCCATAGCATTGTCAGGACCTCTGCAAATGTGGAAAAAATCGGTCCGAGTACACTTCCCACAAACTGCCCAAAGGGCCGCAGCACATTTTCCCAGAGATTCTGAAATGTCTTCAGTACATTCGGTAATACTGTTCCTGCAATCCATTCCAATGCAGGAATCAAAACCTCCTGCCAGGCCGAAGTCAAAGCTCCTTTCACGAAATCCGCAAGCGGCTGAATCATCTTCATCAATCCGGCCCAGGCTATCTGCAGATCCGGCACCACCGTTCCGGCTATGTATTCCATTATCGGCCTCAGATTATCGGTAAAAGTGCGCCATACCTCCAGTAGCGAATTGCGGATATCCTCATTTGTAAATGCGACATATCCAAGTCCCGCCGCAAGCGCCGCCATAGCTGCAATAGCAACACCCACCGGAGAGGCAATTGCGGCAAGAATTGTAGAAAAAGCGCCTGTTGACGCCCCCGCTCCGGATGCGCCGAATCCCACCTTCGCTAATGCGGCCGATACTATTCCCAGTCCTGATGATATCGATCCTGTAAAGGAAATCAATTTCCCTGCTCCAATCAATAAAGGCCCGGCGGCAGCCACCATGGCGCCGATTGCCACGATCGTTTTCTGGGTTCCTCCGTCCAAATTCGTAAATCTGTCTACCAGGTTTGAAATTCCTGTTACTGCTTCTTTCACATAAGGTAACAGCAGGTTTCCGATACTGATCGATGCCCCCTCTATTTTGGACTTCAGGCTCGTTATCTGCCCCTGCAGGTTATCCTGCATCACGGCTGCCGTATCCTTTGCACTGTCTTTGCAGTCATAAAGCTGCTGTGTGAAGCTGCTTACGTCTCCGCTTCCTGCATTCAGCAGAAGATTTAATCCCTTGACAGAATCCGCAGTAAAGGTGGACATCAGAGCCGCATTCTTCTCCGCATCTCCCATTCCATTGGTTGCCGCTTCGACTTCCTTCAGGATATCTGTCATCTGCCGGTAATTTCCGCTGGCATCTACCACCTGGATATTCGTATCGCCGATTGCGATTGCCCCGTTTTTCATCTTCGCAGTCATGTCCCGGAAGACAGCAGTCAGCGCAGTCCCTGCTTCGCTGCCCTTCAGTCCCTGATTCGCCATAATTCCCAGCATTCCGGTAGTCTGCTGGATATCGTATCCCATAGCATTCGCATTTGCCGCACAATTTTTATAGGCTTCCGCCAGCTGCTCCGCGCTGGTATTGGAATTTCCCTGAGCGTAGGTCATAAGGTCAGCAACCGTTGTAGCCTGCGATGCTTCCATGGAAAATGCCGATAAATAATCCGTCACCACATCCGAAGCGTTAGCCAACTCCATATCCGTTGCCGCAGCCAGATTCAGAATCCCCTCCATTGCGGATACGGATTCTTCCGTCTTCCAGCCGGCCAGCGCCATATACTCAAAAGCAGATGCCGCTTCGGACGCAGAGAACTTGGAATTGCTCCCCCAGTATCTGGCTGATTCCGACATGGCCTCCATATCCTCTGCGGTAGCGCCGCTGATAGCCTGCACTTTCGACATCTGGGCCTCAAAGTCTGCCGCCGTTTTTGCAGACGCCCCTGCAATTCCCGTAACGGCGCCCGTTACTACCATCATTTTCTGCCCGGTGTCTGATACGATTCCTCCTACTTTTTCAGCCTTCTGTGCATATTCGTCAAATTTCTGCCTGGCCAGCTCCGCATTCACGTCACGTAGCTGTACTTCCAGCTCCGCCAGCGCCGCCTTTGACTGCGTAGTTGCCGCCTTCTGCTTCTCGATGGCCGCTTCAGTCTTCTCCATCTGCCGCTCATTCTGCGTCAGCTGGTTTTCCGCCTTATTCAGCTCCTCCTTCAGTTTTCTGGTTTCCTCGGAATCAGCCCCCGTTGCGTCCCTGCTTTTATTGTAGGCATCCTTCAGGCTGTCAACGTTCTTTTTCAGTTCATCATGCTTTTTTCCGGTTTCAGCAAGCCTGTCCTGTAGATTTCTTGTCTGAATTTCATTATTCTCAACCGTTTTGCGCTGTACATCCATCTTCTGGCTCAGTTCCGTTACCTTTGCTTTCAGCGCATCCGACTGCGTTCCGTACAGCTTGGCATTCGCAGCGGCAAGGCTGTACTCCGATGACAGATTTTTCATTTCCACTGCCGCCTGTTTCATCGCCCTTTGATACTCCGCCATGGAAGCACCGATTCTAATTGATGCATTTGCCATACCGCCTCACCGCCTTTCCGTTAATTTTCTCCAGCTGTCAAAATTTCAAATTTCACATAGTCCAACAGGCTCATGATGTCGGATTCCATACACTTGGAATAAGAATCATGAAAGGAACGGATACACAGCTTTACCACTCTGTCCACATTCTCCCTAAGCACCCGCCAGATACTCTCCGTTTCCTCCTCTTCGTTGTACCCTTCCTCTTCATCGTACTCATCAAAAGCAGAGATCTCCTGCTGCTGTGACTGCTCCGGATTGAGTTCTAAAAACTTCGGCGTTACAACCTCCTGCATCACAAAATGCACCGCCTTTGCCGCCTTCAGCTGCTCAACTGCATTTATCTTGGAAAGCTCCCTGGAAGATATTCTGAATACTGTTCTCAAAATCAGGCTGTTACAGCGCACGGCATCCGCTGCGCTCTCCCCTTCATTCCGTTCCATGATCTCCGTATACTTTCTGTACAATCCCACAGACACTGACCTGCAGACATACTCTCCTTCGCTGCAGGACAGCACCATCTCCGGCATCAATTGCCACTCTGAAAATTTTTCTGCAGTTCCTCCACACTTTCATTCACTTCTCTGCCGATCCCGATATCAATGGCTGCAAATTCCATTATAATTTTGGGTACTGACAGGCCCGTCTCCCTGTCCGCCAGCTCCTCCCGTGTGAACTGATTCCCGTACAGCTCGCAGATACAGTCCATCATGTCAAGGAACTGCTGCTTTGTATACAGTCCGCTCCGGTTCTCTGTATTCATGACACTGTCCCGAACTTCCAGATAATGCAGATATTCTTCAATCCCGGGTTCCGGCATTACATATTCTTTTCGATTAATGATAATCGTCTTTTTGCTTATTTTTTTCTTAGCCATATTTCTCTCCCTTTCAGGTTATCTGCTGCCTATACCTGCTCCTCCTGATTATCCTGGCCGCCTGCTCCGGTCTTCTTTTTCTCCTGTACCGCAGAAAACCATTCCTGTATCGCCTCTTTTGCATTCGCGTGTTCTTCCAGGAGATTGCTTTCGTCTACCTGTATGGAAAAGGCACCGTCAGCCTGCCGTTCATAGAAACTGCCCTTCAGCGTTGCAGTTTTGGTGCTGATCTTTTCTCCCCTGGTTTCGTATTCCTCATCATACCCCTGGCCAAAAGTGCCTACATACAGCCATGTAAACTCATACTTCCCGTTCATTTTCTTTGCCCGGTACCCCACCGCTACCTCCGGAGCCCGGTCATCCTTGTTTTTGACAAGATACCCCATCTCATACAGGTGTCCGAACACCATCTGCTTGTCCTGCGGCGCAAGGCTGTTCACTTCCAACTCCACATCCGTCCCTTCATAGCAGGTAGCTACATCCTCCACTCCATCATCCGAATACAATTTCTCCGAACTGAATTTATCGGATATTTTCCCCTTGATGGCACGCGCCAGCTTTACCGGCGTTCCCGTCTCATACACAGTGGGCGTGTTTACCAGAACGGGAGCCACATAGACATCCTTAAACGACGCTGTCCTGCTCCTGACAATTATCTTTACCCCATCACTCATCTGCCTCTTCCTCCATTTCCTGCGCCGCCATAAACCGCAGCGCATTGATAAAAACCTTCGTATCCGTTTCCAGTTCATCACGACTGTCCATATAGCAAAAACCGGCTTTTTTCATCAGCCTGCGGATACGTTTCTTCAGTTTTACCTGGTCACTCCCGGACCATATATTGACCTGTACCGATGCTACCTCAATTTCCCCTGCATCATCCGAATGTGCCCCTTCATATTCCCCCAGGTTCCACAGCGTTACATGCAGTTTCCTGCTCCCGTCGTACCAGCCCTGCTGCACCGGAATTCCCTCTTTCTGCAGCGGTTCCAGGGCATCGGCGGCCATTTTTATGATATCCATGCCTACCCTCCCAGCTTCGCATTCAGCAGTTTCTGGTACTCCTCCTCTGCTATCCTGGAATAATCCCCGTCGCTCTCCTCACGTACATTGAAAATAAAGTCCTTCGGCGGCTGCTTCGTAGTGCCCCACTCCACGAACTTCATATAAAACCAGTTCTCCGCATCTCCCAGCAGCCCCCATCCGGCTTCCCCGTAATTCGCGGTAACTTTCCGGGGGATATTGTCCGCGGCATGGCCGGAAGGCCTGTATCCTTTTCTCCCGCTCTTAAAATTGTCCGACGACTTCGAAATCTTTGCCTTCATCCGCGGATGTGTTATCTCCACACACCTTCGGAAAATTTCCCTGTTGACCTTCCTTACCTCCGCATCGCTGCCCAATTCTTCAATTGCCTTCCTGAGTTCTTCCAGCCCTGCAAATTCAATTGTTATGCCTGCCAACAGCCATCCCCCTTCCGTCCCGCGCCTAATCTGTCCGGTTCGCCTTCAGCTGGACATACTGTCTTTCGTTCCTCCTGAAATCTATGGCAAAAATATCATATCTTTCTCCCTGATATTGCAGAAAGAATTCTTTCAGATGCTGCTGCATCTCCCTGATCTTTTGGCAATATCGGACTTCAAAGACAATTGTATTTTCCAGCCTGATCTCCAGGGCCTTATACAGCTCCTGCCCGTATAGGCTGCTGATCTCACACCATGCTTCATGATGCAGTTCCGGTTCCTGCTCTTCATTTCTGCCGCCCTCTGTGATAAATCTCCGCCTGTATATCCTGACTCTCCCAGACGCCATGCCATTACCTCAACATTTCTTTCAACATCATGGACTGGACGGCGAACCGCAGCTTTTCCTGTCCTGACGTCGTCCTGTCCCGGTTGTCATACATTTCTTTCACATAAGTGCAGATCAACAGCTGCTGCCTGCTGGTAAGCGCCTCCCGGTCAAATGCCGGAATCAGCTCCTCCATCTCGTCCAGCACTGCTTCCAGCATCAGCCCTATAATCCCGTCATCGTCCGAAAAATCCACTCTGAGATATTCCTTCAGCTTTTCCAGTTCCATGCCTTCCCCTTCCGGCAGCCGCCTCTTGCTTACTTCGCCACAGTTTCTGTGATTTCCCCTTTCACAACTGCAGCCTCATCTACGGCCTGCACATCAAAGCGGTCACGTACCTTTACGCCCGTCATGTCTTTGCTCCACAGCTCTGTTCCCTTGTCATTGATATCAATGGTCAATACATTCCGGTCAAATAAAGTGAGCGCCTCCTTCAGGTCCCCGCAGAAAACAGGGTGCCTGTAGCCCGTAATCACATCCTCTTCCCCCTTTTTCTCGGTAATTGGCACAGATTTTAAGGTTTTTTTGGATAACTTTATAATAGGGTATTCACCGAAGAGCATCTTCCCCTTCGTCTGCAGCGTCGGATCTTTCTGCAGAAGGTACTTCCCGTCCGAATCCTTCAGTTTGTCCAGATAATTAAAACCGCTCTGGTTTGTAATGACGATAGACGTAGCGGCTATCGCAGGATCCAGTTTGACATTGAAAATATCCTTCAGGCTGTCCAGATCTTTGACCGCGACTTCCTTCCCGGCGGTCATCTCATTTAACTTCTTCAGGATCACCGCATTCCTGGTAGCTTTGGTCTTCTTCGCAATCCACTTGTTAATATAGGCCATGATATTTGCCGCCGTATCCTCCAGCAGTTCTGCCGTAATCTTAAGGATCCCGCCCTTTTTCTTGATACTGTAGTCAATGGATTTAAACTTCGGCTCATCCATCTCCGGGAATTCCGCAGCCTCCTCCACATTATCAAAGGGTACCGATTCCGCATCAAGCTCAATATTCCGGGTACCTGTCTTGGTAGTTACGCCCTCCACATTGACATACTGCTCCAGATTGTCGGAAGACCTCCGCAGCTCAATAATGTCTGTCCGGATATCCTCCGGGACCGTCACTCCGATCCCTTTCTCCCCTTCCTCGTTTGCCGCCCCGCTGCTTGTCAGAGCATCCCTGTAGACCTTTACATCCTCCTCATCCGGTTCGAAGTGCAGGAAGCCGGCCTTGATGATATTGACGAATGATTTCACCAGATTCTTTTTGTCCGCCTTTGCTCCCCCTACGTGCTTTGCCGTTCCCTGATCCAGCTTATCCTCAATTCCGCCTTTTGCATCCTCTTCCAGATCAAACAACAGGTCAAATTTCTCCTGCAGTGCCTTCAGCTCCTCCTTGGCTGCTTTGGCCTGATCGATCTTCCCGCCTGCCACAAGGCTCTTGACCGCATTCTTTTTGTCATTGATCTGCTTCAAAAGTTTTCTCAATTCCTCATTCATTTTTCATTCTCCTCTCTATTCCCAGTCCGGAATATGCCGGACCTGAAATCATATATGTCTTAAACATCCCCGGCCTTTATGCGCCATATAAATACAAATCTTCCAATAGTTCCAGCTTTATGGCCTCTGTCCTTTTGCTCTCCCGGTTTTCCATCTCTGCGATGACTGCGTCTACAATCTCCTGTGTATGTACTTCTGCCACTGCCTCCGGCTTATTCCTATACCTTTCAAAGAAATCTGAGCCACATGCGGCCACGGCAGCCCTTTCCTCTACCTCCACATCAAAATACTCCGCCAGCTCTTCACCGTTAAACCAAGTTTCCGCCGCCATAAGCCCCTTCAGGCTCTCCCTTGTAACCCCGTCCTTCATATGCTGCTCATAAACATCCAAAATGGAATTCTCGCACATATCCAGCTGCTTTATGGACTCCATATGGTCATCCGCATTCCCGATCGTAATGCATAAAGGCTTATGTATCATTGCCTGGGCGCCCGTGGAAAAATGTAGTTCGTCACAGGCAAACATGATGACTGACGCGATTGATGCCGCCATCCCATCCACGTATCCTACTTTATGCCCGCCGTACCTTTTCAGCTGGTTATAAATTGCCAGGCCTGCAAATACATCACCGCCTCCGGAATTGATATAAATGTCAATATCCTCATATCCGTCCAACTGGTTCAGAAAATCCGCTATATCCTGAGGACATCTGTCCTCAAAACTCCATGCTCTCCATGTGGATGATACGATGTCCCCATAAAAATACAGGGAACACCTTTTCTCCTCTTCCTCCCCGGAAAAGTCCAGGTACCCTACCTTTTCCAGCTTTTTGGTATGCCTGTTTTTCTTTGTGAAATCAAAGCGCTTCTTAACTGCCATCTAGCTCCTCCTCTTCATCCTGCTGCTCTCCGCCCTCTTCTGCATTTTCTGCCTCCTTCTGTTCCATACCTGGCATATCTTCCTGCTGTCCCGGATCTATCGCCCCTTCTGGCGCCTCCGCCTTTTGATAAGCAGCTCCCGCCATGGTCAGCGGAACGATACTGCCATTGGCCAGCAGCTCATCGCCTCCCTCTGCATCCGGCATATCAAGCTTTCTCCGTGCCTCATTCGGTTTAATAATCGAACCACCCACACCGTTACGGAGATACTCCATCTGCGTCCTGGAATCCGTCCGGAAGAGCACCTTTTCATTGAATTTGTAATAAAATCCCTTCTCCTGGTCTTCCTCCGGTACCATCTTGAAATTGATCTCTTCCTCGTACTGCTTAATGATGAATAGCTCCGTATCAACATAAAAGGACAGCTGCTGCATCTCACTGTTTGCATAAGAGGACTTGGAGTAATCGTTGATCTGGTTGGGCTTTACACCGAACGCTGCCGCGATCTGCAGCGCCGTATATTTTTTCAGTTCAAAAAACTGGGAATCCGTCATTTTGATATTCAGCGGCGTCAGCTTCATTCCCAGGGGAACCGGAAGCACACGCCCCATATTTTTCGCCCCGCTGCCAAAATCCTCAAAAGACTTCCGAAGGGCCTCCCTCACCTTATCATTCAATTCTCCTGTATATTCCAGGGTTGCCTTCGCTGTCAGGCCGGTTTCATACATGCTGTTCATGAAATCCTGGGAAGCAGAGGCGCCATTTACTGTATCCTTTAGTATCTGCTGTACCGGGAGGCCGGTGATTCCGTCAAAGCTGAAGGATGTCTTGAAATGCATCACCTCATCCGTGCCGAATACATACTGCCTGCCGCATATGGGATCCGTATATACATACCATAGCCTCCCGGCTCCCGCGAAAATCCCGGCATCATCCACTACCACCTGAACGCAATTTGACTGCATCACCCACAAGTCCAGTATTTTGAGCTCCCCTCCGTAGCGTTTCCGGATGAATTTTTTACGCATGTATACATAGGCATTCCCATAATGGTTCCGGTTCATTTCCACTGCATTCCAAAAGACCGTCGGCGTTGTCAGCGAGTTCGGCCGTTTTGTCAGCAGCCTTGAAATATCCGTCTGCTCTGCTTCGCTGATCCCTTTTTCCGTCCTCTGATAATATTTAATGGGCATCTTGGCCAACGTCTCGGAAAGCATCTTCAAACAGGTAAAATAAGTCACCTCGGATACTGTCTTCCTCCTGCGCCCAATTCCCATAGATTCCAGAAACGACGGAGAATTCAGCGTCCGTATACCTCCGCTGTCCCGGGGCGCCCCCCGAAATCTGTTTACAAACCTTCCTGCAAGCCTCTGAAACAAGTTCACCTTCCTGCGCCTCCTCCGTATTCTTTCTGATACATTTCCAGCCATTCCAGTGCTGATGCATTATAATCCACTTTTACTTCTCCCTTCATTGCCATCGTCCAGGCGTCAATAATGGCATCAATAATGTCTATACGCTCTGTACGGGTATCCTTATCTATTTTGATCTCCCCGAAGCTGTTGGATGTAGTCCTTGCATTTGCAATTGACCACTTCATCGCCCCGTTTCCATCATGCTCCACATGCCCTGCCAGCAGTTCCAGCCGGAAATCAACCGTGGCATCGTTCAATGATTTTGCCGACTGCACTATGCTGATACTCTCATAGCCCAGCGCCTCCAAATCTGCCAGGAATGCGGATGCATTGTGAGAGTCATAACAGAGCCACTGCACTTCCAGCTCATACTGCTCCACGGCCTTCTGGAGATACGCCAGAATATATTTATAGTCCGTCTTGATACCGCCCATGGTCTCCGTAACCGTTATAAGCCCTTCCCTGATCCACAGATCGTAGGGCGCCCGGTCCGTTTTGATATGCTCCTGTACCCGCATCTTCGGTATGAAAGAATGCGTATGGACAAAATACCGCTTCTCTCCATCCCGCATGAACGGAAAAACAAATGCCAGTGATGTCAGGTCTCCTCCGCTGGACAGGTCAAGTCCAACATAGCACTTCTGTCCCCTGAAATCCTCCAGGCCTTTTCTTACCGCCGCCCGGTTCCAGGCTCCCATATCCTTGATATAGACATCATTTGTCCACTGGATCCACATGTTCAGCTGCTTCACGATAAAGTCCCGCAGCGTTTCCCCGCCCATTTCCTTTGCAGTATCCGCGATTGGCTCCATATTCCGGAGCGCGTCAGGATCATATTCCAGCAGCGGATTTGCCTTCACCCAATTCTCCGGGAGCCACATGTCATCTGTTTCATCCATCTGTGCGATATAGATAAACTGGCTGTCATTGGCAACGGTTCCCTTCAGCACCTTAACGCAATATTCATACAATGCATAGCACGGGGCATTCAGGTCAAATCCAGCAGTAGTGATGACGGAGATCAATGCTGATTTCAGCTTTTTAATACCGCCTTCCAGGAGCTTGTACATCTGATCATCTTTATGAGCATGATATTCATCCACAATCCCAAGATACGGACGCAGGCCGTCTGTGCTCTTCGTATCCCCTGACAAGGCCTTTATTTTGCTCTTTGTAAGCAGGCAGTCGATTGTACCGTTATGCTCATGTACCTTAAAACACTCTGATAATTCTCCGTCTGAATTGATGAACTTTACGATTTCATTAAAAGCGATTAATGCCTGGTCCCGCTTTGTGGCGGTACAATAAATCTGCCCATACCTGTATTTGTCAAAGTTCCCATAATAGGACGCCAGGATCCCGTTCAGAAAAGATTTGCCGTTTTGCCTCCCAATCTGTACATAGCTGGTACGAAATCTCCTGTGATTCCCTTCTTTTGTCCTCCATCCATTCAGGCTCCCCAAGATAAAGCACTGGAAGGGATAACATTCCACCTCCGTCTCCTCTTCGCCTTCTGCTATTGTCAGCATCTCAGCGAAGTCAATGAGCCTTTCCGCCTGCTCTACATCGAAGTAATATCGGTATGGTGTAAGCCGGGACTTTTCTATATCTTCAAGGTGCCTTTTGCATGCCAGCTTCACCAGCTCGCCCGCGGTTATCTTCCCGGCAAGTACCTCCTGTGCGTATTGTGTTGTCCTGTCGGTTGCCATTTTTATCTTAAGAGGCGAACTTTTTAAATTTGTTCGCCTCTTCCTTTCCGGATTCCGGCTTCGGCACCACCAGCCTGCACCTTGAGGATACCGTCAGCCCAAAATCTGCAGCGCCCTGCCTGCACTGCCGGAAATACCTGTCCTGCAGAAGGGCCAGCCGTTCAAGGTTCCCGTTCACAACCTCCCTGATACACATAATGGGCTTTCCAAATTCATCCTTTCTGTCAGTCGTCACTTCGATTTCAATCATCAGCGGCTGCTTTTCCAGCTCCTGCGTAACAGCGATATACTTCTCCTGGGCAATCACAAGCCTGGCTAAAGCATCCACATCCAGATTTGATACCAGATTGACTGCCCGGAGATCCTTGACAATTTTTTTAAATTTCTTTTTCTGTTCCGGCGTCAGGTAGGCAGGAGCAGTCACCTTATCAGCCGGCGCCTTTATCTCAGTGCGTTCTCTCTCTTCAATTTCTGCCTTTGTCAGATGTTTTTTGCCTTTCGCTTTTAACAGATCGATCGGCTGTCTCTGTCCTGCCATCCTTTCTACCCCCTTCCTTATACGTTGCTCCGCATGTGTATGCTGCCCCTTCCCAGGATACCTGTTTTCTGAAATTTCCGTGGGGAGTTCTCTCCGCGGATCAGAGGGAGCGCGACTAATCCAGGCCGGACAAAACTTTTTCGATACCCCCTCGGTCTTTCCAATGGCTGGCGATGATGCCCCTCAGCTGTTCCTGCACGGCTTTTTTCGTTGCACCATCTCTGTCATACAGTGCAGATATGATGCCATGGTTGCTGTTGCTGAGCGGAAAAAGATTCGCCATATCAAGACGCTTCTCCCAGTCCTCTCCAATCTCTACTATGTGGTGTACCATATCTGCGGTCACTATCCTGTGCTGCATATAATAGGCGTACATATCCATACCATCATACAGGCGCAGCGCTGCTGCCCTCGTCCTGCGCCAGTCGGCAGATACATAGAATGCTGCTGCCTTCTTATCTCTCCTGGTCCTGTTGTATTCCATATGCCTGCTGCCCTGCACTGTCTGTATGGCAGTACAGGACCTGCATAGGCTTATACCCTGCGGAATGGCTGCTCCGCATCTGCATATATGCCAAAGCACTTCACCACCTCCTGTATCCATAAGCCTCCCGCATCGGCAGAATCAGTAACAAAAAAGCAGCTGCTTCATACGCTCCGTACTTTGCAGCTGCTCTGTGCAACTTTCCACACTATTATTTTACATTCTGAATTTCCCTATGAAAACCCCAACTTTTCCCGCGTTTTTCCCGCCGTTTTTTGCCTTTTCTTTTGTTTCTATTTCAGAATCGGTCTATCCCGTTTATCCCGAATAATTTCACAGACATCTGCTTTAAAATCAACTTTGACCATGCAGAAGGACTGTTCTTTCCGCAGTTCAAGGTTTCGGTGATCTCCTCATAAGCAATTCCATCCACATAATGCATCCTGAATGCTTCAAACTTGTAAGCCGTCCCTTTTTGCTCATGTTCCCGTTTCAGCTCCTCCATTGCCCGGTCTATATTGGCAATCATCATTGCGGTTTTCATCTTCGACTTCCTGATGCTGTCAAGTTTCGCATTCTCGCCGCCAAAGACGAAAAAGGCAGTATTCTGCACTTCTCTTTCTTCAGAAATGGCATTATGCAGAAAAGTCTGCATCTCTATGTAAGATTCCATTAATTTTCTTGTGTTATATAACGCTTTCTGCCTTTCCTGACGCTTCTGCTCTGTCATGGCTTCTGATACCGCCTTTTTAACTGCTCCTGTGACTGCCTTCAGTACAACTGCTGTCTCTTCATTTTTCTTTTCATTCTGCATTCCTGACATCACCTCTTATTTCTTTTTCGCCAATACTTCTGACGGTTATTCTTATTTCTTATATGTGCCCTTCTTCTAACCATTGGTATTTTCCTTCGTTTTCTTTTGTTATTAGGTATTCTGAGCTTTTCAACCTGCCATTTGTCCTTCTCGCCTAAATGTGCGCTGCAAAATATTACAAATGGTTCAATTGCCTGACGTAATTTTTCTATAGCCGTTTTACATATTTCTGTATAGTTTTTCGAAAATCTCATTACTTTTTCTTCCAGCTCATCTTCCCTCTCTCCAATCAAATCTGTTATTGCCTCAGACTTCTTTTTATACTGCTGCCCCGTATATGCAGTCATGTCTTCACCTGCTGCCATATCAATTCCTATTATCTTCTGTGGAGCTTCTTTTTTCGTAATGCTTTTAAATGTCACAGTCTTCTCTCCTTTTTTATTAGTTGCACCGGTGCAACCTCTCATTTTTCCTTTCTGCCTTTGCGGATAACAATACTCCATCCCAGATTCAGCCAGGCAAAAGACAATCTCCAAATACCCCATGTCTTTATGATCCCGATTGTCGGAATCAGGAATATCTGCCCTCTTATTTTCCCTGCCTCAAAGCGCTTCATTTTCACTATATTTTCCTCCTCGTGTCACAACTCTGAAAATTCTTCCTGCAGTGCTTTTAGCTTTTTTCTAATCCCTTCGAGTTCTCTATCCAGCGCTTCTTTCACAGCATCAGCTGAGACGAAGACTACAGTATCTCGGGTTGATCCTCTTTCCGAAACGCTTACCTTAAATATCCTCCCATTGACATCCTCAGTATTACCCCAGCAGAACTTTTCAGCTGATATCAATTCTTTTCTTTTTGCCTGCAGATTCTTGATCTGATCACTTAATTCAGATGCCTTCCTCAATGTCTCCTCTGTCATCTTTCTTTCTCCTTTCCCAATACGGCTCCGCCACAGGATTCGAAATAAAATACCACATCCTTTTTGACATACTTGACAATGCCAAATCGTGCTGCAACTTGATACGGAATGCTGTCTCTCATCAGCCTTCCTGCTATTCCCGATAGATACCGTCTATAACCATCCGCATCCCTGGCCGCCTTGTAATGGTTGCAGCTCCTGCAGGCCGGAAGCATGTTGGAGAGGGTATCTTCCCCTCCAAGCTTCAACGGTTTTACATGATCCACCTGCATTTCTTTATAGTCCAGCCTGCTGCCGCAGTATGCACAGTGGCCGCCACATTTCTCATACACCTGCTGCCGCTGTGTTTTACTTAACCTTCTCCTCAATTTGCTACCTCCGGTTTCTCGCATCGTTCCTTATCCGTGTTATAGGCGGCAGGCGCCTGCACGACAAAATTCATAAAAGCTTCTATCGCCAACATCATACCTTCGCACACTTGCACAGGAACAAATCCCTTTTTATTCTTTTCTATGATGACATTTGCCTGCTGCTCTTTTAGGTAGTCAAACACTATGTTTCTGCTAATCAAGTCATTTTCCATCTTTCCTTGACCCACAATCTGTTTCGATTCTTTCAACACAACTTCCGCTTCTTCTCTCGTGAGAAAAACACTTTTCCCTATCTTGTCCAAGTCTTCCAGCCTAATTGTGTGGACATCAATCTCCCAGGCGCCTTCCCCCAGGAACTGATAAGGCTCGTATACCAGACTTCCAACCGGAACAGGCAGCTTCAGCAGCTTTCCCAGCCCCTCTAAATTCTCGTATTCACCCAGTTTGTTAAAGCAGCGGCTGATTGCACATTCTCTGCAATCTTCATTTCCCTCTTCCGTTGCCTTGCAGTATTCACAGCAAAGGTCACAGTCATCCGCACCACCCTCCCTGTCGATACTGCATAATTCACGCGGCACATATTCGCCGCAATACTCCACTGTTAATCTCTCCATATTTTCCCGCCCTTCTCAAAATCCTAAACACACCAGCTCTTATCTACCGGATACAGACAATATGCCACCCTGTATCCTTGTCCGGTTGCACCGGTGCAACTTAGTTGCTCACAAGCTCATTCTCCAGAGCTTCAAAGTCATAGCTGTTCTGGGCAAAATTGTTAAAGCTGTATCCTTTCCGCCCCTTCCCTGTCCCTTCCTGGGGCCGCTTATACTGCCCCGGCAGATAGCTGGCAAAGAAGTTGTCTGACAGGAAAGACTCCGGGCTCCGGACATACTTCTCTTCCCGGCCCAGGATCCTGACGGCCTCCGCATAGTTGACGGCTGCTGCCACCAGGTCCTGCTCCGTGATGTGGCAGTCCTCCCGCAGTACCCTGCAGTAGGCATACTGCGCCCCCGGGCGGTCCGCATCGGCTTTGGGATACGCTGCACAGAACTCCCCAAAGAGCGCAATGGGGGATATAGGGGGATTCTCTCTATCTCTGTCTATGTCTATATCTATATCTTTTAATGTGCTACCATTTCGCACACTGTTTTGCACACCATCTTGCATACCATTTTGCGCACTGTTTTGCACACTAACTTGCGTACTATTTGCTATAGTGACTTTGTAAAGAGTTGCCTTCGTCCCCCTTTCCCTGAAATCAATCAGTCCTCTCTGTTTCAATTCGTTTCTCACTTTCAGTATTCCTGACCTTGAAAGTCCCGTCAGTACGGAAAGCACCTGATTCGGCGCCTGAAACCACTCTGCCCAGTTGCTCCTGTTGCATACATGCAGTAACGCAAAGTATAACGACACCTGCCCTGTTGACAACGGATTTGTCGTGGCCGAATCCCAGAACGAATTGATCATTGAAATATAATTCACATGCTGTCTCCTTTTCCGCCGCTGTCTTTGCTATTCCTGCACCTGTTCCTCCTGCGCATTTTTCCATCGATGGAAAGCATTACACACAGACTGTTTGGAAAGTCCCATATCGTCTGCAATCTTACCAAAACTCCATCCGGCCTCCCGTAGCGCCAGAATTCTCCCTATATCAACGCTGTTCTTCCGGGGCTTTCGCGGCTGCTTACTGACAACCTTTCTGTTGATTGCAGTGCTACTGGAAGGCCCTGGTTCATGTTCTGCAGCCGCTACTTCCGGAACAGGCTTCTCTATTTCCGGAACGGACTGCCCAATTTCCGGAACGGCACCGCTACTTCCAGAACCTCCCTCTGTTTTCCTGTCCGGAGCTCCGTTTTCTTCACCGGCGTCTTTATGCTCCTCCTGCTCTGGCCCCGCATCTATAAAGTCAAATATGGTCCCCATGCAGGTCTCACAATAATCCCGGTCTTCCAGGACATTGTTTCCAATCAGCTCCCCTCCATGGCCTGCCCTGAAATTCCATGCCAGATATCCCGTTTTCCCAGGCGCCTGGATCTCTTTCCCGCAGCGATCGCATATTACCCTGATCATACACCCTCCTTTCCGGGAGCCGGTTCCCTGACCAGCTCCCCTGCAAATATTCTTTTTTGTGATGTATCAAAATTTCCCAAAAGGACTAAATAAAGTTACGGCCGAAGACCTCCATCCACTTTTCATGGGAGTACTTTCCTTCAAATACAGTCTGCGCCCTCTCCTGCAGCATCCTCTGCAGCCCGGCATTGTTATGTACTGCTTCCGGCCCTGCCGTATGATGCTCCAGGCACAGATAGACTTTCAAGCCGTATTTCTCGGACAGCTTTCTGTTGGCTGTGCCGGGCATGACATGGTGCTCCTGCAGGCTGCTCCTGGTATCGTAGTCCCCATTCAGGAGCATGCACAGATAACATGTCCTGTCCTGTTTATTATGCATGATACTCTTCGCCATCTCAGAACCTCTCGCTTCTTTCTATCGCACGCTTGCGGATATCCATCAGCTTTTCTATAGCTGCTGTCAGGTCTATGGTATCCTGATGTGCCTTTACCAGGAATTCCAAAGGGATTTCTCCATCCCATATGGTAAAAGTCTTCCGCAGCCGTTCCAGGCATCCGTCCGCATCCATCCGGATGTAGATGTACTCTGCATTTTCCTCTGTTACGGCAGCAGTGCTGTCTTCCGGCAGATACTGTGCCCCTTCCCAGCCTTCCTGACTGTCTATGCCTTTCCCCGCGGGCAGCTGTCCTTCCACGGCTGCTGCCACGCCGGATTCCGCGGACCCGCCGATCGCTTCCTCACCTGCTGCCGGTACTGGCTCCATAGCCTTCCCGGCGACAGTCGTTTCCATATCATTTCCTTCCAAAATTTCTTCATAGTGCACATCCGGGATCTGCTTCCCTAAATCCCTGCATGCAGCATCCCCCATAGGATACGCTTCCGGATAATCCATTACTTCCATCTGCCCGGGTAAAGACGCTTCCGGCTCCGGCGGCACTGTCTCCGCCGCCTTTTCTATCTTTTTTGCAGGCTGCCTGGGAGGCGCCGCCTTTATGACTTTGGATTCTTTCCGTTTTTCCTTCGGTTGCACCGGTGCAACTTCTTTCTGTCTCTTCTCCGCAGGTTCCTGTCCGGGACGGGGATTTGTTTCCACCTCTGCCCCTTTTTGCTCTTCCGGCATCGCCTCTGCGGATTCTGCTGCAGGTCCCTCATTGGCTTCATAGGTTATGCTCACCACTGCTGCCATCAGTTCCTCTGCTGTATACTTTTCCTTCTCGCCACTCCTGACATTTGTCACGCTTGCGGCACTTCCGGATATGGCAAGCATCAACCGCCCTGTCCCCGGTATCCGGACCATATAGACTGCATCCCCCTGGGGCGCCAGGATATCCATGGCCACGGCAGCCATCCTGGCATCCGTCCCAGACTCCCGGACAGCCCGGCAAAGCTTCCCGAAGAGTCCCGGCTGCTCCTTCCCCAGCTGGCGGAGGGCCCGTTCCAGCAGGTTCCCTTCCTCCCGCGGAGCCTCCGCTGCCTCTATGGCCACCTCGATATCGCTGATCTGCCGTTCCGCATCGATCTCTTCCTTGATCTCCTGTACTTCCTGCTTGCTGTAGCGCTCCGTGATCTCCTCCGCTATAGCGTCCGGCATATGTAGCATCAGGGACAGCTTGGCGAAGCCGATATTCTTATACCCTTCCTGCAGGGTATGGCTGTTGCCGCCTACGGAAAAGCGCTCCACGATCCGGATATACCGGGAAACGGTCCCTTTATCCAGGCCATATCTCTTCTCCGCAAATTCCTCGTGGTTCGCATACCCTGATCCCGCCAGGATATCCGTATCCCTGGCCACCTTCAGAATATAGCCCATCTCCATAAAGCCTTCCTTGATCTTGGCAGCAGTCCTGTCCGCCGCCTTTTCCAGATCCTGATATTTCGCAAAGGCAAGGACTTCCGTACTCTGCCCCTCTTCAAACAGCTTTATCACGTCCCCCATCATACCACCTCCATCAAATCTTCCATCAGTGCCTCCAGCACCCTGGTATTATTCTTCTGCCGCAGCTCCTCCAGGTTCTCCTCCCTCTTGACGGCGCTGATCCTGGCATACTCATGATCCTGGTCCTTCATCCGCTTCCGGATTTCCTTCTGCCATTCCCGCAGGAAGGGCTTTATCTCCTCAATATCAGGCTCCATGTCATACATCCCCCTGTGCTGGCGTATGGTCCCGCCCGGCTCCACCTCAATCGTATAAAAGGGCTTCTCCGGCTCCTGAGCCCTGCGCAGGAAGCAGATATAGGTCTCATGCTGCAGGATCCGGTCAAAGTACCGCTCTGTATTGCCTACACAGTGATGGAGCGCCATCCCTTCCAGGGTAATCTCATAAAAGTTTGCGGGCACCGTAATCCGGAAATGCTCCCCCTCATACTCATACTTGGGCTTTATCCCCGCCAGAATCATCTCGGAGCCCGGATACTTCTCTTCCATCTTCTCCGCCTCTTCTCTGGCCTTCTCCTGTTCTGACCGCATCTGCAGGGCTGTCAGATAGTTTCTGTACACCTCCACCAGTTCGTCGTGGCGGCGCCGAAGCTCCCGGGGACGGTATACCATCTGGTCCGTCAGGTCTTTCCCAAGCTTCTCGGCCATGGACAGATAGTCTTCGTAGGTATTGAATACAGAGGGGGCATTCCGCTTTTTATCATAGGATTCCGCCCTCTGGCGTTCGATATAGTGCATCAGCTGCTCCGGGGACAAAACTTTGGAGGCTCTGCTCTTCTTATAATCGTCGTTTGATATCCTGCTTTTCTCAAACCAGGCAAGGACGTCACTGCCGATCTTTTTTCCCTCCTCATCCGCCCACTGCAGCCATTCCAGCATGTTGATCCCGCCGTTCTCCTGACGCAGGCGGTTGATTTTCTGTTTATCCCATAGATACATCACCTCAAAGATATCTACCCCATTCGGATTCATTGCATTCCGGTCTCCATAACCGGAATCATAGCCTACTTTCTCTGATGTCTCTTCCAGCAGCCGGAAAAAGCGTCCTTTTGCCAGGTACTCTGCCATCCGGATAAAGCTCTCATTCCAATCTGCCAGCAGCCTGTCATAGTTTGCCTTCATCCCCATGGATGCCATGTAGGAAAAAACATCGCCCCATCCCTGGTATGCCGTACCCGCCAGCCCCTCACGGATCCCCTCCGGGTACAGGTAGCACAACTGCCACCTTAAGTTTCCGGGATTTTTCCTGTTGTCCCAGCCGCCGTCCTGGGCGTAATAAAATTCACAGTAGTATTGGCTCCATCCGCCTTTATGCAGCATGCAGCGGATCGTCTCTGTCAGCCTTACAGTCCGCCTGTCCCGCCACCCTACCGTTACAGAAAAATGCCGTTCGATCCCCCTCTTTTCATCCAGGCCGTGGATCAGCGTCAGGCGGGTTTTCACCTGGCGGAAAGGGGCTATTTTCTCCACCACGATGTTTTCCCGGCAAAGGGGACAGGATATCTTTCCTCTGTGCTTTGGCCGGACGCCTGCTGCGTCTTGGGTAAAATCACCGCCGCAGGCTGTACAATGGTAAGTGCCGGATTCCTTATCCCAAAGGAAAGCGTACTGCAGGGAACCCGCTGCCCTATCCTCTATCCAGTCGTATACTGCTTTTCCAACGGCGGGCACACTGTCCATCAGATCGTTGACCCTCTGCATCCGGCTCCATTCCTTCCTCTCCCGGCGGTGATGCTGGTAGGAATATTCCATGGAGGATATTCTTTCGTAAATGTCTGCTTCCGGCCAGTTTACGCCCAGTGCATACGCTACCAGCTCCCGGTCCTCTTTCGCTGTCCGCAGTATATTTTCACCCGGCAGGATCCACTGATCGCACAGGGCATTCTGCAGGTTCTCTTCCGTCCACGCACAGTCCGCCGGATGATAGGTACCATACTCCCCGGTTTCCATATCCATTACATGCCGGCACATCCATGCCCTGTCTTTCCATAAATCCAGAATCAGGTATTTCCCGGACAGCCGTGCCCCCACATACCGTGTTCCGTCCCTGTCCATTCCTTTCGGCCTTTTGGGCGGGACCTGTTCGATCTGTTTCCGTTTCATCTGCTGCAGGCCCCCTTTCTCCTGGCAGGCGCCGGGACTTTGGCGCCTGCTGCCAGGGCAACTTCCTTCGGCATGTTATCCTCCACGGTATACCAGGTGCCCGGCTTTACACCGTTTCTTCCTACAGTCAGGAGCCTGGCATCCGTGATCTCCCCGTACACCTCCCGGATCAGGCCCAGGTGGGAACCCATCACTCCCATTGCCACAGGCCGGAAGCCTCTCGCTATGGCAATGGCATCCGGGAATGCCGCCTCCGCCCGGTCCTTTGATACATCTACCATCATGCGCTGCGCCTCCCAGCCTAACCTGCGCGGATGCTTTACCATGTACAGCAGGGCATGGGCCGCGATCTCCCGGTTGGTCAGCTCCTGGATCAGCGTCAGCTCCGTGCAGGCAATCCGGGTGTCACAGCCATCCTCCGCAATATCTCCGCGGGCTTCTGCCAGGAAAAAGCGGTTCCCGGAGCCCAATTTATAATACCTTGCACAATCCAACACATACTCGCAGGCATGCAGCCCTGCACTCCCGCAGGCAGACCGGTCCGCCGATGCAGGCACTCCCAGATGGTAGAAAAACGCCCCTTTCCCCATGGTGCAGGACATGTCCCCTCTCGTTGCCTTAAATACCGTCATTTCCTCTTCACCCCCAGGTAGTATTCTTCTGCAATCCGCCGCAGCTCGTCCCGGCCGGTCATGCCGATAGCGCTGTTTTTGGGAATCCCTGCCAGCTCTGTGATTTTGTCCGGAAGCACGGTCCTGTTTTGGGAGGCATACCGGATCCCCTCCGCCAGCACAGACACCAATTCCTTATCCGGACGGAATACTGCCCTGCACATCTCATCGTCGCCTGCACACATGGACGCAATATAGCACTTCCAGTCCAAAAGCTGGCTCTTCAGCCCGAGCTCCGCCGCTTCCAGGTCAAGCTTCCCGATCGCAGCCATAATCGGAGTTGTAAGTTCCTCTACCGTCCCCTCCAGGTAAAACTCCGCTTCATCCCTGTCAATGCCATTCTCCGCAGCCAGGGCATACAGGGCTTCCGTATCCCCTTCCGCCTTCTGGGCCGCTGCCGCCAGGTTCAGCTCCTCCACTGTGTTAAATACTCCAAATTTATGTACCATTTTTTCTCCTTTCAAAATGTTGCACCGGTGCAACTTATTCTCTGCCGTATCCGATCTCACCGATACGCCGTCCAATCCAGTCATTTCCTGGATTCAGAGACGTTTCGTCTACCTCCCCGAATATGTCCCTGGGCGCATACAGCCTGGGCAGATTTACACGCATCCAGATGCTGAAATCATGTCTTCCGGCTGCTGCCTTGAGTATATGGCCGGTATCCTCCAGGTGCCAGAGGATATCCCTCCACAGCCCGGAATCCTTTATTTTCGCTCCCTTGCTGTTGATCCACTCCTTCTCCCGCCAGGTCTCCGGCCACCGGTTATTGATCGCCGCCGCTATATGGGTACTCTCCGTATATACCGTGACCTCGCAGGCATACTGGAACCGGGCCAGGCTGTCCCGCAGGCAGTACAGTACCAGGCGGCTCTCCGTGGCGCCGTCGATTTCCACTGCCGCCTTTTTCTCATGCACCCGGCCGTCCGCCATGCGGCACTGCATGATATAGATGCCCTTGCCTACGCCTTTGGCTGATCCCCGCAGGGTAGTGCCTATGTAGATTTCCGCTGTCTTCATCCAGGCGCCCTCCTTTCTGCTTTTATTTCGCATGGTATGCCGGATTCGCCTCCGTAGGCATGTAAGCGGTGCCCGGATCATGCCTGGCGCCATAAAAGCCGATCTCCCCGGGGATCCGGTAGACTACACATTCAAAGCCCAGCCGGTTCTTGATAACGCATTCCTTCATGACCTGTTCCAGCATCCATTCCGGGAACATGCCGTCGATCACCTCCTCGTGCTGCCTGCTGCCAAAGACCTGTTCCCGGACAGATTCCGGGACTTCCAGGAACAGGCCGATGACAATGGCGCTGTCATACAGGTATTTTGCCCTGGCCCATTCCTTCCGATGGAATGCCTCTTTAAACTGTTCCGGCATCCGCAGGAACTTGTCCATCAGGTATTCCCTTGTCTGCTTCTCCTGCATATTTTTCCAGCCTTTCTTTTTGATAGCTCACAAATTCCGCTCCCCCGAAGGCAAAGGCATAGCAGTACTCATGCGAATGGAATAAGATCGTCTCTTCCAGTTCCAGCCCCAGAAGCTCCGCCAGCAGATCAACCCTTCCCTCAATGTAGACATACTTGCTTACGCTGGCTGATATCTGATCATTGAAAGCGGAAAGCCCCCTCATCCGCGTATGCGACAAAGCCAGGGCGTTCAGCCAGTCCCTGGCCATGGCCGCTTCCAATTGTGTAAACTCTAATTTTTCCATTTTTCCCATTGACATCTCCTTTCTCTGCCCCTATAATGGGCATAAAGACATAATTTTTATGTTCCTGATAGGCTCACATGCTTTGGCTGGCGCGGAGCCTATTTTCTTTTGCCTTCCTCCCGGATGGACAGGCGGGCGCATACCGCGCAGATCCCTACCAGAGCAGCTGCAGTTATGTACATTTTGATCCTGCCCGTCGGCTTCTCCGGCAGTTCTGCGTAGGATATGTCTATCACGGAATACTCTGATTCCCTGATCTGGAAATCACTTATCTTTTTATTGGGCAACACTGCTTTCTCTCCTTTCTGTTGCGACATCGCAACTTATCCTCTCCGTATCCCTGCATTTTCCGCCTTGCATCGCCCAATCCTCCACTTTTCAAATTCTTCGGTGTCGAATATAATAGGACTGTTTGGCTTTAATGGATTTATCTTTTGGGCAAATGTCTGTCCTTTTGACCTGTAGGCCGAAAACAGGAATTCCTTCGGCAATCCCATCTTCTGCAATTCCTGCAGGCGCATAACTGGTTTTGGATATTCCATGTGTCTCCTCCTCGTATAAGCTTTTACTTCTCGGTTCCCTACTTTTCTATCTGGCCATGCTTGTCCTCTGCGTTCCGGCTCTGCAGAGCCGCCGCATAGCCGCATTCATAGGCGTACCGGAACATTTCCTCATCGATGCAGCATATGTACTCCTTGAAAATACGGTCCAACTTTTTGTAGAGCCTTGCTACTCTGCTCATTGACCTTGGGTAGTTTTCCAGGCTGCTTGTATAGATTTCCTGGAAATGTTGCTCGCTTGAAAAAACTTTTGGATTGTCAGTTGTCTTTCTCATAACTAATCTTCACCTCCCCTCCTGCTGCCGTTCAATCCATTCCCACAATATCTGTAGTATCAACGCATTCTTGGAGATTCCCTGCTTCCCGGCCTCCTGAATCAGCCATGTATTCAAATCGTATGGTATCCGCAATCCTGCTCTTACACGCTCCATCTCTCCCCCCTATGTGTTGTCACTATGCTGTCAACAGCTTTTCAATGCACAGGTATGATGGTATTATGTAGCCAATCAAACTACCAGGAGGTAATCATATGTCATCACCATTGCAAAAATTCACTCTGCGCATCCCATCGCAGCTCATTGACAAACTTAAATATGTTGCAGACCACAACGGCCGTTCCGCCAACAGGGAAATCGAACACATCATCCAGGAACATATAGATACCTGGGAGACGGCTCACGGGCCTATCCCCCTTGACGGCGCCTCCGCTCCTCCTGCAGTATCATCAGAACCATCGCATTGAATCCAATCCCCCGCCTGTCCGCCTCCTGCCGGATCCTCTCCTTCAGCCCGGCCGGAAGGCGGATCGTCGTCTGCTCCCGCGACTCATTGTTCATCTGATTCACACCCTTCCGGATCCCCTTTTCCTTTCGTCCGTGCTCCCATCAATAAACGCATGAGCTTAGACAGTTCCTTATCTAACTTCCACATCGCCTTCTCCACCTGGTTTATTTGTTCAAGAATACTATTGTCGTCTATTTCTACTTCTACTGGAATAGGAATTATTTCTCTCACCTTCTTCCTATACTGGCATCCTCTGCCTTGCTTTTCCTGCTCCCTTCTTTTATACTGTACTTACAGGCTCCTGCCAGAGCCGAGTAAATAGAAGGGAAACAAATCAATATGGATGATTATCAAAAGAATGCTATGGAAGCCAGTGAAATTGCCATCAAGCAAGCCAAAAAGCTCTCAATTAAAAAATTCCTACGTGATAATATCATTGCTATTCTCGCTCTCATTGTCGCCATAATTGCTTTATTTAAATAGCAAAACCTTCATCAGTGCAAGCACTGCCACTACGAAGGAAATACATGAAAGAATTCCTTGCCGTTTAAGGAATTCTTTTATTTTCTTCCAGTTCATCTCTGCTCCTTTCCTATACTGGCATCCTCTATCTTGCTTTTCTTTTTAACGTTCAATTAGGTCTTTGATGATATTCTTTACTACAAATTCGGTACATTCTTTCACATCTTCTTCGCTTGGACGTTTGTACCGATTTTTCTCCAGGTAGTAAAGCAGACTCAAGGTTGTAATTTTCCACTTCATCCTTGATGCAAAGAGGATAACTGTTATTGCAAATAATACGATTTCCAAAATCTTTCTCGCCTCCCTCCTATACCGGCATCCGCTGCCTTGCTTTGACAGTGAACGCCAGGAAAACGCACTTTCTAAGATTCTTTCTGCTCTGTCAAGTTTTTAAATAGCTGCTGGTAGTTCGTCATCTGCACCGTGCTGGAACGCCCTATACCTATGACTATCTCATGAAGTATTGCGGAGCTCTCTGCCACGGTGCATTTCTCTTTTACCAATATTTCAATTATTTCATCTGCTATCCTTGAATTTTTTTCATTTATAATCATCATCTTTCCTTTTACCTATCCAATCTCTATGCGGATATCTGCATAGGGGTATTTTCTTGCAATGGCACAATTCTCTTCGCAATAAATTGCTTCATCATTTCCACTGACTTTACTTTGATTGTAATTGTAAATTTCTTTCTACTTTTTCTCATCTCTATTCTCGCCTCCTTCCTACTAGCATCCGCGGCCTCGCTTTTCTGCCCCGCTTCCCTTATACTGTACTTACAAGCTCCCGCCAGAGCCGGGTAAATAGGAGGGCGAACATGGAATGCCCGAAATAACCAATCGTTATGATATTCCGTACAATCAAATGCTATGTCTGATTTGAATGATGCCTTAAAGCATTATGTAGAAACTCACGAATTTTAGATTTCCAGACACATTACAGTTTCTTCTATGATTCTTTTCGCTTCATTCAAAATGCAGATTGCGGCAGATGGGGTCATCACTTCCTGTGTGCCGCATATAACTTCCAGTATCTCTCTGCACACCTGCTTCTCTTTCAGCAGCTTTTCTTTCATGCGCGGGGGAGTTGCTGATTGTTCCATTACCCTAATTGACTTATCACACTTAGCTAAAATTTTTTCTCCTAATTCCGTTTTCATCACCCTTTCCATTATTCAGATGCAGCTGTTCATCTCTGCTCCTTTCCTGGTACTGGCATCCGCAGCTTGATTTTCCATCCTGTCCCCTTTATACTGTACTTACAGGCTCCCGCCAGAGCCGAGTACATAGAAAGGATGGAGATATGGGAAACTTATCAGCAACGGCAACTATTATTCTTAATTACGCAAAAGGACATTCCACCGAAGACGGCTATGTCGATTTGCAGAACTACACTGCGCTTCCTGAAAACCAGGTAATCAATGCTTGCAAAGAATTACTGAAACATGGACTTATCTCTGACATTGAATACTCTGCAGACAGCGTAGAATACATTTTATTAAAACTGAAATAACTGCTGAAACTATGGTACATATCACGAAACTCTGCACTCTTCTGATGTGTACCAGTTCTTTTTTGCAGTCATTAATCTGCTCTTGCTTCTCTCCAAACTTTTCCCACATAGTCTTTCGCTGCATTACCGCATCATTTTTTAATGCTCTTATGTTGTTAAATACCAGCTGCTCCGCCTCCGTAGCTCCATCCTGAATCTGAACACTGTGGTATTGGTATGGCACTTCCCCATCCATCCAGTATTTTTTTGAAAACTCACTAAGTGTCAAAGCTTCCGACTTAAATGGCCTTTTTCTATCTAAGATTTTTTGTTCCCGCAGCAAAGGTTTCAAGTATTCTTCCTTTTTGTCTCCGAGCATATCTTGCTACTCCTCCTTTCTATCCCTGCGGAGACTCATACTCCGCAATGATCACTTTAGTCTCTGCCATTGCGTTATCCATAATTACTTCCAGTTGCCTTCTGGCCTCTTCACTCTTTATTCCGGATGCCTTTAATTTGATCTTTACACTATTCGAAAAAGCCATATTGCTGATCCCGTCTTCAGGTTTGAATAATACTTTACGAATAATTTCAAATTTTCCATCACCGGATACATCCTTGAAGTGCATTTTCTTGCCACCTCCTGACACGCTTTTCTTTGCAGCTGGAAAATATCTGCTTGCAAAGTCATGGGCTTTAACCAAGTGGCTGTTCTTGTTCCCAGAGATACCACTCCCAAAATTATCACTGCCGCACTGACTAACCTTTACCGCCATTTCAAAATTCCTCATCTCCCTTCTATGCTGCCCCCGTAGTCTTGCTTTTTCTTGTCTTTTCCTTCAACGATCCTTGGCTGAAAACAGTCTTCTGTAAGTAAGTGATTGATGTAATCCTTGAATTCTTTTTCAGAAAAGGACTTCTCGCTATTTCTAATAGCCTGAAGTTCTTTCCTTATTGCCACCAACTCCTGATAGATCTTCCTCAGTATTATCTTTACTCACCCCCTCTTATTCCAGAAAATACTCAATTGTCTTGCTCTTAATGATTAATTATTTCGTCTATATATTGGTTCAATTTTTCAAACTCCATTCGGTTCAATTCAGAAGATGAACTGCGGAAATCATTTATGTAAAAGGAAAATAAATAATTTCTATGCTCCAGGCTCTTATTTATAGCCTGGAGATTTTTCTTTATTGCCATCAACTCCTGGCAGATCTTCCTCAGTATTATTGTTCTCACCCCCTCTTATTCCAGAAAATATTCAATCGGCTTGCCGAAGAAATCAGCCTACGGAATCAACTCTTCCATCCGAACTTTTAGCACCCGCGCCACAGCCTGCAACTTGTCCACTGTCGGGCTTGACTTATTCCACTTCCGGATGATACCATTGCTTAAGTTGGCTTCCTTCTCCACAGCCGCAACGGATGTTCCACGCTCTCGACACAATTCCTTAATTTTGTCGTAAATCAATTTATCACTTCCTTTCCATAATTTAGAAAATTTTCACTATTGGTTCATTGAATACTCTCTCTTTTTCCCTTATACTGTACTTATAGGCTCCCGCCAGAGCCGAGTACCGAAGAGAGGAGGAATACCTTATGAATCCATTAGAATTGGTTGATATCTTCAAAAAACATGTCCGCTTATCTTTCTATGATGCTCGTGATGCCCACGCTTGCATCTTTGATAAGAAATGTCCTGTTGAAATTGCACTGGCTTACTTAAACAAAGCAATATCAGAGCATTGCAGCTGTGACAGCCTTTACTATGCTCAGTATGACTCACTCGGCAGAGACGAATACGAAGCTTTCTCACACCAGTTCGACGTCTTCGCAAACGAGTTGCTGACCAATGTCAGGAAAAATCGTTCACATCAATGGACTGATATCGAATTCCAAAGGCTGAAAGAGATTTATGATAATTCTGTTTTCTCCAGCTGATCGACACGGGCAGCCTTGCCGCTGCCTTTGTCCTTTCTTAATTCCGCCAGTATTTCATGCATTAGCGCCGTCTGGTACATGATCTCCTTCCCAATGTATGAATCCGGCTTAATGCACACCTGCAGCCTCTCCTTTTTTCTGGCAGCTCTCTGCTCCTCTGCCTGCCTCTTCATAAATTCAGATATCGTCTTCTCTATATCCATCCGCTTCCTCTCCTTTACCATGTCTGATTCAATAGGAATTTCCCTGACGGTAACTAACTCTTTTCCGTCCATCAAAAATGTAACAAAAACAGGTTTCTTAGATGTTCTCTTCATCTTTGAAGCCTTTTTCTTCTTTTTCTTTTTTCCCACTTTTCCCTCATCTCCCTTCCCAATATGATTTGTTTCTTTTATTTTGCGTTTTTATCACCTCCTTCCTTCAGTTTCGGCCTTTACACTCCATACTGACCCTTTACTTTTTTTGGCAATTTGTTGAGTTATTCTCAACTCTGTGAGTAAAAAAATATGAATGAATATCTGAATATGCTATATCCAATATCATTGCTGATTTTTCTATCTCTTCCTGCCCCCATTCTACATTATTATTTAATTTATTACTCACCGAAACATTAGATAGTCCCATTACCTTGGCAAATGCTGATTGCGTGCCAAATTTCTCCTTAATCTTTCCACGTAATTTCCGATAATCATATGGCTGTTTAGAATCTATAGCATTCAAATTATTCACCTCCGCTTATTGAGTTTTTCTCAACTACGCATATAATACTATTATTCATTCATGCTGTCAAGCTGATTTTAAAGTTTTTCTCAACTTTTTTAAAAAACAGTTGATTTTTTCACAACTTTGATTTATACTGCATTTAAAGATTTCTTTAATAGCGAAGGAGCAGACAATGGAAAAAGCCGAAACTAAAGACAGAATTAAAAAAGCAATGGAAATTAGAGAAATCAAACAAGTAGAGCTGGTAGAAAAAACAGGAATCGATAAAGGTCAATTGAGTTCCTATTTATCTGGAAAATACAAACCTAAGCAAAGAAATCTAAATCTCATTGCCCAGGCTCTATCTGTCGATGAAGCTTGGCTCATGGGTTTTGATGTTCCAATGGAACGAAATCATAATGAAGCCTCAAAAGAAGAAGCGCCCACAATTCTTCAATATTATACTCAACTCAATGACACAGGAAAGCATGTAGCTACTGAAAGAGTAAAGGAGTTGACAGAAGTTCCACGATATGTAATGGACGATGAGCCAGATTATCTTACTGTCCAGGCAGCGCACAACGACGCTGAAACCACAGACGAAGAATTAGTGAAGATGCAAAAAGACATTGAGATGATGAAACAAATGAGAAACCGCAAACAAAGTTGAGGTGAAACAGGGGAATGGAATTATACGAAGAGTGGTTACAACTGGCTGACGATATTGGTTTGCACGTCATGGAAAATATGCCTTTTGACTCTCAGGCAAAGGGTCTGATCTATGGCGACTGTATCGGTCTAAATCGCACTATAAAGACAGCTACTGAGAAAGCCTGCATCCTTGCTGAGGAAGTCATACATAGCCAACTCAACACGGGCAACATTATTGACCAGCGGCTCTCTGGAAACTTGAAGCAGGAACATGTCGCCAGGAAAGTGCTTCACCGACATTTAGCTGACCTGCAAATCATCGTTTCGCTTTTAAAGGCCGGATATACGGAGCCAAGCGAAATTGCTGAAAAAATGGGAATTACAGAATACCTGCTTTCGGAAGCCATTTCCGGTTACAGAGAAGAATATGGAATATTCATACAACTGGACGATGACATACTATTTTTCGAGCCTACCGTTATTTTAAAAAGCCAAATTACCGATTGACACGCTTCGGCTATTTAATAAAGCCTAAAGAGAAGAGGATTTTATGGTCAATAATCTGTCGCCCCGTTCTTGGGATGAGATAGAGGAAATCACCCCTGACGAATGGGATCTGAAAATGCTGAATGATATAAATAGCAATCCTGATTGCCGCGAATTTATATCCCAGGAAGAATTGCTTAAAGAACTGGGATTAATGTCAACACTGGCAGAAAGCTGACTGTTCATTAATAACCACACCTTTAAGGTATTTTATAAATTCAACTCATATTTTTGTTGACTGCGAGCATAATATAGTCTATAATAAACTGAGAGAGAAAAATATTTTTCTCTCAATATCGCCTATAGGGCATCAAAGGAAGATATCAGTTTATTATGTGAAGGCCTCGTAGTAATACGAGGTCTTTTACGTTACATATGATTCTAATTATGAAAAATATTACACTGACAATTGATGAGATACATTCTATCCGGGAAGAGCATTCCCAAAGGACGGAGAAACTGAATTTTGAAGAATACAGGCGGCTCCTGGATGCCGAGATTGCTCCTGTGCTCCTTGTATTGGCCCATGCTAAGGAAGAGGGAAACATTGACAAATAAGCAAAATATAGTATAATGAGGTCGTAAAGACATAAGATATACTGAATGAAATCAGAGGACGGAACGGGCAGCCGTCACCCAAGTTGGAGATGTGGGAACTGTCACCCCACCTATTTCATTCAATCTATTAAGACCTCGCAGTAATGCGGGGTCTTTTTATACCTGTAACAGGGAACCACCAAACAAAATATTCCGGGGAAAGCATATTGCAAATCATACCTGCATATGCTATAATGCCAGTAGGCAAAAGGATGACAATGTCCATAGGATGCACAAAAAGGACGAACCCCCGGAAGTATCGTGACTACTTTCGGGGGTTCTTCTTCTTTTTCGGAGAAGTCAACCGTTTGGGCCTGGTTACCTGCTACTCATCTCCGTCAAGCCACTTGCACAGGTAGTAAGCAACTACACTGGCCAATACAGAAATGATAAAGGATGACAATATTTCCATAGCATGCACCCCCTTCCTGTCACCAGTATTGGGGCGGTAACAAAGCAATTATATCATACCTGTTGCGACGTCGCAACACTTGCACATAGGAAAAACCGCCCGGTGCTCAACACCGAACGGCTTTAAATATTCCCCGGAGGGATATAAAAAATACGCAAGAATATTGTATCATTTCCGGGAGCAGTCTGCAAGTGAAATTTTCGCTGGCTGTTATTTTTATACCCATTTTTAAGGAGGATGATGCAATGGCAACCGCAAAATACACCAAAGGAAAGGACGGCTATTACCAGGCGAAGGTCTGGGACGGCACTTATACGGAGGCAGGCGTAAAGCACCGTGTCACGCTCCGCACCAAAAAGTCCAGCCGGGCTCTGGAAGAGATGGTCCGGGAGCTGGAGGAGAAAGTCAGGAACCGGGATGTTTTGAAAGAATCCAAAGTCTCCGTTCAGGATTATGCCAGGACATGGCTGAACATATATAAGCACGATGCGGAGCTGAACACAAAAGCCATGTACCGTCACATCATTGAGGTACATATGGATATCCTGAAAGCTGTACCGATCTCTGCTCTCCGGAAAACGGATGTCCTGCTGTGCCTGAATGCCGCCTCCGGAAAACTCCGTACGCAGGAACAGATCCTGCTTACCTTAAAGCAGGTAGTAAAAGCTGCCGTCACAGACAAACATATTGCTCCCGGTGTATACATGGAGATCTTCGACGGGATCCGCATCAAGAAACAAAAGAATACGGATAAGCGTCCCTTGACACCTGAGGAGAAAGCAGCCGTCTTTTCCGCAGAATTTACCAACATGCAGAAAGCTTTTGTATATGTAATCTACGGCTGCGGCCTGCGCAGAGGAGAAGCCCTTGCCCTGGAACGTCCAGACTTCGATTTTGAGGGCAAAAAGCTGAGCATAAACAAAGCTCTTGCTTTTGATAAAAATACGCCCTATATCAAGTCCACAAAAAGCCAAAACGGGATCCGGGAGGTTCCGATACCCTCAAGCGTACTGCCCTTCCTCCGGGAATATTGCAACTGCCTGCCCCAGTCCCGATTATTTTATACCGCCGGAAAAAATATCATGACCAAAAGCTCTTATGTCAAATTATGGGCCGGCATCCAGCAAAAGATGAATTCCCCTGATCTGACTGCGCATATTTTCCGCCATAATTACTGTACGAACCTATGCTACCAGATACCTACGGTCTCCATCAAAAAGATCGCGGAACTGCTGGGTGATCATGAGAAGATGGTGATCGAAGTCTATAACCATATTATCCTGGAAAAAGAGGATGCGGAAAAAGCTGTAGAACTGGCTTTGAGTATTAGAATGTGAATGTCTCAATTTTGTCTCACAAAATATTTGAAAACCTTATATTATCAAGGAAAATCGCTCAAATATTATCTGACTTTTAATCAAGTTGTCTGGGGTTCGAATCCCCAATGTCTCATGTATAGTAGTAATCCCCGGAGAGTTGAATCTCCGGGGATTGTCTTTTGAAAGACGCCTATAAATATTCTATGGAAAAACGTACCTCCTCCTCTTCCGCTTCCATAATTATGTAAGAGGGCCGCCGTCCCTCCTGTCTCGGATAGGAGAGACTCCCCGGATTCACCGCAATGACGCTGCCTTTTCTGTCCACCACAGGCTTGTGCGTATGGCCGTACATCACGATATCCATGTCTCTGGCCTGCGCTTCCCGCTTGATTACCTCATTTCCCATGGATACATAATAATTATGCCCATGTGTCACCCATACCTTGTAAGAAGCAATTTTCAGTTCCAGTTCCCTGGGCAGATAGGAGAAGAAATCATTGTTGCCCAGTACGATCTGCACGGGACATTTTGCCGCCTCGGTCAACACATATTCGTTTCCCTCCGCATCGCCGCAATGAATCACCAGCTCCGGTTTTACCAGCTCCAATACTTTAAAATAATTCTCGTTTTTCCTGTGGGTATCGCTGACAATCAGTACTTTCATAGTTTCTTCAATTCCTCTTTCATAAGTCTGAGTGCCTTTCCCCTGTGGCTGACCAGGTTCTTCTCCTCCTCCGTAAGCTCCGCCGTGGTCTTTCCAAGCTCGGGAACATAGAAAATCGGATCATACCCAAATCCGTTGCTTCCCTTTTCCTCGTAGCCAATCCTGCCCTCGATGGCCGCCCTGACCGTCAATTCCCTTCCGTCCGGCAGCACTGCCGCTATGGCACATACAAATCTGGCGCTGCGCCGTTCCTCCGGCACCCCTTCCAGACGCCGGATCAAACTGGCATTCTTCACACGGTAGGAAGTATCCTCCCCCATATATCTGGCAGAATAAACGCCGGGTTCCTTATCAAGGAAATCGATTTCCAATCCGGAATCATCTGCCAGAACGATACTCTCTCCGTCTGCAGCCGCAACTGCCCTGGCTTTTATTAAGGCATTCTCCTCGTATGTAGCGCCGTCCTCCGCCGCGTCAGTCTCAATGCCTGCCTCCCGCATGGAGAGAATCTCCGGAAAAGTATCTGCCAAAATTGACCTGATTTCCCGCATCTTTCCTTCATTTCCAGTCGCAAATATCACTTTTTTCATTGTTCCTCTCCTGTCTTCTCTCCCCTGGTTCTGGGCGGTTTCGGCCCCAGATACTGATAATAATAGGCCTTCATCATACCATTGTATATTTTCCGGTTTTTATCAGCCTTCCGTCCGATATATTGCTCCGCATTCTCATAGGCGGTTATCAGGTACATACTCCAGGAATCCAGCATCCGAAATCTCTCCCCGATGGTCCGGTACAGCTCGGGCAGCACTTCCTTGTCGCTTAATCTCTCTCCATAAGGAGGGTTCGTGATGAGAAAACCGTATTTTTTCGGATGGCTGAGCTGTTTCAGTTCCCGTCTCTGAAAGTGGATCAGTGTGTCCACTCCCGCCATTTTGGCGTTCTCCCGTGCAATACTGATCATATGATCATCGATATCATATCCCTGAATATCCGGCTTCATTCTCCGAACCACCAAATCTGACGCTTCCTGTCGGGCATTCTCCCACAGGCCTTTTCCGATTATCTGCTGCCATTCCATTGCGGTAAATCTGCGTCTGCATCCCGGCGCAATATGAGCCGCCATCATAGCGGCCTCAATGGGAAAGGTTCCGCTGCCGCAAAAAGGATCCACCAGTATCCGATCCCGGTTCCATGGTGTAAGCATGATCAGCGCCGCAGCCAGATTCTCTGCAATGGGCGCCTGGGCTACCAGCTTCCGATATCCCCGCTTATGCAGAGACTCTCCCGTAGAGTCCAGCCCTACCGTCACCTGATCCTTCAGCAGGAATACCCTTACCGGGAAGCTTGCTCCCTCCTCTGTGAACCAATTGATATGATAAGCCCCTTTCAGCCGTTCTACCATTGCCTTTTTCATGACCGACTGAATATCGGATGGGCTGAACAGCTTTGACTTGACACTGGCGGCTTTCGTCACCCAGAATTTCCCGTCCTTCGGTATGTAGTCCTCCCAGGGCAGCGCTTTTGTTCCCTGAAATAATTCTTCGAAGCTTTCCGCCCGGAAGCTTCCTATTTTAATCAGGATTCTCTCTGCAGTCCGAAGGAAGATATTGGCCCGGCACAATGCCTGCTCATCTCCTGCAAAAGTAACTCTCCCGTCTGCCACTTCCACAATTGCATATCCCAGCCGCTCTATCTCCCTTTTCAGCACGGCCTCCAGGCCGAAATGACAGGGTGCTATCAATTCCAGTTTTCTCATTTTCTTCCTTCCTGACGTAATGCGGTTTCCCCCGCGCCTTTTCGACATAATATGTAAATAGGGGCGCCTTTACAGTGCCCCTATTACCAGACTGAACTTAGTAGTTGTTGTTCTGGCTATTCTGGTTCTTGCTCTGGTTGTTGTTCTGATTCTTGTTCTGGTTCTTGCTGTTGTTCTGGCTGTTCTGATTGTTGTTCTGGCTGTTCTTGCAATTCTCAGAGTTGTTTGTACTGTTGTTGTACTTGTTGTCCATTTCTTTCCTCACATCCTGCCGCTGTTGCGGCGCTCCTGCAGGGAACCGCTGCGCAGTTCCTTGTTATCAGTTACAGGAGTAGTATGCGGCAAACAGAGAAAAAATATGCTGATTTTTTATAGTACTTTAGTACTATTTTCAAACTCAATTAATCCAGTCCCGAAACATCTTCACCAAAAACACCACCACCAAAATCGGCAGAAGAATAGGCAGAAGAGCCGCAAGTATGGAAAATATCGTGCTGATCACCAGCAATACCACCACAAGCACCAGCAATATCCATACCCACGCCGGCACCCTGAACACACGAGGCGCCTGCTTCTCTCCTGACTGGCCGTAAGGCATATACTCCTCTTCTTCCGCCCCGGACCATCGGGAACCGCCTCCCCTGCCAGCCTCCGAAACGCTGCTGCCTCCCGTCTGCGCAATGGTTCTGGCAATCAGCCTTGGATCTCCCAGCCTCTCCAGTACTTCTTCCTCTGTCGCACCTTTGCGGATTTCCGTATTAATATATTCCTCATAATACTGCAGATTGTCCATTACCTGTCCGGAATCCAGCCTGCCGTTCAAGGCCAGCCGCATGGTTTCCAAAAATTCCTGTTTCGTCATATCCTTCTCCCGCCTTACGGCCACGCTTTTACCCCTTATCCCAGGGACAGCTTCCTGTCTTCACCACCGCGCGCAATTCCACATAACATCCGCACCTGCGGCGCATTCCGTCCGTCAGCAGATCACATCAGCCCGTCATACAAAAAAAGTTGGCACAACGCATTTCTGTGCCAACATTATACCGTCTTTAACCCATAAAATCAATCCAAACTTTCATTTTTCATTTTAATATAATAGAAACCGGGCAATCAGTTCATATTGATCATAATCGGCCGTCTCGCGAAAATCATTAACCGTTTTCCGAATCCGGTACTCTCCCGGTTCCAGTGCCCCATACAGCCATTCCCAGTCCAGTTCCCGCTCCGTAATTCCGCCTGCCGTGATGAGATAAGCTGGAGCATTAAAACCGTAGTTTCCCTCCACAACCACCGGCGCCGCTTCCCACTTCCCGTCCTTATTCACCTCCAGCACAAAAGCTTCTCCATATTCCAGCTGTCCTGTAGGCGCCTCCGCATCATATTGATCGTACACCAACGTGGCCCCTGTGGGCGTGATCTCTTTCATGGAAAAAGACAGACCGATCCGGTCATTCTCCGATTCCGAATCGAAGACAAAAGCCGCCCCTTCCCTTACATCCGGTTCATATGTCAGCGTATTAAGAATATCCCATATCTGGTCCCGGTATTCGTCCCACCACCTCTCCACACACTGGGTCTGAACCACCACTCCTCTGCAGGGCTCCTGAAATGAGATGAAATCCCAGTATTCATGTCCGTCATAAGTACCAACCTGGACAGGACAACCGCCTATGGTCTCCTCTTTCGTCTCCAGGCCTGTTCCGCATACCCCGAAAAATTGCTCATATACTACCGCAATGTGTCCCTCCTCTGCTCCCTTTGGCGCAAACCAGAACCCATAATCACCGATGAGCAGTTCTCCGCTTTCCACGGGATAGGTCTCATATTCCCAGCCCTCGGGCAAAGTAATCGTAAGCCTGCCGAAAGGGCCTCCCTGAACCACATCTGTTCCTGTATCTCCATTGCCCGGTTCCCCGGATTTGTCTGTATCCACATCCTCTCCGGAAGCTTTCGCTGTTGACTCCCCGTCCGAAACTGCTCCGTCGTTTATCGAGGATTCCTCTGCGGGCGTCATATCTTCCGTCTCCGGCAGCTGATTCTCCGATCCTGCATCTCCCTGCGTGGGCACGGCATCTTTTTCAGTATCCGCTCCTCCTGCGCATCCTCCTACTGCCAATACCAGTCCCAGCACCAGTAAAAATCTTCGCTTACACATATTCTCCGCTCCTTTCCACATTTTTTCGAATTGAAATCTTTCCATTTGTCCTTCTGATATTTATAGACGGGAAAGGGCGCAAAAAGTTCCGCATTTATACACCGGGTTTTCCATTCTCCTCCATCAGTCTGCGGAACTTGGCATTTCCCCTGATAAATGCCAGTTCCTCCCTGTTTTTCAGATCATTACGGATGGTATCCAGCAGCCTGTCGGAAAATCTGTCCGTGTCCCTGTTGGCGATATCCCGGTACAGGGGGCTTTCCTCCGGCTTCCACTTTCTGTTCATGGCAGGCAGCATCTCGGACAGCACTGCCAGGCACTGTTCCTCGTCCTGCCATTCCACGGCAAGCTGCAGACGGGCAGAATAGGCGATCCAGTCAGTGACGGCAAAATCTCCGGAAATCCTCTCGTATCGATCGGCATAAAAGGCAGCGTCTTCCCTCCGCTCTTCTTTTACCGCAATCTCCATCAGATTCATCAGGGCGGTCTGGATCCGGGTCACACCGTCTAATATCCTGCGCTCCCACAGCTTTTTCGCTTCCTCATAATTCCCCTGCCGGGTGTAGAGGACCGCCAGTTGTTCCTGCTGCTCTATAGCAGAGGACGGCAGTTTCCGGATCAGTTCTTCCGCTTGTGCGAAATCTCCCCGATTCCGGTTGTAGGAGATCAGCATCTCCAATGCCCTGTCCCGGATCTCGGGCGTCCCGCTCCGGGACATGCGCAGGTAGAAAGCCTCAAGGCGCTCTTTGTAACGCTCCTCTTCCGGCACGCCGTAGAGGAACAATGCGCCCTCCAGGTATATCGCAGCGGAAAAGAGCAGCCTGTCGCAGGTGGGGTACTCCTGTATCTTACCCACCGCTGCCTGAAATGCGGTCTCATAGCCCTGCTCTCTTACCATGCTGTCCAGTTCGTTTACAAAATTTTCAATCTCAATGTCCGTCAGATCTTCCTGAAAGGACAGCAGCGTGTTCAGATCCGTCTTTAACAGACGGGCCAGCGCGGGCAGAAGGGTTATGTCCGGATAAGTGGTTCCCTTCTCCCATTTATGGACCGCGGTGGCGGAGACTCCCAGATAAGATGCAACCTGCTCCTGGGTCATTGACAATTCACGCCGTTTTTCCTGAATCAATTGATTTATTTTCATATCGCGCCTCCTGTTTTTGACAACTTTGTCTCTTGACAGTTTTATCATAACAAAAAGGGATATGCGGGACAATGGCGTGATTGTTGTATTGTAAGTTAATAAAATAAACCGGAGGTTATCCAGATAACTTCACACCTCCGGCCGTCTATTTCCATTTCAGCTCAACCACAAGCCCCGGCAGCACCGAATCTTTCTTTTGCAGATACACGATGTCCGCATACCCGTCGCCGGCAGGGAACTCCTCAAATTTCAGATAATATGCAAGGTTTCTTTATTTCCGCGTAAAAAAACCACGCACACCCAGGATAATTTCCGCAGCATTTTCCAGAAACCTTTGGGGATTATTCAGAAAATCCTCCAACCGCCCGCTCCGCCGCAAAATCTCAAAAACCGCAGTCCGTTTCAACAGTGTACGCGCCCCGATTATCCTGAGGAGATCCGGAAGCGGCGGCAGATTCTCCGAGAGAGGTACAGCCTGGCCTTCTCTCTCAATATAAGAAACACCCGGCTGTTCAATCCGGATCTCTGCAGTCTGCGTGACGATACGCTCCTTTGGTACCGGAGGCATCCCCCTTAGGGCCTCGGCACAGCGTTCTATCAGTTCCTCTTCGCTGATCGGAACAAGGACGGCGCGCTCCGGGCGCAGAAAGGATACCGCCGCCTCTTCTTTGAAATCTGTCTGCACAACTCCCTGGTCAGACTGCAAGATCCCGAATTTTACCCCCGTCTCCTCCGCAATCTCCGTCTGCAGTCTATGGGCAAACTCGGCAAAACTTTCATCCGCTATGATATGCAGCAGATTTACATTCCTGTCCTCAATCCGTTCCCCATTCTGATCGACGCACAGGCGCAGTCCCCGGCCCACCTTCTGGCGGGCTGTCAACGCACTTTTCTGCTCCATCAAGGTGCAGACCTGAAATACATTGGGATTATCCCACCCTTCCTTTAATGCGGAATGGGAAAAAATAAAACGCAACGGGCAGGCGAAGGACAAAAGCCATTCCTTGTCCTTCATAATCGTATGATAGGTGTCGGAATCATCCCGGCTGTCTCCTCTGGTATTCTTGCAGCGCCCCTTCTTATCCTGTGAGAAATATCCGCCGTGAACGGCCGAGACGTCCGAAGGGAAAAAATGACGCAATACCGCATACCTGGGCAGGGCAATCAGTTCCTTGTATGCCTCTTCAAACATCCGTGCATAGATTCCTGCGCTACCCTCTTCCCCCCGGTATTTCCTGACCTCATCGATAAAAAAGAGAGAAAGGACCTTGATTCCCTTCTTCGTATAGAGAAGTTCCTTCTCAAAATGCACCTCTATAGTACGCCGGATTTGTGCCCGTCTAATCCGGTTCCGGTCAATATCCCCCATAGCTTTCCCCAGCAAGACCCTATCCGCACCGGAAATCTCGATCTGTTCCTTCCCCGGCGTACAGTCAATGCCTGAAACCTTACAGTTTTGATATAAGCTGCGGTCTCCGGATAACCTGTACAAATCCGCATCCTGCCGGACGGTAACCGCCCTTCTGCTCACCCTGCCGTTCTTATCCGCAATGTCCATCTCTATCCTTGCCCGGAAACCGTTTTTGTCAGAGACAGACAAAAGCCGGATATAAGGCTTATTAAAGCCGGCCTCAGCCCGGACTGTCGATACGCAGATCTGCTTCACCAGTCCCATCTGACAGGCATCCACAGGCGTCAGGCGATAGAGCAGATTGACCTTCTCCCGGTGTGTGGCGGAATAGCGGAATATACACATGGGATGAAGAGAGGCCACAGCCTCTCTGGCCTTCGGCGTATTGTCAACACTCTGCGGTTCATCGATGATTACAATGGGATTCGCCGCCCGGATATAACTGAGCGCCGTATCCCCGTTTAACTTATCGTTTTCCCGGTTTATCACATTCTCCGCCTTTCGGAAAGCGTCGATATTGATGATCATAATTTCAATATTTGCACTGGCGGCAAATCGGCGCACGTCCCACAATTTCCCGCTGTTATAAATAAAATAACGGCAGGGCACATGATCATAGAGCAGCGCAAAATGCTCCTGCGTGATCTGCAGTGATTTACAGACTCCCTCTCTGACTGCCACCCCCGGGACTACAATGATAAATTTTGTAAAACCATACCGGCAATTGAGCTCATAGATTGTTTTCGTATAGACATAGGTTTTTCCCGTGCCCGTCTCCATCTCAATGCTAAACTGCCGTCCCTGCAGACCGTCCGTGAGAGGCAGATGATTCTTCCGCTGAACAGAATGCATATTTTCTATAATTTTTTCATCATCAATATGCAGAACATTTGCGGCGCCTATACCGGTAAAATACTCCGGTTCCAGGCCGTCCCCCCCAATACGGCGCTGCTGCCCGTCAAAAAGAGCGCATACCGCGTCGACTGCGTCGGTCTGGAAATCCTGTTGTATAAACTTCAGTTTCAACCCTGCATCTCCCTATATAACCTTCCATTCGATCTGCCTTTTTTCCAGCAAATCGTGCGCATTCCACATTGCCGAACTATCCGCGAAGGCGCTGTCCGCAGTCACGATTTTCCGGGGCCGCAGAGCCGCCATTTTCTCAACTCCTTCTGTTGTGATGCCGCTCTGCAGACAGATAAGCATCTCACCGTCAGATACCTTATAAATTCTCAGCCCTTCCGTCTCAAAGGCAGAAAGCCCGGCAGTTAAGGGATATCCCATCTTCAGCAGAATCTCATAGGCCAAATCCAGCTCGCCCCGCTCCGCCTTTATCCCGTCCGCATATTCAGCCATACGGTTCACCAGGCCCTCCGCATCCCCGTCCTCAACGGGGGTATCGTCCCATACCTTTAGATTGGAGCTGTCCAATTTAAAAACTTTGAAGCCCACATCCGCAGGGACGCCTGTTCTCCCGGAAGCGGACCTGCCTTCTCTTCTCTCCAGGATGCTCTTGCCTGCACGTCGGATACGCTCTTTTCCGATCTCGCAGATATTTCCGTAGCCGCTCTTCGCCGCCTCGCTGCCTTCCCCGCACATTTCCGGAAGCTGCACCATAATGAACTGCCTGTTTCCGCCGTCTTCCTCATTTAACTGCATCACCGCATGGGCAGTTGTAGCGCTTCCGCTGAAAAAATCAAGAATGATATCTCGATCTTTTTTTGACGTTATAGTAGCCATTTTCACGAAATGTTTGATGAGGGAAACAGGTTTCGGAAATTCGAATACTTTCCCGTGAAAAAGCTCCGTTATCTCTCCGGTTCCGTCCCGGGTCATTCCGATCTCCGCAGGAAGTCTCGTACTGACCGGAATATAGCCGAACTTATCTCCCGCCTTCGCCATATCATCCTCTTTAAAGTATCGGAAAGCGGGCCTTGAAATGTTCAGAAAACTGTAATCGCCCGGGAAGACAATTCTCTCCTCCTGCAAATATTTCTCAAATGTCTCCCGGGTAATTGCCCAGGTGCGGTTGGGATTGGCCGGGTATTCCTCCCCCGTTCTCGGGTTCGTTATGGTAAAGAAACTGTTGGGGCGCTCGCCGGCGCTTGTCTGCTTCGTCAGGTCATGGATACGCCAGGGCCTGCCGGGGAAATCCTCCGTTTCAAAATATCTGCGCGTGCCGCCTTCCAGCCTTGCGGTAAAATCACTGCACCTCGCATAGCACAGCACCCATTCGTAATCTCTGGAAATTCCGAATGGCACATCCGATTTCGCCGTTCTTTTCCTCCAGGGAAACTGACCTGCGAAGTTGTCCTCCCCGAAAACCTCATTGCATAATTTCTTTAAATTATCTACTTCATTGTCATCAATGCTGATAAACATGGCTCCGTCGTCCCGCAGAAGATTCGCGGCAAGCCTTAGGCGCGGATACATCATATTCAGCCAGTTTGTGTGAAACCGTCCCGCTGTCTCCGGATTGCTCTTTGCGGCCTGCCCGGTCACTTCCCTGTACCGTGCCAGGGGATCCGCAAAATTGTCTTCATATACAAAATCATTGCCTGTATTATAGGGCGGATCTATGTAGATCATTTTCACTTTGCCAAAATAGGACTTCTGCAGCAGCTTCAGAACTTCCAGATTATCCCCTTCTATATAAAGGTTTTGGGTGGTATCGAAATTGACGCTTTCCCCGGGGCAGGGGCGCAGGGTCCCTGTGCTCTGCTTCTGGGCAAGGCGCAGGCATTCGCTCTTGCCCCTCCACTTAAACTCATATTTCTCATAATCGTCGGCAGCATACTGTCCGCAAAGGGACAGCAGCTTAACCGCATCCAGCTGCCCCTCCGTGAAGCACTCCGGAAATATACTCTCTAATTTCTCCCTGTTGGCCGCTTCCAGATCCATCGAAAGGCCCTTGATTCTGTTTTCCATTTCCAGGCTCCTCTTATACGCAAAGTATCAATCTCCGCTTGCTGTTCTGCATTCCGGAAATCTCTGCCGCTTATGATAGAAACTCCAGCAAACTCTCCATGGAACGGATCTGCTCCAATTTTATTTCCGCCACTTCTCTGTGTTCTGTAGAATAATTTCCGAATTTTTCTATGTCATTTTCCCCTGCCCATCCTATAATCGCCATATTATTATTAGAGGGTACCGTGACTCTGTACTCATGATCTCCCTTTAGCGAAAGCCAATAAACCTGTATATTCCCCTGCCTTATTTCGCTCCTTTTGGCGGCGATGGTGAAGCTTTTCAAAATTTCGTCTATATGGCTCTTGCAAGCCGACAGAGAAGACTTCACGGAACATACGATTTCCTTTTGCTTTTTGTCCCTCAGAATAATATCATGCCCCAGATCCGGCTTTCCTGACCTTTTATCAACGGCCGAGACGGCATACTTTCCCTTTCCCCTGATCCACTTTATAACGGCCCTCTCGGCTGCCTCACCCATTAAAATATTAATAAAACGCTCCATATAACTGCGTGAATGTAAGTCAGGGCGATCCTGCATGGTTTTGACCAGAAACATCGCATTCTCTATGCAGCTTTCCATCTCTTCATCGGAAATATCCGTCCGGATTACGCAATCTCTGTTTATCAATCTCTTCTCCTCCAATCACCGCTCTGCGCAGAATAGTATATAAACAATCTCAATCCTCACTTTGAACAGTATATCATGGCGCAATCCGAATTTCAATTCTTAATAATCATTATGTCTTCTTCCTTTTACCTGCCGCGGTTCCTGGTTTCCTTCTGTGTTTCAGGATACGCCGCAGGACAAGCAGAACCAGCACGGCCGCGCCTCCGATGGCGCAATACCCAATGATCTGCCTTCCGTCTCCGTCATCCTCCTGCACGATACGGAAATCCCCGGGAAGGTCCAGGTCAAATTCCAGATAACTTCCCATCACACTGCCGGACACAGGCTTCCAGACGCCGTCCTCCCAAATCTGCGCCGCGGAAGTTTCGGTTTCTCCGCATAGAACCCGCACTGTGGCTTTCTGCATCTGGATCGGAACCTCTTCCCCGCTATCCTCTCCCCGGAATATGGACAGCTTTGTTCCCCCGCTGTCCCCTGCTTCTATCCTCAGTGTATCCTCCGGCAGAAATTCTCCCTGTACCAAAACTTTTCCTCTGCCGTTCTCATCCTTCTCCTCCGAAGCCAGAGAAGAAACCCACTTTCTGTACTCGGCTTCCAAAATGCGGCTGCCTGTCACACGGCCATAGTCGAAATCAGGCCACAGCCCATAGTATCCTTCCTTTTCGGGAATCTCAGGAACCAGGGCCTGGTCTATACTCTCCCCGTAGGCACATTCAAAGGCGGCAAGCTCCTTCCCGTCGACCCGGAAGCTGACCGTAAACGTCAGAAACTCCTCCGGCACACCCTCTCTGCTGCAGAATTCCGTATAAGTCAGCGGTTCGGCGCCCTTTTCATATCCGATGGAATCCACGCCGGGCGTCTTGCCGGCCACATAATAATTGCCGTACAAAGTGCCGTCCTCCTGAAGGGAGCCCGCAACGGAACCTGCACACTCTCCGGAAAATTCCACTTCCGGATAGGCATAGCTGTAAAACACATCGCAGCCTCTGCCCACAATGCCTCCCACATAATTTCTTCCGGACAGACTGCCCATCATATAGCAGTTCCTGATACAATAACCGGAGGCGCCTGCGATGCCTCCCACATAACTTCCGCCTGTACTGCATATCTCCCCATAGGATTCACAGGAAACCACCGCGCCGGAATCAGCTTTTCCCACGATTCCGCCCACATAGTCCTTCTTGCCTGTAACAGCACCCACATTGCGGCTCTCTCTCACCACCGCCTTCAGTGTCTGCTCTATATGAAAGCTTTCCGCGCCGGTGACCGTGATGTCATCCTCCGGATCAAAGTCATATTCTGTGGCGATGGTTCCGGTAATGCCGCCCACATTGGTATCGGCCTCCACAATTCCTTCGTTCTCACACAGCGTTACCTTTCCCTGTTGAAAAGACTGGGTATCATAGTATGCCTCTTCGGAATCGGGATCCGCTTCTTTACCTGCTCCTTTCTCCGCTTCCGCCCCGGGGGTCTCTCCGTTCTCTGCTTTCACTTCAGGATCCTCTCCGTTCCCCGCTTCCGCCCCGGGTTCTCCGGAAGGTTCTTCCACAGTTTCGTCCGATATATCCTCAACGGTAATCCCTTCGTATCGGAACAGATCGTCACGCAGCTCATTGATTAAGCGACGGAGAACCTTGCCCTGTTCCATCAGGGCATCAATATTGGCAGACGTGCCATCCCCTCCCTGCCTCATCACCTCCGCAAGGCGCTGCAGTTCGTTTCCCGCCGCATTGAGCTCGGCGTTCAAAACCTCCAGATTATTGTTGATTCCCCCGCTTCTGTCATTTGTAGCCGATGTAAGATTTCCAAGATGCGCACTTGTGCCCTCGCCAAACCGTCTCAAGGCCGCCAGATAGCTTTCCACATCTGCCGCGGGACCTGACGGAATGCGGTTCGTCCCGTCAAAACCTCCCCCGGGAAGCTTATTTGTCCAGTCTGCGTCCCCTGAAGGAAGTTTTTCCGTCCCGTTGAAGCCATCTCCTACGCCGGTTCCCTCCAAAGGCGTGTCTCCCGTACTGTTCCCTGCTGATGCAACTTCCCCTATACTGCCCCCTGCCGACAGAGTTTCCCTGTTAGCTTCCTCCCATTTCTCCTTGTCAGCTTCCGCCTGATCTGCCCATTCTCCTGTAAGGCGGTTCAGGTCATTCCCTATCCCGGTAAGTTCCTGATTATAAATGTACCATAATTCGTTTGCTGTCCCAAGCAGGGTTCCTCCGGCTCCTGAAGCGTTGGTCAGATGCGCGCTGATGCTGCCGGTCAGCGCTGATGCCTCTGCGCTGTAACTACTCAGATCTTCATGAGCCGCCTCCAGCAAGTCGAAAAAGACCTGTGTCTCCCTGTCTATTTCACTGAGTTTGTCGTTCAGATAGGTAATCTCAAGAAAAGGTTCCATCTGTCCCACAATGCCGCCCACATCTTTCCTTCCAAGGATATGTCCCGTATTGGTGCAATTCTGCAGATACCCCTGGTGCAGACGTCCCACTATGCCTCCTGTATTGTAGCCCACATGCTGATAGCCTACTTTTCCGGAATTGATACAGTAATAAATCTTTCCTTCCGAATATCCCGCAACGCCCCCTGTGTCCGTATGTACCGGCACACTCTCCGCAGCGCCCAGATTCTCGATATCTTCCATCGAGATATCCTCAATCCCCTGGTGCACTTCCGTTGTATGAGTATTGATATCGCCTAAGTTCCGGCAGTTATTCAATATCCCCTTATTGCTTCCGCAGATTCCTCCTGTGTAGTGATCCCCTGTCACGGCGGCAGAAGAATTGCAGAGCCTGATTTCCCCCGTCTCCTCGTTGACTCCCGCTATCCCGCCGATTTCCTCTGTTCCTGCCACGCTTCCGTCCACGCTGCAGTTTATGATCCTGCCATAATTTACCCCTGCCAGGATGCCTGCCCGGCTTCCGGTACCGTCCGGTGTCACCCTTCCTGAAACAGACAGATTCCGCACCGTTCCTCCTGCCTGAACATATCGGAACAGTCCTGTCACAGAACCTGTTACCGTCAGATTCAGGCCTGAAACGGTATGTCCCCCGCCGTCAAAGATCCCCCCGAAACTAGGAATGCTGATCCGGTCATGCTCCTGAAGAACAATATCATTCTCCAGACATACATATTTATCCCTGGACCATGCGTCAAATCGGCAGTCCTCGGCCAGTTGAGCCAGCTCCTCCTCGGTGGAAACGGAGATAATGGTATATTGGGACTCATCGATGGTCTCCTCCTCGTTTTCACCTGAAATCATCTGCCCGAAAACAGAGTACTCCTGCGCCTTTGCCACCGGGACTGCCCCGGCTGCCGGGATTCCTGACAAAACCAGCGACAGGACAGCAGGCAAAGTTAATGATGCCTGTATCTGTATTGTGGATTTCCTATTTTTCATTCTCCGCTGCCTCCTTTCCGTTCCCGGCAAGCCGTGCGTTCCGCTTCTTTTTCCGTTTTCCGAATCTGGTTCTCCGTTTTTCCTCCCCGTCTTTTGCGGCATCAGAACTCCGGCTTTCTCCTTCTCCTTTTGCGGTTTCGGGCTTTCGGTTTTCTTCCCCGCCTTTTGCTGCTTCAGAACTCTGGTTTTCCTTCCCGCTTTCCGCGGCATAGGGCATCCCGTCTTTCTCCCCGGTTACCACCTCGTCGGGCTTCCGGTTCCCTTCCGCACTTCCTGCGGATCGGTTTCCCGCTTCATTATTTCCGGAATCCCTGCCCTCCGGCTGCGGCAGTTCCTCCAACCTCTCCGTGTCATAGATCCTCAGATTTTCCACCGTATCCTTTGCCCGAACCACAGCCCCCATCTCGCCGTCGATCACACCGGTAAATTCTCCTTCCACCACGCCGTTTACATATCCCTTGATATGCCCTGACATACGGACACGTCCGCCTGCGGGAAGCGGTTTGATGGTTTCCCGTTTCAATGTAAACGCAGTTTTCTCTATAATGATATCTCCCACCAAAAGCGTCTGGGGCAGCGCCAGAAGTACCAGGCCAATGGAGGTCAGAGTTCCCCGTCCCAGGGCCAGGCCGATGGCCGCCACCACCGCATTGGAGGATACATTGCTGATAATAAAACCTGCCGCCACCAACATGGAACCGCTGGTTACAATGGTGGGAAAGGCCTGGTTCAGGGTCTCTACGATCGCCTTTCTAATGGGCATATAGGTCTTCAGCTCCATATAACGGCTTGTTATTACAATGGCGTAGTCTATAGTGGCCCCCATCTGAATGGCCGAAACCACCAGATATCCCAGGAAATACACCACATCCCCCGTGAGATAGGGCATGGAGAAATTCATCCAGATACTTCCCTGAATGGTCACCACCAACAAAACAGGCAGGCCTGCGGACTGGAAAGTAAACAGCAGTATCACCATGACAAACAATGCCGTCAGGATCGTGATAATATTGTTGTCCATACTGAAGGAATCACTCAGATCCCTGTTGCTGGTAGAATTGCCCGCCAGATAAATATCCTCATAATCATAATATTTTGCGGCCACACCGCGTATGCGGTCCAGCGCGGCGTACGTTTCCTCCCCCTCCACCGGCAGGGAGAGTTCCAGGACAAAACGACTGCACTGCTCCCCCAACAGCTGATTCCTGGCGATACTGATCTGGGAGTAGGCATCCGTCAGCGTCTCCTCCAGTTCATCCTCCAGGGTGATGCTCCCCTTTTCCTTCTGGTCATAGATGAAGAGAAACATATCGATCAGCGGCACCTTATAATCGCTGATCCCTCCCAGGAGCGCCCCGAAGTTGCTGCCGTCCACCGCATAGGCGGAATAGAGTAGATTTGCCACCTCAATATCCATATCAATCAGTTCCGCGAACTCCCTGGGGGAGAGCTGCTGTGTGAGAATATAGCCGTCCATGGCCTCGATATTGGCCAGTCCCATGCAGGAATCCACCTCTGGCATCCGTTCCAGTTCCCGCAGGACCTGCCCCTCCTTCTCATAGTCACCGCACGGCACCATGACTGCCAGCTGGTTCACGGTTCCGAATTCCCGATTTACCATCTCCGCCGAAAATTTATTTTCACTCATGTTTTTGGATTTCAGGGTATTTACATCATAGACATAATCCGCCTTTCCCGATAAGACAGCTCCGGCCACCACCATGACCAGGAGCAGGGGCGGCACCACGAAACGGGTATGTACACAGAATTTTCCCACCGCCGTAATGTTGGGCACAAAACTCTTGTGATGGGAATGGTCTATTGCATTGGCGAAGGTCAAAAGCAGGCCCGGCATCAGGAAGAATACCGAGATCAGGCTCAGCAGAATGGCCTTCGCCAGCACGATTCCCATGTCATAACCGATGCCAAACTGCATAAACATCATGGCCACCATACCAGACACCGTGGTCAGGGAACTGGAGGAAATCTCAGGAATCGCCTTGCTCAGGGCCACGATCACCGCCTCCCTGGCGTCCTTGTCCTCATGTTCCTCCATAAAACGGTGGCAGAGGATGATGGCATAATCCACCGCCAGAGCCAGCTGCAGCACTACCGCAATGGAATCCGTGACAAAGCTTATGGTCCCGAACCAGTAATTGGTACCTTTGTTCAGAATCGCCGCCACAATAAAAGTCATCAGGAATACCGGAATCTCCGCATATGTGGTAGATGTAAACAGAAGCACCGCCACAATGACCACGCCTGCCAGAATCAAAATGACAATCATGTCATTTTGAAGATCCGAGGCATCCCTCTCCTCCTGTCCGATATCGGAAGTATAATACACATCGTATCCGGACAGTTCATCCAAAATCCCGTTCAGCCAGGCAAGAGTCTCCTCAGCCCCGGCCTCCCCGTCAAAAGTGACTTTGAATAACGCTTCCATATCATGATAGTATGCTTCCGTGTCCTCAAAATCCAACATACTGACCCCGTCCGCCCGGCGGATCTGCTCTGCCAGTTCCTCCGCTTCCTCATAAGTTACACTGCACACCATGATCCGGGCCGTGCCATAGGTAATAAACTGTTCCTCCATCAGATCCAGCCCCTGCCGTGTCTCCGTGCTGTCCGGCAGATAGGAGGTCAGATCATTGTTGACTTTTACCTTATTCATGGACAATATGCTGTATGCGATCAGCAAAATGAAAACCAGATAAAAGCCTTTCCTCTTATCCACGATCAGGGTGGAAAATTTCATCATAAAGGATTCGTCTTTTTTGCCTTTTTCCATGGGACCATCCTACTCTTTCCCCGTTGTCCTGTTCTGCGGCCCGGGCGGATTTTCTGACTGTGCGTTCTGCATCCCCTTCCATCAGCAGCCCGCTCTGCAATGCTTCTAATGCCTCTTACCTGCCATATGTACAGGAGTTCATTACACGTATACCTGTATTTTAATAGACAACAGTTGATTTTCTTTTCAAAAGTTATTATAATAGAAATCACAGGAATGGCAATAAACAAATTTTCACATCATGTGCATTTATGAACACTTTCACGAAAAATGTCGTTCTTTTATGAAATGTTTAGAAATGACCCAGACTGAAGATTTGTGACAGAAAAGCCGGCTTTTAAGAAGGAGGCATATCATGACAGGCAATAAGACTGACCGGAGAGTCAGAAGGACAAAATCCCTGCTGATGCAGGGATTGATACAGCTGATGGAGACAAAGGATGTAAAAGATATTTCCGTAAAAGAACTGGCTGACCTGGCCGACATCAACCGCGGAACCTTCTATCTGCACTACAGCGATGTCTATGACATGCTCTCCCAGATAGAAGACCAGCTGTTCATGGAATTTTATGAAATTATAGACAGGACACTGACCCCTGATTCCGTGCTCTCCTCCCCCCGTACTACCCTTTACGAAATTTTTACCTTTCTGGGGCGGCACAAGGAGATGGCACGGGCAATGACTGGCCCCCATGGTGACCTTGCCTTCGTAAACCGAATGAAAAATCTTGTAGAAGAACATTTGGACAGCATCTGGGCCGCAGGACAGGCTTCCGGCAATAACCGGTACGCGGAAGCCTTTGTGGTGTCCGGCTGCGTGGGCGTCTTTGAGACATGGCTGCGGGATCCCATGCCGCCCTCCCCTGAAACCATGGCCGAGATCTGCGGCAGGCTGCTGGAAAAAGGCATCCTTCCCACCTGAATACGACACAGGCGTACCGGGCATGTTTGCCGCGCAACCACCTCCGGTCTCCGCCTGATTCCTCCGGAAAACACTCCCGCAAGGGCTATTTATTTTCACCCACATATATCTTGATGCGGCTCTGGATAACCGAAGCCACCTCGTCCACGCTCTTCTGCCCTTTGAAGAAGCCTGCGGCCTCCTCGTTGATGATATTGAGAACCTCATCCCCCTGGGAATAAGTCACAGGCCTGGCGGTCTCCATCAGGGACATAGTCAAATCCACCTCCTCCTGGGTAGGAATGCGGTAATCATAGCTCCAGCCGTCGCTGTAGGAAAAACCGCCGCCTGCCCCCATCACAATGGCTTCCCCGTTCTCGTCCAACATGACCTCCCCGTTCTCATCCGTAAAGTACTCCACCTTGACGGCTTCCTCCGCCATGGCATTGAGCTTGCTCTTCATTGTGGGAAATCCGAAATAGCTGTGGCCCCTGTCCGGATTCTCCTCCTTTGCCAGGAAACCCTCAAGGAACTCCCACGCCCCCTCCTTTTGCTTTGCCTTGGAGGTGATGGCATAAGTCTGGCTGGCTGCAAGCATGCATCCGTTGCTGCCGTCCATGGTGGGATAGCCGATATAGGCGGCATCCCCCTGGAAAATCTCGTTGCACACCTGTATCTGATCAAAATCGTAGATATTCGCCTCGTAAAGAAGCACCTCCCCGCGCTGAATCCTGTTGGGCGTGGACAGATCTCCCTCCTCCCAGTTTACCTCGTCAGGGAAGTGATTGACGAAATTCAGTATATCTTTAAACTCATCAGTATCAAATCTGCATTCCCCGGTAGCCCAGTCCACGAAAGAATCCGCATTGTACACCATCAGGTATATCATGATCTGATCCTTGGTCACATTGTCAAAAAGCTGTGCATCCGGGTTGGCATCTGCATAGGCGATGAGCTCCTCCACGGTCCACCCCATCTCGCTGCCCACATCAGCAGCCTTGCCTACCACCGTCTGCATCTGGAAGCTGTAGGGAATACAGACCAAAGTTCCCCCTATGGTATAGGCCTCCAGGATATTTTCCATAAAGTCGGAGCGGTCCAGCTTCTCGCTCTTGTCCAGATAGCCGTTCAAATCCTCGAAGACACCCTTGGCCGCCAGCTGCTCGATATTCAGACTGCTCAGGTCAAGGATATCGGGACAATTGCTGGAAGTGATGTCATTGTTCATCCGGTTTATGCCGTCCGCTATGTAGGCCTGGTAATCATCGCCGTTCCAGTTGTTGAAATCCAGGTAGCTGCGGATGCTGATATGGTATTTGTCACTGGATTTATTAAACTTCACCGCCTCGGACTGGATGTCCGAGCTGCCATACAGGGTTCCGATGAGAATGGTCTCCTTCTGGGGCACCTCGCTGGCCTTTTTCTTTGTCAGCAGCGCGATCCCGTTGTCATTGGTATCCCAGTCCATGACCACAGCAAGGATACGTCCGTCCCCCAGCACCCCGAAATTCTGAACGTAGTTGCCGTTGATGTCGCTGTCCAACCAGATGAACAGCTCCGTGGCAGTCTGGGACTTAAGATCGTACTCCAGCACCCTGCTGCCGTCCTGCACCAAAAAGTCCTTTTCAATGCCGGGCACCAGGGTGTTGTTGTTTCCGCCGGGGAAATTCTCATAGGTTCCGCCTGTCTTCTTTCCCTGGAAATCGATATCCGCCAGTTCATAGCCGTCATTGCTGCGATAGCAGACATAAACTTTGCCGTCCCTGCCTGTGCCCATGGAGCGGATCCATCCGTTCCCGCCGGCATCCAGGGACACTGCGCCCTGACTCCTGCCCTCCTGGTCAAACAGCAGAACCTTGGCATCAGACGACACGTAAATCCGCCCCTCTCCGTCCAGGGCCAGGGAATCCACATAACCATCCCCCACCTGCTCGCTTATGTCCTCCGCAAGCACCTGGTTTCCCTGGGCGTCAAACTTGCACAGATAGTTTTGGGACTCGGTGTAGTCCTCATTGTAGACAGTGGATACCCCGTACATGCTGCCGTCCTTTGCATAAGTTACACGGTTCAGGTTCCAGTTTCCTTCCCCTTCGTAAGACAATGGTGTCTTGGTTACGTTGCCGCTCTCCAGGGCATACCTGCACATGCTCTGGGTGGACTTCCCCGCTGCCTCATCATAGTCATAGGACAGATAAGAGAGCCCGTCCCCTACCAGCTGCACATCGTAGTAGGAGAAGTTCTCCTCCTCGATGGTAAGAAACTCCGGCACCCATACCCACTCCTTTTTCTCCGTGGCGCCCTCCGCATCACTGCCGCAGGCGGCCAGGGCAAACACCGTGGCAGCAGCCAGTCCCAGTGCCAGAACGCGCCGCATAAGCACATCTTTCCTTCTAAAACTCATCCTTTTATACTCCTTTTCCGGCCTGCCTTCCTCTGCCCTGCCCCTCCCGGGCCGGGCCGGGACCCGTACAGGTTCCGATAACCGTTCCCCTGCAGGCCTTGTTATACTCTTGAGCGCATTCCCTTACCGTCTTCTGTTCTGCAACGCCTAAACTCTCACTCATTATACTATTTCGACTGGCAAATGTTTTCGCACATGAATATACATTACAGATTAAGTATATCACACTCCCGGAAAAATGCACCTTAAGATTTTATGAATTACAGAAGAAGAAAGTTTAAAATTTCAATCACTTACATCCATACCTGTTTTGCATCTCGGTTTTCACCTTGACAGAAAACATGCCTGATAGTATTATTATAAAAGAAACAATTTTCGCACCACAAAATGAATCTTTCGGAAGGAATGGAATGCAGATGGCAAACGGACAGGAAGAGCGTATCAGAATTGTACAGGAAACCGTGGCGGGCAAAGAAATCACGTTTGCCCATGTGATGGGAGGACCGGCGCCCATCATATACCAGAAGCTGGGCCTGAACCCCCAGGTGGACTACCAGTCCTCGGCCATCGGCATTATGAACATGACGCCGCCGGAATCAGCCGTCATTGCCTCCGATATCGCTGTCAAAAGCGGAAACGTCTACCTGGGCTTCGCGGACCGCTTTACGGGTACGCTGATCATCACGGGAGAGATATCCGACGTGATGTCCGCCATGACTGAAATTGTGAACTATTTCCGGGATGACCTGGGATATGTGGTCTGCAAAATCACAAAGAGATAGGAAGGCTGCCATGGCCCATATAACACAGAAAGAACTGTTGGAAAGGCTGTTCCACGAGGATTACGAACGGCTCAAGGATAAAAAACTGCGTATCACGCGTCTGCGCATCCCGGGAAAAGAGGTCTGTCTGGCCCATGTCATCAGCGTCTCACAGCCCTGTGTCTATCAAAACCTGGGCCTGCACATCGGCGTACACGAAGGGGAGGATCATACGGGGGAATCCATCGGGCTGATCCGTTTTACCCCCTGGGAGGCCGTAGTGGTGGCTGCAGATGTTGCGATGAAAAGCGCGGATGTGCAGATCGGCTTCATGGACCGCTTCTGCGGTTCCCTGATCCTCACCGGAGGGCTGTCGGAAGTCCAGACCGCGGTGGCGGAAGTCGTCCGCTTTTTCAGAGAGGAACTCCATTTCCACACCTGCGAAGTACACCGCAGCTGAAACGTGTTGGATAGTTCATTCCCGCCGTCTGACGGAAAGCAATATCCGCAGGAACTGTCTGGAAAGAACTGATACAGCCTGTTCAGGCAAAAGCAGACACTCCCATGCATACGCAAAACCGGAAAGGGGCAGCACATGAAAAAATTATTTCTGATGGGCAGAAGCGAAGCCGGTAAAACCTCTCTGACCCAGGCGCTACGGGGCGAAGAGCTTCATTATGTGAAAACACAATATACCAGTTCCGATGACGACACCATCGACTCCCCGGGGGAATACGCGGAATCCAAGTGCTTCAGCGTGGGGCTTGCCTGCTTTTCCTTCGAGGCGGATGTGGTTGCCATGGTCCAGGCGGCGGACGAACCCTTTAACCTGTTCGGCGCCAGCCTGCGTTCTTTTATCCTACGCCCGCTTATCGGCATTATCACCAAGATCGACTCCCCTTACGCCAATATCCCCATGGTCAGGCAATGGATGGCCAATGCAGGCTGCGAACGCATTTTCCTGATCAACAATGTGACCAGGGAGGGTATCGGCGAGTTGATGGATTATCTCGCACAGGATCTGCCCCGACTGACGTTTGAGGAGGCAAAATACAGGCAGGGCTTAGGGTTAAGCGAATGGGACCCGCTTCCTGAAGATGCATAATATCCCGATACGCCTTTTCGGGATGCTGCACTTTTCTGTCGTTTTCTAATCCTCATTATCCCTGATTTATTATGCCACTTCGCCGCATGCTAAAATAATCAATGCTTTCAGACAACCGCCTCTATGATTGTCCTGCATCCACGAAGCTGTCCGCGCCAAGCGCCTGAAAGTCCATTGACAGAACCGTATAATCCTCTTTCAAATATTCTGCCAATGCCCTGAGCGTCGTTGTCTTTCCATACTGCCTCCCACGGTTGATGACAAAATATTTCCCCCTGTCTACGTAATGTTTCTTAATTTTGTCCACCATATCCTCAAGCCGCACCATATAGTGCAGTTCTGGCCTGCAGCACCCTTCTGTGTTGAAATAGCGTTCCATACTCCCGTTCCTTCCCGGTTTTCTTCCAAAAAATCAACTCCTTGATTTTATGTTCCTCCTATGTATGATACCCTGATTCCGAACACAGGTCAACTGAAAACGCATTATTTCGATACTTGTTTGTAAACCATTCCCAACCGCTGCCTGGGCACACTATAGACGGCCTCGATGTTCTCAGTATACACCGGCCGTGCTTTAATTCATCCTCCTGAACCCAGACGGCGAAACTCCGGTATGCTGCTTAAACTGCTTGCAAAACGAGAAACAGTCCGGATATCCCAGCTGGACGGCAAGCTTCTCCACCGGAATATCAGAACGCAGAAGCAGCGTCTTGGCCCGGTTAATCCTGACACGGATGGCATACTGACCAATGGAAATTCCGGTGTATGTCCTGAACTGCTTCCTGAGCGCCTCATAGCCCATATTCATCTGGGCGGCAATCTCCTGTCCGGTGATCCGCCCGGAATAGCGTTCCATCAGACGGCAGGCTTGCCGGATGCAGTCGTCCTCTTCCCGTGAGTGGAAACAGCGGGAAGTGATGTTGCACAAAAGCTGCTGGGTTTCAAAGTACAGGCGGATCAGCCCGTGTTCATCGGCGCACTGCATGGCGGCCAGAAGGCTCTGGGCTGCGGGAAGAATTTCTTCCACAGCGGCTTCCTCACAGTTCAGTACCGGCCTGTCGGATAATAACCCCATGGAAAACAGGTTGTGATAGCTCTCCGCACTGATGCAGATAAAAAACTCCAGCCACTTTCCGTCCGGCTTTACGATTGTGGAATGCTTTACGCCCGGGAGCCTCTGGACAAAAGATCCCCGGGAAAGCTTCACACAGGCATGGCTTCGGTCAGAATACTCCCCTTCCCCATCCAAAAGTAACAATCCACCGTAATATTCAAATGTAATATCCCGGTTGCTCCCCCTGTCGTCCGGTTTATAGATAAAACCACAGGAAAGGTTTCCGGCAGTCTTGTTGGGACCCACAGTCCTGTATGCTACCCTTGTCTTATATTGTGTCATACCCTCCTCCCGTTCCATATACCATATCTCATTATCAAGTCCCGTATTCCACATCCCAAATTTGACATATGAGAATTCCCATAACAACCATTCCGCTTCCGATATTTTGAGTATATCATAAAACCATGCAGAAGCACAAGCCTGTTTCAAAACCAAAACAGACAAGAATAGAATTATAGCGCTGTGATCGGAGGCTACGGTAAAGAATAAAACAGCGCCTGCGCAGCAGAAAGAGAGGAAAAATGACAGAACGCGAGAACTTCTTTTCACTGATCAAAAGAACGGGATATGAACGGATTCCCGTGCTGTACGATTTTTGTCCGTATCTGCAGGAGACATGCGGCCGGAAGGTAGAGGATCTGTACCGGGAGATCGGATTTACGCCCTGCCCCATAGCCTATGCAGCCGGAATTCCGGTGAAAGACAGCGACACGGAGAAATTCCGCAAATATTACGGTATCCTGAAAGAGGGAACCACCATCGATATCTACGGCGTGGCAAACGAACCCGGCAGTGCGGCGGCCATGCACATGACCCACATGCTCCATCCGCTGGAAAAAATAAAGACCCTTGAGGAGCTGGAAGCCTATCCCTTCCCGGAATTTGTCTGGGATGAGGAGGATGTGGCCAGACAGCTTGCCCGCAACAATGCCCTGAAAGCCCAGGACAGGGTAATCTGCGGCAGCATGCAGTGCACCATCTGGGAAACCGCCTGGTACATGCGGGGCATGGAAGTACTGATGATGGACATGATGTCCGAAGATGAAATGGCGGAATTCGTATTGAACGAAGTGACGGAACTGGCTATTCATCGGGCGGAATATTTCGTAAAAACAGGTGCGGAAGTACTTTATTTCGGAGACGACATCGGAATGCAGCACACCATCATGATGAGCAAGGAACTCTACCAGACATGGCTCAAGCCCCGCCTGAAAAGGGTGGTGGACGCGGCCAGGGCGATCAACCCGGATGTGATTATTTTCTACCACTCCTGTGGCTTCGTGGAGCCTTTTATCGAGGACCTGATCGAGGTTGGCATCGACGTGCTGAACCCCGTGCAGCCGGAATGTATGGACTTCGCAGAAATCCATGCCAAGTACGGCGACAGGATTTCCTTCCACGGAACCATAGGAACCCAGACCACTATGCCCTTCGGAACTCCGGAAGAAGTCCGGGCAGAAGTATTTAAAAACCTGGACATCGCAGGCAAAAAGGGCGGGCTTTTAGTCTCTCCCACCCATCTCCTGGAGCCGGAAGTGCCCTGGGAAAACATCCGGGCTTACATTGAGGCCTGCAGGGATTATACGGAGTCCCCGTCCTGAGAGAGAAGTGCACTGGCTGCTCCGGCACCGTCACGGGACTCCTGGCAGAAAGTTCTGACTGTATATAGAAAAAGTAAAGAAATTATTAACCCGGAGGAAAAACATGAGCATTTTAAACGATATTTCCGAGAATCTACAGAGAGGAAAGGCAAAGATTGTAAAAGAACTGGTTCAGCAGGCAATCGATGAGGGCATCCCCGCACAGGAAATTCTGGAGCAGGGGCTGTTAGCAGGAATGGATGTGGTGGGAGAAAAATTCAAAAAGAACGAGGTCTTCGTGCCGGAAGTCCTGGTTGCCGCACGGGCCATGAACATGGGCTCCGGCCTTTTAAAGCCCCTCCTTGCCGAAGGCGGCGTGGAAGCCATAGGCAAGGTGTGCATCGGCACGGTAAAAGGCGATCTCCATGACATCGGTAAAAACCTGGTAAAGATGATGATGGAGGGCAAGGGACTGGAGGTTGTGGATCTGGGAACAGATGTGGATCCGGAAACCTATGTAAAAACCGCAATTGACCAGAACTGCCAGATCATCTGCTGTTCCGCACTGCTGACCACTACCATGCCGGTGATGGAGGCGGTGGTAAAAGAAGCGGAAAAGGCAGGTATCCGCGATAAGGTGAAGATCATGATCGGCGGTGCGCCTGTAACGGAAGCCTTCTGCCGGCAGATCGGCGCGGATAAATACACCCCGGATGCGGCCAGCGCTGCCGATACCGCCGTAGCGTTCTGCCGCGCAACAGCGTAAAATGGGAACGGATACAATGCCGGAAGCCTGGGAGAATATCACTCCTGAACCGGAAGTCCTAAAGGAAGAAATTCTGCGCCTGGGGGCAAAGGCCGTTGCTGTAATCAGCGTGGAAAACATATCCTTTGACACAGCCTTCCGCGACATGTGCGCTTCCAATGCCTGCGGCAATTACGGAAAAAACTATATGTGCCCGCCGGACGTGGGGGAGATAGACGGCCTGATCCGCGAAGCAAAGACCTATTCCCATGCCATTGTCTATCAGACAATCGGACTTTTAGAGGACAGCTATGATTTCGAGGGCATGATGGGTGCCGGACAGTTCCACAACGACCTGGTGCAGAATGTCCGGGCTCTGTTTGGCAAATACGGTCAAAAGGCCCTTCATCTGGGCGCCGGCGGCTGCCGGCTATGCCCGGTATGCGGGAAAAAAACAGGCGAACCCTGCCGTTTCCCCCACAAGGCATTGGCCTCGCTGGAATCCTACGGCATCAATGTGTCCAAACTGGCCGCACAGTGCGGTATGCGCTATATCAACGGTGAAAACACGGTGACTTATTTCGGGGCGGCGCTGTTTTGAAGCAGCGTGCAAGAGGCGGAGTTTGCGTCTGCACGGCATCCGCAAACTCTTCCATACACAAAAAGCTGTGCAGAAATGAGATAAATAATGAAAAGAGATATGAAAAAGTGGCTGAAAGAATGGCAGGCTGCGCCCGTGAAAAAGGCGTTCCCCATTCTGTCCTTTCCCGCAGTCCAGTTAATGGGAATCAGTGTAAAAGACCTGATCGGCGATGCTGGCCTCCAGGCCAGGGGCATGAAGCTTGTGGCGCAGCAAACGGACAGCGCAGCCTCCGTCAGCCTGATGGACCTGTCCGTGGAAGCGGAATGCTTCGGCGCGAAGATCCGTTTTTCCGAGGATGAAGTACCTACCGTAGTCCAAAGCGTGGTGTCTACAGAGGAAGAAGCCGAGGCCCTTATCGTTCCGCCGGTGGGAAGCGGGCGCACCGGGATCTATCTCGACGCCATCAGACAGGCCGCGGAGGAGATTACGGACCGTCCGGTATTTGCCGGCGTCATCGGCCCCTACTCTCTGGCGGGACGCCTGATGGATGTAACGGAAATCATGATTCTGTGCTACGAAGAGCCGGATATGGTTCACACAGTGTTAAGAAAAGCCACACGGTTTTTAATTGACTACTGCAAGGCTTACAAAGAGTGCGGTGCCAACGGTGTCGTCATCGCAGAGCCGCTGGCAGGAGTGCTCTCTCCCACCCTGGAAGAGGAATTTTCCGAGCCTTATACCCGTGAGATCGTGGAATCAGTGCAGGACGATTCATTTGCGGTCATATACCACAACTGCGGCAACGGCACGGCGATGATGACGGCTTCCATCGCCGCCACTGGAGCTGCCGCCTTCCATTTCGGCAACGCGGTGGATATGGAGGAAATGCTCCAAAAGATGCCCAAGGATAAGCTTGTGATGGGAAATATCGATCCCGCGGGGCAGTTCAGAAACGGCACGCCGGAGTCCATCCGGAAGGAGACCCTTGCGCTGATGGAGAGATGCTGCAGATATGATAATTTCGTCATTTCCTCCGGCTGCGACATCCCGCCCATGTCCAGATGGGAAAATGTCCGCGCATTCTTCGGTGCAGTGAAAGACTTTTACGAAATGAATGAAAAGCACGCAGAGGGGTATAAATATGAATAGAGAAGAACCAAAAATTCGTTTTTTTATAAACGGAGAAGTAATTTCCGTGGAGCCCGGCATGAAAGTGAGCGGACTTCTAAGCGGCAGTCACGGCGTGGATATGCCCTGCGGCGGCAGACACGCCTGCGGAAAGTGCATGGTCTACGCCGAAGGCCCTTTCCCGGCGCCCTCAGATACAGAGACGCGCCTTCTGGGAGAAGAACGGATAAAGCAGGGCATACGCCTGGCCTGCTTTTTGGAGACCGTACCGGAGGGCAGTATCCGGGCGCTCCGGAACCGGAACGACAGCGACGAAACCATCTGCCTCAGCGCGGACAGCAATGCTGACACCGGACAAGCCGCTTTCACTCACCCCGGAACAAACTCTGCTTCCCGGCTCTACCGCCGCCTTGGGGCCGCGGTGGACATCGGAACCACCACCGTCGCGGCTTCTCTGCATCGGGAGGGACTTCCGGTCGGAACCAAGGGGGCATGGAATCCCCAATCCGTATTGGGCGCGGATGTGATCAGCCGGATCGACGCCTCTCTGGAAGGCCAGGCCCAAAAACTTGCGGACCTAGTAAGAGGCGCCGTCTCGCAGCTTCTGGAATCCCTGACAGAACGCGCCGGGGAACGGATGGAAGAGATTGAGACCGTGGTAATTACAGGCAACACCGCGATGTTGTATTTTCTCTCGGGCAGGAATCCCGAATGCCTGTCCCATGCCCCCTTTGAGGCGGACGAGCTGTTCGGCATATGGACATCCGGAGAAGATCTGGGACTTGGCTGCAAAAAGGCGAAAGTCTATCTCCCCCGCTGCATTTCCGCCTTTGTGGGGGCCGATATCACCACGGCACTTCTGGGTACGGGAATCCGGGGCACGGAGCATGGCACAATGATGGCGGACGTGGGAACCAACGGGGAAATTGTCCTGTTTCGGAAGGACCGCATGATCTGCTGTGCCACGGCTGCCGGACCGGCCTTCGAGGGCGCCGGGCTTTCCTGCGGAATGCGCGGGACAGACGGCGCCGTGGACCGCGTAAAATGGGCAGACGGGAAGTGGAAGGTACATGTCCTCGGGGAAGAAAACGCAGCGGGAATCTGCGGCAGCGGCGTAATCGACGGCGTGGCAGGGCTCCTGGAAATCGGCCTTCTGGATGAGACCGGATATCTGGAGGAGGATGTGTTCTTTACAGGAAATGTGGGGCTTTCCGCCTGGGATATCAGGCAGATCCAACTTGCCAAAGGTGCCGTACGGGCCGGAATGGAAACCATATTGCTGCAGGCCGGCTTAAACAGCGAAGACCTTGACTGCCTCTATGTGGCCGGTGGTTTCGGCTCTTATATGTCCGTAGAAAGCGCACAGCGGATCGGCCTCCTCCCCAAAATAGACAGGCAGAAGATCCGAATCTGCGGAAATGCGGCACTGGCGGGAGCAGAACGCATCCTTAATGACAGCGCCTGTGAAAAAGAGGCCTCCGCACTGGCAGCGGGGGCGGAAACGGTCAATCTGGGCGGGAACGAGGCGTTCCAGGATTTTTATATGGAACACATGATGTTTGAAGAATGACAGGCAGACAAGAACCGAATCAGACAAGACTATGAAAGAATTTCGGCCCGGTTACAGGCATGCGGAAAACGCGGCAAGACTGGAATTCCCGCAAGGTAGTACTAGAGTCCGAGCCTGCTAAATACGAAGTGACGGAATATATCGCCACTACCTATAAATGCCCAAAGTGTAAACAGACAGAGAATCCCTGCTTCAGAAAGGATGAGGGCTGTCCTCCCTCGCTCATTGGGAAGAGCTATGCAGCGCCGACGCTGGCGGCAGGTATTCTGAAGAACAAGTTTGTCCTGGGTGGTACTCGATTTCTTCAGGCACTCCATAATAGAGCTGCATAGCATTTCACCTCCGTCCATAAAGACAGCTTTCCGTACCAAGGGGGAATAGCCCCCTTGCTTTACATATAGCTTTTTATCTGGCACAATTCATCGATGCTAATCTTTTTCATACCCATTCCGTTTATAAAGCATCAAGAACACCAAAACACTTACCGCCAGCTCCCCGAACAGCACCGCCATGTCCAGCGGCGACATCACATACTTCTCCCCGGCTGCCAGCCGTTCCGTCATGCCTGTCATGACCCCGGTGAACAGGAATGCAGAAATCTTGTGGAGTCCCTCGGACAGGTTCCCGAATACCGGCACCATCATGAACACCATTAGGAAGGGATAGGAGATCAGGTTGGCGTTCATCTGGTTCTTGGCGCAGATCCCCACGATCATCCCCAGCACACAGCTGGTCAGGGAGACCACCATGCTCACCAGGAAAAAGGGAACCCAGGGCACGATGTCCAGGGAGATTCCGCTGATGAACAGCACGATGTAATTCACTGCCATCAGCATCACGAAGGGGATCAGGATGCTGCCGATGAAATACTGCACTCCTGTAATAGAGGATGTCATCAGGGCCCGCAGTGTGTGGTTCTCCTTCTCCTCCGCGATGGACGTGCCAACCATGATGAAGCCCTCCGCGCAGATATTCATGGTAATTCCGATATTCAGGAGTGTTCCTGTGAGGAACGGCACAAAATCGCTCTCCGAATTGATTCCATAGAGGATCTTGCACGCATACACCATCCCTATGACCAGCACCGGCCCTATCATGATCATGGCGTTCCGACTGATGGACAGCCATTTGATCTGGGTCACCGCCGCCAGTTTGCGCAGGCCTGCGCCCCTCTCTGCACTGCCATATCTGCTCATTCCAATGGGCTGCAGACTTTCATTCATACTTTTCATAAATCAACAAACTCCTTTCGATTCGTTTTTCCGTTTATTTAAATTCATATATTTGTTTGCGAGCTTTCATTCAAATCTTTCCTATCCATAAACGCTTTTCCAAACGCTTTTTCCTGAATTTAAGTTTATAATCCTTATAACGAAACCCTCTTTTGGATTCAAATCCACAAAATCATACATTCAGCTCCTTCCCCGTAACCTCCAGGAACACCGTCTCCAGGGTGGGCTCGCAGGAATGGATCCGCATGACCTGGTCCCCCTCCATCCACCCGGCGATCTTCGCGATGTTCTCTGAGTTTTGGGCCAGTTCCAGCTCCCTGTCGTCTGCCAACAGCACATGGTACTTTTTGTTGCGGTTGTACTTCAGGCAGATCTCCTGGGGAGACCCGAACTCCACGATCTCTCCGTCGTGGAGCAGCGCCACCCTGTCGCAGAGCTTGGCGGCCTCCTCCATGTTGTGGGTAGTGAGGAAGATGGCCATGCCCTGCTCCTTCAGCTCCAGGAGCATCCGGTGGATCGCCACGGCGGTGGCGGGATCCAGTCCGCTGGTAGGCTCATCCAGAAATAGGATTTTGGGCTTGTGCAGCACGGCACGGGCCAACACCAGGCGCTGGGTCTGGCCCTTGGAGAGCTTTCCGGCAGGTTTGCTTTTATGCTCCGCAAGCCCTACCTGGGCCAGCACCTGCTCCACCCGGGACTTGGGCACCTGCCATATTCTGGCAAACACAATCAGGTTCTGCCATACGGTCATCTTCCCGTAGATGCCGCTGTTGTCCGAGACCACGCCGATCTTTTCATAGATGGACGCATCGATGTTGGCGGAGTCCGTGCCCAGGAGCCTGGCCTCCCCGGAGGTCTGGCGGAGCTGCCCGGTGATGATCTTGATCGTGGTAGTCTTCCCCGCCCCGGAGGGTCCCAGGAAGCCCAGGATCTCCCCTCTGTGCAGGGTCATGTTGATGTCCTTCAGTGCCTGCTCCGTCTTGAAGCGCTTGGAGACATGTGACAGAGACAGTAGTACATTCTGTTCCATACAATTATCCTCTTTCCTTGTTTTTCTATGTGAGGGCGATGTTCCTGTGCTGAAGAGGCACGATTCTGTCTTATGCATTGTCTGTGCATGACAAGCTCCCTGCCATCTGCATTACATACGCCCCCGCACACCAGCATCATACCACCCTGCCCCGCCCCTGTGGTGAAATATGCCCAAACGGCTAAGGGCGCTGCCTGAACGGAATCTCACATCCGCTCCAGCAGCGCCCCCTTCATGTTCCTGGCGAACAGGCACCTCTCTCCGTTTTTCATCCGTAACTCTCTGCCCTTCAAATCCAGCTCCGCGATCTGCTCCAGGTTCACCAGATAGGCTCTGTGGGCCCGCAGGAACTGCTTTCCCAGCTGCCCCTCCAGCTCCCGCAGACTGCCGATGAAGTCGAACCAGTCGTTGAGCCCGTGGAGCGCGATCCTGTGGGTACCCGGGGCGGCCTCGAAGAACATGATTTCGTTTATTGGTACATGTTTTACCACATCCATCACCTTCACAGAGAAGAACTCCCTGCTCTCCCCCTGTTCCGCCCGCATCCGTTCCGTGATCACAGAAAGGCTCCTGGAAAGCCCCTCCTCCATCTTCTCCCTGCTCTCCTTCACGATATAGTCCAGGGCCTCCAAGTGATAGCGGAAGGTCTCGAAAGCCAGGTTCCCATAGGCCGTCACATAGACGATGAACCCCCTGGGATCCAGCCTCCTGATCTCCCGCCCCAGGGCGAACCCGTCCATCTCCTCCCCCTTCAGCTCCACGTCCAGGAAGTATATCCCCCTCCCGGGCGCCGCCTTCACCGCCTCCAGGATCTCCCCGGGGCGGCCGCTGCACAGGGCCACCTCCATGTCATACCCCTGGATCAGAATCTGTTTTTCCAGACATTCCCTCTGGACTTGACGGATGTCCTCCTCGTCCTCGCATAGATAGATAGTCAGCACCTTTCCCTCTCCTTATTCCAGTTCCGCATCTGCCCCACCCAACACCCGGACATGGGCAGAGAATTTACCCTGCGTTCCTCTCCTGAATCTTGAACTCCTGGATGAAATATCCCTCCTGCACCGCCGTGGCGGGCAGCACGTCCTCATAGCCCTCCAGAATCTGTCTGTAGCTGGCAAGCCCGAACCCCCGGTCCTCCCCTTTGGTGGAATAGCCCTGCTGCCAGATCCTGTGGACGTCAATGTTGTGGTACAGCCTGTTCTTCACCCGGAAGGTGGTGTACCCCTCCTGGCTGCTGATCATGATGTGCACCCAGGCGTCCTCCTGCCCCCTGACCTCCTCCATGGCATTGTCAATCAGGACACCTAAGCATCTGCACAGGTCTGTGGCCCTGCACCTGGTTTTCTGGAAAGGCCGCATCACCTCCAGCTCACAGGCCGTGCCCTCCCGCTGCATCTGAGCCAGTTTTGCCAGGAGCAGCCCCTTCACCTCTGTCATGCGGACATTGGAAAGGTGCCCCATCTGCCTGATCTGCCCGCCAATCTGGCTGTCGAAGTCCTCCGTCATCTCCTGGAGGAAGCGGCCCGCCTCCGTAAGCTCCCCCTCCTTTACCGTCAGGCACAGCCCTGACATCATGTTCCTGTAATCATGCCGAAACCGCCGCACCTCCTCCTGCATCCCCTCCAGGGTCTTTATATAGACATTCTGCTGCTGAAGGATCAGCTCCTGGGCGGCGAATTCCCTGCGCTGCCATTCCTCCATCCCCATATGGTGGAACAGAACTAGGGCTGCCGTCACCATCAGCAGCGTGATGCCCATGCTGACATTGCGGCTGGCTCCGCCGCCCATGAGAACCTCCATGATCCCATAGAACAGAATCGGGTATCCGCTCAGACAAATCCTGCCCCGGCTCCAAAGATTCCTGTGCTCCATCCACTGGCGGTACGCGTCTCCCACTTTCATTTTATACATTACAAACAGAAGCGCCAGAAATACAGCCATCGTTACCACGCTGCTCAAAAACATATATGTCCTGCGCTCCTCCGGGATGCTCAGCACAAGCGGCCTGTCCGTGAAACTAATAAAAGCCAGCACATTGGAACATTCTCTTACACATTCCTCAAACAGGACAATGCCCCAGCACTTCCGGAATTTTACCCGAAAGAGCAGGCTGACGCAGCACGCATACCCGATCAGCCGCAGATAATCTTCCAGCACAAGCACGAAGAAATTGCTCAGAAGGCCTTTCTTGTAAAGATAGGAGGCGCTCCATGTAATCATCACAAGGCAGGCCGCCACAGAAGCAACCCTCCAAAGCCCGTATCTTCTCCTGCCCCTGGGCAGGACTTTTAAGACCGCCATGCCCATGAAGACCACGGAGACCAGGCCGGCCACACACGAAATCATATTAAAAACGAAAACGCTTAGAAAACTCACAGTCTACTTTGCCTCCCTGTCCTCCTAGCTTTTCCCTCCTGCCGCCGAGGCTGTGGGAGAAGACGCCATCCAGGTACATCCGTATCTGTCTACAGCCCAAACCGTTCTGCCAGCTTCTCCCAGGAGGACATCGCTGATCAGCGCATTTTTTCATAGAAGTCTCCTCAATTGTGCTTACCTTTTCTGGCTCTGGGCTTTCCTTTCCCTGACTTTCGCAAAAACTCCAAATGGACAAGCCTGCCGCAATGGCCTCTTCTAGCACAAAAGGAACGACATACATCGCCCCTTCTGCCCATAACTGCCGCCGTCCTTTGCCGTTTCCCTATCCCATATATTTGTCCACCAGGCCATCTACAATGGGAACGGCGATTGTTCCCTGACCCAACGCGCTCATACCCAGGCCAAGAAGAAGCTTCTGGATAATATTAAGCACCGCTACAATGGCATTGATCAAATTTCAGAGAAAGACAATATGGAAATTGCCGCCGAAAATAGAAACAATGGAATCAACAACGCTGATTGCCTTAGGAACAGGATTTGCCACAGCAATCAGGATATGCCGCTTGCCTGGAAGCATCTGCCAACTCCTTCTTGCGATGCAAAAGGCATCGTATACACTCTGCATTATACTCTCATCATGGCGAAAAAACAAGAATTATTTAAAGCGCTGACTGAAAACGCCATATTCAGAGATAAACGCAACAAATTAGCTCTTTTCAAGTGGATAGTGAGTGGAATGCCAAGCATATTGGGGCTTGCAGGATTTCGCAGGGCGTACCATACGGATTCCTGATTTTGGCAATCGCAAATCACAAGTTATTTCTGTACAATTTCTAACCCGGATAAACCGGAACCCAATTTTGCCGCTTTACATAAGCTTTCCTCGTTAAGTGCCTAATAAATATGTTCCGCCCCATCATGGACAAGAACCACCGGTTCCTCCGCCCTCTATTTTTTCATCCCTTCTCTTTGGTCCTGAGAATGGCTTAGAAAAAATCCCCCTGACCTTTTCACTGCACATGGCATCCCGGCGTTCGTAAGGGCTTTCCAGGAGGATGCGCCTTCCCTCCCTGCTGCTCTTCTCGAAGGCAGTCATAATCTCCAGTACATGGAGGGTCTGCTCGCTGCCTGCCCTAAGGGCACGTCCTTCCCGCAGCGCCTTTGCCATGTCCGCCAGGCCCAGTCCGCGGCTGTTTTCTTTATAATCGAAAACCAGAGGGATCTCCCTGAAGGCGCCGTCCTCGGGGCGCAGCAGCGTGACAGGCCCCCCGAACCCATTGGGATCCGGCGCCCGGAGGGTTCCTTTTGTACCGTATATCTCCAGGCTTGCGGAAGAATCATAGTATACGTCAAAGGTAGTTGTGATGGTTGCCACCGCGCCGTTTGCAAACTGCAGGATACCGTTTACATGGGTGGGAACCTCCACCTGAATCTCCCTGCCGTACAGGGGCGCGCTTGTAATGGTTCGGGTTTCAAAGCTTTTGGACACCACGCCTGTCAGAGAATCCGCCCTGCCCAGGAGGTTCACCAGTGCAGTGAGATAATAGGGGCCCATGTCCATCATCGGCCCGCCGCCGTTTTGATAATAGAATTCCGGGGACGGGTGCCAGGTTTCATGTCCATGGCAGATCATCCGGGCGGATGCGCCGACGGGACGCCCTATGAACCCGTCGTCGATAAGCTTGCGGCAGGTCTGGATGCCTGCGCCCAGAAAGGTATCCGGCGCACCGCCCAACATCAGGTTCTTCTCTTTGGCCAGGGCTGCCAGTTCGCAGCCTTCCTCATAGGTGGCGGCAAGGGGTTTTTCGCTGTAGACATGCTTGCCCGCCCTCAACGCTGCCTTTGTCGTCTCATAGTGCTCGAAGGGCCTGGTCAGATTCAGGACAATCTCAATCTCCGGGTCCTGCATCATTTCTTCCATGGAGGAATAGCCCCTGGGAATTTGGTACGCCTCTTTCGCCGCGGCCACCTTCTCCGGAATCAGGTCATAGATACCCCAGACCTCCACTTCCCGGAACAGTTTCGTCAGATTTTTCAGGTAAATCCCGCTGATGGCCCCCAGGCCCAGGATACCGATTTTGACTTTTTCCATTTATGTTTCCTTTCTGTTTTTCTTATTGTCTTTCTTACTGTTTCCCTTACTCTTTCTCTTTCCGCACGGCTCCATTTTGCTATTTCGTTTTCCGCCGTAACCGAACCCCGCATTGTCTCCTGTATTCCCTGCGCCGCTCCCCCGGTCTTTCAACCTTCAAACCGCTCCGTTGTAAGGCCATGGTCCAGGACATACTGCCTGCCCTGCGCCGCCCAGAGCATCCCCCGCTCCATCAGTACCTGGGCCTGGGGCGATTTCTCAAACACATCGTCATGATGCCCCAGGGAATTGTAGAACACCCGGCCGTTCCCCCAGAATTTCGTCCATGCCACCGGCATATCCACCTCTTTGTTGGACATATGGTAATAGGGCACTATGGGAAAACGGGTTGTCGCAAGCACCTCCACCGCGGGGTCCACATGCAGATAATACTGCTCGCTGCATACCTCGAAGTCTTCCAGGCCTTCCACGATGGGACTGGAACCATGGCGGATGTTCACCCGGTAGCGGACGCCGTCCCCGCCCGGATGGCTGACCCACTGGCCCCCGGTCATAAACTGCCACTCCGTGTCGTTCCGAAACGCATCGCACATCCCTCCGTGACAGCCAGCCAGGCCGCAGCCCGCAGCCACTGCCTTTGAAATATTCTCCCTGGCCCCGGGCTCAATCTCCCCCATGGTCCAACAGGGAATGATTAAATCCATGTCCATCAGGTACGCCTGATCCAACAGGATATCCTGGTTGGAATGAATCTCGCAGGCATACCCATGTTTTGTCATAATCCCTGCAAATCTCCGGGCTACCTGTGCGGGCTCATGGCCGTCCCATCCGCCCTGGAAAATCAAAACCTTCTTCTCTCTGTCCATTCTGATGCCTCTCTTTCCTCCGGTAATGCGGCGGCACTCCGGATAAAATTTCGTTTTATGTATTTACATTATAGCACCTGCCGTACTATAATGATTGCCAAATGGCAGGAATAACTGGCCAAAAATTGGTCAGCAGGGAGGTTGGGGGAAATGAAACCTTTATACGAGAAAAAAAGCAGCATAGTACAATCCTTTGAATCAATGAACCTGGAATTTCCCGAGCACCTCCATGACCACGGCGAAATCCTCCTTGTCCTGGAAGGCAGCCTTATCGTGCGGATTATGGACAAAAGCCGGGAACTGAGAAAGGGAGACTGTGCCGTAATATTTCCGCAGCATATCCACAGTTACCATGCTCCTGCAGACAGCCGGACGATCGTATATATTTTCAACAGCTCCCTCACCGGCATGTATGCGCGCTTCCTTCAAAAATACACTCCAACCCGCCCTTTTCTGTCCGCCCGGGAACTGACCCCGGACGGTGCCCTGGCTCTGGACAGGCTCTATACCCTGTCCTGCACCGACAGGGCCTCCTGTCCGGAAGAACACCCTGTCCTGAAAAAACTTTATCCGGGCCGGAAATTGTCCCCGGCGGCGGAAAACGCATTTGCAGATACTGACGAATTGTCTGATAGGCGGGAAACAGCCTTGACAGGCAATGACGAATTACCTGACGGCAGGGAAACAGCACTAACGGATAATGGTGAATTACCTGATGGCAGGGAAACCGCACTGACGGATAACGGCGAATTGCCTGACAGCAAGGAAACAGCCCCGCCGGCAAACAGCGAGCTGTGCTCCGCATGGTTCCAGCTGCTGTTTGCCCTGGTTTGGCCCCGGCTCGCCCCCGCAAAAAAGGAGAAGTCTGCCAGTATGGAGCTCACCTGCCAGTTAGTGCAATACATGACGGAACATTTTCAAGACTCCCTGACCCTGGAGCTTCTGGCCAGGGAGCTTCATGTGAACAAATACTATATTTCCAATATTTTCTCCCGGCAGCTGCAGCTCAATTTCCGCCGGTACTTAAACCATCTCCGGCTGGAATATGCCGCACAGCTGATAAAGACCAGCAGCCTTCCGCTGACGGATGTGTGGGCGGCAGCCGGTTTTAACAGCCAGCGCAGCTTTAACCGTGCTTTTATGGAAATCATGGGCATGACCCCCACTGAATACCGAAAAGCAGGAAACCGAACCTCCCGGGAAGAGACAACCGCTCCGGCGGCGTACTCCCGGTTTTAAAAACAGTGCCTCCCCGCCGCGACCCATTCTTCTCTCCCGTCAGGAAGAAGAATCTGCGCACGGGCATTGGCCGGAACGGCAAACTCATAGACAAAGCCTTCCCCCTCCCGCCGCCAGCCGCTCTCGATATCCCCCGCCGGCGAATGATATACTGCCTTTGCATAGTCCAGCATACCGCAGGGCTGCGGCTGAATTCTGATCTCCCCATCTGTCAGGCGGATCCCGCACACCCCCTCAAACAGCCATCCCGTGACCGCCCCCTTGGAATAGTGGTTCAGAGATGCGGAAGGCACACCCTTTTCGTCGATTCCGTCCCAGTTCTCCCAGATGGTGGTGGCACCCTTCTTCACCTGGTAGAGCCAGCCCGGCATAGTGTCCTGGAGCAGCAGCCTGTACGCGGATTCCACATAGCCGTAATCCGCAAGCACCGGACACAGCTGGGGCGTGGAAAGGAATCCGGTGTTCAGGTGATAAGCGCATTTTACCACCAGGCGGTTCAGGTCCTCCGCCGCCTGACGTTTCTCTTCCTCCGTCAATAAATCAAAGGTGATCGCCCGGATATACTCCGCCTGTCTGTCGGAATGGATCCTACCGTCCTCCGTCGCCATATAGCGGAATGCCTTCCCGGCATTCTCCGCGATTTCGGCATAGCGTACAGCATTCTCCGCTTTCCCGAGAATCCCCGCGATCTCCGCAAGCATCTGCCCGGAGCGGGCAAAATACGCGGTGGCCACCTTTCCCTGGGGAGCCCGCATGGCCGAAGTGCTGTCCACATCCGGCTCGCACCATTCCCCGTAATCCACCCCTGTCTCGATGGCATAGGCGCGGTAAGGGTTCTGCTCCATCTCCTCCGCGGCATTTTCCGGCTTGTTTTTCGCCCGCCCTTCCAGGAAAGAATACCACTTCTGCATCATCCCGTAATTTTCTTCCAGAATCCGCACATCCCCGTATCTTTTGTAAAGCACATAGGGTACAATGATGCAGGCGTCGCCCCACCCCACGGAACCGGCCAACAGCCCGGAAAAGAAGCCGGGGTTATTGTTCCTGGGAGAAATATTGCTCACTTTCCCGTCCTCATGCTGGGTCAGGCGGCACTCCGCCAGCCATTTGCGGATGACCGGATAGCAGTCCTCCAGATACAGCCCTGTGGACGCGAAGACGCCCATATCCCCTGTCCACGCCGCCCTCTCCCTGGTGGGACAGTCCGTGGGCACATCGCAGAAATTGGACTTCAGGCTCCAGATGCTGTTGTGCACAAGCTGGTTCACATCGGCGTCGGAACAGGTAAAGCTTCCCAGTTCCTGCATCTTCGAGTACACCGCAATGGCCGTGAACGCCGCGTCCTGTAAGTCGATATCCGTCTCCACCTTTGCATAGCGGAAGCCCCAGATGGTGAACCTTGCCTTGTATTCATTCAGGCCTTCCTTACAGGTGTAGACCACCTGCTGCCTGGTACCGCCCTCCTTGTGGCGTTTTCGGTCCTGGAAATTTTCCTGTGTAAAATTGCCGTTCTCGTCCAGTGTCTCCCCATGGGTCAGCACGATTTTCTGCCCGGCATGGGCTTTCAGGCGGAAAGAGATATATCCGGCCAGATTCTGTCCGTAGTCAATGACCGTCTCGCCGCCAGGCGTTTTGAGCAGTTTTCCCGGGAAATGCTCCATCTCCGCGATGGGCATACAGTTGGCACAGCAAAGCGTCTCCACGCCGAAGTCTTCCACCTTCACCTCGTGATAATCAGTGATCTCCTCCATCCGCGCGTCAATCACTTCGCCCTGCTGCATATCGTTCTCCCGAATGGGGCCCGACTGGGATGCCGTCCAGTTTTCGTCGGAAATACATACAATCTTCTTATCGATTTCCAGCTGGAAAAACAGCGCCACATCCGCCCCGTAAAGGTTGCGGTCCCCGTCCACGCCCGACACACTCCGATACCAGCCGTCCCCCAGGATGACCTCCGCCAGGTTCTCCCCGTCCTGAATCAGATCCGTGACATCATAAGTCTGGTATGCCACTCTTTGGTCATAGTTGTAGCAGCCGGGAGCGAGCGCGAAATCTCCCACACGCTTTCCGTTGAGATATGCCTCATAGAGGCCGTGGCAGGTGATGTAGAGCCTGGCCGATTTCCCTTTTGCGGCATGGAAACTCTTCTTCAGATAGCTTGCGGGTTTATGGATTTCCGGGTCACAGATAAGCTCCGGATTAATCCATTTCGCCTGAAAATGGGACTTATCCAAAATCCCTGTCTCGAAAAAAGCAGGTTCGCTCCACGGGCCCTCCCGTCCTTCCTCATCCCAGAGACGGACGCGCCAGATAATGCGCTGTCTGCCCGACAGTTCTCTTTCCAAAAATGCATGCATCTGCGAGCCGGAAACCCTGCCGCTGTTCCACCAGGGACTGCCGTCTGCTGCCGCCTCAATCTCATAAGCCGTCTGTACGATGCCGTCCTCGCATGTCCACGACAAATAAGGTTTTGCCATATCTATTCCCATGGGATCAATCAAATGCTCTGTCTTTAAATTGATGGCTCTCATAATTTTGTCACCTTTCCGTGGGTAATCCCGTTTTCGTTAAAGGCATCCACGCGCACAAAATAATCCTGGGATTTTACCAGCGCGCCGATTCTTTTATGCGTCAACGCCTCGTCGCTCTTATAGACCTGATAGCTGTGGTATAGTTTGTCTTCCGCATGCCCCCACAAAATGTTATAGCCTGCGGCATCCGCCCTGTTCTCAATCTCTGCGAGCAGATCCAGGCGATCGCCGCTTCTCTGTATGCTGTACACGGGAATTTGGGGCTTTTCGCCGTCGCCGATGCCGAATATCCGCAGGCCGGAAATACAGGGCGTGACATCATAGGGAACCTGCAGAATCGTCAGCTTCACAAAGCGTACCCGGATGCCCTCCTCCCGGACAATCAGGTCATGGGGCAGATCCGTGTTGACCCGGGACTTATCCTCTATCACAAAATACTCTTTTCCGTCCCGGGACCCCTCCAGGAGATAGCGGGTCATGAGATCCCGCTCCTCGATGTATCTGGGCTGTGTCAGAGAACCCTGGATTTTTCCCGGAGATTCGATGGGAAGCGCATTGTCCGCAAAGTTAATCTGGATCGCCCGGACATCCATTGCTTTTTCCAAATCTGCTTCAATCCACTGTCCGCTTTCGGCGGATGCCGCCCGCCACCATGTCTGGGAATCTTCATTGACAGCCAGGCCGGGGGCACTACCTTCCGCGCAGGAAGAAGCGGTTACAGGCTTTTTGTAGTTCAGCAGATACCACTGGGGCTCCCGCCATGGGTCATCGCCAACCTTTTCACTCACTGCGATGGGCCAGTCGCCGTAATTCTGGTTGCAGAATAGCTCGCCGTCCTTGTCAAACCCCGCGGGCCAGATGCCGACGCGCCGTTCAAACTGATGATTGACGCTGATACGCATGGTTGATGTATGCCATAGGCTTCCGTTCCGATCCCGCATGGTGGAGCCGTGTCCGGCGCCCGGCATGAAGCCCCCGGGGTGATAGGAAAACGGATTGTTCGCGGCGAGGTTAAAGGGGCCCAGCGGCGAATCCCCTACATATACGCCGTCCGCATAGACATTGTATTCCGCGCCCGGACATGCGTACTGCAAATAATATTTTCCGGCTTGCTTGTCCATCCATGCACCTTCAATGAAAGGCCTGCGCGTAAACATTCCCCTGATTTGCGAAAGCAGGTGCTCCGGAACCTGGCCGGCAGGCACGCTGCTCTGTTTTAAAAATCCTTGAAACATCTGCTCCACTTCCTCCTCGCCCCGGGGAAATTCGCAGTTGTCCACGCCCATGCGCTCATACCCTCTCTCGTAACCATCCCCGTCGATCAGGGCAATCCGCTCCGTTTTTGGCAGCATGGTCTCCGGCTCCAGTTCCACGCCCCATACCGGTGTGATATTGGAGCACCCCCAGTAAAAATAAATCCGGCCGTCGTCGTCGAAAAACAGGTTCGGATCCCAGAAATCGAATGTCCCGGGAATCTCTTCATAAGGGCCGTTCACAATATCCTTTGTCCGGTAATAATTGCAGTTTTCTCCCTTTTTGGAGGCCGAGAAATAGACGTACTCCCCGCATACGCGCACGTCCGGGGCATAGTCGTACAACGGCAGATTGTCCGGCAGCCTGTGTGCCTCCCAGTTTACCATATCCTCGGAAACCCACACGCTAAGGTTCATGGATGCGAAGATGTAATATTTTCCCTGAAACAATATCATGGACGGATCCGCCGCTTCCCTGTCGATCTGCAGCTTGCCATTTGACCTGGGATCCATATTGAACTGATACCGATAAGGGACGTTGATTGGATTGCAGTAATATTTCATAAGCTTTCCTCCTATTCCAGTACCGTCTCTGCACTACGGCGCCCTTATAGGGGAATGAAATTTCATCTGCAAAGTGCGCAGCTGAAACTTCATTCCGGGCACCTTCGTTCCGAGACTGTTTTAATATTTCCTATGTCGACATTTCTTAGCTGGACTATATAAAACGGTTCAAGAATTCGGCGCTCAGCTGCAACGACTTGATCGGAGATTTGTCCGCCCAATTTTTGTGACTCTCCAGGATCACGGCATCCACATCCGCTGACAATGCCTGTTTTAACAGGCTCTCCAGATCCATGTTCCCGTAGCCCAGTTCCATGCTGTCGGATTTGAGGATCGGCGTCATGGAAGGCCCGGACAGACGCGTCCCCCTGTCGTTGATATGATAGAGCTTCATGCGCGTGCCAAGCTTTTTCATCAGCGCCAGCGCGGACACCCCCGCTTCCGTGGGCCAGTAGGAATCCAGTTCAAAATTGACACATGTGCCATCCGTGTTTTCAATCAAATAGTCGTATGCCGTCATATTTTTGTCCACTTTCCGGAATTCACAGTTGTGATTGTGGTATAAAAGCTGAATTCCCGCCTTTTTCAGGATCTCCCCCGATGCGTTCAGGTCTCCGGCAAGCCCTTTCACCGCCTCGCGGTCGGAATAGTCAAAGCGGTACATGCCGGTGACCACGATTTTGTCCGTGCCGAATTTACGCGCCTCCGCAATCACGGCATCCGGATCCCGCCTGATGCTTCCCAGATCCTCATGAACGCTTACCACCGCGAGATCTGCCTCGCACAGCAGCCCGTTCCAGTCAAAACTTCCGCCTTTTCCCACAGGCATTCCCGCTGCCTTTGTCATGGCGCGCACCAGAAACGAGGTAGGCCTGATCATAAATCCGTTTAATTCAATGCCCTCATAGCCCGCGTCTTTGATCGCCCGCAGTGTCTCCTTTGCCTGTGCTTCATTCCTGGTTACAGTTCCCAACATAATCTGCTGTACCGCTTTTTTTGCCATAAATTTATACTCCCGATTTTTAATTAGAAACCGCCTGGTTCCAATCTAATTGCGAAGCAATTCTTGTAGTAAATGTCAAATCTTTTCGTTCTTAACCAATAGGTGAATAAGATACTTCTCCTACACTTTCCCCAGAAACTCCAAACTCGGTTTCGGTATGCGCTTCTGTGTCCCCCGGTCAACCGCGATGAGGCCGAATGTCATGGAAAAGCCTTTCTGCCATTCAAAATTATCCATCAATGACCAATACATGTATCCGATCACGGGAATACCCGACTGCATACAGGAAACCATGCCGTCCGTGGCTTTGCCGATAAATGCCATGCGCCTTGTGTCGTCATCTGTCGCCACGCCGTTCTCTGTGACCATGATGGGCATATCCCTGCCATTTGCGCGGAATTCCCCGGAGACGCGCCTGATCACATGCTCTAACGCCTCAGGATAAAATTCATAATCCATCTGGGTTATTTCCGCCCCCTGAGGTACGGCCTGGATGCCGTCCGCGCCATAGACGGATCTGGTATAGTTCTGCAGGCCGAAGAAATCATCCTCCAGGATATAGGGAACATAATGGGAGAATTCCTCATCCCACTCCTTCAGCGCGTTTTCCTCCCCGCCCTCTATGAACTGAATATCGTGGAGGGAAAGGGACAGCCCGATTTTAAGTTCCGGTTTTACCGCTTTCATGGCCGCCTTTGCCGCCTGGTGCGCACGCATGACGAGGATGTCGCCCTCCGGCGTCCTCCCCGCCACGAAATTCTGCGGCGTTTCGGTTCCGAAGACTTCTTTGTTCTCCTGCTTCTGCAGCTGCATGTTCTCCATCATGGAGTTGAAGTTCATGCCGATCTGGGCAGTACCTTCCAGGCCGCCTGCCTGCATCCTGCTCATCTTTGCCATCACCTGCCTCTTGTAACGCTCAGCGATCGCCGCCACCTGAAGCCCCATATTCGCTTCATTAATCGTAACCACGTACCCCATAAGGTCGCCCAGGCGTTCGACTACAAACCGGCAATACCTGGCAAAGGCCTCCACCGTGCGTTCGCTCTCCCAACCGCCGCCTCGGATTACCCACACCGGGGAGGTAAAATGCAGCATGGTCACAATCGGGGTGATATGGTTCGCATGGCAGCACTCCAGGACCTTCCTATAATGCGCGATCTCCGCCTCGTCAAACTTCCCCTCATCCGGCTCGATACGCGCCCACTCGATGGAAAAACGGTAGGCGGAAAGCCCTGCCTGCGCCATCAGCCTGATATCCTCCTCATATTTGTTGTAATGGTCCACCGCGTCTAGGGACGGCTCGTTGAATGTGCTGTGGGCCATATGCTCCATTGCCCAGTAATCGCTGTGGATGTTATTTCCCTCTACCTGATGGGCGGCCGTGGCCGCGCCGATCAGGAAATTATTTGAAAATTTGCTCATTCTTTGCCTCCGTTTTCTATTTTATCAAACACTCCTCCCGACAAGCTGCCAGGTATCCTCACATGGCCCACTACGTCCGGCTTTCGTTTCAGAACCTGTCGGGAAATGCCTTGTACGCTTTCAATCCCGCAATCCCAAATTTCTACTTCTGATATACTTTGGGTATCTGATTTAACGCCGCGTTGAGTTCCTGCAGCTTCTCAGGAGGAAGCTCCATGCCGCCCTGCTGCAGCAGCTTTCTAAGGGGCTGTCTGGCCACTATTTTCTGCATGGCTTCCGGGATTGCGACACCCTCTCCCATTCCTCCGGCCGCTTTCCCTGTCATCTGGCCGGTGATGCGCTCAAGCAGTGCGGCACCCTGTTCGGTTGCCTGAATTTCCGCCATGGTACTGTCGAGGGATAGATATCCTTCTTTGCTGTCTCCGATGTCCTCAGGTTCGTCAAACCAGTTGCGCACCTTGTCTAGGGACATGAAATACGAAGGATTCGGCGCGTCTACTTTTGCGATCTCCATGCTGTCCTCATAACTGCCGTCCTTGCAAACCCTATCCTCGCAGCTGCCGTCCTTGCAGACACCATCCTCACAACCGCTGTCCCTGCAGATTCCTACTGCCCTAATCCTGTGCACGCCATGAATCGGCACCCAAAACCGGAACACATGGGCTCCTTCCTGCTCCGCGAAGAGCACATCATCCACATACAGCGCAATCTTCTCCAGATTGGAATACACCTTGATCTCCGTGGTATCCTCCACCCGGTCATGGTACCTGCTCCCGCAGAGATGGACGAACTTCTCCCTGCTCCACCAGGCTTTATATATATAGAAAGCATCCTTCCTCTGTTTTCTGTCAAAGGTGACAAGCCCCTTGTGGTTCTTGCCCGGATCGCCTGCCTCGTCCCTTCCCGCGGCAGCGAATTCAAACATGTTCCAAACGTACGTTCCCCATAAATACGGTCTTGACGAAAACATTTCCAGCATATGCTCATGGTAGAGGGCCTGATAGCTCTCCGTGTAATCGCCTTTTTCCGGCTTCGGCGACTGCAGCGTAATGACGGAATCCGCGCCGTACTCGGTAAGCCCTATGGCAGTATCCGGGTATTTCTCATGAAACTCGTCGAAAAACGTGTCATTGTCCTCCATATCGCCCACGTACCAGCCGTAATACAGGTTGTAGCCCCGGATGTCCGGAAGGGAGACCAGCGGGCTGTCCGTCTCCAGAAGGAACAGATTCGCCATGGCGGAAACCCTTGTCTTATCCATCTCATGCACCAGGTCGTTGAGGACCCGATGGTTTTCCATCAAATCCTCCGTCACGCCCTGGAGCGTAATCTCATTTGAAAGCGCCCAGCACACAATGGACGCATGGTTGTAGTTCTGGGTAATCAGCTCTTTCATCTGTGTGACCGTATTTTCACGTCCGGTATCCATGTGGACCGTGATATACGGAATCTCCGCCCAGGCCACGATTCCCTTCTCATCGCACAGGTCATAAAAATACTGGTCATGCTGATAGTGGGCAAGCCGAATGGAATTGGCGCCCATGGAGAGGATCAGATCCATATCTTCCTCATGCATTTTTCTTGTGAGCGCATTGCCCACGCCCAGCCTGTCCTGGTGGCGGGAGACGCCGTGCAGCGGGTAGGGCCTGCCGTTTAAGAAGAATCCCTCTTTCGGGTCAAACCGGAATTCCCTGCAGCCGAAACGTTCTGTCACCGCGTCCACCGCCCTGCCGCCGCGGTAGAGGACAGCCATGGCCTCGTACAGATACGGATCATTCAAAGCGTCCCATCTGTGCACGCCCGGCAGGGCAATGCTGCCTTTTCCGTAAGTCTTCCCGTCCCTTGTTTCCAGCGTAAGCTCCGTTTCTCCCACCCCTGCAACAGAGACAAGGATTCTTTCGACCTCCCCGACAGAATAGGTCTCAAAATGCACCACCGCATTTTCTCCGTCTATTTCCGGCGTGATCCGCAGCCCCCTTCCGCCGTAATAATCCAGGTCAAAATGAGACGGATCCGTGACGATCAGATAAACATCCCGGTAGATGCCGCCATAGAATGTAAAGTCTGCCCTCTGGGGATAAACCCGGTCATTCGGCGCATTGTCAACAAGAACCTCCAGTATGTTCTCGTCTTTTAACACGTCCGTGACATTGACCCGGAACGTGGAGTAGCCGCCGTCATGGCACATCAGCTCGGTCCCGTTCATACGGACGGCCGCCGAGGAATTGACCCCGCGAAATTCGATATATACCTGCTCTCCCTTCTTAAGCTCCGGTTTCTTCAACTGTCTGCGGTAAATGCATTCCCCACGGAAATACATGTCCGGCCCTGTCTGCCCGTCCTGCGCGTTCCAGGTGTGCGGGAGATTGACAGCCATCATTTCTCCCTGTTTTTCCAGCTCCCATCCTTCATTGATTTTTTCTATCCTTCTTGCCATCCTGCCGCTCCTTTGCCAGTCTTTTCATAAGGTTTTTCACTACTGCCCCTGCTGCCCATAAATCACTTTTTCGTCGTCATGTTCCATATCCTGATCCGGACAAGCCGGAGCAAAATGTTAAATCATCCGCTGTGCTTATCATGCAGGCATCTTCCACAACATATGCGTTTTCGCGCCTCACCAGCCTCCCCAGAAAATTGTAAGCTCCCGTCCCCGTCAATGTGGAAAAACAGATATGTTCGTTATCCGGAGCGATGATCGGTTCCGACCACCGCATAAAGAGGCCCGGTATCGCCGTGATTTCCTCGGGCAGCACCACATCCACAAGCTCTGCAGAAACACAGTGATCCAAATCCGGAGTGCATTCCAGCACATAATCTCCTAACAGAATCCGCTTATTATCAGTATAGCACATCCATCGAATGCCGTTTGCACCTTTTTTCTGCGGTATGATTCCGTCGAACAGTTCGCAGGCCTTCGTCCCGTCGTCCTCCATCGTATAGGCCCGGTACCAGTCCTTATCTTTGTCTGGCTTCCTCACCGCAACCAGCACCCTGCCGGAAAAAGTATATGTCCCGTTTACGTCAGAATCGATTCCCTCCGGCAGAGGAATATCCGTAACTTCTATGCGTCCGAATTCACCGCTCTCAATTATCATAGGATTTCAGCACAGCCTCCTTCTTTTCTGCAATACGTCTCTGGACTTCCACCATCTCTTCCTTCTCCAGCGAACAGAAGCGCATCGCAACAAGCGTTACGCCCCAGCCCAGGAGAGGCATGCCGAAGAATAGAACCATCGTCATCCAGAAAATACCGCCCGTCAGTTCGTCCGTGGGCTGCGGCATGGTTTCCGTATAGCCGATCAGCGCCACCGCGCCGGTTGCAATCAGCGCGCTCATGGAGGAAACCAGCTTGTCGATCACACTGTAAACTCCGGATACTACCGCCGGAATATACCTGCCCCCCCTGTCAAGCTCATAGTCGATGACATCCGCCATAAAAGCGCTTCCGCCAGTGGTTACGCACATCTTTGCACCGTTTAAAGCTAATGTCAGGACCACGTAAATTGCCATCAACGGGAAAAATGTTGAGATATTTCGTGTATTTCCGCCCATATGTAAGATGACAAAAAAGAGAATCATCGCGCAGCTCACAAATATAGAAAGATAAGTCCAGGTCACAATCGTCTTCTTATTGCCATGTTTTCCCGCATATTTTGCCCCGACTACGGCAAACAGAATGGAAGGAATAATGCTTATGGTGCTTAATGTCGTGGAAATGGACATGTCGCCGATGATGATTCCGCCCAACATGGTGTTGATAATGGACTGGCTTGCCACCTGCTGCGCAATTTTATCGGAAGCAGCCGATGCAATATAGCACTGCAGCGGACGATTGTTTTTCAACACCTCCAGCATATCTTTCAATTTGAGCTTTTCTTTCTTTGTCATAGTGCCGACAAAGTTTTCCGGTTTGTCATATTCCGAAATACCGATGCAGGCCAGTATCAGCCCCACAGCGGATACCCCCACCGTTATCCAGCAGGCCGCCGCCAGAAACCCCTGATTGTAACCGCCGTACTTCGGCATCAGGGTCACATAGTAAACCATATTTAAGGCAATCGGGACAATGTAATTAAATATCGTACTCCAAACGCCGACCATGGGCCGCTGTTTTGGATCGTTGGTCATCAGGGGAAATAAGGTCTGCCCCGTCATATTATACAATGTGTAGCCGATAATGTATAACATGTAAATCAGGATAAAGGCAATGATGCCGTGTCCTTTGCCGGCTGCCCAGTTGAACATCAGAAGCACTCCCAGCACCATTACCACCCATCCCGCCGCAAGCAGGATGCGGACTTTGCCGAAACGAGTATTTACCTTGTCATAAATAAAAGCCAGCATCGGGTCCGTGATGGCATCAAAAATCCTGGTAAAGGTCAGGATTCCGCCCACCGCCACCGTCGCGATCCCGAAACCGATACTGGCCGAATAGCTGGCAAGGCCGATCAGGCAGTAAAAGCCCATGCCCACCAGACCGTTGGAAGCTACCATGATGATCTGCCATAATTTCGCCCGGCGATACTGTACGCCGTCAATCTGGCTCTGTGTCAATTTTTCTGCTTTTCCCATTTTCTTTCCTCCTGGTTTTGTTTTTCCTGCGTTAGGAACTGTCGGAAAATAACTGCTACAAATTCTCTTTGATTAAAGGGTTCGCGAAGCGTTTCCTGTCTATAAACCTGTTGCAGTTATTTGTAGACATTTCCTTCCCCTGTGGTTGATAATGATATCACTGGCAAATCCTCTTATAAAAACAGTGTAGCGGAAAACAGGGGAATATGGTAGAATAAAAATCTGATAATTAGAACTATATTATCCTTTTCTTCCTTTTCATTTGATGATATAATGACTAAGGAAAAAAGTTCCAGGTGCACTGAGCACCCGAAATTGTGGTAGAATAGATTTCAGATAAAAGGTAGGGGGCGCACATATGGATTTTGCCTTATTAAAAAAACTGCTGCACCATCTCTTGACGGTCTGTGTCACAGTATATGAGGGAGAGCCAGCGATTCTGGCGGCTTTTGAGGATAGATATTGTTTTCAGAAAGAGCTGCAACCCATGTTTACAGCAAAGTCCCTGTCCTATCTGGCAGAGTCCATGAACAATTCGACTTTTTACGAAATTATAGATAAGTTCGACATCTGTCTTTTTTTCTTCCGGGCGGACGAAAAAGTATTTCTGATCGGCCCCTATGTCCGGTCAGAGTACTCCGACCAGAATACGCAGCGCATCCTGATCCAAAACCGGATGCCGGCTTCTTTTGCTCAGTCTTTTAAAACCTATTACACCGCCCTGCCGTTACTGGGAAGCTACCAGATCCAGCGTACTGTCATCGCATGCCTGGCATCCCTCCGCCCTGTCTGTCCGGAATATACCTACAGAAGGCTTCTGGGATTTCAGGAAGAACCGAAGGAAGCCAAATCCTATCGGCAGGAGTCCATTGACTACAGCGATATCTACCAACGGTACAATGCGGAAAACCGTCTCTTGGGGCTGATCGAGAAGGGCAGGGTGGAAGACGTTATGCAGGCTTTTGACGAAATGCTGGACAAATCCTCCCAGCTCACAGGACTGTTCATGAGCACCGCCTATCAGAGCCCCTCTTCCATCCTCCGGGCTCTGGCGCGCAAAGCGGCGGAAAAAAGCGGCCTGTCTGTGGTCATCATTGACCAGATTACCCAGAAGGCCGTTCAGCACCTTTCCGCCGCCTCCAGTATCCGGAAGCAGACGCAGTATAATTATGAAATGCTGATCGAGCTCACCGCCGCGGTGCGCAGCCACCTGTCCAATACCAGTGGTTATTCGCCGGAAATCGTCAAGGTGGTGGAATATCTCTCTCTGAATTATACGCAAAACGCCGATATGGAGGAAATGTGCCGGATATCCGGTTACTCAGCCTCCTACCTGTCGAAACTCTTCAAACGCGAAACCGGAAAGACCATAACGCAGTACACCGCAGACTTAAGATGCCGCCAAGCCGCCGAGATGCTGCGGGAGACGGGCCTGTCCGTCCAGGAGATCAGCAGCTATGTGGGTTATCTGGACAACAATTATTTCGTGAAAGTATTCAAAAAGGCAACGGGAAAGACGCCATCGGAGTACCGGGCATCCGCAGCAGAACCCGGCAGGACTGAAGCCGGCATAGGCGATTTCAGAAAGGCTTGATTAAATTTCTTCAAACTACTACCCTGCATAATCCAGCCACTGCCTGCCGATTATCTGGTGTCCGCATACGGTAGGGTGAATCCCGTCCCATCCCCACTATTCTGCCTCTCTGACTGAGAACAGCTCCTGGAATCTGAAAATTAATATCTGTTGTCACCATATTCTTTTCGCCTGTCTTAAAGCAGATTTTCTGAAAATTCATTGCAACTTGATTTCAATTCCCGGCGCTTCCACTAAGGCAAAGGAGCCCGCTATATTTTTTAGCGCAATATAAATCTCCCGGCATAGACCGGGGGATTACCGCAATCTAAGCCGCACCGTAAGGTGCGTTTCACGGGTCCGGGTGTCCCGGCAAGCAGGACGGGAATGTCCAAAAGGATATTCCCGCCTGAAAAAAACTAAAAGCATTAGGCTGGCCATGGAGGTACAATCCGCTTAATTATATGGTCGCTTCCAAAGCCCTAAACAGCTTGATAGGGATAGTCTGCGTTTTTTAGCCAGACCAGGATTTAAGTTTCACAGTAACACCTCGCTCATTTATAGTATTTTATTTTTTCATACACATATCAAGATATTCAGAAATACTCCCACAAAGATACGTTGTTTTATCATATTGAAGAATATAAACCTCCCCTTTCTCATTTACAATCACGTGCTTTGCATCAATCCCAAGATTTTCAAGGACAAAATATCCCTTAGGAAAAAACACATTCACATCCATCTCCTGTTTTGTTGCCGTTACCGTATTTAGTCTGCCCTTAATATTCAATCCTGTCCACTCGGTTGAGCCAAAATCGATGCAGCCAAATTCCCTTACATAATCCATATATTCGTCAGGGAACAGAATGTCCAGCGCTTCCTGCGCTTCCTGAAGCTGCTCCTTCGTACACCCTTCAATTGCACTTAAACCAGGGATGCTTTTAATTTTTTCAACAATATTTTCCATCAGTTCCTGCTCCCTTCATTGTAATCTGCCCTGTTTTTCCAATAATCCTGTCTCTCACTATCCCAGCCAGCCCCTTCTCCATGTACTTCCGTATCTTTATTCTTGTTATGAAGGACACCGTCATTCCCATCACACCGATGCTCCTCAAATCTCAGTTCTGCAAGCGGAGAATCTGCATGCTGCCCTATATGATGCAACTCTATGGAATTCCCATCTTTGTCCAGCGGAGCCAGCCCCTTTTCAATTCTTTGAGTATTGGTTCTTCCTTTTTCATCAGTCTGATTCCAGTCAATATCATTTCTTATCAAAACATGACGGCCATTAACCTCAACATCCGCAAGCCCTGCTTTCTTGTAGATCTCATATTCTTTTTCAGAACGGATATTTTCAATTATGTCATCAGACCAGCCCGTTTCTTCTTCAATTTTATCCCTTTCTTCCTTGGACAATCCTTCACCCTGTTCTTTCGTGTCATTAACGCCGTCTGCTTCCTTAAGCTTTTCCTTGTTTTCCTCAATAAGAGCTTCGAATGTAGCACTTTTAGCCTTCTCGACATCCGGTCTTTTAATTTCTTTTTTGATGTTTTCCGTAAACTCCCCTATGCCTGTCTCTTTTCCTTTAACACCTTCCATGCTGTTTGTTTTTATGGATTCCGGTTGTCTTTTCACGACTAACTCTGACCCTGTAAGCATAAAATCACCTCTTTCTTATATCCCGTATCATTGACAGAACTGCATCAACACTCTCCTTGTCTGAAACGGTAAAGTAATTTTTAACCGTTCCTTCCAGATCCGTCCGCTCATCCATTTGATTATAAATCATCTGGCTTATTACGCACTTACCCTTAAATTCCGGATCTTCCCTGTATGCTTTCCGCAAATATCTCCTTACCTCTTGCAGCTTCGAAGAACTTGGACGATAAAGCAGCTCTTTAACAGATTCGATTAACGCATCATCAACCATATCTTTTATATAGTAAATTCCATATAGCAGATAACCGGCAATGGCCTCGGAAAGAAGCTCTGCATAAATCTTATTTTCATTTCTACACTGGATTAACTCCATATTCTTCTTCTTGATTTCAGACCCTATCTTATTACGGGAGTATTCTATGCTCTCCTGGACAAATACATAGTTCTGAATCAGAATTGAATTAAGAAGCCTGATTGCCTGCAAATCAATATCATCTGCGATACATTCCTTTACTATGCTTGCATTTATGCGGTATAATCTGTCACCAGCATCCTTGTTATATAATATATCATCCGAAACTACATTTTCCTCTACCGGATTAATCTTTATCTTTACAGGCAATGACATTCCTTCTTTATGGCACAGCGCTTCCCCAACCGTAAGACCGCCAATATACAAGGCATCCTTATCATTTAATCCAATTGTACTTGCCACCAGATTCTGGTCATCTGCGGCAACAAGTCTCTGGATAATTTTATTGGAAGAATTTTTTATCACATCAGGAGCAAGCTTTGTTGGTATTTGTTCCGCAATCATTACCCCCTGACCATATGAGCGCATTTCAGCAATCATATTCGTAAAATGTTCCACCGCTTTCCCTTTTGGATTACCTATTTCTTCTGTAGAACGCTCTGTGTTAACATTTTTCAACAGACGGTGTGCTTCTTCGATAACCAGTAAATGTGATAATTCTTTTTCTGAAACAGTAATATCTTTCACGGTCTGCCTGTATTCACTGATAAGGATAATAAACAGCCCTACACAAAACGCTTTGTCCGAATCATCAGCCAGTCCCTCTAGCTCGAATACCGCGTTTTCCTTTAGCAATCCATCCATATCGGCAAACTCATATGTATTAAACATATACCCTTTCGCTCCGGAACAAAGGCTCTCCAGCCTTGCAAGCATTGCCGTTTTTATATTTCCTGCTACCTCTCCTTCATATTGCATTTCCTGATCAATATAACGCTTTATTTCAACTTTCAAATCCTGCATTGTCGGAAACAGGAATTTATGAGCTTTCTTTTTATATTGCTTCTGCATATATCCTGCCTCAAACAAATTCACGGTGCTTCCCTTGTTTGCAAGATATGGATGGACTCCCAGCGTAAGATTCCAGCCTTTCTTTTGATAAATCGTGTGAAGGCATTTTTCCAATATATACGGCATCGGTCCATAAAACGAAAATGAAGCATTAAATAAATCTTTTAAAAAGTCAATGTGCATCTGGGGACTTACTCCGCATGGAATATAAAAAGGATTAAACCGGATGCAGTTTATTTCAGGCTTGCCCAGTGTGTATACTGTAGGATGTGTTCCACCTGACAGTTTAATATTCCTATATTCTCTTTTTGCAGACTCAATTACCAAAAAAGGCGTCCCGGCATTTTGTAAAATCCTTTTGACAGTAGTCGTCTTGCCACTTCCCGTAATGCCGCAAATGAACGTATGTCTTGCCAAATCCCGATTGGCTAATGCAAAAGGCATATGTTTGATCTGGCGGTTCCCTTCTGTTATGAATCCCAGCTCAATTCCTTGTGTCCGGTCCGAAACCAAAGGATATACCTTCCCCTTTTTTAGTTCAAAATCCGGCACCGGCTCTAGCGGGATGTTGCATATCATTCCTAATTCCTCAGAAGTCAAGGCAGTGCACAGAGGGGAGAATTCCTCTTCACCTCTTATTATTTGCGGAAGGATGATTGAATTATCCTTTGCCTCTTCTTCTGTAAACTGATAATTACGAGACACGAGCGGAAGCATATCCGGATCCGGCTTTGCCAGTTCGCCTGTTATGCAGGCCCGAATGATTCCGGCGACGAATGGCGTATCAGCCGAATAAGAAATGATCGTTTCCCACATTCCGTTGTTGTTTCCCTGTCGAAGCCTGTTTACCGCTTTGTCCGCATATTCCATCATTTCCAAAGCAAACCCGTTCTGAACTTCGGCGGAAATTCCTTCGTTCCTGTTTATTGCCTCGGAAATGGACGTGCTGTAGCTTTTTGTCTCTGAATAGGAATCCATTACCATCTTACCTATGCCAAAAGAGATGCCACAATTATAAATAAAATTCGGGCTCCCTATGCCGGCATGTATACCAAAAGTTGTCGTTATTCCTTCCGTATGTGTATCTGTAAACGCATTTCCCTGTGTCTTTCCTTGTGTATTGGTTGTTCCATTCTGCCTGGAAATATTTCGTTTGCTTACTGCAAAACAGGCATCCCAGATTCTGATTACCTCATTGGACAGTTCGCAGGTTTTATCCTGCGATATCGGTCTGGCAATGAAAAGCACCGTGTAGTCCTGGCCGTTAAGGCTTTTCATCAACGAAGAAATATTAAATTTCTGTTTATCATCCGATATTTTAACTGATGGCACAGCGGAAATGAATCCAACATTTTTTTCAGTATTAGATCGCTTATTGAAAAAGGGCTTATATGGACAAAGTTCTATCCCATCCAGCAATCCTTCCATAACACTTTTTACCGCTTCTGCCCTATCCTGTTCGCCATATATTCCAATCACAAGATTTGTAACACCCTGATACGAAATAATTCCATAAATTATCGGTTTCTCAAAAGAATATACAGCGGAAAAGAAACCTTTCATCTTCTCATTGAAGAAATCCTGTAAATTTTCCATATCCTCAGTCGTACAGCTCAACAGTCTGTAAAACGTAAGTGCGTCAAGCATTTTGTCTGAATTTGGATATGTCAAAGCTCGCACTTCTTCTTTAGATCTTATCAGATGCGCAGGATGCATTGTTTTTACAAATAAATCCGTCTGGTTCGCAACTGTTTTCGTATCATCGTCAAACTGTTCCTGCAGCATAAGGGCCCTTTCACTTTCAGTCATAATATCCTCACTTTCTTTTAATCAATCCGTTTATACAAAGTCCTGACCTGGCTCTCAAAAAAAATCTCCACATCCACAAACCAGTTCAAAATATCGTTCTCCAAATCATTAAGGAACTTATTCACAGCCCTCCGGAACTCTTTTTTGTTTTTTTCCGGTACAATTTTCAAGTATGCCGCACATGCCGCCGCTACTGCACCTGCAATGATAACCGCAAACGGTATATTCACAGCGCTTGAAATTGCAAACTTCAATATTCCTCCCACAGCAAGCGTTCCTGCCATGACACTAAGGGAAGCATACAACCGGTTTATTTCCTCATAATCAATCCCTTTTTTATATGCATCCAAAGAGTCAATTTCAAAATGGTACTTACTATTTAATTCTTCTCTCAGATTCAGCCGATAAAAAGCTTTTAAATGTTCCGGATCCTGAAAAAAATCTTCTTTCTTAATCCTTTCCGTAAAAGAATCATACAGATCAATGATGTATCCCTCTGTCTCCGCGGATATCTTCGAAGAAACAATATTCATCATACGCTCAGACGCGGTCCTGTATGTCGATGAAGACGTGATTACCTCATCTGCTCTGGCTTGAAGATCCCGAAACATCTGCTTTACCTGTTTTTGCAGTTCCGTATTATACATTGCCATCAATACCTCCCTTTAATCTTTCAATCTCGGTCTTCTGTGATATTAACGTATTATGTGTTTTTCTTAAAAATTCCAACATAGCTGCGATTTGTACTGCCGTTTTTTTGTCGTTATTTATTCTGTTGAGCTCATCTTTCTTTAAATCTGCGTTATGCGCAAGCTCTTTTGTATAGATTGTTACAGTGTGACTCACAAATGAACGCAAATCCCTTATAGCCTGTTGTTTAATAACATCTATTCTGCCTACAATGTCATTTTTTACAAGATCAAAAAATTTCTGCTGCGAAAACCTTTGACCTTTATGCAACTTCTTATGGCACGTTCCTGTCGTGTAGGTATATGCTTCTGTTGACTCTTCCCGGACAGAATCTTTGATTTTTTCTATGACTTCCTCAGAGAAATCCGGCTCCAATGTCACATTTGGAATTGCATTCCTATCATTAAGAACTTTCAGGGCTTTATCGCATTCTGATACCACAGCCTGCTGCAATTCTTTTTCAAACTCCATAAATTTATCTATTTGGCGAAAGGACAATTTTTCGAGTTGATCTAAACCGGAATCATCTTTACCGTCTATTTTCTCTATTTCATCACGATATGCATCCATAACCGCATTTGCATTTTTTACGATAATACCATCCGAATCGGCAGACGCATACTTTTTTACAATCCCATCTACAGTTTCATTCATTTTGTTTTCGATGTCAGTAAGTGCATTCTTTGTCTTTTCTATTTTATCAACCAGTTTTGCAGGGTCTTCCGATTTCAATTCATAATTCGCAATCAGATCCTTTAAGCCAACTTCAATTTTCGTGTATGCTTTTAACATTCTTTCCAAAAATTCATCTAACACCAAAAACTGTGCCTTTCTCCCGAACTGGTTCAGCGCCTGTTCAATACTGTCAAAATTGGAAAGTTTCCTTAAGCTGTCCAGAAAATCATTCTTGTCACCATCCGCCTCAAACCATGCCAGTTTTAAAAACGGGTCAGCTTTTTGTTCCACATTTAATTCTTTCATACGCGCTTTGATTTTCTCTGTCGAAAAATGATAAAAATAATTATAATACAGCTTCGCCTTACTGTCTACGGGTATAATCTGCTCCTCCGCGATGCCATGCCGGATACCTGTTTGCTGTACACCAAATATTTTTACATATTGATCAAGCGCTTCGTTAATTGTTGTTTGCGATTCGGATGATGTATGTGTTAAAACAAGAAATACAACATTCTTATTTTTATCTACACTCTTTGATTCCAAAAATTTCTTAAAACTCTTAGCGTTCGGAGCTGCACCTGTAATTGGCTTTAGGAACATAATCGCGTCCGCAGACTCTATGTAAGATTCTGTAACATCCCCTTCTTTTCCCGCATTGACTCCCGGAGAATCGATTATCCTTATCCCTCTCATACTCTCACTCTCAAAAGGATATTCAATATCAATTTTCATCACGATTTTCGCCCACTCTGGACCTTTCTCCTGTATATATTTCCTGATCTTCTGTTCATACTCCTCCTGCGGCAGATTATGCGTATTTTCATCTTTTACCCATTCCAAAAAATTCCGGATTGCTCCTTCAGGAATTCTTTCTCCCTTAAAAGCAACAATAAGCTCATTGTTTATTGTTACTATCGGAATGTCACGATACGCATCATCCAAAGCGGCATTTTCTTTCAGAAAATCCTTAATTTCCTGTTCCCCTGTGTATTGCCGCTTTTTTCCATCAGAAAACGTGGCATGGAGCATAAACTTTGCCCCATACCTAATCTCAATTATGGAACTTGTACACGTTTTGACATCCATCGGCAGGATTTCGGTACCAAGATAGGCATTAATAAACGTGGACTTACCGCTTTTTGCCTCTCCGGCAATCATCAGGCAGAATTTACCCGACTTTATCTTGGCTGCCTGCTTCTCCAATGCAGTAAACAAACAATCCTCCCTGGGAAACCCTGATTGTCTGACAATTTCCAAAAAATCATCATAACGTTTCAATACCTTGTCCTTTGTCTGGTCGTAACTTATAATCATAAATATGATCCTCCTTTTTCGTTGATTATTTTTATATTGCTCCCCTGGCTTCTGATCCACATATCAATACCCTTCCCAAACACTTCTGCCTGAATCGTATACCCTCCCGCATCTTCATCCAATATAACTGCTGTTGGCAGCCTGTCCAAAATAGCATCCACATCAGACCCGCTATAATAAAATTTGATCTTTTGTATCTTACCGCCATACATGAATTGGACTCTCTTCCGGAATTCACCTTCCTCAAACCTGCTATGGTAAGGAATATGAAATTTTTCATTCAACACCTTCATTTTTCGTATACGATCTATCCTGTAAATAGTTGGGAAAGAATCGTTCAAGACATCAAAATCATCCCTCGCATGATCCTTCTCATCTATAAAGGCTGTAAGATAAAAATAATACTCGGAAAACATAATCGCCACAGGTTTCACCTTCCTGGAAACCACAGATTTATCCTTCAGCCTAAAATAATCCATCTCTATATAGCGACACTCCCTGATTGCCTGCCCAATATCCCACATGGTGTCAATGAACTTCGTACGATGCCTTGGCTCTACATAGTGAAATTCCTCATTTCTGATCAGTTCCTGTACATCTCCCTGCTGAACGAGGGCAGTGAATTCCTTGAGAAGATGATCTGCGCTTCTGCCGCTGCTACGGCCTGCCCCTGCCGAGGCGCTGCAGGAGGCAGGCCAGGAAAGAGTACCTGGCATTCGCTAAGTGCAGAAAGCATACGGCAAATAAAACCGGACACGCAATAAGCGCAGGTACTGCAAAGGACATGGGATACGCCTTTCTGGCCCCCGTCTGGAGAGGCCGGCCGCTGTAGTCTCCGCTAAAGCCAAGAAAAAGGAATACAAAGCGCAGATGCGTTTGGACAATACAGACAGGATTGCGATGGAGCGGGCTTTCAGCCTGAGCAAACGATGCTATGGCATGGGGCTTATCGTGACTAAACTGGAAGAAACCCAGCTGACCACAATCGCATTGTCTGTATTTGTGACGAACCTCTTTAAGCTTCAGAGGCGGATACACTCTGCTTTTTTGTGGCTATGTCAATATTTTGGCACAAAAAGTTTTTGCGTAGCTTAGCTGAACTTAATCGGCATACACTAATTATACAACATAAGAGTGACAAAATGTGTCATTCTAAAAAATTTATTGTTTTTTATTATTATCTCAACTTTCCCACCAATAATGTCTGTGCTAACGCTTAAATTATCAAGCAAAAATTGGTGTGTTGATATTAAAGCACCTAATCTTTGGAATAATAAGATCGCCTCATCCATTATCTTACTGTGCAGCGCCTCCGGCCTGACAAATCAGGTATGGTGCGAACAGCATGATATCTCTTTAAAAAGCTATTATTACTGGATCGCAAAGATTCGAAAGCTGGCGCTTGAGGAACTGCCCCGAAAAAGGAATGGATCCAGGCCGGTAATGGAGCAGACTGTGCTGCTGCCGGATGCTGCTGCGGAATTTACGGAAGTATCCCTTCGCGGCAGACAGGATTTCACTGCCGCTCCTGCGGCAGTGCTCCATATCGGTACTGTGACGGTTGAACTCTTTGAGGATACTCCCTGCGGCCTGCTGGAAACTATCCTGAAAGCAGTGCGGTCATGTTAGGCGATCTCTCCCGGGTAGAAAAGATCTATATACGCACCGGGTACACGGATTATCCGAGAAGTATTATTATCCGAGAAGTTTTGTGTAAAGAGTGATATTTAATAGGCTTCTGATAATACTTCCCGAATAATAATATTATCTTTTTAAGAAATCAGGCACGTTATCTTTAGCTTCCTTAATTTCAACCTTATTACCAAACCAGGTGTCGTTCCACTCCTTCAGTATTTTATCAACTGAATCCTGTGCCATTTCCATAATAAATCTGTGTTGTCTGTACTGATACATGTCCCAATATATTTTTAATAGTTACGATATCCACTCCGGCCTCCAACAAGTGACATGCTGTGCTATGGCGCATAGAGTGAGGCGAATAATGGTTATCCAGGAACATGCCCGGATGCTTCTCTTTGGCAATAGCAACATACTTTTTATAGATTTCTTCAATACAGGATACTGTCATCCGCTCATGGGTCTGGCTTGAGAAAACGTGTCTTTCTGGATGCTTGTCAATACGTCTGTGTCTGATATAATTCTGAATTACTTTCGCCAAAGACAGCGGAATTCCTACCTGCCGGATTTTTACTCCCTTCCCAAGTAAAGTAACTGATGCCGTCCTCTCATTAATGCACAGATCAGAGACCTTAAAATCACATATTTCCTGTGCCCTTGCACCAGTGGCATACATAAATGAAAGCAAAACTTTATCCCTTAATCCCGTTTCATAGGTTTCACCACACCTTCCTCATGTCTCAGGATCCCGTATCCCTCCGGCAGTGTTTTCGGTTATCACTCACATGCTTCCTTTTGCGGCCACCCACACTATTTTGTCCCGGTCCAAAGTGCTTTTTGTCCACTAAAAAACCCACAAACACTGATGTCTGCGGGTTTTCCCTGTGCGCCATCCCTTCGACGCTTCGCTCCCCGAGTAGGGCTCGAACCTACAACAACTCGGTTAACAGCCGAGTGCTCTACCATTGAGCTATCGAGGAATATTATGCAACCTGCACAAATTCGCAGATTGATTTTTGGTTATCCTGTATAGCTTTTTCCGGTATGTAACCACATGGGCTACTCTACCATTGAGCTATCGAGGATTATTTTAAACTGAAGACATTATAACTCCTTTTCTTCCGTATGTCAACAGGAAAATTCACCTTTTTTCTTTCGACCTTATTGGTTATCCGACTGTGTATCCCGTCCCAGAGGCGGCATACACGGAAACTTCTTTCACACGGCCCAGTACCTATTATGGCCCAGGCAAATCATCTTTATACATCCCTGCATACATCTCTGCCAAATATATTCTTGTCGATACTCCTCATTGACGACTGTCCACATTCCCTCTTCCATCTGGAGAATAACGGTGCGGTCAGGCTAATGGACAAGCCCTCCTCTGCTCACATATCATAGTTTAAGAGTATTTCCCCATCTGAATGAAAAGCCCCGAGGACACCTGTAAAGCAAATATCCCCGGGACAAGCCCCACCCAGTATCAACAGAAGTCAAAACTGTCAGCTGCTTTTCCAGCCATACACAGTTCCACTCTTTAGCATATTCCCATCTGTTTCAAGATCCAGTAAATCATCCCCAGCACCCAGCTGGAAAATATCCCATACAGGATCACCGGCCCGGCAATGGTAAAAATCTTACACCCGATTCCAAAGACCTGTCCCTCCGCTTTATACTCAATGGCAGGGGCCGCCACGCGGTTGGCGAAGCCGGTGATGGGCACCAGAGCCCCAGCACCGCCCCATTTGACAATCTTATGGTACAGCCCGAAACCGGTCAGCAGCACCGACAGCAGCACCAGAAGCAGTGAGCACCAACTTCCGGCTGTCTGCTTGTCCAGCCCCTGACTGGCCCCATAGTTCAAGATCCCCTGGCCGATGCAGCAGATAATCCCGCCGGTGACAAATGCTTTAGCCATCTGAAGCCACAGATTGTGTGTGGGAGTCACCTCCTTCACATACTGCTCATATTCCTGCTGTGCTTTTTCCTTGTTAATCCCATCCATGTTTTCATACCTCATTACCATAAATTTATTGTACCATAGTATCCTGCCCGTACCTTCTTTACTCCTATTTTGCGGACCATAGTCTTTTCTTATACCATTCTGAAATGGAAATTTCTGCAAAATCCAGGTTCAAAGCAACACTACAAACTTCCGAAGCATAAAAAAATAACTTTCTGCCAATATTATACTTTACATCCGAGCAGAACATATGCTATGATATTATGATATGTGGTAATGAAAACTATATGACAAAGGTTTCAAAATAGTTGTATGAGTTTTTACGACAATTCCTGAAAAATATATGGATAGGAGCCAACACTATGAGTTACAAGATTATACTGGACAGCTGCGGGGAACTTCCGGAAAACCTGCTTGGAGACGAAAGATTTGAACGGGTACCCCTTGGCCTGGAAGTGGGAGACTATCAGATCCTGGACGACGACAATTTTAACCAGGCGGAGTTCCTGCAAAAAGTAGCGGAATGCCCCACATGCCCCAAGTCCTCCTGCCCTTCCCCGGAGCGCTTTATGGAAAGCTGCATGGCCCCTGTGGACCATGTCTATATCGTAACCCTCTCCGCCCCCCTGAGCGGAAGTTACAACAGTGCGGAGCTGGGGAGAAAACTTTACCTGGAAAAATATGGCTCCAAACAGATCCATGTGATAAATTCCCAGTCTGCCAGCGGCGGAGAGACACAGATCGCCCTGAAACTGGCGGAACTTGAAGAAGAAGGTCTGCCCTTTGAGGAGATCACCGCCCGGATAGAGCAGTTCCGCGACGAGCTGAACACCTACTTTGTTCTGGACAACCTGGAGACACTGCGCAAAAACGGAAGGCTGACCGGTGTGAAAGCCCTTGTGGCCTCCACCCTGAACATTAAGCCCGTCATGGGCGCTGACAAGGGGGAAATCATCCAGAAAGGCCAGGCCATCGGAATCAAAAAAGCCCTGGGCAAGCTGGCGGAGCTGGCCGCCTCCGAGGCCCGGAACACTCCGGAAAAAAGACTGGTCATCACCCACTGCAACGCTCCCCAACGGGCGGAACTGGTCAGAGACCTGATTCTGGCCCGGGCTTCCTTCCGCGAATGCATCATTATGAATACCAGAGGAGTCAGCAGTATGTATGCCAACGACGGCGGAGTAATTGTCACCCTCTGAGTCCTGCCAGAGGGCAGTTCCCCCTCTTAAAACCCAGAAGGCACAAAACATTTCAGATATTCATCAGAATCAGAAAGATTAAAAGCTCAAAGACGAAAATGGCGGGCATGCCATACTTAAAATACCAATGCTTAGTCTTATGACGAAAATGCCGCATTCCCAGGGTGCACCCCAAGGCGCCCCCCAGGAAAGCGGTGAGAAAAAGCGTAGCCTCCGAGATGCGCCAGGCACCCCGGATGGCTCTTTTTTTGTCCACTCCCATAAGCACAAAGCCCACGGCATTGATCAAGACCAGATAGGCCGCTGCAACCCCCATTTAGAACATGGTCTCCTTCTGCTGGGCCATCTTCATGGCACGCACCTTGCAGGAGAGGCCGAAGAGATTGATAAAGCCCTCTGCGTCATGGTGGTCGTACAGATCGCCGGTGGTAAAGGAAGCGATGCTCTCATTGTAGAGCGTATAAGGGGAAGTGGTGCCCGCCTTGATAATATTCCCCTTGTACAGCTTAAACTTTACCTCTCCTGTGACATATTTCTGAGTTTCCTCAATGAAAGCCTGCTGGGCCTGACGCAGGGGAGTAAACCATTTTCCCTCGTATACCAGACTTGCGAAACGGCCGCCCATCTCCTTTTTCATGGCATAAGTATCCCTGTCCAGAATCAGCTCCTCCAGCTGCTGGTGAGCCTCCATCAGAATGGTTCCTCCCGGCGTCTCATAGACTCCCCGGGACTTCATGCCCACCACCCGATTTTCCACTATGTCCACAATGCCAATACCGTGCCTTCCCCCCATCTGGTTGAGGGTGCGGATAATGTCGGATACCTTCATGCTCTTTCCATTGACAGAAGTGGGCACGCCCTTCTCAAAGGTCATGGTAACATACTCTCCTTCTTCCGGAGCCTTCTCAGGGGTGGTGCCCAGCACAAGCAGATGCTCGTAATTGGGCTCATTGGCAGGGTCCTCCAGCTCCAGACCCTCATGGCTGATGTGCCAGAGATTGCGGTCACGGCTGTAAGAGGAGTCCGCGGAGAAAGGAAGGGTGATCCCATGTTCTCTGCAGTATGCGATCTCCGACTCCCTGGAATCCATGGTCCACTTGTCACTGCGCCATGCGGCGATAATCCTCAGATCCGGGGCCAGTGCCTTTATGCCCAGTTCAAAGCGGATCTGATCGTTTCCCTTTCCTGTGGCGCCATGGCAGATGGCCGCAGCATTCTCCTTTCTGGCAATCTCTACCAGTTTTTTGGCAATCAAAGGCCTGGCCATGGAAGTCCCCAGGAGATATTTATTCTCATACACAGCCCCTGCCTGGACACAGGGTACCACATACTCATCGCAGAACTCGTCTGTGACATCCTCAATATAGAGCTTGGAAGCCCCGCAGGATATAGCCCGCTCCTCCAGCCCGTCCAGCTCTTCCTCCTGCCCGCAGTCCACACAGACACAGATAACCTCATAGTCGAAATTCTCCTTCAGCCAGGGGATGATGGCGGTGGTATCCAGTCCGCCTGAATATGCCAGAACTACTTTTTCCTTCATAAATCCTCTTCCTCCACATTCAGCGATAAATTTCTACAGCTTTTTCCTACCAACTATACAACATTCCTGACTGAAAAGCAAGCGTAATTGACCATTTCCGAATCTTCTGGTATAATCTTTCCATGAGCATGGAGCAGAATGTTAGAAATTGACGAAAAATGCTTGAATAAAATAAGAAGGGATTGGTCATTGTCCATGATTGCACTGCAGATTACTTCCATGAAACAATTTATGCACCACCTGCTGGTGGCGGATACCTTTGAGCCCTTTCTTTTGGAGGAGGCGGTGGTGGGCACTGCCTGCACCTTTTCCATCGACGGGCGGATCAACCAGGCTTTCTACGAAGACCAGGAGAAGGAGGATTCCGGAAACAACTATGATTTCCGTCCCTGGAGCGAACTAAAAGGGCTGTGCTTCGACCTGATCAAAGGCAGACGCACACCCCTTTTCTTCCGCTTTGTCCTGCACCTGATGCCCCAGAAAGCCGCCGCTCTTCTGGAGAAAGAATCCTGCGGAGTGGAACCTTCCCAGGTAAAGGCCCTGGTGCTGAATATCCGGTACGATGGCTCCAAAGCAATTCTCACCTCCGGCACCGCCTTCCACACCTTTGTCCCCTCCAAAGAACCCGATGCCATCTGGGACAAAGCCCTCCGCAAATTCCTGGACGGGAAAAAAATCCCCTATGAGGAGCTCTGACCCTTACCCCTTCATCTTGGGCTTGAACACCAGACTGGCCAGATAGCCGAAGATCAGGGCGGCGGAAGTTCCCACTGCCCCGGCCTTAAATCCGCCTGCAAACAGTCCCAGAAGCCCCTGCTGATCCACGGCCTCCTTCACACCCTTCATAAGCACATTGCCGAAACCCAGCAGGGGCACGGTGGCTCCCGCCCCGGCAAATTCTGCAAAGGGCTCGTACCATCCAAACACGCCGATGACCGCCCCTGTCACCACCAGAAGCACCATAATGCGCCCGGGCATCATTTTCGTCTTCTCCATCAGAATCTGCACCAGAGCACAGATCAGACCTCCCACCCAGAAGGCATTCACATAATCCATCATTTGGCATACTCCTTTTCTCTTTTACATAGTATCTGCCAAATGTGAAAAAATATCCTGCCCCTGAGGAACTGTCTCTCACAGAGCCGCTATAACCTCCACCTCACAGAGAACATTTTTCGGCAAAGTTTTCACTGCCACACAGCTTCTGGCAGGCTTCTCTGTAAAATACCTGGCATACACTTCGTTAAAAGCGGCAAAATCCCCCATATCCGCCAGGAAACAGGTGGTCTTCACAACCTGTTCGTAATCAGCGCCCGCCTCCTCCAGCAGCGCCCCCACATTTTTCATCACCTGCTCCGCCTGAGCCGTGATATCCCCGCCTTCGATCTCCCCTGTGGCAGGATTGATGGGAATCTGACCCGACGCAAAAAGCATACCCCCGGCTATAATCCCCTGGGAATAAGGCCCAATGGCCGCCGGCGCTTTGTCCGTAGAAATTTTCTTCAACATTATTTTACACCCTCCTGTGTGAACTGTCACACAGGCCCTTCTTTCAAAAGATTCACACACTCCAGAGCCTGCCTGAAAAGCTGTTTCCGCCCTCTGCACGCCCCGGAGCGCTCTCTATTCTTCCTCCACCCTGATGCAGTTATACCGCTCCGAGCCTATGACTTTCTCCATCATCTCCAGAGGTGTGCTGTCCAGGCAGGCCAATACCTGCTGAAACATGGATGCTGACTGACCGCTCACCAGCTGCACGCCCTTCCGGTTCCTGTCCGCGTGGAACACGTCGTGCCGGCTGTTCACATTCCAGAATACCACATTGGGTATGTCATAGCCATATTTCCGGAACCGGGACGCCATCTTGTCGTAGAAAGTCCACTCCCTGTCCCCGCACCTGTCTATTTCCATGTCTGAGATGACGATGATGGCCCTGGGCATATCCTGCATGGAAATATGGCTTTCCAGCGCGATCTCCAGCACCTTGTCAAATGCGGCCTTCAGATTCGTGGTCATGCCCCACTCCGCCTTGGAAACATTGCGGATCTTCTGTCCCAGATCCTCCCCTCTCAGCACCACCACCTGGGGATTAGAGCTGAAGGTCATAAAGAGATTGTGGTATGCTCCCTGATTCCTCTCCGCAAAATACACAGCCAGACCCACAGAGGTGGACATGGGCCTGCCGTACATGGACCCCGACACATCCGCCATGACAATGGCATTGGTGCCCTTCTCCACATAGTCCGGCAGCTGGTTCCACTGGGCCTCCAGTACCCGGGAATCCTCCCCTCTGTAGAGAATCTTCTCCACAATATCATAGGGAAACAGGGCGTCGGAGTGTATTTTCTCTTCCCCCGCAGCGGCCTTGTTCACAAATTCTGAAAAACGCTCCTCATCATGCCGAAGAAACGCCCTGCGGTAAATCATCATGGCCCTGCTGGGAACCTGGGAATACTTGATCTCCTCCCAGCGGCCTGCGGACATAAGCCCCTCCACCACACCAATATGCTTTCTCATGCGGCGGATCATCCGCTTAAAGTCATAGACCTGATACCCCAGCTTCCCGGCGGTGAGAATTCCCATCCTGCGGGTCTCCCTGGAACTGGCGTCTGCGGTCTTGATCCACTTGGCCAGCAGGGATATGGCATTGCCCTTTTCCAGATTCTCCAGATCCTCCAGGAACTGCCTCTTCATGGCCGCCCACATGTCCTCCTCCAGAGGAGTGCCCACCAGGCAGTACAGATCGTCGTAGCGGCCGAACACTCCCACCAGATCCAGATTGGGTCGAAGCGCCCCCGGATGATGCAGGGCCATATACTTAAGCAGCGTCCGGAACGTGCGCCGCTCCCCCAGGCCTTCCCGGATGTCCCTGGCATAAAAGACTGTCTTTACGGCACACAGAGGGTCTTCCCTGAATGCTTCCCCAAACAGAGCCTGAATCCTCTCCTCCGAGGCTTCTCTGAGGGATCCTGCGGTGCTGAAAAAGTCCAGACAGGCGCTGCCTGTAGTGTTCAGCGCCACCGCCCCGTTCTCCGTGTGGGTGAAACTCCCCGCCGTTCTCAATGCGTCTGCAAAACTCATTTCCTGTTCCTTTCCATGACCCCTTATACGGAATTGAACCGCCCTGCATTCGTTCTAAACGAGTGTTTAACCAATTGTTATTGCTGCGGGGGTCACATCTGCTTCCCTGATACCTGTTTTCCATGACACTATATTCAAAGTGGTAGTTTGACGATGGTTGCTGTCAGTGTCACATTTTCATGATGCCATTGGGTTTAAGATTAAAAGTCTTATCCAAATAAAATATCTCTTTTCGGGAAAGCGTACCCAAATGGTACCCTTTATTTTCTTATTTCAACA
>OFFY01000065.1_pt1 | contig 98381 bp, 85 predicted proteins | sample 1521481 | NCBI WGS metagenome assembly OFFY01 (sample SAMEA3504117, study PRJEB24116) | mouse gut metagenome | biome: mouse gut; feature: mouse-associated habitat; material: faeces | place: Denmark | collected 2011
GTCACAGACTTATGGGAAAAGTCTGGGCTGTCCTTTTTGTGCGTTTAAGGAGGCATTTATGGCAAAAAGATATTACTGGCTGAAGCTGAAAGCGGACTGGTTTTCAGACAAACGAATTAAGAAGCTGCGTTCCATAGCGGGCGGCGATACGCATACGATTATCTACCTGAAAATGATGCTGCTGTCACTAAAGGACGAGGGGAAACTTTATTTTGAGGGCGTGGAGGACAACTTTGCTTCGGAGATTGCCCTTGCGCTTGACGAGGACGCAGAGAATGTGAAGCTGACTCTTGCATTTTTACAGCGGCATGGATTGATAGAAATCGGCGATGATGACGAGTACCAGCTTACGGAAGTGCCGACAATCATCGGTTCGGAAACAGCGTCGGCTATGCGTGTGAGGGAACATAGAGAACGGAAAAAACAGTCTGACACAGAGGGCAGGCTGTTACAATGTAACACGAATGAAACAGCTTGTAACAATCTGAAACAGATTTGTAGCGTAGAGGGAGAGAAAGAGATAGAGAGAGATAAAGAGATTGAGAAAGAGGGAGAGGGAGAGAACGGAACGCCCGCCCACGCCGCTTATGGGAGATTTAATAATGTTTTACTTTCTGATGCGGAGATTGGCGGTCTGAAATTGGAACTGCCTGACAAGTGGGAATATTACATTGACCGCCTGTCTTTACATATCGCTTCAAGCGGGAAACAGTACAATAACCATGCCGCCACGATTTACAAATGGGCGCAGGAGGACACTGGCAAAACAGCGCCAAAGAAGGGGATACCCGATTATTCATACAGTGAGGAGGACAGCTTATGAACGGTTTAACGGATAAGGTTCTGAATATGATGGACACTGCACAGGAGCCGGAGGATTACATAGGGGAGGACGGTTTACTGCACTGTGGGAAATGCCATAAACCGAAAGAAGCCTATTTCCCACAAGGCAAGGCATTGTTCGGGCGTGACCGCCACCCGTCTGAATGTGACTGCCGCAGGGCAGAGCGTGAAAGGCTGGAAAAAAGGGAATCGGACGAAAAGCACAATGCCGAAGTGGAACGTCTGAAACGGGAAGGCTTTTCCAATCCCGCCATGCGTCACTGGACTTTTGAAAATGACAACGGGAAATGCCCGCAGATAGGGAAAGCACACTCCTATGTGGAGAAGTGGGAAACGGTGCGGTCTGAAAACCTCGGTTACTTACTGTGGGGGAATGTCGGATCGGGGAAAAGCTATTTTGCTGGCTGTATCGCCAATGCCCTCATGGAGAAAGAAATACCCGTCTGCATGACGAACTTTGCAACGATTCTGAACAACCTTTTCTACGGCTCGGAATACAGGAATGAATACATCGTAAGGCTCTGCTCCTATCCCCTGCTTATCCTTGATGATTTCGGCATGGAGAGGGGTACGGAATACGGGCTTGAGCAGGTCTACAACGTGATAGACAGTCGGTATATCAGCAAAAAACCGCTGATTGCAACAACGAACCTTACGCTGGAGCAGCTCAGGAATCCAAAGGACGTGTCACACGCACGCATTTATGGCAGGCTGCTTGAAATGTGTGTGCCTGTCCGCTTTACGGGCGGCGATTTCCGCAAAATAACGGCACAGCAGAAAATGGAACGCCTAAAAAAGCTGATAGATAGAGGGGAGTGTTGAAAATATGGGCAATTATAACATAGATAAAGTACCAATTTGGGAGAAAGCTAATTTGACAATTAAGGAAGCGGCAGAATATTCCAATATCGGAATTAATCGGATAGAAGAATTATTAAAGATGCCAAGTTGTAGTTTTGTACTGTATGTGGGGAAAAAGAAACTTGTAAAACGTAGAGAATTTGAACTTTTTTTAAGCCGTACATTGGAAATATAGAAATACAATGATTTACTTTTGAGCCTTGATATGCTATACTAACATAGGTGTAAAGGCTCTTTTTTGAAAGGAGCTTTTACTATGGGAAAGGACTTAAAAGGAAAGGAGCTTGGCGTTGGAATAAGCCAAAGATCTGACGGGTTCTATGTTGGTAGGTTTACTACTAAATATGGACAACGGAAACAGAAACTATTCCGCAAACTGCAAGAGTGCAGACAGTGGCTGGCAGATTCACAGTATCAGGACGAACATAGTAATCTGAATTTTCTGGAAGAAATGACGGTAAAGGCGTGGTTTGACTATTGGATTAGCATGAAGAAGCGGACAGTGCGCCCAAACACGGTAAGAAATTATACAGAGCGTTATGAACGTAACATTGATCCTGTGATTGGAAAGCAGATTTTATCAGAAGTAAAACCGATTCAATGTCAAATGATCATGAATCGGATGGCTGATGAAGGGTATCGTATATCTACTATTTATCAGGCAAGGATAACATTGTTTAATATGCTTGATTATGCGTATCAGAATGATGTGATTATGAAAAATCCTTGTAATGGAATGGTAAAATCTGATATCGGAAAGCCTACACAGAAGAAGGAAGCGTTGACGTTGGAGCAGCAGAAAAGGTTTGTAAGGGGCATTGTAGGAAATACATATGAGTACCAATACAAATTTTTGTTGCAGACAGGGCTTAGAACGGGAGAACTTGTAGGCTTGAAATGGACAAATATTGATTTTGATAACCGTACCCTGACGATTAGCCGATCTATGGAATATCGTTATTCTACTGGAGAGTGGAGAATCGGAGAACCTAAGAGTAAATCAGGGTATCGGTCAATTCCATTGACAGATGAAGCGATAGATATGCTACGAAGACAGAAACAGAAGAATCTTGAAGTCAAAGTAATTCCAATGGAATGGTCAGACTATGTTTTCCTATGTAGAAAGGGAACGCCAGTCAAAAACAGTACGTATGACACCATGTTGTTTAAACAGTGTGACAAGATAGGGATTCCGAGATTTTCCATGCACGTATTGCGGCATACATTTGCCACCAGATGTATCGAGGGCGGTATGAAGCCAAAGACATTGCAGACGATACTTGGACATTCTAATATAGGTATAACCATGAATCTGTATGTTCACACGACAGAAGATGAAAAGCACAAAGAAATCGAAAAAATTGCGGCGTCTCTCAAGGTAGTTTAGAAAAATTGGTACGTAAATTGGTACGTAACCAAAACCTTGAAAGGCGAAAACCTTATAAAATATAAGAAAATTCAAAGGAGATTGAGATAAAATGAAACTAGGAATCGTAGGATTGCCCAACGTAGGCAAGAGCACCTTGTTCAATTCACTGACAAAGGCGGGGGCAGAATCTGCAAATTACCCCTTTTGCACGATAGACCCCAATGTAGGGGTCGTGACTGTCCCAGATGAACGTCTGAAAAAATTGGGGGATTTGTACCAATCTAAGAAAGTCACTCCGGCGGTAATTGAATTTGTAGATATTGCCGGACTGGTGAAAGGCGCCAGCAAGGGAGAGGGATTGGGCAATCAGTTTTTATCGAATATCCGTGAAGTGGACGCCATTGTCCATGTGGTACGCTGCTTTGAGGACAGCAACATTGTTCATGTGGATGGAAGCATCAATCCGGTGCGTGATATCGAGACGATCAACTTGGAATTAATTTTTTCAGACATCGAGATCTTAGAACGGAGAATCGCAAAGACCAGCAAAGGCGCCAGAATGGACAAGACCCAGGCGAAAGAATTAAAAATGTTGCAGCGGGTAAAGGAACATCTGGAGGAGGGCGGTCTTGCCAAGACGTTTGCACTTGAAGACGAGGACGAAGAGAACTGGTTTAAGGAATATAACCTTTTGACCGCAAAGCCGGTGATCTATGCTGCAAATGTGACGGAAGAGGATCTTGCAGATGACGGCGCAGCGAATGCATTCGTGCAAGAGGTGCGCAAAAATGCCGCAGAGGAAGCTTGCGAGGTATTTGTGATTTGCGCTCAGATCGAACAGGAGATTGCGGAGCTGGATGACGAGGAAAAATCCATGTTTTTAGAAGAGCTTGGCCTGAAAGAATCTGGATTAGAGAAGCTTGTCAAAGCAAGCTACAGTCTTTTAGGCTTAATCAGTTATCTCACTTCCGGAGAGGACGAGACTCGTGCCTGGACCATCCGCCAAGGAACCAAAGCGCCCCAGGCGGCGGGCAAGATCCACTCGGATTTTGAGCGCGGATTTATCCGGGCGGAAGTGGTCAATTACCAGGATTTGCTAGACTGCGGCTCTCTGTCTGCGGCAAAGGAAAAAGGCTTGGTTGGCTTAGAAGGGAAAGAATATGTCGTAAAAGACGGAGACGTGATATTATTCCGGTTTAATGTATAAATGTCTGCGGTTCTGAGACTGCAAAGGTTCCGCAGGCGGGCTCTTTGCAGATTTGCAGAAAGGATCTCATAAGATGAAAGCAGAAAACAGGAGTTTCTACCGTTCACTGGCTTCCTTGGTAATTCCCATTACGATACAGAATTTTATTACCAATGCCGTGAATTCCGCAGACGTATTGATGCTCGGATATGTGGGTCAGACAGAATTATCGGCGGTTTCTTTGGCAAACCAGTTTCAATTTTTGCTGTCTGGCTTCTTTTTTGGGATTTCATCTGGCGTGGTGATGCTGGCATCTCAATATTGGGGCAAGAAAGATACTGACTCCATTCAGGCAGTGATGGGAATCGCAACGAAGATTGCATTTGTGACTACCTTGATTTTGGCGTTGGGGGCGGTTTTTATGCCTCATTCGCTGATGCGGATTTATACCGACGACGGCACGCTAGTGGGCATAGGTGCATCTTATCTTAGAATCGTCGGCGTTTCTTATGTATGTATGAGCTTTTCCCAGGTGTACCATTGTACTCTGCGGAGCATGGAACGTGCGCAGTTAAGCACCGTGATCAGCTCTGTAGCGCTTGTTCTGAATGTGGTGCTGAATGCAGTATTTATTTTTGGACTGGGAGGGGCGCCGAGGCTGGGGGTTGTCGGCGTCGCCATCGGTACCACGGCGGCTAGGGTGACGGAGCTTGCGCTTTGTCTTTTAGATGCAGTGCGAGGAAAATTGTTTGCAATTGACTTAAAGATAATGTTTGGCAGGCATAAGCTGCTGTTTGCAGATTTTTGCAAATATTCTCTTCCAGCTATGATCAACGATTTTTCGTGGACGTTTGCGTTTTCGATGTATTCTGTAATTATGGGACATATGAATGCTGACGTGGTGGCGGCAAGCTCTGTCGCCACCACGGTCCGCAATCTGTGTACGATTTTGTGCTTTGCTCTGGGTTCCGGGGCCTCGGTGCTGCTTGGCATTAAGATTGGAGAGGGGAAAATTCAAGAAGCAAAAGAGGATGCGAGAAAATCCTGTCAGGTGACGCTTGTCATTGGAATCATTACAGGACTTGTGATCCTGCTGCTGCGCCCGTTGGTATTTTTATGCTTTACTTTGACGGAACGTGCTGCAGGCTATTTGGATTTCATGTTGTGGATCAGCGCTTATTATGTCGTGGGACAGGCGATGAATACGCTGCTGATTACCGGGATTTTTAGGGCAGGGGGGGATTCGAGGTTTGGAATGATTTGTGATAGCATTGTTATGTGGGCGATCAGCGTTCCTTTGGGATTTTTAAGCGCTTTTGTCTGGAAGCTTCCCCCTATGGCAGTGTATTTTATACTATGCCTCGATGAATTTTGGAAAATTCCCGTCGTCTATGCTCATTATAAGAAGTTTGGCTGGCTGAAAGATATTACCCGGGAATTGCATTGAGAAATAGGAACCAAATTTTGTCCGGGATATGGCGCTTTTTCTTAAAACGCCATATCCCGGACTTTACGATCTGCGGCAATGCCTATTTGATGATGTTATGTTTGAGGTTCCTCAAAGGTAATCTCTGTATGATGTACGGAACGCTCGTCAAGGAGCTGTTTAAACGTCTTTTCTTTCGATTTTTGTTCATAGTCAGAAGACCACCAGTAACCTTTGAGCTCATCCATATATTCTACATATTCGCAGAAATAAACATAGATTTTTGAAGTGTCAAATCCGTTGATCGAAGCCGTATTTTGACAGCCGGCAACGTTTTGCCCCATCAAGTTCCCCTGTGCATCGAGTATAGCCACAAAATAATCTAAGTTTTGTTCCATCTCCAATGAAATTGCTATCGGGGTCTTCGTAGCGGAGATCACGCCAAGGCCGTTTTCATTGAGATCGTTCACTTCCTTGTGGATGACGTTTTCATTGTTCTTTGACACCTCGAAATCGAAATCCCAAGGTCCGTCCAAAAACCAGTTGTCATATTGGTTCGGGTAGCGTAATCTGTCAGGATATATTTCATAATATGCATTCCACATATCATTGAAGAGCTGATGTTCGATGTCTTTTTGTTCTTCTGTGAACTGCATGTAGTCCTCATCCGTTAAGCCAAGGCCGTTTTCTTTCATGGCAGCCTCGTATTTCTGCCTGATCTCCCATGGCATTTCAGGACGGGTATCCACCAGCTTTGTTCCAAAAAATTGAGCAAGCGACAGTTTTACCTGGAAATTTTCTGGCACTTCTATGTCAGTACCTTGAAAGGAAAAATATTGCCCCATTTCAAAGCGAATCACTCCGGCAAAGGTATGATCATCCAGCATCGCGCCGTCAATGTATTCGTCTCCGCCGTCTCTCCAGTGAATGCCTTCCTCGGAGTCAAAGCCAAAGTCCACCAGTGCGTCTAGCTGGATCACTGGTTTGCCGCTGTCAAGGTCACGGAATGTCTCGGGGATCTTTTCTTCTGAGTGAACCACAATGCCTAGGTAAAGGGTAGTCTCATTACAGTAAGCTTCGGAAAGAGTGACAGTGGTTCCATTGACGGACACGCTTTCAATCCCTGTTTGAGCGTGATTGACTGGTTTTGCCAGATTCGCATAATCTCCGGCAAATTCCAGAGTTGCGCCCAACTTTTCAAATACATGTTCCACGATAGGGACTTGTTCAGCTACGGCAGGATTTGTCATGAAAAAACAGAAGAAAGCTGCTACCGCCGCTGCTGCCCCAGCAAGCCCCTGGAAGAACAGCTTTCGGGCTTTCTTTGGATTACGCTTGCTTTTTTGTTGCTTGCGCGGTGCGTCTGCTTGATCTAGATTTTCTGTTTTTGGTGCGTCTGCCGCCATGGTGCGGATTTTTTCAAATGCTTCGTTTTTGGCGTCTTCCACTTGTTTCGGAAGGGGAAACGTAGCATCCAATGTTGTTTTAATCGTATGATCCAATTGTGTTTGATCTGATGGCGTGATTTTTATTTGTTTCTTCATCTGAAGCCCTCCTTGCTTAATTTATACTGCGTTTAGAATCTAAATGTTATTTTTCCAGATACGCGGTGCGAATCTGCTCTCTTGCCCTGGCAAGACGCGTCTTTACAGTATTTTCATTCATTTCTAAAAACTCTGCAATTTCTGGAATCTTGAATCCCTCCAAATAATAAAAAACTAAGACCAGACGGTATTTTTCGTCAATTAGATTGAGCATCTCTTTGAATTCAAATTCTGCAATTGCTGGATCCTGTTTCATTGCTTCTGGAAGTTCTCCAGGAAGATGTAGTCGTTGCCGCAGGTCTGCATCTTGGCAAAGGGGAGCTTCTGCCGGGCCGTCCGCAGGTGGCAGATGTCCACCAGCTCGGTGTTGCTCTGGTTGTAGCGGCTGGTTTTTTCAAAGTATGCAATTTTTGAAAACAATTTAGAATGGTGTTTTGGATTGCGTCTGCAGCATCATCATCGTTACTTAAAATGGCGCGCGCCACTTTATACATTGCCAGAGAATTAATGTTCATCAATTCAAGAAAAGATTCTACATCTCCCTGGACAGCTTTTTCAATCAACATTTGCATATGGTTAGGCCCCCTTTTCATAGCTTCGCAGCTATGTTATCATTCGAATGATTTTTGCTTCTTATACCCATTAGATACGAATTTTGGAAAAAAGGTTTCAAAAATATTTTAGATACTAATTGACGGCTTGGTCAATACAGAGATTCTTGTCAAAGGAGAAACATTGTTCTCGCAGATTTGTCAGTTGAAAGTGGTAGCGTTTGATGGTATAATATCGAAAGAAATGATACTGCCAAGGCGGCTTATGTGACTGTGCTAACGGTCGTGCAAATAAGGAGAATCAGAATACATGCAAAGTTATAAAAAAGAATTTATTGAATTCATGGTAGAATGCCAGGTACTGAAGTTTGGTGAATTTGTGTTAAAAAGCGGGAGGAATTCTCCGTTTTTTATGAATGCTGGGGCTTATGTGACAGGAGAGCAGCTTACGAAGCTGGGAGAGTATTACGCAAGGGCGATTCATCATCATTATGGGGATGATTTCGACGTCATGTTTGGACCAGCGTACAAGGGAATTCCCTTATGTGTCGCCGCTACCATGGCATACAGCAAGCTGTATGGAAAGGAAATCCGCTATTGTTCCAACCGCAAGGAAGCGAAGGATCACGGAGATACCGGAATTCTTCTGGGAAGCAAGCTAAGAGACGGCGACAAAGTGGTGATTATCGAGGATGTGACTACCTCCGGCAAATCCATGGAGGAGACGGTACCCATCATCCGCGCCCAGGCGAAGATCGAAGTCAAGGGACTGATCGTATCCTTAAACCGCATGGAGCGCGGGAAAGGCGAAAAGAGCGCTTTGGAGGAAATCAAAGAATTGTATGGTTTTGATGCAAACGCCATCGTGACGATGGAAGATGTAGTGGAATATTTGTATAATAAGCCTTATAAAGGAAAAATATATATTAATGATGAAATGAAAGCGGCAATTGACCGTTACTATGCCCAATATGGAGTGAGATAAGGAGTACATTATGAATGAAAAAACGTACAAAGCCATGACTGCGGCAGGGGCTGGAAACATTGCGATAGGCATTGTCATGTTAGTGACTGGCATTACCTGTGGAGTTCTCGCCATTATCAACGGCGCAAGAATGTTGAAAAGGAAATCAGATATCATTTTTTAAGGGTAAAAAAATTGAAAAAAGATTACAAGAAAATACTCCGGATATGCAGCAAAGTCATGTTCGGAGTGTATATTATTTGCCTGACATATTTTTTGTTTTTTGCAGAGAGTACTGGGCGTACGTTTGAAGGCAGGACGTATCATTATAATCTGGAATTATTTAAAGAAATCGGGCGGTTTATCAAATACCGTCATGTGCTTGGAACCAAAGCGGTGCTGCTGAACCTGGTAGGCAATATTGTGGCATTCTTTCCCTTTGGCTTTTTTCTGCCTGTTCTGCACCCGAAGTGCAGATCTATTTTTTACACCACATTTTTCAGCTTCGAATTCAGCCTTATGGTGGAAACGATCCAGTTAGTATCTAAAGTAGGAAGCTTTGACGTGGATGACCTGCTTTTAAATACAATTGGAGGAGCATTAGGATGTTTGATTTTTTTCTGGATGAACGAGGTCAGGAAAAAAAGTGAAAGAATTAATAAGTTCTTTTATTAACAGCCTTTTTGTGCTAAAAAACGCACAGCATGGAGGAAAGAGTGAAAGAATTTGATAATTCTTTCACGAACTACCTGTTTGTGCTGAAAAGCGCACAGAATGGAGGAAACTATGAGACGAAAGAAAAAGAATAATTATAAATTTGCGGATAAAAAGCATTCAAAGTTAGGAAAGGCGTCTGTAGGGCTTGCCGTTTTGTCGTTTCTGTCAGCAATCGCAATGATCGTGCTTTCTATACAGGATAAGGGGAATAGCAGCGTATATATGGGAAGCGCAGGGGTGCTTGCCTTGATTCTGACAGCGGCTTCGTTTCTTCTGGGGCTTTCGAGCCTGCGGGGAGAAGATTATAAGCTGTTTTCTGTCTTGGGAAGCGTTTGTTCTGGAATCATGCTTGCAGGCTGGGTTGCAGTTTATGTATTAGGCTTTTATTCCTAATGGGATGCAACAGAGTGCATGTCATTTAAGATATCAATTTTATGTCTTGGGATTTGCAGATTCATGTTTTGCTATTTTAAATATAAATGAGGTTTTGTTATGAGTTATCAGGAATTTTGGCAGCCGTACCGGGAAATCGTTGAAGAGAGATTTCCTTTGCTTGTAGAACGGTTGGAGCAGATACAGTCCGAAGAGACGGTAAGCCGTCCCTATTTGGCATATTTTCAGCACACGGCGTCTTTTTTAGAAAAATTATGCAGGCTGGAAGAAGAGATTTACCTGGGGGCATGGCAACAGAAGAGCCAGCAGCAATGGAAGCGCAAAAATCAGGAGCTTTACCAGGAAATTTTGCCAGAGAATTATGAGAACAGTTATGGGAATCCTGCCTATGCGGCAAATCAGCTTGGGGAAGCTTATGGCAAGCTTCTTGGCTTGCTGTATGCGGATATCCGTTCCCTGATTCCTTTTGCTTTTGAGGGCAGGAATTACGAGCTGACGGTCTTTGGGGAGCTGTTGGTGGAGATTTACAACTGCTTTGAGCAGCAAGAGCAGCCGCAAGAGGAGGAAATCCGCAACATTATCTATTGGTTTTTCCATGATTATAGTGAAATATTTACGGAGATCAGCGTAATGTCTCAAAGCGGGCCAGAACTAGATTTTCATGTAAGGATTATCATGGACAGTGATCTTTCTGAACTGAGTTATCTGTATCGTTATGGGCTTTATATTACGGAAAATGAGCGCAAGACGGCGGAGTTTTTAAACCATATGCCAGAGGAAGAGATTCAAGCCATGGCAGATACTTATACAGAGGGATATCGAATTGGATTTGAAGTTACTGGAAAAGACTTGTCTAGAAAAAAATATGTGGATCTTCGCTATCCAGTAGGGTTTGAGCGCATGATGCGCGCGGCAGTGAAAAATTTTCAGAAAATGGGGCTTTCTCCCGTGGTGTCTCGGGGAAATGAGCTTTCGTTATCTGGGCGGGGGCCTGGCAGCCGTTTTGTGGAAAGCACTTCGCCGAATCGTCAATATGAATACGACCACAAGTCTGACCGAGCGGCGTATCTGGACAAGGCATTAGTGGAACGGCGTCTGGAAGCGCTGCAGACGGCTTATGAAAATCGCAAGCAACGAGCTGCATGGTATGCAGGACCGGCGGTCGTGGAGACGTTTGGAGAGGACGATTTTGAGCCGAAGAATCAGCCGCTTGCCTGGCAGTTCCAGGAAAAGCAACAGAAACTGAACGTCTATTATGCAAATCAGTCGATGAAGATTACCAACGCATATATGAAAGGGGAGGAGCGCAGCTTTACGATCATCGCTTATCCGATCCCGGCAATCGGGGACAAGTTTGAAGAAATTTTTGCAAAAACGGTGCAGCTGAATACCCTGGATTATAAACAGTATCAAATGATGCAGCAGAAAATCATTGACGTGCTGGATCAGGGAAAATATGTCCATATTACGGGGAAAGATGGCAATTCCACAGACTTGACGGTGGCGCTGTGGCGCTTGAAAGATCCTCAAAAAGAAACCATTTTTGAGAACTGCGTGGCGGACGTAAATATTCCGGTCGGCGAAGTATTTACCTCTCCAGTGCTTGCAGGGACCAATGGGCGTCTTCACGTGACCAAAGCTTACCTCAACGGATATCAGTATGTAGATTTGGAGCTTCAATTTGCCGACGGCATGATTACCGACTACGCTTGCAGCAATTTTGAGACAGAAAAAGAAAACCAGGCATTTTTGAAAGAGCATATACTAAAACATCATGACACGCTCCCCTTAGGAGAATTCGCCATTGGTACCAATACCACTGCTTATCAGATGGGGAGAGAATATGGGATCCAGGGAAAGCTTCCGATTTTGATTGCGGAGAAGACAGGGCCACATTTTGCCGTGGGAGACACCTGTTATAGCTGGGCGGAAGATGTTGCGGTATTTAATCCAGATGGCAAAGAGATTGTGGCAAGGGAGAACGAGATTTCCAGGCTTCGCAAGTCAGAACCCCAGAAAGCTTATTTTAACTGTCATACGGATATTACGATTCCCTATGACGAACTGGACAAGATCACGGTGATCAGGCATGACGGGACAAGGGTGGATGTGATTTGTGACGGAAAATTTGTAGTTCCTGGCACAGAAGCGCTAAATCAGCCCTTGCTTGAACTTGCACATGGCAGGAAGAGCAAGTCCTGATGGCTTTTGCGGCGGCGTCAAAAGAGAAAATCTTTGAGTTTTTGCACTTTGCAATTGATAGCGCCAAAAGGTCTTGCTGCCTTTGGCACCATAGACATCTTGCACAAAAAGTGCTTGAAAAGCTAGCTTTTCAGAGCGCTTTCATGTGCAAAGTGTTTTCATCACTTTGTGATGGAAACCTTTTGGCGCTATGAATTGCAAAATGCGGAAACTCAAAAGAAGCAAGTTCCCTTGACAGCCGCCAGCGCTTATATTATATTAAATGGAGAAGAAAAATTGAGAAAACCGGTGAGGATATCGAATAATGAGCAAAATTATATTAACAGGCGACAGGCCTACGGGGAAGCTCCATGTGGGACATTATGCGGGGTCTTTAAGGCGCAGGGTGGAACTGCAGGATTCCGGAGAATATGACAAGATATACATTATGATCGCAGACGCCCAGGCGTTGACGGATAATGCCGACGATCCAGAAAAAGTGCGTCAGAACGTGGTGGAAGTGGCGTTGGATTATATGGCGTGCGGACTTGATCCGGCAAAATCCACGCTGTTTATCCAGTCTCAGATCCCCGAGTTATGCGAGCTGTCTTTTTACTATATGAATCTAGTGACCGTTTCCCGTCTTCAGCGGAATCCTACGGTGAAAGCGGAAATCCAGATGCGGAATTTCGAGGCAAGCATACCCGTTGGATTTTTCACTTACCCGATCAGCCAGGCGGCGGATATCACGGCGTTTCAGGCGACGACGGTCCCAGTCGGGGAAGATCAGATGCCGATGTTGGAACAGACCAAGGAGATCGTGCATAAATTTAACACTGTGTATGGCGATACATTGACAGAGCCAAAGATCCTGCTTCCTGATAACCAGGCGTGTCTGCGCCTTCCTGGCATTGACGGCAAGGCAAAGATGAGCAAGTCGTTGGGCAACTGCATATATCTGTCTGAGGAAGCGGACGAGGTCAAGAAGAAAGTCATGAGCATGTTTACCGATCCAGGACACCTGCGGGTGGAAGATCCGGGTTCTCTAGAAGGAAACACCGTGTTTATTTATCTGGACGCATTCTGCAAAGATGAGCATTTTGAGCGTTATCTGCCGGACTACGCCAATCTAGACGAACTAAAAGCGCATTATCAGAGGGGCGGCCTTGGCGATGTGAAGGTGAAGAAGTTTCTCAATCATGTAATGCAGGAAACGTTAGAGCCGATTCGTAACCGCAGGAAAGAGCTGCAAAAAGATATTCCATATATTTATGAGGTTTTAAAGAAAGGCAGCCAGGAGGCAAAAGCAGCGGCGGCAAAGACTTTGGACAATGTGCGTAATGCCATGAAGATCAATTATTTTGCAGATCAAGAATTGATCCAGCAACAGTCTGAGAAATTTAAAAACTAATGGTTGAATAGAACAGAACAAGCCCGGAAGAGCATAGGACTCATCCGGGCTTGTGGGGCAAATGAGGTTTTAGTAGCCAAGTTCCTGACCAATGAGGATCACTTTGATTCGTCCAGGAGTCATGCTGCGGCGGGTGATGACGGTCTGTGCGCAGATGCAGTCAGGACTTTGGCAGTCAGAACATGCGCCAGTAACGGCGCAGGGCGTGTTTCTCTCTAGGCGTATGGCATTGATAGGAGCGGCGGTATTTCTGACACGGGAGAGAGCGGCTTCTACGGAAGGGACTACTTTGTTCATTCCTGCTAGGATGATGACGTTGGAAGGACCATAGACCAGGGCGGCAAGGCGGTTTCCAGTACCGTCGATATTTACTAGCTCTCCGCTGGTGCAGATGGCGTTGCTGCTCATAAGGAAATAGTCGGCGCTCAAGGCTTTGTGATAGATGTCGCTCACTTCTTGTGGCGAGCCAGCCTTGCTGCGGTCTAACAGCGTGATGTCCTGACGCTGATTTAAAGCTTCGGTCATGCCAGATTCCTTTAAAGTCATAGAGCCGCCAAAAGACACCAGGCTGCCGCCTGGGATCAGTTCTGTTACAAGCGTTACAGCTTCTGCCGCAGTCGGGCAGTAATGGGCTTGCATTTGACGCCTTTCAAGATTTTTGATGATCGTCTCTGCAAGTCGTTTATAGTAGGTGTTTGTCGGAGTCATAATTTATTCCCCTTTCTGCAATATAGGAATTTTTTTGGTTGGCCAGGGTGCGAAAAGAGCTCAAAATTACTTACAGTCTTTTTGACATCCCAGGCTTAGATTACCACAACCTGGAAGATAAATCCATAATTTTTCAGAAATTGAATTATCTGTAAAAATATGTTATGCTTATAATGATTTGGGTAATTAGAGAGGGTGTGAGAATTGGAAAAGATAAATTTAACAGAACTCATCGATAGGGATATTCTGCAACAGATACAGGACGGATTTTCTCAGTACGCCGGCGTGGCGGCAGTGACCACGGATATTGCCGGGATTCCGGTAACGGAGGAAAGCAGGTTCACTGATTTTTGCAGAATATTGGTGAGAAGTTCAAAACTGGGACGCAGAAAGTGTGAATCATGCGGCCGTCAAGGAGCTAAAAAGGCATTGCGAGAAGGGAAATGTGCAATATACTGCTGCCATGCGGGACTTATCGAGTGGGCGTCTCCGATTGAGGTTGGCGGAAAGATCATCGGCGTCTTCATCGGAGGGCAGGTGCTGGAAACGGAACAGGCAGAAGAAAGGCTGAGCAAGGCTGCCAATGCGCTTCAAATAGACCAGGATATTTACCTTCAAGAGGCTAAAAGACTTCCAGTATTTTCAGAAGAGAAAATCGAACGTGCCGCTGAATTTTTTACTCAAATTTCTAAGGCAATTTCTAAAATTGCAAATCAGAACTACGTCAGGCTTCAGGGAATCAGGAAAACAGAACGGGTGATACGTTCTCAGTCGGATTTTCTTATGAATCTTGGCGTCAATATGAAAAAAAATGTAAGTGGATGGATCAGTTGCCTGGAGCAGATGGACAGCCAAATAGGCAGTATTGCTTGTGACGAACTTAAGAAATTGCTTTCTCAGGGCCTGGAAGTATATTCTATGATGGAAGATGCGGTGGAATACATAAAAATGTCTCAAGGCAAGGCGGAGCTTATGGAGACAAATTATAGCCTTCGGGAGCTTTTGGAACAAACCGTACACGGGGTTCGGCATTACTTAGGCGGTGAATGCAAGGATATAGAGATTGTGGTGGAGGAACATGTGCCGCAATATTTTCTGGGGGATGCTGGGCGCATTGGACAAATTCTTCATAAGCTGCTGGTAAATAGCGCAAGCTGTTCCAGAGACGGCAAGATTGTCTTGAAAGCTGCCAGCCGTAAGATTTCTTATGCCTCCATGCTTCAGCTTTCCGTTGAGAATCCTGGGATGAAAATGTCAAAACGGCAGATGAGCGAGATCCAGCAATACATGGAACATGGAACGATACATGACAGCCTTAAGGAAGATAATCCAGAATTGGGATTTTCCTTGGTGCGCCTGCTGCTCTCGCAAATGTCTGGTAAAATCGAGGTGTCCGAAATGGGGAATGGGGGAACGGAAGTTACGATAATATTGCCGCAGCTTGCGGTACAGAGAGGAGACGCCTATGGCACTTGATACAATGGGATATGTTCAAGCGATAGAGGAATTTATCGTAAAAATGGAAAAGATACCAGAACTGATACATCCTGATACCCAAAAGGCAATGGAACCTCTGTGCCATATTCTGGGAATTGCCAGGGTAGAGGCTGTCTTTTATGAAACGCTAGATCTTGAAGAACAAAAATGGGGCGGGAAAGTTGTTTTTTATCATGGGGATGAGGCGGATTTGGAGCGCTGCCTACAGTTTCCTGAACAGACGGAAGAAGGAAACATGATGGAATACCTGATCTTCCAGACCAAAGGAGCGCATGATTGGGACGATCAGGAAAAGGAGAAGATCGAAGTGTTCGTGAAAATGCTTTTTACTTTTCATGGACGTGTCCGCACCATGCAGGTAGTGGAAAAGCTTACGTTCCGGGATCAGGAATTTGGCATTTATAATCTTGCATGGTATAAAAAATACATTAGCCAGTTGATCGAGCAGGGGGAAATCGGCAAGTATGCGGCTTGTTATTTTGACCTGCGCCATTTTTCTGTAATCAATCAGCAGATTGGAAGGCAGCGGGGAACCATGGTGATGGGGAAATTTATCCGCAATCTGCAGAAAAAGCTCAGTAATCAGGAAATTGTCTGCAGAGTGGAAGGAGACAATTTCGCAGTCTTGTTCTTGAAAGACAATTTGAATTTAGTTATGAGATATCTAAAGGGCGCAGCAGTCGTCTATGACGAAAAGGAGCAGAAGCGTGTCTGGCTTGGCGCCTATGCCGGATATTATATGATTCCTGTAAGCTGCAAAAGCGCAGCGAGTATCTTGGAACGTCTGCGGACGGCTCTCAACATGGCAAAGAATGTCCGCAAGACAGAATACGTGTTTTTTGATGAAGAACTGATGCAGGGCATACGCATGGGCAAGATGATCGAGGCGACGCTGCCAGAGGCAATCCACAAACAAGAATTCCAGGTATATTACCAGCCGAAAATCATGCTCAAGGATTATCGCCTGGTGGGAGCGGAAGCGTTATGCCGCTGGTTTAAGGATGGCAAAGTCGTTGCGCCAGGAGAATTTGTTCCGATTTTAGAGCAAAGCAACCTGATTTGCCTGTTGGATTTTTATATGTTAGAGCATGTGTGCCAGGATATCCGCAGGTGGCTGGACGAAGGGAAAAAAGTGGTGACGGTTTCTGTGAACCTGTCCAGGGCTCATATGGGAGACATGGATTTGCTGGATCATATTCTTGGGATTATAGAGAAGTATCAGATTCCGCATAAATACATTGAAATAGAGTTGACGGAGACGGGGACCGACGTGGATTTCAATCATTTAAAGACGCTGGTTTCCGGGCTGAGGGAGCAGGGAATCGCCACTTCTGTAGATGACTTTGGAACGGGATATTCTTCGATCAATTTGATCCGTGAATTGCCCTGGAGCGTGATCAAGATTGACAAGAGCTTTCTCCCAGGGAAATACGAGCAAGATGAACACAAGAGGATGATGATCAAGCATCTGATAGCCATGGCCCAGGACATGGACAGGGAGTGCATTGTGGAGGGAGTGGAAACAGTAGAACAGATTAAGCTGTTAAAGGAAAGTAATTGTTATCTGGCACAGGGCTATTATTTTGATAAGCCTCTGCCAGTTCATGAGTTTGAAAAAAAATTGATGGAAATTTGAAAGGAACAGAATCTATGGGACAGAAACTGAAAAAGCTGGCGTCGTACTATCGACCGTACTTGCCGTTGTTTCTTGCAGATATGTTTTTTGCGATTCTTGGCGCAGGGGTGACTTTAGTCATCCCTCTGATTGTGCGCTATATTACCAATCAAGTCATCGTTCTCGATGCGCAGCAAGCGTTGCATAAAATTGGATTTCTTAGCCTGCTGATGCTGGCGCTGGTTGTCACAGAGTGCTTCTGCAATTATTTTATTTCAAATTACGGACATGTGATGGGCGCAAAGATTGAGTACGACATGCGGGCGGAAATATTCGCTCATTATCAGAAGCTGTCCTTTTCTTTTTTTAATAATCAAAAGGTAGGACAGCTAATGTCCCGTATCACAAGCGATCTGTTTGATATCAGCGAGCTTTTGCATCATGGACCGGAGGATCTGGTGATTTCCCTGATTAAAATCATCGGGTCTTTTGTCATTTTAATTCAAATTGATGTCAAACTGACGGTGATTGCCTTTGCTTTTGTGCCTGTGATGCTTTTATATGCCGCCTATTTCAATACCAGGATGAAGCGCGCCTTTAAAAGGAACCGCGTCAAAATTGCAGAGATCAACAGTCAGATCGAAGATAACCTCTCAGGCATCCGGGTCGTAAAATCTTTTGCCAATGAAGCGCTGGAGCTTGCAAAGTTTGAGGAGGGAAACCAGGGATTTCTGGCGGCAAAGAAGAACAGCTATCTTTATATGGCGGGCTATCATTCTGGCTTGGGGGCGCTGACTACCATGATCACCATAGCGGCTTTAATTGCTGGCGCCGTGCTGATTACCGACGGTCAGGTGAACGTGGCGGATCTGGTTACTTTTCTGCTGTATATCAATACCTTTACCGAACCAGTAAAAAAACTGATTAACTTTACGGAACAGTTCCAAAATGGCTATACAGGATATGAGAGGTTTATGGAGATGATGGCGGTTGAGCCAGATATTGAAGATCGTTCTGGCGCCGTGGAACTTCAAAACGTGAAAGGTGATATTTCCTTTGAAGATGTATCTTTTCACTATGAGGAAAATACGCAGACAGTCCTGCGCCATATCAATCTCAAAGTGCAGGCAGGCTCCTATATTGCCCTGGTGGGTTCTTCCGGCGCAGGAAAGAGCACCCTTTGCAGCCTGATTCCAAGGTTTTATGACGTGACCCAGGGAGTTGTGAAGATTGACGGCACAGATATCCGTGATTTTACGTTGAAGAGCCTGCGCAGCCAGATCGGGATCGTGCAGCAGGACGTCTATCTGTTCGTGGGCTCTGTATTAGAGAATATCCGTTATGGCAGACCCAGCGCATCCAGGGAAGAGGTGATAGCGGCGGCAAAAAATGCAAATGCTCATGAATTTATCATGGCGCTTCCAGACGGATACGATACGGATATCGGACAACGGGGCGTGAAACTTTCTGGAGGACAGAAACAGAGATTGTCTATTGCGCGGGTATTTTTGAAAAATCCGCCCATACTTATATTTGACGAGGCAACATCTGCATTGGATAATGAGAGTGAGAAAGTGGTGCAGGAATCTTTAGAGAAGCTGGCAAAGAACCGGACGACTTTTGTGATTGCGCACAGGCTGTCCACGATCCGCAACGCCCAAAAAATCCTGGTACTTACCGACACAGGCATTGAAGAAGAGGGAAGCCATCAGGAATTATTAGAAAAAGATGGCGTTTATGCAAAGCTATATGCCAATGGACGTTGATCTTTGGCGCAAGGTACGAAGTTTGACAGATAAGGAGACATTAAGATTATATGGAAATCGAATTTCATAAGATTGAATTGGAGGACAAGGAGAAGATTAACAGTTATTTGCAGAAGAAAAAATACCGAAGCTGTGACCTGGTTTTTGCAAACATCTATTTGTGGAGCAGGAAATATCCCACCCAGTACGCCATTGTGGAGGACACGTTGATTTTTTGCGGGATCGCAGAAGACGGAGGACCAAGCGTCACCTTTCCTGCCGGAGACATGGAGCAGGTTCCCCGGGCGATGGAGGCAGTCTTCCAGTGGTTTGACAAGCAACAGGCAAGATTTCGGATGCACTTGGTTCAAGAGAAAGAGTTTGCATTGCTGGATTCCTGGTATCCTGGGAAGCTTCAGATAACTTACAACAGGGATATTGCTGATTATGTCTATGAAACGGAAAAGCTTGCAACTCTTGCAGGGAAAAAGCTCCACGGCAAACGCAATCACATCAACCGCTTTCAGGAGAACTATCCCCAGTGGGCATATGAGCCGCTTACTAAGGAAAATGTGGAGGATTGCTTTCAGATGGCGCTCAAATGGAGGCAAGAGATGCAGTGTGAAATTGATCTCGAGAAACGGGATGAGATGTGCGTCACCTTGAATGCGCTGCGCCTGCTGCAAGAGCTAGAATTAAAAGGCGGGCTGTTGCGTACGGAGCCACAAGGAGAGGTGATCGCTTTTACGATTGGAGAGCCTTTGGGCAAGGACATGTTTGTAGTCCATATCGAGAAAGCATTTGCTGAGATACAGGGGGCGTACCCGATGATCAACCAGCAGTTTGTTCTCAGGGAAGCTCAAGAATACAAATATGTGAATCGTGAGGAGGACACCGGGTCGGAGGGATTAAGAAAGGCCAAGCTTTCTTACCGTCCAGCGTTTCTAATAGAAAAAGGCGTAGTAACGTTGTTGTGACAATGACCATGTTAGGATTAAGGAGGAATAAGAGATGACCAAAATTGATATAGTCTCTGGTTTTTTAGGGGCAGGAAAGACAACTTTTATCAAGAAAATGTTAGAAGATGTGTTTCAGGGCGAGAAAATCGTGCTGATTGAAAATGAATTTGGGGAGATCGGCATCGACGGCGGATTTTTGAAAGATTCTGGCATCGAGATCAGCGAGCTCAATTCTGGCTGTATTTGCTGTTCTTTGGTGGGTGATTTCGGAAAGAATCTCCGGGAAGTGATGGAGCGGTTTTGTCCCGACCGCATTTTGATTGAACCGTCGGGGGTAGGGAAGCTGTCTGACGTGATGAAATCCGTTCAGGAGGTGGAAGCAGAAAACGAGGTCAAGCTCAATGGAAGGATTACCGTAGTGAACACGGCGAAAGCCATTAAGCAGATGAAGGCGTTTGGGGAATTTTTTAATAATCAGATCGAGTACGCCACTGTCGTAGTGTTAAGCCGTACCCAGAATGTCAAGCCAGAGCAGACAGAGACTGTCGTAAAGGCGATCCGCGAAAAGAACGAGAAAGCGGCAGTCATCACCACGCCTTGGAACGAAATTGATGGAAAACAGATCTACAAAGTGATCGAACAGCAGAAATCTTTGCAAGAAGAATTGATGGAGGAGCATCATGAGCATGGGGATGAATGTACTTGCGACTGTCATGGTCATGAGCATCATGGAGAAGACTGCGATCACGACCACGGGCATCATGGGAAAGACTGTCATCACGATCATGAGAAGGGCTGTCATCACGATCATGAGCATCATGAGGAAGGCTGTCATCATGAGCACGGACATCATGAGCATGGAGAAGATTGCACTTGCGGCTGTCATGATCATGAGCACAACCATCATCGCCACGCAGACGAGGTGTTTACGAGCTGGGGCAAGGAGACGCCGCATGTATTTGCCAAAGAAACCATTGAACGTGCAATGAAAGCGTTTTGTGAGACAGAGGATTATGGAACGATCCTAAGAGCCAAAGGAATGGTGCCAGCCGAGGATGGCGCTTGGATTTATTTTGACATGGTAGACGGAGAATATGAATTGCGCACCGGGGAAGCGGATTATACCGGAAGGCTTTGCGTGATTGGCACAAAGCTTCAGGAGGAGAAGTTAGAAGAACTGTTTGGGATTTCCTGAAAATTGTCAAAAAGCCGTTGAGCTTAAGAATGCGGTCACAATATGTAAATTTGGAAAGGGTATGTGAAAATGGAGATTCCGGTTTATTTATTTTCAGGATTTATGGACAGTGGCAAAAGCTCGCTGATCAAAGAAACCCTGATAGACGGAGATTTCGGCGAAGGGGGAAAGACCTTGCTGATTCTTTGCGAGGACGGGGAAGTGGAATTTGAAGAAGAAGAATTAGCGAAGGCTCATGCCTGCATGGCGGTAATTGATAAAGAAGAATCTCTGACTGCCAAAACGTTGAAGGAACTAAAGCTTTTGCATCAGCCAGACCAGGTGTTTGTGGAGTATAACGGAACCTGGCAGATGTCTACATTCTTAGAGCTCGAACTGCCTCAAGGCTGGGTGCTGGTACAATCTCTTGCTACCGTGGACGCTACGACGTTTGAGATGTATTTGAATAATATGCGCGCTATGATCATGGAGCAGATTTTTGCTGCAGATGTGGTGATTATCAACCGCTGTGACGATCACACGCCCAAGGGCAAGTTCCGTCGTTCCATTAAGATGGTCAATCGCAAGGCGCAGATTGCTTATGAGCGTTTGGATGGCTCCATAGATGAAAATGATATGGAAGAGCTACCGTATGATCTCAGTCAGGAGGTCATAGACATTTCAGATATGGATTATGGAATCTGGTATATGGACGCCATGGAGGATCCCAGGAAATATGAGGGAAAGAAAGTGCGGTTTCTGGCGCTGTCTTACCACCCCGAGAAGATGAAAAAGGGCGTGTTCGTGCCAGGGAGATTTGCCATGACCTGCTGTGCGGATGATATTACGTTTGTGGGCTTTAAGTGCAAATGCGATAAGGGGCAGGAAGCGCCGCCTCATAAGGCATGGGTTACGGTTACTGCCGAGATGCGTTACGAATTTGCAATGGAATATAAAGGAAAGGGACCAGTTCTCTACGCTTTAGAGCTGCAGACGGCACAGCAGCCAGAGGATGAACTGATTTATTTTAGCTAAGAGCGCTGTAAGAAGCTTGTGAAATTACTTGGAGTAGCGTATAATGTTATCTGGAAGGAGCGTGGCGTATGGAGTCAGATAGCAGGCTGTCCGACCGGATTGCAGACAGTATTTTATCGATGATTGTGGCGGAGAAGCGGTTTTTACCCGGCAGCAAGCTCCCCAATGAAAATGTATTATCCCAGGAATTGAAGGTCAGCCGTACCACGTTAAGAGAAGCGATCCGTATCCTTGCCACTGGAGGGATACTGGAAATAAGGCGGGGCAGAGGAACCTTTGTCAGGGAAGATTTTAAACAAGAGCAACCAGAAGAATTATCTGTTCTGTCTTCTGCAAAAGTCAAAGCCAGAGACTTGTATGAAATGCGTCTGATTTTCGAGCCGGAGGCAGCCTATTATGCGGCGCTGCGCGCCACAGAAGAGGAAATTCAAAGAATTTTGGCGTTGGGCAAGGAGATTGAGCAGCGGATTTATCAGAGAAAAGACCGCACAGAGGTAGAACAGGCTTTTCACAAGTCCATTGCACGGGCGACCCATAATGAATTTATGAACCAGCTTATGCCAGTCATTTATGAAGGCGTCAATAAGGGAGTCAAACTGTCGCTAGTTCATGAGGAGGCGGTCCAGGCGACCTTGATTGATCACAAAATCCTGATGAATTTTTTAAAAGCACGGAATGGGGAGGGTGCAAGGAACGCCATGCGCATACATATATTACATGCTATGGAGCAGCTTCCCATGGAATAGGAGATGATGTCATTGACAATAAGGGAGGAGAAACAGGTGGAACAGCATAACGGCGAAACAGAGATAGAAAAGATGGACGAGGCGCAGGAAGAAGCGACGGCGCAAGATACTGCGGTGAAGAGAAAAAGACGGACTATTTTTCGTGAAATCATCAACAACGTCGTTATGATTCTGATTGCGCTTGGAATCGGTTTTTTTCTGAATAAATATGTGATTGCGAATGCGCAGGTTCCTACTAGCTCCATGGAGACGACGGTAATGGCGGGGGACAGAATACTGGTAAACAGGCTGTCTTACGTGTTTGGCGAGCCAAAGAGAGGGGACATCGTAACTTTTATTTATCCAGATGACGGTGAAACCCTCTATTTGAAGCGCGTGATGGGACTCCCAGGAGAAACCATTGCCGGGCAGGACGGCGTGGTCTATATTGATGGAAAACCGTTAGAGGAGGATTTTACCCAGGAAGTAAGCAAGGAAGATTTTGGACCTTACACCGTGCCTGCGGGAACCTATTTCATGATGGGAGATAACCGCAACGATTCCTGGGATTCTAGATATTGGGAACATAAATTTGTGGATCGAAAAGACATCATCGGAAAAGCGGAGCTTAGCTATTTTCCGCACCCAAGATTTTTAAAATAATGTGTAGATATGCGAAGTTCTCAGTCAAAATTTCATAAATGATCCGAAAGAAACGTTTCCCCCGGCTGTATCTATGCACAACCGGGGATTGTATTTTTTATTGAGATAGATTATGCTGTGAATTATAGCACGATCAGGAGGTTTTTGACGGGTTGGTACCTGAAACGCTGCCAATGGTCTCTAACAGCAGCGGAATGTCGATTGGCTTTGTCAGATGCGCATCCATGCCGCTCTCGATAGACATGCGTTTATCGCTTTCAAAAGCGTTAGCGGACAAGGCAATAATCGGAATCTGCGCAAGCTCTTGGTTCTTCAGCCTGCGGATTTCAGTCGCTGCCTGGCGGCCGTCCATTACTGGCATCTGGATATCCATCAAAACCAGGTCAAAATCTCCTGGGGTAGAATTGGCGATTTTTTCAACGGCAATGCTTCCGTCGGTAGCTGTCTCAATCAGGAATCCGAGATCCTGCAGAATTTCGGTTTCAATTTCTAAGTTGATCATATTGTCTTCCACCAGCAGGATCTTTTGACTTCTGGGAGAAAAAACAGCGTTTTCTGGATAATCGGAATGCATATTGGGGTGATCCTGCAGCCTCAGACGCAGGGTAACCGTGAAAGTGCTCCCTTTTCCAACGGTGCTATCGACGCTGATTTCTCCGCCCATCATGGTTATGATCTTTTTGGCTATGGTAAGGCTTAAGCCGGTGCCGTGTATACCGCTGAAAGTGGTGTTTTTCTCTCGCTCGAACGGTTCGAAAATGTGTTCCAGAAAATCTCTTCCGATCCCGATGCCAGTGTCTTTTACGGTAAATTGATATACGGCATACTGATTGGACAGCGTTTTTGGTTCTGCGACAGCCAGCTCTACTTTGCCGCCTTCCTTTGTATAAGTGACGGAATTGTTGACCAGATACAAGAGAGATTGTTTTAATTTTTCGTGATCTGCAACGACATTGCCGTGGGTTAGCCCGGAACTATCCAGCGTAAAGGCGATATTTTTCTCAAGGGCAAGGGGAAACAGAGCTTCATGTACTTCTTTTAGAATATCCTGCAGGATGCATTCCCTTTCGTTAAGCTGTATGTCGTTGGACTCTGTCCAAGACAGATCCAGAACTTTCTGGATCAGATCAAAGAGCTGCCTGCTGGAATGTTCAATTTTGTTAAGATATTCTTCTGCCGCCGCCCGGTCGTCAAGATGTTTTCTGGCAAGGGCAGTATAACCGAAAATGGCGTTCAGCGGGGTACGCATGTCGTGGGACATATTCGATAAGAACGTATTCTTGGCTATAATGGCAAGATTAGCGGCATGTAATGCATCTTCTAAGATCTGGTTTTGTTCCATTTCCCGGCGTACCTCGACGTCAACCCGCCGATAGCCCATGACAATCTGGGAAATGTGGTCTCTTTTGCTTACATTGACGATGCGCAGCTGCAGATATTGTGTTTCATTGTCTATCAGTACACGATAATTGATATAATAAGTCTTGTTGTTTGATAATTTTTTGCGCATGTAGGCAGGAGAAGTCATTTTGGCAACTTCTTCCCGGTCTTCTGGATGCACCCAGGTATTGACATAATTGGAAAGATACCAGTGAAATCCAAGGGTTTGGTATTTTTCCTGAAATTGGCGTTTGGTACGGCTGCTTAGGCGGTAGGGAAAGATCTTATCATTGTCCAGGTTCGCATAGAGAATGGATTCGTAATTGATGCTCAGTCCTTCAATGACTTCCAGCCGTCTTAGGTGTTCCTGATTAATCAAGGTACGCTCTTTGTCAAATTTGTCAATCAGGTTCTGCAGTTTGTGCTCTTTTTCATGTAATATGGCATGATGTTTTTCTAATCGCTGGTTTCGCTTTTCAGTGGCATCACCCATAAATACATAAAAAATTTCTCCCACAGACGGGCAAGATACGAAATGCCCATAATCCTCGATCCAGCAAATAGTCCCATCCTTGCGCACGATCCGGTATTCCACATAATCCAGGTCATATTGGCTGCTGGCCACTTGTTCTTGAATGCTTAGTTCTACGGCGTCCAGATCTTCGGAATATACGATGCCCTTGAAAGAATTCCCGGTAAATTCCCGGAATTCCTGGAGGGTGCCGCATTGAAAAATGCGAAGCAGCGCTTTGTTGGCATAGATGATTTCTTCCTTTTCGTCTGCGTGATAAATTAAAAAGCCGCCAGGCATCTCGTCCATAAATTTTATCATTTCCTGGGCAGTCCAAATATTCGGCAAATCCAGTAAATAAGATTCCCCAGAGTGTTTGACATGCTCTATGAGTTCTTCAATTTCCATGGCGTCATGTCCAGGGACGCTTAACAAAGTTAAGACATATTCCATTAAATTATGTTCCATCTTGCAGTCATTCATGATATCCTTCCTTTTGAAACATTTTATGTTAATTTTACCACAAAATGGACATTCTGTCATTATGATGCGCTAGAAAAATTCGTTTAAATTATATTTGTTATACAACTGTATTGACAGCAGACAACAAAAGAGGTATACTAGCGATATAGAACCATAAGGAATTTGATTATCAGAAAGAGGGAAAGAGATGAGAAGTGATAATGTAAAAAAAGGAATGCAGCAGGCGCCGCACCGTTCGCTATTTCATGCGCTGGGATTTACCCGGGAGGAGATGGACAAGCCGTTAGTAGGGATTGTCAGTTCCTACAATGAGATTGTGCCTGGCCATATGAATCTTGATAAGATTGTTAACGCTGTGAAAATGGGAGTGGCAGAGGCAGGCGGAGTGCCAGTGGTATTTCCGGCGATCGCAGTCTGCGATGGAATCGCCATGGGGCATACCGGAATGAAATATTCGCTGGTGACCCGGGATTTGATTGCAGATTCTACAGAATGCATGGCGCTTGCGCATCAGTTTGACGCTCTGGTGATGGTGCCCAATTGTGATAAGAACGTGCCGGGGCTTCTGATGGCGGCGGCAAGAGTAAACGTGCCCACGGTATTTGTGTCTGGCGGCCCTATGCTGGCAGGCCGCGTCAAAGGGAAAAAAACCAGCCTTTCCTCGATGTTTGAGGCGGTAGGGGCTTATGCGGCAGGAACTATGACAGAAGAGGACGTCTGTGAATTTGAAGAAAAGGCATGTCCGACGTGTGGCTCCTGTTCTGGCATGTATACTGCAAATTCTATGAACTGCCTGACGGAGGCCTTGGGCATGGGGCTTCAGGGAAATGGAACCATTCCGGCTGTATATTCTGACCGTCTGCGTCTTGCCAAGCACGCAGGAATGGCAGTGATGGAAATGTACCGCAAGAATATTTGCCCAAGGGACATTATGACCAAAGAGGCCGTGTTAAACGCATTGACCGTGGATATGGCGCTGGGCTGCTCAACCAACAGCATGTTGCATTTGCCGGCGATTGCCCATGAAATCGGGTTCGATTTTGATATCGGATTTGCGAATGAGATCAGTGAGAAGACGCCCAACCTCTGCCACTTGGCTCCGGCAGGACCGACATATATGGAAGATCTAAATGAGGCGGGCGGCGTATATGCCGTTATGAACGAGCTTGCCAAGCTGGGGCTTTTGCATTTAGATTGCATGACAGTCACAGGAAAAACGGTAGCGGAGAATATCAAAGGATGTGTCAATAAAAATCCGGAAGTGATTCGTCCCTTAGACCGTCCATATAGCGCAACGGGAGGGCTTGCGGTGCTCAAAGGCAATCTTGCTCCAGAAGGAAGCGTGGTAAAGCGTTCTGCAGTGGCGCCAGAAATGATGGTGCATCAAGGTCCGGCGCGGGTATTTGACTGTGAGGAGGATGCGATTGCAGCCATCAAGGGTGGAAAGATTGTGGCAGGAGACGTGGTGGTAATCCGCTACGAAGGCCCCAAGGGAGGTCCAGGCATGCGCGAGATGTTGAATCCTACGTCAGCTATTGCAGGAATGGGGCTTGGATCCACGGTTGCGCTGATTACGGACGGGCGTTTTTCCGGCGCCAGTCGCGGAGCTTCCATCGGGCATGTGTCACCGGAGGCGGCAGTTGGAGGAACGATTGCCCTGGTGGAGGAAGGAGATCTCATTAAGATCAACATCCCGGAAATGAAACTGGAACTGGACGTTTCAGAAGAGGTTTTAGCAGAGAGAAAAGCGAAGTGGCAACCGAGAGAGCCCAAGGTAACAAAGGGCTATCTGGCCCGCTATGCTCAGATGGTGACTTCTGGCGCAAGAGGAGCCGTAATGAAAAAAGAATTATAATCCTCGGCGGCGATGTTCCTAATGACTTTCGAAACGTGATTCGATTGAGGAAAACAGTTAGAGCGCTACTGGCTCCGGCAGCGAAATACCATGGTATTCAACTGTCGGAGCCATTGTTTAGCGTATTTTTATATTGCCGCTCTCACAGCTAATGCGGATCTCTTTGTTTTTCTGATTGTCTTTCTGATAGTGAATTTCCTCGTCTTCGTCGAATTTCAGTGTTTCGTTTCTGAGCTTTATGCTGCCATATTCTGCATAGAGGTCATAATTGTAGTCTGAGATATCGTCGGCAAGATGCAGGGTAACGTCTCCGTAGGAACTGTCAATGTTTGTCGTTTTCAGTTCCGCATCTTGGAACACGAGGTTGCCGGATTCTATGAATATCTCGCTGTCGGTTATGGATGCCTGGTCCATGGAGCAATTGCCATATTCGTTTCTGAGTGAGAGGAAATCAGTTTCCAGGCTGCTTAGCTCAAGGCTGCCGCTTTCTAATTTGATGGCAGCTTGATCAGATATCTTGAAAGAGCCGCCGCATATGTCGCCATATTCATTTGTAATTTCTAAATTGTCGCATGTCACATCGCCGATTTCCAGATTCCCAGATTCTGCAAAGATGGAAATATTTTTTCCCGTAAAGCTTCGGAGTGTCAATGTTCCATAGTCTGCGTTTAATTCTGCAATTTCGGCATCTACGTCCTCAAGATTAATGTTACCGCTTTCGTTTTTGATCTTTAAGAGATTGAAATATTGGTCTTTGGGAACATAGAGATTGATATAATATGGTCCCCTGTTGGCAGAGGAATTTCCAGTGTTGAAAAAGAGATGCAAGCCCGTACTGTATCTTAGCTGAGTTTTCCCCTCTTCAAAATAAAATATCCCGTCGCTGCTATTGTATTGAGGCTCCGTACAGGCGCCGTCGAGGCGGTATTCCAGGTAATAACCGTCGGCAGGAAGAATCGAAAAGTCGCAGCAGTCTATGGAAATGGAAGCTTCTGAGAATTCTTCCAGTTTTGTCTTTTCCAGTTCCCATGCCTGAGGAATGGCAATTTGTTCTTTTTGACTGGAAGTTGTATGTCTGGGCAGATTTTTCCCTGCCTGTATGCCCTGGACAATCACTGCGCCAGAACAGAGCACGCCGGAAAAAATGGCGATGCCAAGAATAACGGTTAAAATTTTATTTCGCTTCATATGTTAAATCCTCCTTTTTGATGATTTGCTTCTATTAAATAGAACGAGCCAGGAGGAAGATGGACTTCAAAAAGGGGCTGTCGCAAAGATATTTACTTGTTCAAAAGATCTTGCCGCTGATGCGGCAAAGACAAAACGCACAAAATTATTCTAGGAAGCTAGCTTCCCAAGATAATCTTTGTGCGTTTTGTTTTCATTGTTTTGCAATGTAAACCTTTTAAACAGGCAAATACATTCGTGCGGCAGCCCCATCCCTGTTGATGCCTATCAATTAACTGACAGCCCCTTCCGTTTGCTGTTTGGCGAGGTTTTTTTGCGCCGTCGACAGCATCAGCTTAATGCGGTTTAACTGGTTGACTTCCGATGCCCCTGGGTCGTAGTCAATGGCTACGATGTTGGATAAAGGGTATTGATGTCGGATTTCCTTGATGACGCCTTTGCCAACGACATGGTTGGGCAGGCAGCCAAATGGTTGGGCGCAGACAATGTTATTGGTGCCAGAATGGATTAATTCTAACATTTCCCCAGTCAGGAACCAGCCCTCTCCGGTTTGGTTTCCGAGGGAGACGATCGGGGAGGCATATTTTGCAAGTGTCTCAATCTTTGCCGGGGCGTCGAAATGCCGGCTTTTTTCAAACTCTTTGCGTGCTGCGCTGCGCAGCCATTCCAGCGTTTTGATCCCAAGATTGGCGTTTCTTGCGCTGGTTTTTTTGGCGCCAAGATGTTCCGCTTTAAAGTTATTGTTGTAGAAACAGTAGAGCAGGAAATCAGTCAGATCTGGAACAACCACTTCAGCGCCTTCTGATTCCAGCAAATCCACAAGATGATTATTGGCGGCTGGAAGGAATTTTACCAAGATTTCTCCTACGACGCCGACTCTGGGCTTGCGCGCGCCAGTCAAGGGAAGCGTGTCAAAATCACGGATGATTTCCCTGCAATATTGCTTGAATTTGCGGTGAGAGACTAGTTTACGGGCAGAGACGAGCTTCATGCATTTCTGTTTCCATTTCTGGTGAAGCGCATTGGCGGCGCCAGGAACAGATTCGTAGGGCCTTGTACGGTAGAGGCAGCGCATAAAGATATCTCCGAATATCAAGGCATATAATCCCTTTTGCAACAGCGGCAATGTCAGCTTGAATCCTGGGTTTGCCTCCAATCCGCTTAAATTCAGTGATATCACAGGAATATTGGGAAACCCTGCTTTTTCCAAGGCGCGGCGGATAAAGCCAATGTAATTGGAGGCGCGGCATCCTCCTCCTGTCTGGGTGATAATGACCGCCGTCTTATTCAAATCATATTTTCCCGATAATAAGGCGTCCATGATCTGTCCCACCACGATCAGGGAGGGATAGCAGGCGTCGTTATTAACATATTTGAGTCCGGTGTCTACTGCGGTTTTTCCCTGGTTTTTGAGGATCTCCATCTGATAGCCGCAGGATGAGAAAGCAGGCTGCAGCAAGTCAAAATGGATCGGGGACATCTGGGGGCAGAGGATGGTATAATTTTTGCGCATTTCTTCTGTAAAGACCACACGCTTGAAGTCCGAGGGAGCAATCGTGCGGCATGTTTTCTGTTTTTCTTTTACCCGCAGCGCTGAGAGCAGAGAGCGGATGCGGATGCGCGCAGCGCCGAGATTATTTACCTCGTCAATTTTCAGGCAGGTATAGATTTTGCCGGATTTTGACAAAATGTCATTGACCTGGTCCGTGGTTACGGCGTCTAAGCCGCAGCCGAAAGAGTTAAGCTGGATCAGATCCAGGTCGTTCCTGTTTTTTACATAATTTGCCGCGGCATACAGCCTGGAATGATACATCCATTGATCCATCACCATCAGGGGGCGTTCCACCTGCTTAAGATGGGATACGGAATCCTCGGTCAGCACGGCGATCCCGTAAGAGTTAATCAGCTCCGGGATGCCATGGTTGATTTCCGGGTCTATATGGTAGGGACGTCCGGCAAGGATGATGCCTCTGTGTCCTGTTGCTTCCATATAGCTTAAGGTTTCTTCTCCTTTGCGCCGGATATCTTCTTGCATGCGGCAAAGCTCTTCCCAGCCGCTTTTGACGGCAGAATCCACTTCCTGTGCGGGAATGGAGAATTCCTCTGCAAATATTTTCTGAAGTTGCTTTGAAAGCTGCTCTTGTGAAGCAAAGGACAGAAAGGGGTTCAAAAAGCGCACCTTGCCAGAAGTGATTTCGTCCACATTGTTCTTGATATTCTCCGCATAGGAGGTAACGATCGGGCAGTTGTAATGGTTATTGGAATCAGGAAATTCGTTTCTCTCATAGGGAATGCAGGGATAGAAAATAAAATCGGCCTTTCTCTGGATCAGCCAGGCAACATGCCCATGCGCCAGTTTTGCCGGATAGCATTCCGATTCGCTAGGGATAGATTCAATGCCCAGCTCGTAAATGTTGCGGGTGGACGGAGGGGAGAGCAGGGTGGAAAATTTCAGTGAACGAAAAAACGCCGCCCAGAATGGATAGTTTTCGTACATATTTAAAACCCTGGGGATTCCCACGGTTCCACGTTGCGCCTCTTCTTCGGGGAGAGGTTCATAGTCAAAGATTCTCTTGTTTTTGTATGCAAAAAGGTTGGGAATCGTTTCTTTCTGGCTCTCTTTGCCAAGCCCCTTTTCACAGCGGTTCCCGGTGATAAAGCTGCGGCTTTCGGAGAAACGGTTGATCGTTAAAAGGCAGTGGTTCATGCAGCCCTGGCAGCGGGATAACTTGGTTTCAACTTTGAGATTTTCAATTTCTGTGATGGGAAGCATTGAAGTTCCTGGCTGGTCCTCGTAGCGTTCTCTTGCAATCAGGGCGGCCCCGAAAGCGCCCATGATTCCGGCAATGTCTGGGCGTATTGCCTCGCATCCTGAGATTTTTTCAAAACTGCGCAAAACAGCGTCGTTGTAAAAAGTGCCTCCCTGCACGACAATGTTTCTTCCCAAGTCTTTTGCGTCGCTGACTTTGATTACTTTAAACAGCGCATTTTTGATGACCGAATAGGCGAGCCCAGCAGAAATGTCAGACACTTCCGCGCCTTCTTTCTGTGCCTGCTTTACTTTGGAATTCATAAATACCGTACAGCGGGTTCCAAGGTCGATCGGGTTTTCGGCAAACAACGCTGCCTGTGCAAAATCTTCTACAGAATAATTCAGGGATTTTGCAAAGGTTTCGATAAAGGAGCCGCAGCCGGAAGAACATGCTTCGTTGAGCTGAACGCTGTCTACGGTTTGGTTTTTTATTTTAATGCATTTCATATCCTGTCCGCCAATGTCGAGGATGCAGTCGACCTCGGGATTGAAGAAAGCGGCGGCGTAGTAATGCGCAACCGTTTCCACTTCCCCTTGGTCCAGCATAAAGGCAGATTTTAGGAGCGCTTCCCCATATCCAGTAGAGCAGGAATGGACAATGTGCGCTTGCTTTGGCAGAAGGCTGTAGATTTCTTTCAAAGCCAGGGTGGCAGTCGCCAGAGGATTGCCGTTGTTGCTGCTGTAAAAAGAGTATAACAGGGATCCGTCCTCTGCCACCAGGGCGACTTTGGTGGTGGTAGATCCAGCGTCAATGCCCAGAAAGCAATTGCCTTGATAAGTAGATAGCTCGCTGGTCATCACATGGTGCTTTCCATGGCGTCTTTGAAATCTCTGATAATCTTCCTGGTTAGAAAAGAGAGGCTCCATCCGTTCCACCTCAAATTCCATCTTGATATCAGAGGCAAGTTTTTTTAAGATCTCTTTCAGATAGATGGTTGCTTGCTGCTGGTAGTTTAATGCAGAACCTATGGCGGCAAACAGATGGGAGTGTTCTGGGGCTATGATATGTTCTTCGTCCAGCTTCAGAGTGCGGATAAAGGATTCTTTTAATTCTGACAAAAAATGCAAAGGCCCGCCTAAAAATGCCACGTGCCCCCGGATTGGCTTTCCGCAGGCAAGTCCAGAGATCGTCTGGTTTACGACTGCCTGGAATATGGAGGCAGACAGGTCCTCTTTTGAGGCGCCCTCATTGATCAGGGGCTGGATATCGGATTTGGCAAACACGCCGCAGCGCGCGGCGATGGGATAAAGAGCCTTGTAGTTTTTAGCGTAAGTATTTAATCCGGTGGCGTCTGTTTGAAGCAGGGACGCCATCTGGTCGATAAAAGAACCTGTGCCTCCGGCACAGATGCCGTTCATGCGCTGATCTACGTTTCCGCCTTCAAAATAGATAATTTTGGCGTCTTCGCCGCCCAGTTCAATAGCTACGTCTGTCTGGGGGGCATAATCTTGCAGCGCGGCAGAGACGGCGATGACTTCCTGGACAAAAGGGATTTCCAGATGTTTTGCCAGGGTCAGTCCGCCGGAACCAGTAATCATTGGTGACAAATATATATTTCCAAGAGCGTCCTGTGCTTTTGAAAGCAAATCGGAAAGGGTTTCCCGGATGTTTGCGAAATGTCTCTCATAATCAGCAAAGATGATCTCGTTTTCCTGGTTTAAGATTGCAATTTTTACGGTGGTCGAGCCAATGTCAATGCCCAGCCGGTGTAAATTTTGTGTTCCCATATCATTTCCTCCAAAGCTCATGGGCTTTTTCCTTTTGAAAATGCTGTGAGCAAAAATAAACGAGCGTACGGATGGGCGCAAAACGGCCAGCTTATCTGCCTCATGGGCAGGAAATCCGTATGCTAAGTGATATATTTTAACAGTTTCTTCCTATTAAAATGTAATAGTCCTCAAATCAAGCAACGTTTATTATACGACAGGAAATTGCAAAAAACAATTCATTTCTTAGATTTTATATAATGTTTAGAATCTGTAAAAGTTTTTTCATGATTCTTTTGTGAAATAGTGACGATAGGGCGCTGTTGGCACAGTCTTGCGCATTTGCTATCCAGATGGTAAAAAGATGCTTAGGCAATAATTTTGCATAGGATAATATATGATGAAAGGAAAAAAGTGAGAACTGTTCCAGGGCTGCGCAGTTTGAACCGATTCCAGGCAGGAGAATATAATAACAGTAAAGGAAAATCATGCAGCAAAATGCGGAGGAAAGAAATTTATGGCAAGAATCATACCAATCCCTATTGGCCCTATTTTTCCAGGCGGGCCTTGCAGAGGAATCATCCATGTAATACAAAAAGGAGACACACTTTATCAACTGGGAAAGAGATATCATGTCAGCGTGGGGCAACTGATGTTCGCAAATCCTTTCGTGGACGTATACAATCTTCAGATTGGCGATGAACTGTGCATTCCGGCGACGATCCAGCCCCGGACAATAGGTGCTAAAGAGCGTTTGGAGTACCAGGATATAGATCATTGGGCAGAACGTGACCAGCCTGAAAGTCAAGACGGTTGGGACCAGCCTGACGGCGACGACTGGGAGGGGCAAAGCAAGAATGACAGCCGAGAAGATTGGTCAGACCGGGAAAATTATCAAGGTGACGGCTGGGAGGAGCAAAGCGAGAATGACGACCGAGAAGATTGGTCAGACCGGGAAAAGGATGACAGTCAAGATTGGCGAGACCAGGAAAAGGATGACAGTCAAGATTGGTCAGATTATCAGAAACAGGAAGATCAAGACTGGGATGACCACGGCGGCAAAGAAAGCTGGGAGGAGCATGACCGTCACAATTGGAAAAACAGTGACGGCTGGCATGCCAATTATGATTGGAAAGCGAATCGGTAGGCGGCCAGGGAAAATATAAAGTTTTTATGAACACGGGTTCCACTCGTTGACAAAGCCAATTGGAAAATTTATAATGATAACAATAAGAGGAAAGAGGTGCATTATGAATTTTCTAAACAAAATGGAGCGGAAATTTGGCAGATTTGCAGTCCCCAACCTGACATTTTGGCTGATCGGCGCCTGGGTTTTGGGATTTATCATACAGTATACCATGCCCCAGGCGCAGAATCTTTTGACGCTGGAACCCCATTTGATCTTGCGGGGCCAAGTCTGGCGGCTGGTCTCCTGGCTGTTGATTCCCCCGGCGGTCAATTTGATATTTTTGATTTTTTTCTTGTCCTGTTATTATTTTATCGGGACGTCCATTGAACAGGCAATCGGGACTTTTCGTTATAATGTTTACCTGTTTGGTGGCTTATTCTGTTCGATCCTTGGCGCCTTTATCTTGTATGGGGTTTATCGGATTACGGCTGGGCGTCCTGTCATGGGAATCGGGTATTTTTTTAGCACGGAATATGTGACCATGTCCTTGTTTTTAGCGTTTGCAGCGATTTTTCCCAATGTGGAGTTTCGTTTGTACTTCATTATTCCATTCAAGGCGAAATGGCTTGGGATCGTGGATGCGGTTTGGATGACGTTTGCCTTTATTGCCTCTGGCTGGCCAGGCAGGGTCGCGATCCTTGCATCTCTTTTAAATTTCCTGATTTTCTTTTTCAGCACCAGGAATTATCATAGGATTTCTCCTAAGGAGATTCACAGAAAGCAGGTTTACCGCCAGCAGATGCGCAGCGCGCAGGGAGTGACCAAGCATAAGTGCGCGATCTGCGGCAGGACAGAAGAGGACGGAGAAGAGTTGGAATTCCGGTTTTGCTCCAAATGCGAGGGGAATTACGAGTATTGCCAAGACCATCTGTTTACCCACCAGCATATCAGGCGAAGCTGACAGAACGCATCGTCGCATCTGTCTTAGTGCGGCTGTTTCCAAGCGGCATCAGGGCGTGTTCTCAGGATCCTGCTGCCAGAGCAGCGGCGCTTCCATTGACAAACAAGGAATTAAAATTTATAATGTAACTCAATAGGGCGTTTATAAATATTTAAAATACTGAGGAACCAGGAGGAACATCAATGGAAAGCGAAGTAGTTTCCAGAAATTTTATTGAACAAATCATAGAAGAGGATATTAAAGAAGGACATTGTGAGACGGTAAGGACACGTTTTCCGCCGGAACCGAATGGTTATCTTCATATTGGACATGCCAAGTCTATTTTGCTGAATTATGGACTGGCAGAGAAGTATCACGGAAAGTTTCATATGCGTTTTGACGATACCAATCCGACAAAGGAAAAGACTGAATTTGTGGAATCGATCAAGGAAGATATCAAATGGCTGGGAGCAGACTGGGAAGACCGCCTGTTTTACGCATCTGATTATTTTGAACAGATGTATCAAGCGGCCGTGAAGCTGATCAAAAAAGGAAAGGCTTATGTGTCGGAATTGAATGCAGAGCAGATTCGTGAATATCGGGGAACCTTGACAGAGCCAGGGAAGGAGGATCCTGCGTCTCTTAGAAGCGTGGAAGAGAATCTTCGACTGTTTGAAGAGATGAAGAACGGCAAATATGAGGACGGCGCGCTGGTCTTGCGGGCGAGGATTGACATGGCGTCCCCCAATATTAACATGCGTGATCCTATTTTATACCGGGTGGCGCATATGAATCATCATAATACCAGGGACAAATGGTGCATTTATCCGATGTATGATTTTGCACATCCCATAGAGGACGCCATAGAAGGGATTACCCATTCGATCTGTACATTGGAATTTGAGGATCACAGGCCGTTGTATGACTGGGTAGTACGGGAGCTGGAATATGAGAATCCTCCCAAGCAGATTGAATTTGCAAAGCTGTACCTTACGAACGTGGTGACCGGAAAGCGTTATATTAAGAAGCTGGTGGAGGATGGCGTCGTAGATGGCTGGGACGATCCCAGGCTGGTGTCGATAGCTGCGCTGCGCAGGAGAGGCTTTACGCCGGAATCGATTCAGAAATTCGTGGAGCTTTGCGGAGTGTCCAAGGCGAATAGCTCCGTCGATTATGCGATGCTGGAATATTGCATTCGGGAAGATTTAAAATTAAGCCGTCCAAGGATGATGGCGGTGCTGCATCCAATAAAGCTTGTCATTGACAATTATCCAGAAGGACAAGTGGAATACCTGGATGCGGCGAATAATTTGGAAAATGAGCAATTGGGAAGCCGCAAAATCCCGTTTTGCAGGGAACTGTATATTGAGCGGGAGGATTTTATGGAAGAACCACCAAAGAAATATTTCCGCCTCTTTCCAGGAAATGAAGTACGCTTGATGCATGCTTATTTTGTAAAATGTGAGAGCTTTGTAAAAGACGAAGATGGCAATATCGTGGAGGTGCATTGTACCTATGATCCACAGACGAAAGCGGGAAGCGGCTTTACTGGCAGAAAGGTGAAAGGCACCATTCACTGGGTGCCAGCTCCGTTTGCCAGCAGCTGTCAGGTGCGTTTGTATGAGAACCTGGTAGATGAAGAAAAGGGTGTCTATAACAAGGAGGACGGAACCCTCAATCTGAATCCAGATTCCTTGACGGTGTTGAATGACTGTCGTATCGAGCCAGCGCTGACGGAAGCGAAGCCATATGACAGCTATCAGTTTGTGAGGCAAGGATTTTTCTGTGCAGACGCCAAAGATTCCAGGCCTGATGCATTGGTATTTAACCGCATCGTATCTTTAAAGAGTTCTTATAAATTGCCGACACAGAATTAATCAGCACAAAGAGGAGGAAAGTGCAATGAGTATATTTTCAGGGTTAGAGAAGTTTGGCCTGAAGTCTGCGGAATCCGTGCAGTTATTTGGAGATGAGCAGAAAGAAAGTGACAAGAAAGACGAGGAAAAGCCGACGGAGGAAAAAGTGATCCCAGAAGAAGAATTTCTTTTGGCAAAGACTGTCCGCTGCAAAGTCTGCGACCAAGTGTTTAAGACGAAGGTAGTAAAGAACGGAAGAGTGAAACGTTTAGAGCCAGATCAGGACTTAAGACCCAGATTTCAGTATATAGATACCTTGAAATATGATGTGACTTCCTGTCCCAATTGTGGATATACGGCTATGAACCGCTATTTTGACCAGATCATGCCTGCACAGGTGAAGCTGATCAAAGAACAGATCGTTAGTCAGTTTAAACCGATTAATACCGAGGAAAGGGCGTTTTATACTTATGATGAGGCGATCGACCGCTATAAATTATCGTTGATGAGCACGGTGGTCAAGAGGGGCAAAGACAGTGAGAAAGCATTTACTTGCCTGAAAATTGCGTGGCTGTTGCGGGGAAAAGCGGAGACGATGCCAGGAAATACTCCGCAGGAACAGGAAGCGCTGGCTGAATGCAAGAAAGAGGAGGACGCTTTCTATAAGCAGGCTTTTGACGGGTTTTCTTTAGCCATCAGTAAGGAGAACTATCCCATGTGCGGCATGGAACAGAACACATTGGACTATCTTCTTGCTTATATGGCATTTCATTTTAAACAATACGAGGTTGCTTCAAAGTTCTTGTCAAGCGTGCTCACATCACCCTCTGCGAGCCGGCGCATGAAAGACGTAGGCCTGCAGTTAAAAGAGGATATTATAGCAGAATTGAAAAAGTAAAAGCAATTTGCCTGATTGTGCCACAAATTGCGCATGATGGAGGGTTGCTTTGCCTTTTTCAAGTATATACGTTATCAAAAAAGGAAATAAATAGTAGTAACTGAGCATTCGCATATTTTTATGATTGGAGGAAAAGCATGGAGAGACAGAGCAGAATTACCAGAGCTGGGATTTTGGCAGCAATGCTTGCGATAATGTTTCTTGCTGGCTGCACCACCAAAGAGGAAAAACAGGCTGCGAACGAGTATCAGGGGCAGGAATCTTACGATACAAAGGCAAATGGATCTGATCAAGGGTCGCAAGAAAATGCCAGTGACAAAGACCGAAAGAACGAGACAGAGGAAGAAAGTCAGGAAACGGAAGAGATGAAGAACCTCCGCATTACGATGGAAAAAGCGATGGAAGCTATTGAGAGCGATGATGCAAAGGCTTTGAATAAGCTTCAAAAGAGCAAGAAAGGGAAAGCGCTGATTCGTGAGGCTGAGAAAGAGGGAAGCTATCTCTATTTGCCAAAAGGCGGGAACACTGGAACAGGAATTGGTCTTTATGTATTTGAAAACTGCGATTGCAAGCAATGGTATTATGGAGATTATCAAAATGGCAGGCGGCAAGGCAGTGGAAAATGGTATTATGTCAGTGACCAGACAGAGGACGGGAGCCTTTATAAGGAAGTATATGACGGTGATTGGAGCGGCGACATGCCCAATGGAAAGGGACGCCAGCTGATAATTTTAGGAGATCATGTAGATACAGACCAAAAGTTCAAGGTAAAGAACGGATTGTTTTATGGAACCTACAAGGTGGAAGACACCCTGGAAGACGGCACAGTCGTCACAGGAGAATATAAACTGAAAAAGGGAAAATATGTCACAATCTCCGACGAAGAGCTGGAGGCCAATAACTTTGCGGTTCCAGAAGAGCCGCACCTTGCGATTGCCTTTTTGTATAATGAGGCAGGCGAGGTTAAGAGCTGCACGATGGTGTATGCCGAAGATGCGACCAAAGGCGTGAAGCATTTTTATTAAAGGACATCGTCAGTCTGGCAAGATGACTCTCAGAGAAAATGGGCTTGCTATAAGAAGTATAAGGAAGCAATAAAATACAGGATATGGATCATTTACGTTCTGGTAGATGCCATATCCTGTATTTTTTCTTATCTCATAAGAAATGCGCTCTTGTAAAAGTCGACCTAGTTTTCTTTCTCAGCTTCTGCCATTTTCATCGCACGGACTTTCAAAGGGAGCCCGAATAATGTGATAAAGCCTTCTGCATCATGATGGTCGTACAGCTCTCCGGTCGTAAAGCTTGCCAGGGATTCACTGTAGAGAGAATAGGGAGAAGTGGTTCCAGCTTTGATGATGTTGCCCTTGTAGAGCTTGAATTTTACTTCTCCGGTTACATATTTCTGTGTTGAGGTGATAAAAGCCTGCACTGCTTCTCGCAGCGGTGTAAACCATTTTCCTTCGTATACAATTTGAGCCAGCTTGTTAGCAAGATCCTTTTTAACTTCCATGGTGGCGCGGTCAAGAACCAGTTCTTCCAGTTGTTGCTGGGCTTCCATCAATATGGTTCCGCCAGGAGTCTCATAGACGCCTCTGGACTTCATGCCAACGACGCGGTTTTCCACGATGTCAATAATTCCGATTCCATGCTTGCCGCCAAGGCGGTTCAGTTCCCGGATAATATCGGCAACTTTCATGGATTTGCCGTTTATGGTTTTGGGAACGCCGGATTCGAAAGTCATAGACACATACTCTCCCTCCTCGGGAGCCTGTTGCGGAGATACTCCTAAGACCAGCAGGTGGTCATAATTGGGTTCGCAGGATGGATCTTCCAACTCAAGGCCCTCATGGCTGATGTGCCATAAATTGCGGTCACGGCTGTAGCTGCTGTCTGCAGAAAATGGTAGGTCGATGCCATGCGCCTTGCAGTATTCAATTTCTTCTTCCCGTGACTGCATGTTCCACTTATCGCTTCTCCATGCTGCAATGATCTTAAGATCAGGTGCAAGCGCTTTGATGCCAAGCTCGAAACGGATTTGATCATTGCCTTTTCCGGTAGCGCCGTGGCAGATAGCGGTAGCGCCTTCTTTTCTTGCAATTTCCACCAGGCGTTTTGCAATTCCCGGACGAGCCATGGATGTGCCCAGCAGGTATTTGTTCTCATAGACAGCGCCTGCCTGGACGCAAGGAAGGATATATTCTTCCGCAAATTCATCGGTGATATCCTCAATGTAGAGCTTGGTAGCGCCAGACAGTTTTGCGCGCTCTTGCAGTCCGTCCAGTTCTTCTTCCTGGCCGCAGTCAATGCAGCAGCAGATGACTTCATAATCGTAATTTTCCTTTAACCAAGGAATGATGGCGGTAGTGTCGAGACCGCCGGAATAAGCTAAGACTACTTTTTCTTTCATGATTTCCTCCATTCCGTGCGTTTTTCAGCACAAACAGGTAGTTTGTGAAAGAATTATCAAATTCTTTCACTCTTTCCTCCATTCTGTGTGCCTCTTTGCACAAACAGGTAATTAGTAAAAGAGTGAACAAATGCTTTTACTTTTCCAACGTATTATGTAATAGGTTTGTTCTCTGATGTATAATATACAATAATGAATATAAAATGGCAAGTAAGTTTCTGGATTTTTGCAAAAGGATGTGGTATGATTTATAAAGTTTAAAATTTTACCGGGAGATAAACATATGAAGATAACGATTTGTGACGACAGCGTGAAAGATTTGATAAAGATTGAGGAGTTGCTTTTTCAATACCAAAAATCCCATGCAAGAACAGGATTTGAAGTAGAAAAATATAAAAATCCGCTCAAAGTGATGGAAAAGATCCTACAAGGGGAACTGGCAGATATTTATATCTTAGATATATTGATGTCAGAAGCCACAGGAATTGATCTGGGAAGCCAGATTCAAAAATCAGCAGAGAACAAGGTGATTATATATATCACGTCCACGGAAGAATTTGCCCTGGATGCTTACGAGGTGCGTGCCGCAAGATATCTTTTAAAGCCGGTGGAACAGGACAAATTTTTTGAAGCTATGGACTATGCGTTATCTTACATGGAAGTCAGGCACGATCCCATTTATCTGGTTAAAACTAAGCAAGGGCTAGTATCTGTGTCGCATTCTAAGATCGAGTACGTGGAGAACGCCTCCCGGATGCTGGACGTTCATCTCACAGACGGTTCTCAGGTCAAAAGCATATTTATCCGAAAGTGCTTTGAGGAAGAAGTTGGGAATCTGGTAGAAGATAAATGCTTTATGCAGGTCCATAAGTCGTTTATTATCAATATGATGCATGTCAAAAAGCTCGATGGGAACCGCATTGTCATGGACAGTGGCGCCATTGTTCCGGTGAGCAAGAAGAATGCGGTAAATGTAAAAAAAGAATATCTTTTATTTGTATCGCAACAGTATAGGTAGGGCGCGAAGATGGACTATTTTGACAATATATCGTATACGCAGAGTCATCTGTTTTTGATGTTGTTTTTGTATCTGTTTATCACGCACCGTTATTCCAAGGCAGTAACCAGGGGCATCTGCTTTGGAGCTTTTTTGATATTAACGCTTACAGACTGCCTGAAATTGAATCTTTTTCCTGAAAGCAGCCTTTGCTATATAGTGATGACGGCGATTCAAATATTTGTGACGCAGTTTACCGGAATCTTTATCTCTGGAAAAAGAAACTGGAAAGTATTGTTCATGGGTCTTAGCGCCTCTAATTATGTGATCATGGGGAGCATTGCCGCCACTATCTTGTATATCTATACAAAAGATCGATGGATTTCCCTGGCAGGAAGCTGTATGATCCATGTGGCAGTTTTGTATATTTTATATAAGGGAGTACGGGATATATGGCTGAGGCAATACGAAAAGGAATATACGGAAAGCTGGTGGGAATTATGTCTCGTTCCAGTGTTTTTTTATTGCAGTTTTTTTGCAATTTCTATCTATCCGCGTACCCTGAATCAGGTTCCGGAAAATATTCCTGGGATCCTCTGCTTCATGGCGACCATGTGCGTTTCTTATGTAGTCGTGCTGCGTTATGTGGAGAGTGATTCCAAACGAAAGGATATTTATTGGAAAAATGTGATTTTTGAATCCTATATCAAGGGCTTGGAGAATCAGTTTTATCTGTTGCAGCAGTCAGAAAACAGCCTTAAGATCCTGCGCCATGACCTGCGTCATTATTCCAGCATGTTGAGCTTGCTGTTGGAACAGGGAGAATACGAGGAAGTGAAAAAGGTCCTTGCCCATGTGAATCATATGGCAGAAGAGCACAGGGTCAGAAAATATTGCAAGAATCTGATTGTCAATACGATTATCTCGAAAATGATGGAGCGTGCAGAGCAATATCAGATTCAAGTAAACCTGGATCTTGGGATAACAAAAGAGATTCCGGTAAATGATTATGAATTTACAGCGGTCATTGCCAATCTCTTTGAGAATGCCATAATCTGTGTCAGGGATTATCAAAAAGAAAAAAGGTATATTGACATCAAGATACACTGTAACGAGGAGCGTTTGCTAGTTCAAATGCAGAACGAATATGAAGGCGAAGTGGCGCTTGATCCAGTAAACGGGCTTCCGAAAAGCAGAAAGGGGGAGAACCATGGGCTGGGGATGCAGAGTTTTCTGGCGTTTTCAGAGAAGATAGGAGGAGATTTTGCATGTGTATGCAAAGATGGCGTCTTTTTGCTGATGCTGTTTGCGAAATTCTGACAAAACAGGGAGGTTTTTGTGCAGAAACAGTCATGATGTAGAAGAACAAAGATGATATAATCAAAAGGATCAGGTTTGAAAGCAATGGAGGAAGCAAAACATGCAGAAGACATTTATCCGTTATACCTATGCAATTATCACAGCGGCAATTTTCCTGATTTTTTTAATTCATTGTCTGTTCACGCTACATTCCCTGGAATCTCAGCAATATAATTCCTTTCTTGCGAAAGCGGAACAGGTGATACATACTCTGGAAAACAATCAGTTGGAATTGTCGATCATGAAGCGCAATTTAGACGTCGATTATCTTACTCGTGCAAAGGCGGCAGCCTATGTCATGGAGCGGCAGCAGGAAGTCTCCATGAACGTCGAAGAAATGCAATATCTGGCAGATTTGTTGAACGTAGACGAGCTTCATTTGATTGATGAACATGGAATCATCGTTTCGGCTTCTGTCGCAGAGTATATCGGCATTGACATGGCAGATCACAAGCAGACCCGGGAATTTCTCTCGATCCTCGAAAGCGATGACGAGGATGCCTATCTGATCCAGGAAGCGCAGCCCAATGCCGCAAAGGGCAGTATCATGCAGTATGTGGGAGTGGCAAGAAAAGGAAAGAAAGGGGTCGTGCAAGTTGGGTTTGAACCCACTAGGCAGATGGAGGCTCAGTCAAGAAATACCTATGAATACATATTTTCTAAATTCCCCACCGATCTCGGGGAGGAATTGTTTGCGGTCAATGCAGATACATCCGCAGTGTTAGGGCATTCCGCTGGAATGGACCAGGAGTTTACAGCGGACTATTATAAGTTGGAGCAGCTTTTGGACTGTGCAGCGGGCGGTTATATAAAGGAGAAAGACGGAAGACGGATGTATGTTTTTTCTAAGAAATATAATAATATACTGATCTGCGCCGCGCTTCCTGCCAATATCCTGGCACAAAAGCTTGTGAGACATGTGCTGAGCACGCTGATTTTTTTGCTTATTATTGAAGTGATTGTGTTATTGCTGCTCAATTACCTGGTTAAGCAACAGGTTGTGAATGGAATTCATCATATTATGGAGCAGCTTGCAGCGATCACCGATGGAAATCTGGAGACGAAAGTGACCGTGGGTGGAAACCAAGAGTTTGAAGCCTTAAGCATGGGCATCAATACCATGGTTGAGAAGCTAAAGTACGAGAATACTCACGATGCGTTGACCGGACTGTATAAATATTCCTGCTTTAAGCAGCTTGCCGCAGAAAAAATCAGGGAAATGCCGCCAGAGACACTATGCGCAGCCGTGATGATGGATTTGGATTCTTTTAAATCAATCAATGATACTTATGGGCATGACGCCGGAGACAAGTACTTGCAGTGTTTTGCGGAAGTTATGAAATCCATGCCAGCAGAGCATTTGTTATGTGCGAGGCGGTCCGGAGACGAATTCTGCATGTTAATTTTTAATTGTACGCATAAGTCGCAGGTGATAGAATTACTGGACAAATTTTATGAGACGTTACAAGTACGGCAGATTAGGCTGTCTCCTGAGGACTTGAGAAGCGTCAAAGCTTCTGGGGGCTTTGCGTGTACGAAAAACAGCGCAGAAAAAATAGAAAAGCTGATCAATCAGGCAGATCAGGCGCTTTATGAGAGCAAGCGGCAAGGCAAAGGAACGTATGGGGAATACTAGTGTTTGCCTGCGTTCGCAAAACGCCGTTCTCAGAAAATCTGCATCGCAGTTATACAAAATATCTATCAGATGGCATATGGGCAGTTAACAGTCAAGACTTAATGAGACAGCCTTGACTGTTAATTTTTTTACTTTCTTAGAAATGAAAAAATATACTACAAAATGCATAAATATACAAAAAATAAAAAAAGGTCTTTACGAATGGACAAAGATATATTACTATATATTGGACGATGAGAAGATTTTGCCCATGGGGAGCGGCGTGTAAAAAGAAAGTGAGGAAACGAAAATGATAAAGGCAGGAATTATCGGTGCGACTGGATATGCAGGCGCGGAACTGGTCAGGCTGCTGCTTGGACATAAAGAAACGCAGATTGCGTGGTATGGTTCCAGAAGCTATATTGACGAGAAATATGCCAAAGTGTACGGAAATATGTTTCAGCTTGTGGAAGACGTCTGCCTGGATGATAAGATAGAGCAATTGGCAAGGCAGGCAGATGTGATTTTTACGGCGACGCCCCAGGGGTTTCTTGCAGGAGTGCTGACGGAGGAGATATTGCAACATGCCAAAGTCATAGATTTAAGTGCGGATTACCGCCTCAAGGACGTGAAAACTTATGAAAAATGGTATCAGATTGAACACAAAAGCCCTCAGTTCCTTGCAGAAGCCGTGTATGGCTTATGTGAAGTGAACCGTGATCAAGTAAAGCAGGCAAGACTGGTGGCAAACCCAGGTTGTTACACCACCTGTTCCATTTTGACGGCATATCCTTTGATAAAAGAAGGACTGATTGACCCTAATACCTTGATTGTCGATGCGAAATCAGGTACTTCCGGGGCAGGCAGGGGAGCGAAACTGCCGAATTTGTTCTGTGAGGTCAATGAGAACGTCAAGGCTTACGGGGTCGCCAGCCACAGACATACGCCAGAGATTGAAGAGCAGTTAAGCTATGCGGCGAGAGAAGTTGTAACCATCAATTTTACGCCGCACCTGGTTCCTATGAACCGCGGCATCCTTGCTACGGAATATGCATCCTTAAAGAAGATAAAGCAGGCTGACGGGACATATGCTTATCCTTCTTATGAGCAGGTAAAGGCCGCCTATGACAAATATTATGAGAAAGAATATTTTGTCCGCGTTTTGGATCGGGGCGTTTGTCCTGAGACAAAGTGGGTAGAGGGCAGCAATTTTGTGGATATCGGGTTCCAGATTGATGAGCGCACCGCAAGGATCGTTATGATGGGAGCCATTGACAATTTGGTCAAGGGAGCGGCAGGACAAGCAGTGCAGAATATGAACTTGCTGTTCGGGTTTCCAGAAACGGAAGGGCTGCAGCTTGTGCCCATGTTTCCATAGGGCGGCGCAATTGATATTTTGGCATGTGGCAGAAAGGCAGAGGAAAGAGAGGGTGTCGCACTAACATAAATTACCCGAACTACCTTAATGTGCCAAAAAGCGCACAGAATGGAGGAAAGAGTGAAAGAATTAGCAAATTCTTTCACAAACTACCCTCATGTGCTGAAAAGCGCACAGAATGGAGGAAATCATGGAAGCAGAAAAAGAGAAACCCGTTGTCCAGGTAGCGGTCCGGGCAATGAAGAAAGAGGATTATCAAAAGGTTTACCGTCTTTGGAAAACCATCAAAGGGTTTGGGATCCGCAGCATGGATGATTCCAGAGAGGGCATTTGCCGCTTTTTGCAGAGAAATCCAACCACCAGCATGGTAGCGGAGGCAAAGGGAGAGATTGTCGGAGCCATTCTCTGCGGGCATGACGGCAGGCGGGGATGTTTTTACCATGTATGCGTCCGGGAAGATTTCAGACAGCAGGGGATTGGCAAGGCGATGGCGGTTTCAGCGATGCGCGCTTTGCAGCAAGAACAGATCAATAAGGTGTGCCTGATTGCCTTTAAGAAAAACGAGGTTGGAAATTCCTTTTGGAAGAGCGTGGGCTGGACGTTTCGGGAAGATTTAAATTATTATGATTTTGTATTGAATGATGCGAATATTACGACGTTTCAATAGCGGAGGAAGAGGAAGATGGAAGTGATTACAGGCGGCGTCACCGCGGCAAAAGGATTCAAGGCAGCTGCTACGGCAGCAGGGATCAAATATAAAGACAGGACAGATATGGCAATGATCGTGAGCGAGGTTCCGGCGGCCTGCGCAGGAACGTTTACCAGCAATCTGGTGAAAGCAGCTCCAGTTAAATGGGATCAAGAGATCGTGTCAGAAGAAGAATGCGCGCAGGCAGTAGTCATTAATGCGGGGATTGCCAATGCCTGCACCGGGACGCAGGGCATGGAATATTGCCGCAAGACGGCAGAAGCGATGGAGCGTGTGACGGGCATTCCTGCAAAACAGGTGCTGGTGGCGTCCACAGGCGTCATTGGGATGCAGCTTCCGATGGAAAAGCTGGTCTTTGGAGTGGAGGCCATGGCGAATAAGCTCAGTGATTCCATAACAAGCGGGAAAGAAGCGGCGTGCGCCATTATGACGACGGATACCAAGTCCAAAGAGGCTGCAGTGACTTTTGAAATAGATGGAAAGACGGTGACGGTGGGCGGCATGTGCAAAGGTTCGGGGATGATTCATCCAAATATGTGTACGATGCTGGGTTTTTTGACCACCGATCTTTGCATTTCCAAAGAATTGCTCAAAGAAGCGCTTTGCGAGGATGTCAAGGACACTTATAACATGATTTCCGTGGACGGGGATACTTCCACGAATGATACGGTCCTGCTGCTGGCAAACGGCATGGCGGGCAATGCAAAGATTACAAAGAAAGATCACAATTACCAGAAATTTACCGAGGCCCTGAATTATGTGAATACTGCATTGGCAAGAAAGATGGCGGGGGACGGCGAGGGGGCGACTGCGCTTTTTGAGACCAAAGTCATTCATGCAGATACCAAAGAACATGCCAAGCTTTTAGCGAAATCAGTAATTTGCTCTTCATTGACTAAGGCGGCGATTTTTGGTCATGACGCCAATTGGGGCAGGATTCTCTGTGCTCTGGGATATTCTGGCGCAGCGTTTGATCCAGAGAATATGGAACTGTATTTTCAGAGCAAAGCCGGGCAGATTCAGATTTATAAAGATGGGATTGCGACAGAATACAGCGAGGAAGATGCGACCAAGATTTTATCAGAGGAAGAGGTCACGGTATTGGCGGATATGAAGATGGGAGAGGCAGAGGCAACTGCATGGGGCTGTGATTTGACCTATGATTATGTGAAAATCAATGCAGATTACCGTTCCTAAATGATAGATGCTTGTCAAAATTGCCCCTTACGTCGTTTGGGTGATGATATGGAAAGAGGATGACAGAGATGGAAGAAAAACAGATGCAGAAAATATTACAAAAGGCAGAGGTTTTGATCGAGGCTTTGCCTTACATTCAGCGGTTTAACCGTAAGATCATCGTGGTGAAATATGGCGGAAGCGCCATGGTCGATGAAGAATTAAAGAAGAATGTCATTGAAGATGTGACATTGTTAAAACTGGTGGGATTTAAACCGATCATCGTCCACGGCGGAGGCAAGGAAATCAGCAGATGGGTAGAAAAAGCAGGCATGGAGCCAGAGTTTGTCAACGGTCTGCGAAAAACCGACGCTCCCACCATGGAATTGGTAGAGATGGTGCTTGGAAAAGTGAACAAATCGCTGGTACAGCTAGTACAGCAATTAGGAGTCAACGCTATTGGGATCAGTGGAAAAGACGGGGGACTGCTGAAAGTAGAAAAGAAGTATTCCAAAGGACAAGATATTGGCTATGTGGGAGAGATCCAAAAAGTGAACGCCAAGGTACTGTACGACTTGCTGGAAAAAGACTTTCTTCCCATTGTCTGTCCTGTGGGATTGGATGATTCCTTTGAGACCTACAATATCAATGCCGATGACGCAGCATGCGCCATTGCCAAGGCAGTCAAGGCGGAGAAGTTGGCGTTTTTGACAGATGTCAAAGGGGTATACCAGGATCCGGCGGATAAGTCTTCCTTGATTTCCGAACTTTCGGTGTCTGAGGCGCATAAGCTGATTGCAAAGGGGAATATCGGCGGCGGGATGTTGCCGAAGCTGAATAATTGCATTGAAGCTATTGAAGATGGCGTTTCAAGGGTGCATATCTTGGATGGCCGCATCCCGCATTGCCTGCTATTGGAGATCTTCACCAATAAAGGAATTGGGACGGCAATTTTAGGAGATCATGAAGAACGGTTTTTTACAGCAGAAGAAATAGAAAGGGAGAAGCAGGATGGTAGCAGATAACTTGATACAACAGGCGGAAAGCCATATCTTACATACATATAATCGCTTTCCGGTGGTGTTAGACCATGGAGAGGGAGTCTATCTCTTTGATATAGAAGGAAACAAATATCTCGATTTTGCGGCGGGGATTGCGGTGCAGGCGCTAGGATATGGAGATCAGGAATACAATCAGGCGTTAAAGGCGCAGATTGACAAGCTGATGCATACCTCTAATCTCTATTATAACCAGCCGACCATTGAGGCGGCAGAAAAACTTTGTGCGGCGAGCGGACTGGAACGCGCATTTTTTACCAACAGCGGAACCGAGGCCGTCGAGGGCGCCATCAAGGCGGCGAAGAAATATGCCTATGACCGGGACGGCTGCACAGATCATGAGATCATTGCCATGAATCATTCCTTTCATGGCAGGAGCTTAGGCGCCCTTGCAGTTACTGGAAATTCCCATTACAGAGAGCCGTTTGAACCTCTTCCAGGCATTGTCAGATTTGCAGATTACAATGATTTGGACAGCGTGGCGTCATTGGTCAATGAGAAAACCTGCGCCATTATTTTAGAGACGATTCAGGGAGAGGGGGGAGTTTTTCCGGCAGAAGAAGGATTTTTGAAAGGAATTCGAAAGATTTGCGACGAGAACGACATTCTGCTGATTCTAGATGAGATACAGTGTGGCATGGGGCGCACGGGAACGATGTTTGCCTGGCAAGGTTACGACGTGAAGCCGGATATCATGACTTGCGCAAAAGCCTTGGGCTGCGGGGTTGCCGTGGGAGCGTTCGTACTGACAGAGCGTGTTGCGTCATCGTCATTAAAGCCTGGGGATCATGGCACGACTTATGGCGGAAATCCATTTGCAGGGGCGGCAGTCAGCAAGGTCTTTGATATTTTTCAGCGTAGAAAGCTCACAGAACATGTGCAGGAAGTAGGAAATTACCTGCAAGAGCGGCTGGAACAGGTCAAAAGCCAGCTTGCGTGCATCCATGCCCGAAGAGGCAGGGGACTGATGCAGGGACTGGAGCTTTCAATGTCTGCGGCAGAGGTCAGCAGCAAGGCGCTGGCACAGGGGCTTTTGGTAATTCCGGCGGGAAGCAATGTGCTGCGGTTTGTCCCCCCCTTGGTGATTGAGCGAGAACATGTGGACGAAATGATAGAAAAACTAAACAGGGCGCTAAAGGATTAACGGCGCATACATAAAAATTCCAACATTGGATATCCTATGAAAAACAATGAAATTAGGAGGGATCGAATGATTGGAATTTTTATTGCGCTTTTATCAGGGGCTTTGATGAGCGTGCAGGGCGTATTTAATACCGAGGTCACCAAAGGCACCAGCATGTGGGTCAGTACAAGCTGGGTACAGTTTTCCGCACTCGTGGTCTGCCTTGGCGCCTGGCTGTTTACAGACCGCGGCAGCTTTCTGGGACTCTTTCAAGTGCAGCCGAAATATATGTTGCTTGGAGGTGTGATTGGAGCGTTTATCACTTATACGGTGATTAAGGCCATGGCGTCTTTAGGCCCGGCGCAGGCTGTGATGCTGATCGTGGTTTCCCAGCTGATCATTGCCTATGTCATTGAACTGCTGGGAATCTTTGGCGTGGACAAGCAGCCTTTTGCATGGCGCAGAGTTCTGGGAATGGCTATCTGCATCGGCGGAATTATTTTATTCAAGTGGGAGTAAAATTGCGGCGGTAAAAATTTTCGAAATACTCTTGTAATAAATAAGGAATTTCGTTACAATAGAATGGATTCGTGGATAAGGCTTTTCTCATTCTGATCACAAAGAAAGGTGGGAAAAGTATCAAGAAAATAATAAAAATCATATTCATTCTGGGAGCGGTCGTCATGATGTCGGCCTGTGCAAGACGTTCAAATGAGGAGGGAATCCTTGTCTCCCAAGACTGCCTGGACGCAGAATCAAAAGAGGAAGTGGAGCTTTCTGAGCCAAAAGAGACAGAAGAGATCTACGTTCAAGTCTGCGGCGCAGTGAAACATCCAGGAGTTTACAGCTTGCCACAGGGCAGCCGGGTATTTCAGGCGGTGGAGCTTGCTGGAGGACTTTCCAAAGAAGCGGATGCAAAGAGCTTGAATCAGGCAGAGAGTTTGAGCGACGGTCAGATGATAAAGGTGCTGACAAAAGAGGAGGCGAAAGCCTTGGGTGATGGTCCGACAAACGCTGGTTCGACGGATGATGGGAAAATAAACCTCAATACGGCGACCAGGGAGGAGCTTTTGCGTCTTTCTGGGATCGGAGATGCCAAGGCGGACAGCATTCTTGCCTGGAGAGAGCAACATGGCGGTTTTTCTCAGATTGAAGATTTGATGAAAATAGAAGGAATCAAAGAAGGCGTATTTTCCAAAATAAGGGACTACGTCAAAGTTCGATGAGGTGAAATGATGGCAAAAAAGGTTCTTGTAGTGGATGATGAGAAATTAATAGTAAAGGGGATCCGTTTTAGTCTGGAACAGGACGGCATGGAAGTCGATTGTGCTTATGATGGAGAAGAAGCCCTGAAGCTGGCGACAGAGAATGCTTACGATATGATATTGCTTGATGTGATGCTGCCCAAAATGGACGGCTTTGAGGTGTGCCAGCAGATTCGGGAGTTTTCGATGGTGCCCGTGGTTATGCTGACTGCAAAGGGAGACGACATGGATAAGATCCTCGGGCTTGAATACGGCGCAGACGACTATATCACGAAGCCTTTCAACATCCTGGAAGTAAAAGCAAGGATCAAAGCGATTATGCGCAGGACTGCGCCTAGACAGAAAAAAATGGAAAATCCCAAGGTCGTGGAACATGGCGACCTGCGTCTCGACTGCGAGAGCCGCCGTCTTTTCATACTCGGCAAAGAAATCAATGTCACGGCAAGGGAGTTCGACTTGCTGGCTTTGCTGGTGCTCAATTCCAACAAGGTATACAGCAGGGAAAAGCTGCTGAACCTAGTGTGGGGCAGCGACTATCCAGGAGATGTGCGCACTGTCGACGTTCATGTGCGGCGCCTTCGTGAAAAAATCGAGGCAAATCCCAGTGAACCGAAATATGTGCATACCAAGTGGGGCGTAGGATATTATTATCAGGGTTAGGCAGCGGAGACGGAGATGAAGAAATTAAAATTGATACATAGCCTGAAATTCCGCCTGTTCTTAATCATTGTTCTGGTAGGAATTCTTCCGAGCATCATATTGCGTTTTGGAATCCTTGCGAGTTATGAGAGCAAGGCGGTTTCCAACCGCAGTATTGATATCTTAAGCCAGGCAAAGATGCTGGGGAGCCAGGTGCTTACCTATAATTATATGACGGATACCTCTGTGGAGATTATCAACGCCCAATTGGAACAGTTGTCCAATATCTATGACGGCAGAGTGATGATCATTAATAATCGTTTTCAGATTGTGAAAGATACTTATGGTCTTGATACAGGCAAGACCATTATTTCGGAGGAAGTGGTTAAGAGCTTTCGGGGGGAGGAGATCAGCAAGTATGATGGTGACAACCGTTATATTGAGCTGGCGTTTCCCTTGAAGAACGCAGGGACTCAGAATGTGTTGGGCGTGATGCTGGTCAGCGTGTCCACGGACAGTATCATGTTCAATTATGATTATTTGAAAAAAAATGCCCAGGTGATTGAATTGGCGACAGCGGCACTTGTGCTGGCGTTTGCCTTGTTTTGTGCCAGTCACCTGGTGCAGCCGTTTCGAAAGCTCACCAGGTCGCTGGAGGAGATTCAAACGGAGGATGGAGAAGAAGAGCTGATGATCTCTGACTATACAGAGACAGAAGCGATCTCAGAGGCTTTCAATGAGATGATGGGAAGAATGCAGGTCATTGACGAATCTAGACAAGAGTTTGTGTCGAATGTGTCACATGAGCTGAAGACGCCGCTGACATCCATGAAAGTGCTTGCAGATTCCCTGCTGGGACAGGAGGATGTGCCAGCAGAGCTATATAAAGATTTTATGGGGGATATCGCAGAGGAGATCGAACGGGAGAACAAGATCATTAATGACTTGCTGTCTTTGGTGAAGATGGATAAGTCGGCAGGCAGCCTCAATATCGCCCTAGTGAATATCAATGAGCTCTTGGAAGTGATTATGAAACGGGTAAAACCGATAGCCGAGAAACAAAATATTGAGCTTGTTTTGGAAAGCTTCCGCCCGGTTACAGCCGAAATTGACGAGGTTAAATTATCTTTGGCGCTTACAAACCTTGTGGAAAACGCCATAAAGTACAACAAGGAGGATGGATGGGTGCATGTATCTTTAAATGCTGACCATAAATTTTTCTTTGTGCGGGTCGAAGATTCCGGAATCGGCATACCAGAGGAATCTTTAGAACATATTTACGAGCGTTTTTACCGGGCGGATAAATCTCATTCCAGGGAAATCGGCGGAACAGGGCTTGGACTTGCCATTACCAGGAATGCAGTGCTGATGCACCGGGGAGCGATCAAGGCGCACAGCAAGCTGGGAGAGGGAACTATTTTTACGGTCCGGATCCCGTTATCCTATATTGCATAGGCTTGATTTGCCAGTTTGTTGCTTTTTGACTGGTTCAGGCGCTAGGAGGAATTGGATGAAATTCATAAAACAGATACTGTTTCTGACAGGGATGTCATTTCTTATGGCGGGGATTATGGGCTGTAGCAATGTCAAGGAGGAAGATTCAAAGTATCATGTCTACTATATAAATAAAGAAAAGACAAAAACAGTCGCAGTGGGTCATGAGCCTCAAGAAGAAGGGGCCACAGAGCAGATTCGGGAATTTGTGGACCTGCTGTTTGAGGACACCCAGGATCCAGATTACCGCAAGCCTGCGTTTAAAGGCGTGGAACTGGAAGCTTGGAAGCTGGAAAAAAATCAGTTGTCGCTCTATTTTAACAGCGAATATTTGGAGCTAGATCATGTGGAAGAAGTACTCTGCCGGGCTGCCATCGTTAGGACCTTGATACAGGTGGACGGAGTGGAATGCATTTCTTTTTATGTGGGCGACACGCCTCTGGTGGATTCGGAAGGGACGCCCGTGGGCCTTATGACGGTGGAGAGCTTTATTGAAAATCCCGGAGAACAAATCAATACCATTCAGACGGCAAACATTACTTTGTATTTTGCCAATGAAAAGGGAGACGGCCTGGTACGGGAAATACAGGAAATTCATTACAGCAGCAACATTTCTTTGGAAAAGCTGGTGATGGAGCAGTTGCTTAGGGGTCCCCGGGGCAGAAAGGGGCAGTCGGCGATTCCAGATGGCACGAAGCTGGTGGGCGTATCGGTGTTAGACGGCGTGTGTTTTGTCAACCTTAGCGAAGGCTTCCTGAATCAGAATTATGAGATTAAGGAGCCAGTAGTGATTTATTCGATTGCAAATTCCTTGGCGGAATTGCCAGATGTCAATAAGGTGCAGATATCCGTCAATGGGGACAGTAACAAGGTTTATCGGGAGAAAATGGATTTAAGCGTCATGTATGAGCGAAATCTGGATTATTTGGATGATTCAGAGAGGCAGAAGAACGAGATGAAAATGCAATCAAAAGAAAAGGAGGAACCGGTTGATTAGAAGAACCATGTGTTGCCTATGCCTGTCGCTGGTGCTTGGGATCTTATTTGGCAGGGACGGGCGTTTGATCTATGTGGCAATGCTCTTGCTGATGCTTTGCATATGTACCATGGCGATCTTTGATACTGCCATGGGCAATCGGCAAAGCAGGAATGTTTCTTATTGTAAAGGAATCAGACGCGCCGCATGGTTTCGCTTTGTTCTTTGCTTGTGCCTGTTTTCAAGCGGCGCCATTCACATGCAAAGACAGCAGGCAGAAAGGACAGAGCTTGCAAAGGCGCTCTCCCAGGGGAAAGAGATAACCGTAGAGGGGGAGATTTCCAGAAAAGAAGAAAAGAAAGAGCAATTTATTTATGATCTTACGAATGTCCGCGTGATTGCGGATGGCAAAGCTTATCCCAGTTTTGGGATTCTAATGTATAGTTCTAATGGTCAGTATCGTCTGGGAAACCGCCTCAAAGCGGTTGGAAGATATGAGCCGTTTCAAATCTCCCGTAATCAGGGAAATTTCAATGAAAAGCAATTCCGCCACAGTAGAAAATCTGAGTTTCGCATATATGCAAAGAAAGAATACTTGCTCTCGGCAAATGAAAACAGATATGCGTGCGCTTTGCAAGGGCTGCGGCAAAAGATGCGAAAAGTGTTTGTACGTTCGATGCACAAGGAAGATGCAGGAGTAATGGCAACTTTGGCACTGGGAGATAAAACGCAGATTGATCAGGAAGTCAAAGCATTGTATCAAAAAGCCGGGATTTCCCATATTCTTGCCATTTCCGGACTTCATGTCTCGCTGCTTGGCATGGGGCTTTTTGGATTTTTGCAAAAGCTGGGCTGTCCGAGGAAGCTTGCGGCGTTCTTTGCTCTGTGGATAGTCTATAGTTTCGGACAGTTTTCGGGCATGGAGGTTTCCACAGGGCGGGCGGTGGGGATGTTTGCCCTGCAGATGACGGCGCACCTGGCAGGCTGCAGTTATGATTCCCTGACCGCTCTTGCGTTCACTGCCATGGTTCAGCTCTGGGAGAATCCTTTTCTCTTGGATTATGCCGGGTTCTTGTTTTCTTACGGCGCAGTTCTTGGAGTGAGTCTGGCGTACCAGATATTTCGAACTGCTGCTGGCAGTGCAAAAAAGGAGAAAAAGCGGTTAAATTTGATTTGTGCCATAGTGTGGCGCATACTAGGCAAAGGAAAGGAACTGCTGCTGGCAAGTCTTTGCATACAGTTGATGACGTTGCCATTATTGTTCTATTTCTATTATGAGGCGCCTTGTTATAGCGTGCTTGTCAACTGCTGCATTCTGCCGTTTCTTGGGATTTTGCTGTTTTTGGGTCTTGCCGGGGGAGTTCTTGGATGTTTCCTGCCATGGCTCGGAGCGTTCCTGTTAAAGCCTGCGGGATGGATCCTTGCTGTGAATCAGAGCGTTTGTAGCTGGTGTCTGAGCTTTCCAGGCTCAACGTTCGTTTCTGGAAAGCCAAGGCTGGAACAGATCGTGGCTTATTATGGGATCCTTGCCGCATGTCTTCTATTTGCATGGCGCAGAAAGGAAAGACGGTGGTTTTTGGGATTTGGGATTGCTTTGATCTGCGTGACGCTGAATCTGGAGGCTGCTCAGTTTGAGATTAATGTTCTTGATGTCGGACAAGGAGACGGGATCCTGGTTCAAACGGAGAGTGGAGATTGCTTTTTTTTGGACGGAGGAAGCAGCGATCTAAAAGAGGTGGGAACTTATCGAATTCTTCCATTTTTAAAATGCAAAGGGATCCGTTCAATCAAAGGCTGGCTGGTCAGTCATGCGGATGCAGACCATGTCAGCGGCTTGAAAGAATTGCTGCAGCAAGGATATCCGGTAGAATACTTGATTCTGGCGCAGGGCATGGTGCAAGATCAGGCAATGGAGGAATTGCTGATGCTGGCTCAGGAAGCAGGCTGCCAGATTCAGTTTGTGTCTCCTGGGATGAAATTTGGCAGCAAAGATACAGTGTTTACCGTGCTGGGTCCAGAATCTGAATCTTGGGAGCCCAAGGCAGACAGTGTAAATTTGACGAATGAAACGGGTGGAAAGCAGAGTTCTCGAACAGCCGGGGCAGACAGGAACGCAGCCTCCTTGGCGGTAGCAGTGGAACATCAGGGGTTTACCGGGATTTTTACTGGGGACATGGGTCAGGAGCAGGAACGTAAGCTCTTAGAGCAAGGAGTTTTCAAACGGCATGGGATTTCAGAAGTGGATTTTTACAAAGCGGCGCACCATGGCTCCAATGGTTCTAACAGTGAGGAGCTTTTGGCAGCGCTGACGCCTAAAGTTACCGTGATTTCCTGCGGGGAAAGAAATGCTTACGGACATCCTGGAAAAGAGGCGCTAAAAAGGCTGGAAGCGGCTGGCAGCAGAATTTTTTACACGATGAATCAGGGACAAGTCCGTGTGAGGCAGGAAGGGAAAGCGGTGCGGGTATGGACATTTTTACCTTGAATAGTGTATGATAGAGGAACAAAAGGAGGAGAGGCGCCATGAAAGGCATTCAAGAAGACATTAAAAGCGGCAATTTTCAGCCGGCATATCTATTGTACGGCGAGGAGTCATATCTGAAACGGCAGTATGCGCAAAAGCTTCGTCAGGCATTGGCAGACGCAGAGGATATCATGAACGTGACAGTATATGAGGGCAAAAATATCAATCCTGGGGAAATTATAGATCTGGCGGAGACGCTTCCCTTTTTTGCAGCACGGCGTCTGATTGTGATTGAGGATAGCAAAATCTTCAAATCTTCTTGCGAGGAGCTTGCGGAGTATATGAAGCATATTGCAGACACGGCATGCTTTGTGTTTGTGGAGGAAGAAGTGGATAAGCGCAGCAAGATGTATAAAGCGGTGAAACAGGCAGGGCGCGTGGTGGAATTTGCCCGGCAAAAAGACGACGTTTTGACCCGCTGGATCTTGTCGAGGCTGAAACAGGAAAATAAGAAAATTACCCAGAGAGAGATGCAGCTTTTTTTGGAAAAAACAGGTAATGACATGGAAAATATTGAGAAAGAGCTGGAGAAAGTGCTTTGCTATACATTAGGAAGAGAAGTCATTACCAGAGAAGACTTGGAGGCAGTTTGCGTGGCCCAGACCACCGGAAAGATTTTTGAAATGGTGGACAAGATTGCGGAAAAAAAGCTTCGTCAGGCATTGGAGCTCTATTACGACTTGCTGGCGTTAAAGGAGCCGCCTATGCGGATCTTGTTTTTGATTGCCCGGCAGTTTCAGATCTTACTGCAGGTGAAAGAGCTTGGGAACAAGGGATTTGATCCGAAAAGTATTGCCTCTAAGGCAGGCATCCGGGATTTTGCGGTTCGCAAAAACCTTGCTCAGGCAAAACGCTTTTCAGAACGGCAGCTCTGGGAGGCGGTGACGGATTGCGTTGAGGCGGAAGAAGATGTAAAGACTGGGAATCTCAATGACCGCATGGCGGTGGAGCTGTTGATCGTGAAGTTTGCCTCGCCATAGACAAGCCTAAAGCATCTGTGCTAAAATAGAGAAAACATCAAGAACTTGGAGGAACAGTATGGCAGCAATTGATCAAAGTAAAATTAGAAATTTTTGTATCATCGCACACATAGATCATGGAAAATCGACCCTGGCGGACCGCATCATAGAGAAAACCGGATTGCTGACGGACCGGGAAATGCAGGCCCAGGTATTGGACAATATGGATCTGGAACGAGAGAGGGGCATTACCATCAAGGCGCAGACAGTCCGCATTGTCTATAAGGCAAAAGATGGAGGAGAGTATATTTTTAACTTGATTGATACCCCGGGACATGTCGATTTCAATTATGAAGTGTCAAGAAGCCTTGCCGCTTGTGACGGTGCGATTCTGGTAGTCGATGCAGCTCAGGGGATAGAGGCGCAGACGTTGGCGAATGTCTATCTGGCGCTTGATCATGACCTTGACGTGCTTCCGGTGATCAATAAGATTGACCTTCCCAGTGCACAACCGCAGCGCGTCATTGAGGAGATTGAGGACGTGATTGGCTTAGAAGCCCAGGATGCGCCGCAGATTTCTGCTAAGACAGGGCTAAATATTGAAGAGGTCTTAGAACAGATCGTAGAAAAGATCCCGGCTCCACAGGGAAGCCCAGACCATCCGCTTCAGGCATTGATTTTTGACTCTCTGTATGATTCTTACAAAGGCGTCATTGTGTTTTGCCGGATTAAGGAAGGAACGGTGAAAGTGGGAACCACGATTCGAATGATGGCTACAGGAGCAGAGGCAGACGTGGTGGAGGTAGGATATTTTGGGGCTGGTCAGTTTATTCCCTGTGAAGAGCTGTCTGCTGGAATGGTAGGCTATATGACTGCCAGCCTGAAAAATGTCAGAGACACTCAGGTGGGCGATACTGTGACAGATGCAGACCGTCCCTGCAGCGAGCCGCTTCCAGGTTATAAAAAAGTAAATCCCATGGTGTATTGCGGCATGTACCCGGCGGATGGGGCAAAGTATCCAGACCTTAGGGATGCTTTAGAAAAACTTCGGTTAAATGACGCCGCCCTTCAGTTTGAGCCAGAGACTTCCATTGCCTTAGGCTTTGGATTCCGTTGTGGTTTTTTGGGGCTGCTTCATTTAGAGATTATCCAGGAACGGCTGGAACGGGAATACAACCTTGACCTGGTGACTACGGCGCCAGGGGTTATCTATAAAGTATATAAGACAAACGGGGAAGTCATTGAGCTGACGAACCCTTCTAATTTGCCAGATCCAGCGGAAATAGAGTATATGGAAGAGCCAGTCGTCAGTGCGGAGATCATGGTGACTAGCGAATTCATCGGGGCGATTATGGATTTATGCCAGGAACGCAGAGGTACTTATATCAGCATGGAATATATGGAAGAAACTCGGGCGCTTTTGAAATATGAACTGCCGCTCAATGAAATTATTTATGATTTTTTCGACGCCTTGAAATCCCGTTCCAGAGGGTATGCCTCTTTTGACTATGAGATGAAAGGATATGCCCGTTCCGAGCTCGTCAAATTAGACATTCTGATCAATAAGGAGGAAGTGGATGCGCTCTCCTTTATTGTCCATAGCAAGACGGCGTACGAGCGGGGAAGGAAGATGTGTGAAAAGCTCAAAGAGGAGATTCCAAGACATCTGTTTGAGATTCCAATCCAAGCGGCAGTGGGCAGCAAGGTGATTGCCAGAGAAACCGTAAAGGCAATGCGTAAAGACGTATTGGCAAAGTGTTACGGAGGCGATATTTCCAGAAAGAGGAAGCTTTTAGAGAAGCAGAAAGAAGGCAAGAAGCGGATGCGCCAGGTAGGTAATGTGGAGATTCCTCAGAAAGCGTTTATGAGCGTGCTGAAGCTGGATGATAAATAACAGGCGGCAGCGTTGCCGGGGGATGGGAGAGGATTTATGAAACAAATGGCATCTTTGACGGAGAGGGAATTGGGATTATATGTCCATATTCCTTTCTGCGTACGGAAATGCGATTATTGCGACTTCCTCTCAATGCCTGTGGAGGAAGCGTTATACAGGCGTTATGTGAATCAGTTAAAACAAGAGATCAAAAAGAAAGCAGAAAGGTGCGGCGGATATCAGGTGCCAACGGTGTTCTTCGGCGGGGGAACCCCGTCGGTTCTTCCTGGAGGGCAGATTGAAGAGATCATGGATAGCCTGCAGCAGAATTTTGATATCAGACAGGATGCGGAAATCACGGTAGAATGTAATCCTGGAACATTGACCCAGATCAAGCTGGCGAGCTACAAGAGAGCGGGTGTGAACCGCTTGAGCCTTGGGCTGCAGTCCGCCAAAAATGAGGAGCTCAAGAGGCTAGGAAGGATTCATTGCTTTGAAGAATTTTTAGCGAGCCTCGATCTGGCGCGCAAAGCGGGCTTTGACAATGTGAATGTGGACCTGATGTCGGCTTTGCCAGGACAGACGTTGCAGGACTGGAGATATACGCTGAAAAAGGTGCTTGCGGTAAAGCCGGAACATATTTCTGCCTACAGCCTGATCATAGAGGAAGGCACGCCGTTTTATGACAAGTATCGAGAAGATGAGCTGCGCAGGCAAAAAGGAGAGACGCCGCAGTATTTGCCGGATGAAGAAACCGAGCGGCAAATGTATGCAATGACCACGGAGCTTTTGGCCGAAAAAGGCTATTATCGCTATGAGATATCGAACTATGCCCTGCCAGGGAAAGCTTGCCGCCATAATATGGGCTATTGGCGTCTGACGCCTTATCTAGGGCTAGGCCTTGGAAGTTCTTCCCTGTTGGAATCTGCAAGGTTTTGCAATGCCAGTAATCTAGAGCAATATCTGTGGGGAGATCCCTGCAGCCTGAAAGAGTCGCCAGAGTTGTTACAAAAAAGCCGGCAGATGGAGGAATTTATGTTTTTGGGGCTGCGGATGACGGAAGGGATATCTAGAAACAGGTTTCAGGAACTGTTTGGCATCGAGCTGGAATGCATTTACAAAGACGCGTTGGATAAGTTGCGGCGGCAGGGACTGCTACAACAGCGGGAAGGAAGGGTATTTCTGACAGAAGAAGGAATCTCCGTAAGCAATTATGCGCTCAGTGAATTTTTGTTGGAGTGAGAGAATCAGATAAGAGGTTATTGAAAAAAACTGCCTGATATAGTGCAAGGCTGTTGTGAAATATTGTTTATATACATTATATGGGTCAGATTTAGGTAATTTACAACCATATCCTGTATAGGACAGTTATTTTGCAGCAGCTTTTCTTATACTGTATAAAGCGGCATCTTATATAGGTCTTTGAATGTATTTCCAAGGAATGATGACTGAGAAATAGAAAGCGAGCACATATTTTGTGTCATAGGTTAGAAACAGGTCAAATTCGATTCTCGATTTATAAAGAAATTATAAAATCGTAAATTTACTATTGACAAGAAAAAATGATAGTGCTATCTTAAGTACATGGATGTTAGCACTCTTGAAAGTTGAGTGCTAACAATGAGAGGGGATGGAGGATAGTGATGCAGGAATTAGATGATAGAAAGACAAAAATTTTAAACGCCATTATCCGTAATTATCTGGACACAGGCGAGCCGGTGGGTTCCAGGACCATTTCCAAATATTCAGATTTGAATCTGAGTTCTGCAACCATCCGCAATGAAATGTCGGATTTGGAAGAGCTCGGTTATATTTTGCAGCCTCATACCTCTGCCGGACGGATTCCTTCTGATAAAGGCTATCGTTTTTATGTAGATAACCTGATGAAGGAAAAGAATCAGCAAGTCGCAGAGATCAAGGAGTTCATGATTGAACATACCGAGCGCATGGAGCAGGTGCTGCAGCAGATGGCAAAGGTTCTGGCGCAGAATACCAATTATACTGCCATGATTACGGCGCCCTCTTATCATCGCAATAAAGTAAAATTCCTGCAGCTTTCCCAGGTGGACAAAGAACAGCTACTTGCCGTGATTGTGACAGAAGGCAATCTTGTGAAGAATAAGATGATTCCTACCAGGGAAGCATTAGATAATGAAACCTTGCTGAAGCTGAACATTCTTCTTAACACTAGTTTAAACGGTCTGTCGGCAGAGCAGATCAATCTGGGAACCATAGCCAGGCTCAAAGAGCAGGCGGGAATTCACAGCAATATAGTAAGCGATGTTCTGGACGCCCTTGCAGGGGCTTTCGAGGAGGAAGAAGACTTGGAGGTTTATACCAGCGGAACCACCAATATCCTCAAATATCCAGAGCTGAGCGATGCTGGGAAAGCAAGCGAGCTGCTGAATGCATTTGAAGAGAAGAAGCAGTTGGTGACATTGGTGAATGAGGCCTTGGCGTCGGAAGAGCAGACCGAGATTCAGGTATATATCGGTGATGAGTCTCCGATTCAGAACATGAAAGACTGCAGCCTGGTGACCGCCACTTATCAATTGGGAGAAGGCATGACGGGAACCATTGGGATTATTGGCCCGAAGCGGATGGATTATGAGAATGTCATGGACAATTTGAAAACATTGAAAAGCCAGTTAGATACAGTATTTCATAAAAACAAAGACAAATAGGAAGAAAAGAAAGGTGAATGGATATGGCAGAAACACAGAGCAAGGATATAGATTTGAAACAGCAAGCGGAAGCAGAGAACCTTGAAAATCAGGAGCATGAGGATGCGGAGGGAGAAGTCAAGGAAGAGGAAATATCCGAAGAAGAGGCAAAGGAAGTTTTGGAAGAAGCCTCAGAGGAGTCGCAAGAGGAAACAGCCGAGAGTGGCAAAAAAGGTTTTTTTAATAAGAAAAAAGATAAGAAGAGCAAGCAGGAGGAGAAGATTGCAGAGCTTACCGACCGTGTGCAGCGGCAGATGGCGGAGTTCGATAATTTCCGGAAGCGCACCGAGAAAGAAAAGGCCCAGATGTTTGAAGTGGGCGCCAAAAGCGTGATTGAGAAGATTCTCCCTGTGATAGATAATTTTGAGAGAGGCTTATCCGCCGTTTTAGACGAGTCGAAGGAGGATCCCTTTGTCCAGGGAATGGATAAAATATATAAGCAGCTGATGACGGAGCTGGAAGGATTGGAAGTGAAAGCTATTGAAGCAGTGGGCACGGAGTTTAACCCAGATTTTCACAATGCGGTGATGCAGGTAGAGAGTGAAGAATTTGAATCCGGCGTGGTGGCGCAGGAGCTTCAAAAGGGCTATATGTACCGTGACAGCGTGGTAAGGCACAGCATGGTTGCCGTGGCGCAGTAAAGACATACAACAAGGAAACAAATTTTTAGTTAGATAATCATTTTAAGAGGAGGTCTCTATTATGAGCAAGATTATTGGTATTGATTTAGGAACGACAAATAGCTGTGTGGCAGTTATGGAAGGTGGTAAGCCGGTGGTTATCGCCAATACAGAAGGAGCTAGGACGACGCCGTCCGTAGTTGCATTTACGAAGACAGGAGAACGTCTGGTAGGGGAGCCGGCAAAACGCCAGGCTGTGACAAACGCAGAGAAGACCATTTCTTCTATTAAAAGAGATATGGGTACAGAACAGAAACGATCTATTGATGGCAAGAATTATTCCCCACAGGAAATTTCAGCGATGATCCTGCAGAAATTAAAGGCAGATGCAGAAAATTATCTGGGTGAAAAAGTGGTGGAAGCGGTAATTACCGTGCCTGCATACTTCAATGACGCCCAGCGTCAGGCAACCAAGGATGCAGGAAAGATCGCAGGCTTGGATGTGAAGCGTATTATCAACGAGCCTACGGCGGCAGCCCTGGCGTATGGACTTGACAATGAAAAAGAACAGAAGATCATGGTCTACGACTTAGGCGGCGGCACGTTTGACGTATCCATTATTGAGATCGGCGAGGGCGTGATTGAAGTATTGTCCACTTCTGGAGATAACCGCCTGGGCGGGGATGATTTTGACCAGAAGATTACAGATTATATGCTGGCAGAATTCAAAAAAATGGAAGGCATTGATCTTTCTGGTGACAAGATGGCGCTGCAGAGATTGAAAGAAGCAGCAGAAAAAGCTAAGAAAGAGCTCTCTTCTGCTACGACGACTAACATCAATCTGCCTTTCATTACGGCAACGGAGGAAGGTCCTAAGCATTTTGACATGGATTTGACGAGGGCGAAATTTGATGAGCTTACCCATGACTTGGTAGAGCGCACGGCAATTCCGGTACAGAACGCTTTGAAGGACGCGGGGCTTAGCGCTTCTGAATTGGGCCAGGTTCTGCTGGTGGGAGGATCCACGAGAGTTCCAGCCGTACAGGACAAGGTAAAGCAGTTGACGGGCAAAGAGCCCAGCAAGTCTTTAAATCCCGATGAGTGCGTGGCTTTGGGCGCTTCCATTCAGGGTGGCAAGCTTGCCGGAGATGCAGGCGCAGGCGAGATTCTCCTTTTGGACGTTACGCCGTTATCCCTCTCCATCGAGACCATGGGAGGCGTGGCGACAAGGCTGATTGAGCGTAACACGACCATTCCGACCAAGAAGAGCCAGATTTTCTCCACTGCGGCAGATAACCAGACAGCCGTGGATATCAACGTAGTACAGGGAGAGCGTCAATTTGTAAGAGACAACAAGTCCTTAGGACAGTTCCGCCTGGATGGAATTCCTCCAGCAAGACGCGGAGTGCCTCAGATCGAAGTTACCTTTGACATTGATGCAAACGGCATTGTAAACGTATCTGCAAAAGATTTGGGAACTGGAAAAGAACAGCATATTACGATCACCGCAGGCTCCAATATGTCTGACGCAGATATTGAAAAAGCAGTGAAAGAGGCAGCAGAGTTCGAGGCGCAGGATAAGAAGCGCAAAGAAGCTATTGACACCAGAAATGACGCAGACTCTTTCGTGTTCCAGACAGAAAAAGCGTTGGAAGAGGTAGGAGATCATATTGACGCCGCAGATAAGTCTGCAGTTGAGGCAGATCTTAGCGCCTTAAAGGCAATGGTGGAGGCACATCCAAATGCAGAAGAAATGACAGACGACCAGGTTGGCGAGATGAAGGCGGCAAAGGAAAAATTGATGGAGAGCGCGCAGAAAGTCTTTGCAAAGATGTACGAGAATGCACAGGCGGCGCAGGGAGCGCAGGGCGCAGGTCCGGATATGGGAGCAGAATCTTACAGCAGCGCAGATGACGACGTGGTAGATGCAGATTATAAGGAAGTATAATTCATGGCAGAACAGAAGAGAGATTACTATGAAGTCCTGGGCGTGGACAAAAATGCTGACGAGACTGCGATTAAAAAAGCATATCGCCAGTTAGCCAAGAAATATCATCCTGATATGAACCCAGGGGATGCGGAAGCAGAGAAAAAATTTAAAGAGGCGTCAGAAGCCTATGCCGTTTTGAGCGATCCAGATAAAAAACGCCAGTATGACCAGTTCGGCCACGCTGCCTTTGAGGGCGGCATGGGCGGCGGCGCTGGAGGGTTTGACTTTTCAGGCATGGATATGGGAGATATTTTCGGAGATATCTTCGGGGATTTGTTTGGCGGTGGCAGAAGGCGTTCTTCCGCCAGCAATGGCCCCATGAAAGGAGCAAATCTGCGGGCGGCAGTGCGCATCAGTTTTGAGGAGGCGGCTTTTGGCTGTGAGAAAGAGATAGAGATTACCCTCAAGGATGAGTGTACCACTTGCCATACTACCGGAGCTAAGCCAGGCACAAGCCCAGAGACTTGCACCAAGTGCGGAGGCAAGGGAAAAGTGGTCTACACCCAGCAATCTTTCCTGGGCATGGTACAGAATGTCCAGACCTGCCCGGAATGCCGCGGTACTGGAAAAATCATCAAGGAGAAATGTCCAGACTGTCATGGAAGCGGTTATATTGCAAAACGCAGAAAGATCAAAGTATCGATTCCCGCAGGAATTGACAACGGTCAGAGCGTGCGCATCCGTGAAAAGGGGGAACCAGGCACCAATGGAGGACCAAGAGGAGATCTTTTGGTGGAAGTAAATGTCAGCAGACATCCGATTTTCCAGAGGCAGGACATGAATATTTATTCTACGGCGCCCATTTCCTTTGCCCAGGCGGCATTGGGCGGAGAAGTGCGTATCAGTACCATCGACGGCGATATTCTGTATGATGTGAAGCCGGGAACGCAGACAGATACCCGGATTCGCCTCAAGAACAAGGGCATCCCGTCTTTGCGGAATTCTTCTGTCCGGGGAGATCATTATGTGACCCTGGTGGTTCAGGTGCCTACCAGCTTAAACGAGGAGGCAAAAGAAGCTTTGCGGAAGTTCGACGAGGCAAGCGGCCAATCGTTAAAGAAGCAAAACGGCGCTGCAAGCACAGAGAAGCATGGAAAGAAAAAAGGATTTATGGGAAAATTAAAAGAGACTTTCGAAGACATTACAGATTCGAATTAAAGAACAGGCTGGAAACTGAGTACTAGAATGACAGTTTCCAGCTATTTTTATTTTTTATCTAAAGTGAAGCGGTATCGCAAAGTTACATACGCCAATCTTTTCACAAGCGGTAATCTTGACATTTTTCTTGCCAAGGTTGACAGACAGGCGCAAGAACGCTCCCACAGGCTCATTGAGGATATGAAACAGCCACAGATCATAACGGAACATTTAAAAGCTGAAAATGCCTTAGATTGGATAGGAAAACTTAATAATATAAGGGCTAATGTTAGGAAAATTGTGAACGAGGAATTTATTTACATATAAAGAATTGAAATCAGAGGGTAGGGACGAAATCTCTTACGCTCTTGTTCTTATAAGAGATGGCATTATGAGCGGCACGCAACTTTTGTAAAATGTCTGCCGGGATGACCCGCTGCAGGTAAAAAATCAGATAAAGCAGGATTCTTTCTTGTAAATTAGGTTTCCCTATTATATAATGTGGCTAACGTATATTATTAAAAAATCATAATTAGGAGGTAGCTTATGAAAAAAAGGCGGATATGGTCGTTTCTGATGGCTTTCTTTTTGCTGGTAACTTCAGTGCAGATGCCAGTTCAGGCTGAGACTGGCACTGTAGGAATGACCGGCGTAACCATAACGGACGAGAATCGCTATGAGCCACAGTTATACCAAAAACCAGAGACAATTTACCCTGTTTCCAAGAGCAGGACATCCAATGTCAGGGAGCAACAGACGCTGGAAGAGCGTATTTTGGAAGGATTGAAGAATTTTGAGGAACGTATCGATGTTTCTGGCTATAAGATTCCCAATGAGAAGCCCGAGGCGTCAAACAGATATTTTCAGATCCTCAATAGCCATCCAGAGCTGTTTTATGTAGGAAATAGTGTGTCTTGGAGTTATTCTAAGACGGACAATATGCTTGTATCCTATACGCCGCAATATCTGGGCGCGCCAGATGAGATTCGGCAACAGCAGCAGGAGTTTGAAATTGCGGCTGACCAGGCGGCAGCGCAGGTGGAACCATCTATGACGGATTTGCAAAAAGCGCTGGTGGTGCATGATTATCTGGTGCAGCTTTGCGAGTATGACAAAGAACGGTTAGACACAAATACGGTTCCGGCTGTCTCGCATACTGCATATGGCGCATTGGTGAATCATATATGCGTATGTGACGGCTATGGCAAGGCGTTTTCCTATGTGATGCAGAGTAAGCTCAATGTTCCGTGCGTGCTGGTGAGCAGCGACAGCATGAACCACGCTTGGAATATGATTCAAATTGACGGAAACTGGTATCATGTGGACGCTACCTGGGATGATCCTGTCTGGGACAGGATCGGAAGAGTCGGTCACGATTTTTTTCTGCTCAGCGATTCGGCAATTCAGGATCAAGATCATAGACATAGCGGCTGGGTTACCGATTTGAAAGCGGAATCCACAGAGTATGATGACGCCTATTGGTCAGGGGTCACTTCTGGGATCTATTTCCATCAAGGAGCCTGGCATTACTCCATGTATAAGGATGGGAAAGTAAATCTGGTAAAGAGAAGCGATCTTTTAAACGGGGAGGCAGAAACCATCTGCGCAGAGAATGCATGGACAGCCGGAGGAAGCCAGTATTATACTTCCGGTTTTATGTATTTGTCGAAAGTGAACGGGCAGTTATATTATAATACGAATCAAGCAATCAAGCGTCTGAAGGAAGATGCGTCGGCAGAGACGGTGCTTGAACCTCAGCTTGCGGCTGGGCAGCAAATTTATGGATTTACGATACGAGGCAATAATTTATGCTATGTTCTTCAAGAATCCCCCGGCATGTCTGCAAAACAGCAGATCCTTGAGCACGAGTTTTCTGAGCTTGAGCTTCCGGAAATTACAGGCATTTCCGCAGAGAAGACAACGGCAGTCTATGATGGGACGGCGAAAGAGATTTCTCTGAGCGGCCTGCAGCAGGCAGACCAGGTCTGGTATGCAGGAGAAGACGGCATATTCGCAAAAGAGCACCCAGAGATCGTGGATGCAGGAACCTATACCGTGTTATATAGGGTGGAACGAACTGGATATCAGGTGCTTTATGGCTCTGCGCAGCTTGAGATAGAAAAAGCGGCGCCCACGTATACGATTCCAGTTGGATTGACAGGCTTTAGTGGCAGCCCCCTTTCTTCTGTGGGCTTACGCAACGGCTTTTCCTGGATGGATCGCAATGTTAAAATGTATCAGCAAGGAACCCATAAGTTTTTGGCAAGATATACGCCAAGCGACAGTAAGAATTATCTGACAGTTGCCGATATTGAAATAGAAGTAACTGTAGCATGTCCCTATGCATCATCTGGTCATAAGTATGTATCTGAGATCACCAAAGAACCGACAGAGACAGAGCCAGGAGAGAGAACCAAAACCTGCAGTATGTGCGGCGACGTGCAGATAGAGGTGATTCCAGCGACGAATCCAGGTCAGCAGGTGCCAGAGTACACGGTGCCCACGGGACTAAAGGGAGAGAGCGGAAAGACGCTAGGGAGCGTGGAACTGCCAGCAGGCTTTGAGTGGCAGACAGATCCAGAGACGAAGCTTTATCAGGAAGGAACGTATGAATATGTGGTGACGTACACGCCGGAGGACACGGAGAAGTATCAGATCGTCACGGACATCAAAGTGGAAGTGACGGTGGAATGTCCGGGGCATCAATATACATCGGAAGTGACCAAAGAGCCGACGCAGGAAGAAGCAGGAGAGAGAACCAAGACCTGCAGCGTGTGCGGCGACGTTCAGACAGAAGAGATCCCCAAGCTTCCTCCTATCCAGCTGGAAAGACCAGGAAAAGCTTCTGGTCTGAAACTTAAGAAATATCAGGCAAAATCCTTGTCATTTACCTGGAAAAAGGGAGACGCTTCTGGTTATCGTCTTGTGTTTAAACAGGGAAATAAAAAGATTTCCACAAAATATGTGATTGGAAATAGTTGTACGTTCACAAAGCTTAAAGCGGCAACGATATATACTGTGGAGGTTACCCCGTATTATGTCGTAAATCGTACGAAGATATATGCCAGTGCCGCAACAAAACTGCAGGCTGCCACAGCGCCAGCGGCGGTAAAGCTCAGTTCTGCAAAACAAAATGGCAAAACTGCTGTCAAGTTGACTTGGAAAAAGGCCTCTGGGGCGAATGGTTATCAAATCTTTATGAAAAGTGGAAAAGGAAGTTATAAGAAAATAAAAACCATTACCAAAGGAAAAACGATTTCCTTTTTAAAGTCCAAACTCAAAAAAGGAACGTCCTATCAGTTCCGTGTGCGTGCTTATAAGGAGTTGAAAGGCAAAAACTATTATGGCAGCTACAGCAAGGTCAAAACAGTAAAAATACGCAAGAAATGACAAGTAGGAGGCAGATGATAGTAATGAAAAAAAGATATTCATGGATATTCCTTCTGCTGTTCTTGTGCCTGAGCAATGTAAAGGCACAGGCTGCAGGAGAGATTGAGACAGAAACCATGATATTGACGGAAGAAAACCGCTATGATTCAGATTATTACCAGCAGCCCAAAGTGCGTTATCCTTTGCAAAAAGATCAGAGCGCACGGGCCGCAGGTATGGATTTAGAGAGTTATATTGTCGATGCTTTGGAACAATTTCAAGAAGAGATCGATGTTTCTGCATATAAAGTAACAAGAGAAGAGGCGTTTGCTGTTTTCTTCCAGATTTTAAACAGCCATTCCGGTCTGTTTTATGTGGAGCGCAATGTCAGCTATTCCTATAGTCCTGCGACGAATTTGATCTTTTCTTATAATGTGAAATATCTTGGCACCAAGAATGAAGTGGAACAGCAAAAGCTGCAGCTTGAAGCGGCGGCAAGCCGGGCGGTGGCACAGACAGAAGCTTCTATGAGTGATTTGGAGAAAGCTCTGGCAGTGCATGATTATCTGATACAGAATTGCGAGTATGACTATGACAGGCTGAATAATGGCAGCCTGCCGCAGGTTTCTCATACGGCATATGGGGCGCTCGTGAACAAGATGGCAGTGTGTGACGGATATGGAAACGCTTACTGTTATATCATGAAAGATAAACTTGGAATTTCCTGTGAGATGGTCAGCAGCCCGTCCATGAACCATGCCTGGAATCTCATCGAAATAGAAGGAAAATGGTATCATGTGGATAATACCTGGGATGACCCAGTCCGGGATTGTATTGGAAGAGTAGGACATAATTATTTTTTACTTAGTGATCAGGCAATCTCGGATGCCGACCATGGACACCAGGGCTGGAGCACTGAGCGCAAGGCGGATTCGATGCTTTATGACGATTTTTACTGGTCAGGAATCACCTCTGCGATCTGTCCTTATCAGGGAGAATGGTATTACTCTTTGTACGAGGATTTTAAAGTGGAACTGGTAAAGCGGGCGGAGCTTTTGGCTGGAGGAATCGAGAAAGTTTACGCTGTGGACGCCTGGAATGTTGATGGGGGCAATTCCATATTTACTTCGAGCTTCATGTTTTTGTCTAAAGCCGATGGAAAGATTTATTTTAATGATAAGGATAAGATTTGGCGTCTGAAGCCAGACGGAACCATTACGGAAGCGTATGAGCCTGCGAAAGCTCCAGGGCAATTGATATTTGGCTTTGCAGTTCAGGGGAAAAATCTGTGCTATGCGCTTCAGAATACGCCACAGCTTGTGGCAAAGCAGCAGGTTTTTACTTACGCTCTTCCAGAGCTGAATATTTGTCCTGGTCATCAGTACCAGTCAAAGATTACCAAAGCGGCTACGGAGACTGAGAAAGGAATAAAGACGTATATCTGCATTTTCTGTGGGGAAAGCTATACAGAAGAGATCCCGATGTTAAAGCCTGCAAGACCAGGGAATGTGACTGGGTTGAAAGTTACAAAGAATTTGGCGGGCTCTTTGACTTTTACCTGGAAACGGGAAAATAATGTCAGTTACCGCCTGGTATTTTATAAAGGGAATCAGGTGATTTCCACCAAGTATGTGACCGGCAATATCCGTTCTTATGGCGGGTTAAAGCCTGCAACGGAGTATATGCTGCGCGTAACCCCATACCGCCTGGTTAATGGGACGAAAGTATATGCTGCTGGGACAGGAACCGTTCATGCTGCTACCGCTCCAGCAGCGGCAACGCTGCAATCTGTGAAGAAAAGTGGAAGCAACAAGGTGAAGCTGGTTTGGAAAAGGGTTTCAGGCGCCAGCGGTTATGAAATTTTTATGAAGACAGAGAAAGGGAGTTATCAGAAAATAAAGACGATTGCCAAGGGAAATACGACATCTTTTGTGAAGTCAGGGATGAAAAAGGGCAAAAAATATAGTTTTCGACTCCGTGCTTATAAAGCTTTCCAGAAAAAGAGGATTCCAGGAGCTTACAGCAAAGTGAAAATCATAAATTTTCGCTGAGTTCCGTTGCTATTTTCCATAATTTATTGTAGAATGAGAGCTGATATGGGAAAGACTGGGAAATAGAACCAGCCTGTCTTCCTATATCAGCATGGATTTGTCGGTGTCAGGATTGTTACGAAGGAGGCAGGGGAATGGAGCAGCCAAAAATGCGGGCGGAGGCGGCACTTCAGGAGCCCGAAGAGGAGACAATACCTCAGAAACCCGAAGAGGAGACGGCACGAGAGAAGCTGCAGTGGAAAGAACAACAAAAGCTGCATAGGATGCGTTGGGAAGAGCAGAAGATCATTGCAGAGGAGAGACGAAAATTTCAGCAGGAGATGGCAGAAGAGAGAATCCGGCTCAGAGAGGAAATTGCTAGGAGCAGGCGTGAGTTCCTGCAGGAAATTACCGAGGACAGGCGCAGGTTTGAACGGGAACGGCAGGAGTTTTACTTGAAAAAGGATCTTGAGGAGAAACGTCTCTCAAAAGAATCACTGCTATTTCAAACAAAGTGGAAAATATTGGAGCAAGAACTTCGCAGGCTTGCAGAAGAAAGAGAAGAGATTGAAAAGAACAAGAAACGAGAGCTGAACCGGTCGATGGGCAGCCGTAGCGGGTCTTCTGCCGAATATCTGGCAGAGGCGGAGATTTTCTTTTCTGGCGTGCAAAGTGAATTGGAAATGAAGAAACGCTATAGGGAACTTATAAAAATATTTCATCCTGATAATCTGGCGGGAGATACCAGGACCTTGCAGATTATTAATAGGATCTACGATAACTTAAAGAAACAGTTTTCAGCATAACAGCCCAAAACCATAAGTTATGGAAGGGCAAAGGATAGAATGGTAATAAAGTTATGACAAATGTTTTACAGTATTTAGAACAGTCAGCAGAAAAATTTCCAAATAAAATTGCTTTTGCAGATCAGAAAGAAGCTTGTACTTGGCAGCAGTTAAAACAGCGGGCAGAGAGAATAGGAAGCGCGCTTGCAGCCAGAAAGAAGCCAGGCGCTCCTGTTGCAGTCTGGATGGAAAAGAGCGTAGACGCAATTGCGGCATTTATGGGGATTGTTTCTGCAGGCTGTTTTTATGTCATGTTAGACATCAAGCAGCCAGTGCAGAGGATTGCGCAGATTCTTGCGGCTTTGGAGCAGCCCTTGGCGATCACTAATATCCAAGATGGCAAATCGTTGGAGATTTTGGAACATGCAGGAAAACCTGAAGAGGGATTTTCGATGATGCAATTGCAGGAGTTGGAGCAGCAGGAAGTTTCCTCGAATATATTGCGGCAGCTGCGATGCAGCGCCTGCGACACAGATCCCTTGTATGGGATCTTTACCTCGGGTTCCACCGGAGTGCCCAAAGGGGTGGTCGTCAGCCATCGGTCGGTGATTGATTTTATGAATTATTTTACGGACAAGTTTCAAATTACGCACGAGGATGTGATTGGAAACCAGGCGCCGCTTGACTTCGACGTATCGGTGAAAGATATTTACAGTGGATTAAAGACAGGGGCGACAGTGGAACTGCTTCCCAGGCGGCTTTTTTCCTTTCCAGTGCAGCTTTTGGATTATCTTTGCGAGCGCAAGGTGACCACGCTGGTCTGGGCAGTGTCTGCACTGTGCATCCTCAGCGAATTGAAAGGATTTACTTACCGGGTGCCAAAACAAGTGAACAAGGTGCTGTTCAGCGGCGAATCAATGCCAGTGCGGCATTTGAACATTTGGCGCCAGTATCTGCCGGATGCAATGTATGTCAATCTTTACGGTCCTACAGAAATTACTTGCAATTGTACCTATTTTGTGGTTGACCGGGAGTTTGAGCCTGGGGAAGTGATTCCCATCGGCGGACCGTTTCCGAATGAGAAAGTGTTTCTTCTGGATGAACAGGATCGTCTGGTGGAAAAAGAGACGTCAGGGCGGCGGGGGGAAATCTGTGTCGGCGGAACGGCGTTGTCCCTAGGATATTACAATAACAAAGAACAGACACAAAAGGCATTTGTTCAAAATCCTTTAAATCCTTATTTTATGGAAATGATTTACAGAACCGGGGATTTGGGGTATTATAATGAGCGGGGCGAATTATGTTATGCCACCCGAAAAGATTTTCAGATTAAACACATGGGACACCGCATTGAGTTGGGAGAGATCGAGACAGCGATGGAGCGGCTTGAGCAAGTTCACCGGGTCTGCTGTGTTTTTGACGAGCATGATTTGAAGATCGTCGCATTCTACGAAGGAGAGATTGAGAAGCGCGAGATTGTCAAGCTGTTGCGGACGCAGCTCCCTGCGTTTATGATTCCCAATGCATTTTGCCGCCAGGAACATCTTCCCATAACCCCAAATGGTAAAATTGACCGGGGGGCTTTAAAGAGATTGTATCAGGAGGGACAGAAATGACAACAGAGGCGATCGAAGAATTAATAGCGGACTATGGAACTCCTGCCTATGTATTCGACATTGACGCACTTTCGAATCGCATCAATATCATACATGGCGTACTACAGAAAGCGAATATTGATTTATGTTATGCCATGAAAGCGAATCCATTTTTGGTGGCGCCAATGGAATCCATGGTAGAGCGTTTTGAGGTGTGTTCTCCGGGAGAATTCCGTATTTGCGAGCGGGAGCGCTTGCCAATGGAACGGCTAGTGATCTCTGGCGTCAATAAGGAGCGGGCAGACATCTTTAGGATTGTGTCACAATACCAGGGCGAAGGCATTTTTACGGTAGAATCCTTACGGCAGTTAGAATTGCTGAAAGAATGCGCAACAGAGACAGGAAACAAGCTCAAGATCTTAGTGCGCATCAGCAGTGGCAATCAGTTTGGCGTGGATTTTGCGCAAGTGAAAGAGATTTTTTCTGGCATGGGTCACGATCCGGCGCTGGAACTTTTAGGGATACAGTATTATTCCGGGACACAGAAAACCATGCGTAAAATAAAAAAAGAGCTGCAGAAGCTGGATGGATGGATTCAGGAATTGACGGCGCTGGGAGCCTCGGTGCAAGAATTGGAGTATGGTCCGGGATTTTGCGTGCCATACTTTCAGTCAGAGCAACAAGAGCAGTTGCAGGAGCTGCTTTCGGAGTTTACAGAACATGTAAAGAAAATGGAGTTTCAAGGACATGTCACTTTGGAGATGGGGAGATTTCTCGCAGCTGACTGCGGCAGTTTTTTCACATCCATTGTAGACAAAAAAGAGATTGCTGGTCAGATTTACGGCATTGTCGACGGCGGAATCCATCACATGAATTATTATGGACAGGTGATGGCTATGAAACAGCCTTTTATAGAGCACATTTGCAGGAATGGGCAGACAGGGCAGGAAAAAGAAGAATGGACCATCTGCGGTTCCCTTTGTACTTCTGCCGATGTGATTGTCAAGCAGCTTCCTCTGACAGATGCACAGGAGGGGGATGTACTCGTATTTCAGCGGACGGGGGCGTACTCTGTAATGGAAGGCATCAGCCTGTTTTTAAGCCGGGATCTGCCCAGGGTATTCTTTTGGTCAAGGGATCAAGGACTTAGGCAGGTGCGAAAGTTACAATCCACCGATCTATTTAACAGCTGCATATAAAAAATAACAAGAGAGAGAAAAGCTACCTATATGTGCAAAAAGAAGCACGGAATGGAGGAAAGAGTGAAAGAATCAATGGATTCTTTCCCAAACTACCTATATGTGCAAAAAGAAGCACGGAATGGAGGAAAAGATGGAAAAATTATTAGAGATTTTGGAAGAGATTCAGCCGGATACAGATTATGAAAATTGCGAGACATTGATCGATGATGGAATTTTAGATTCTTTTGCTATTCTTTCCATTGTCAGTGAATTGCAGGATGAGTTTGAGATCACGATTACGCCTTCTCAGGTAATTCCGTCGAATTTCAATTCAGCGAAGGCTTTGTGGGCGATGGTAAAGAAACTGCAGGCAGAACGGTAGGTGCAGGATGTCGCTGATTTCAATGGAATTTCTTTTGTTTGTGGTGACGGCGGCGGCAGGATATTATTGGATTCCCCGAAAATACCAGTGGATCTGGCTGCTTATTTTTAGCTATATTTATTATAGCAGCGGAGGGATAAAGGTCACATGCTTTCTGGCACTTACTACAGTAAGTACCTGGCTTGCCGGAATCTGGATTCAGACTTTGAGTCACAAAGAACCGGATAAAAGCAGGCGCAGACAAAGAAAAAGACGGGCGCTAGTGTTGGTGCTTTTGCTGAATTTCGGCGTGTTAGCAATTTTGAAGTACACAAATTTTGCCATTTCTACCGCAAATGCCATTTTTGGGATCAAACAGGGAGAATTGTCCTTGCTGCTGCCGCTGGGGATCTCATTTTATACCTTTCAGTCGATGGGATATATTCTTGACGTATATTGGGAGAAGATAAAGGCAGAGCAGAATCTGTTTCGCTTTGCCTTGTTTGTATCTTTTTTTCCACAGATCCTCCAGGGGCCTATCGGGCGTTTTGACAAGCTTGGCAGGCAGCTCTATGAATCTCACAGCTTTGACCTCAAAAGAACGGAGCTGAGCCTGCTGCGGATTTTATGGGGATATTTCAAGAAGATGGTGATTGCGGACAATGCAGTCATATTTGTGGATGCAATTTTTGGTGATCCACAAAAGTATTCCGGTCTGGGAATTGTGGCGGTTCTGGCTTACAGCATACAGCTTTACTGTGACTTTTCTGGCGGCATGGACGTGGTAATTGGAATCGCCGGATTATTCGGAATACAGATCGACGAAAACTTTAAGCGTCCTTATTTTGCAGTGTCTATCACAGACTTTTGGCATCGCTGGCATATCACTTTGGGAACCTGGATGAAAGATTATATATTTTACCCGGTGTCTCTGTCTCGATGGATGAAGCATTTTTCTAAATTTGCCAAGAAGGTTTTTGGCAAACAGACAGGGAGGCTTCTTCCCATCTGCCTGGCGAACATTATCGTATTTTTGGTAGTGGGCGTCTGGCATGGAGCCGCCTGGAAGTTTATTGTATATGGACTGTATAACGGCGTGATCATTGCATTCAGCGGATTGATGGCGCCTAAGTACCGGAACTGGAAACAGGCGCTTCATATTTCAGACGACAGTCTGGGATTTCGCTTTTTTCAAATTTTGCGTACGTTCCTGCTTGTGAATATCAGTTGGTTTTTTGACCGTGCAAACAGCGTGCAAGCGGCGTTTCAAATGATGAAATATTCGCTGACCCGGTTTCGGCTGTCGGAGCTTTTGACGATTGAGAGCGGGGAGGCGAGCGGTACGGCGTATACGCCCATCATTCTGTTTGTGATTTTGGCAGGTTGCTTGATCGTATTTGTGGTAAGCCTGCTGCAGGAACAGGGCAGAGATTTGGAAAGTTTTTATGGAAGGCGGCACTGGTTGGTGAAATGCGTTCTTTTTGCAGCATTATTTCTGGTGCTTCCGGCTCTGGGACAGCCTTCCGGCGAGGCAGGAGGTTTTATTTATGCACAATTTTAAGAAAGCCATACTTCTGGTCGTGTTTCTCTTGGCAGCGCTGGCGGCAGTAAATGCGACGATGAATTATGCGCTGATTCCCTATAGCTACGTGAGGCTGATGATGCATCGGATTACTACGGAGCAATATGATACGGTGTTCCTAGGCACTTCTCATGGATTAAATGGGATTAATCCCAAAGTGGTGGAGGAGAAGACAGGGCAGAAAAGCATTAATCTTTGTCTGGGCGGGGAATTTCCTGAGGACGCTTATTTTTTACTGAAAAAAGTTTGTGAAAAGGGGATTCCCAAGACAGTAATATATGAACTCGATCCAGGTTATTGGTGCACAAAGCAGGGACCGAGAGGGGATTTTAACAGGCTGTATTATGAGATGCCCTGGTCGGCGGCAAAACTGGAATATTTTGCAAGTAAAATGCTTGAGATGGACTTTCGCGCATCGTTTTTTCCATGGTTTTACTACAGAGGACAATTTAAGAATGTCAAAAAGAATATTTCAACAAAACAGACCGAGGATTATAAGGAATATCGTATTCCAAATCCCGAGGAGATTGGATGGGATTTTACCGATGGATTTGTAAATGCCCCTCCGTCGCCTGGCACAGAGAAGAGACAGGAACTGACGTTGTGGGAAGAAAAAGACAAGAACGAGGAGTCTTTCCGGTATTTTGAAAAAATCGCAAAGTTTTGCCGTGATAAAGGCATAGCCTTGGTAGCGATTATCACTCCGGTACCTAAGGAAACATTGGAAAAGTATCAGGATAATTATCAGGAAATTGACGCATATTTCAGTTCTTATATGAAAGAACAAAAAGTGCCGCTTTGGAATTATAACCTTCCGCAGCGCAAGATCAGAGGGTTTGATTACAGCCTGAACGGATTTTCTGACTGGGAAGGACATATGGATAAAGACCAGGCTGGCAGGTTCAGCGCCCGGCTGGCAAAAGATTTAAAAAACATTTGACCAGCAGGGACACAGATTGGAGGAGCCTATGAAATGGAAGAAATACACCATTTTGACCACTACCCAGGCCGAGGATTTTATCAGCAGCATGTTGGCGGATCTGGGGATTTTCGGGGTTCAGATTGAGGATAATCTGCCTTTGTCAGCAGAGGATAAGGAGAAATTATATATTGACATACTGCCACAATTACCGCCAGATGAGGGAAAGGCGTCTGTCAGCTTTTATCTCGATGCAAAACAGCAACAGGAAATGCTTCTTGCCAAGGTGAAAGAAGAGCTTGACAGTCTTAGAACATTTGTCGATATTGGAACGGCGGAGATTTCTGAGACAGAGACCGAAGACAAGGACTGGATCAATAACTGGAAACAGTATTTCAAATCCTTTGTGATTGAAGATATCCTGATCAAGCCGACTTGGGAGCAGATGCCCCAGATCGAAAACTGTCGCTGCGTGATTGAGATTGATCCAGGGACGTCTTTTGGAACAGGAAAGCACGAGACGACACAGTTGTGCATCCGTCAGCTATGCAAATATTTAAAACCAGAGGACCGTGTGCTGGATGTGGGCTGTGGCAGCGGTATTTTGTCTTTGGTCAGCGCAAAGCTGGGTGCGGGCAGCGTGACAGGGACGGATATTGACCCGATGTGCAAGGAGGCGGCAGAAGAGAATTGGAAAGTCAATGGCCTGCCAATGGAAAGAGCCACATTTTATCATGGAAACTTGATTGATGATCCAAGCTTTCAGGAACAGGTAGGCGGGGCGTATGATATCGTTGTGGCAAATATTCTGGCGGACATTATCATTCCTTTGACCCCGGTGATTCCAAAGCGTCTCAAAAAGGGCGGCATTTATATTACCAGCGGGATCATTGATTTTAAAGAGCAATCTGTAAGACAGGCGCTTTTGGAAGCAGGATTTGAGATTTTGGAAGTCTGCCGTCAGGGCGAATGGGTGAGCATTAGCGCCAGAACATAGAACAGGAGCAGAGAGATGTTTCAATTTTTTGTAGAACCTGAGCAGATTCAGGGTGATCAGGTTATAATTTCGGGCAGCGATGTCAACCATATTAGAAATGTCCTGCGTATGCGGGGAGGGGAGCAGGTTCGAATCAACGACAATGCGGGCAGGGACTTGTATTGCGAGATTCAAGAAATGAAAGAAGGGCAGATTTTTCTAAGCATTTTGGGGCAAGCCCAGGGAACAGAGCCAGAGCTTAAGGTTACCTTGTTTCAAGGATTGCCTAAGGGAGACAAGATGGAACTTGTAATCCAGAAAGCAGTGGAACTTGGGGTGTCTGAGATCATTCCAGTTGCTATGAAAAATTGCGTGGTCAAGGTGGACGGCGCCCGGGCAGAGGCAAAGCGCGCAAGATGGCAGGCGATTGCAGAGAGCGCCGCCAAACAGTCTAAGCGCAGCAGAATCCCCTCAGTGGGACAAGTTATGACTTTTGAGAAGGCAGCAGAATATGCTAAGAATCTGGAAGTGCGCCTGCTTCCTTATGAAAATCAGCGCGGCATGGCACGCACCAGAGAAGTGTTAGGCAACATTAAAAAGGGCAGCACGGTTGGAATCTTCATTGGACCAGAAGGAGGCTTTGCTTCTTCGGAGATTGATCAGGTAAAAGACGAGATGGAAATCATTTCTCTGGGCAACCGCATTCTGCGGACAGAGACAGCAGGGCTTTGCGCGCTTTCGATGCTGATTTACGCGTTGGAAGAATAGCTGAAATAGAAAGGCATGGTAACAATCAGGAGGAGTCATGGAAGTTTATTTTGATAATTCAGCCACCACGCGTTGTTCGGATGGGGCAAAGGAGCTTATGATGCGCGTCTTGTCCGAGGATTATGGAAATCCTTCTTCTTTGCATGGAAAGGGGCTGACAGGGGAAAACTATATCCGGGAAGCCAGGACAAGGATTTGTAAGACATTGAAAGTCAGTCAATCAGAGCTGGTCTTTACTTCAGGAGGGACAGAATCCAACAATCTTGCCATTTTAGGAGCGGCAATGGCAAATAAGCGCAGCGGGATGCATTTAATTACCACGAAAATAGAGCATCCGGCAGTGTCTGCGCCCATGAGATTTCTTGAGGAGCAGGGTTTTTCTGTGACTTGGCTGGATGTGGATCAAAATGGCATTTTGTCGCTAGACCAGTTGAGAGAAGCGGTGACGCCGGAGACGATCCTGGTATCTGTCATGTTTGTAAATAACGAGATTGGGGCAGTAGAACCTATCGCTGAAGCCGTAAAAACTGTCAAGGACAAAAATCCAAAGGCGTTGTTTCATGTGGATGCGATTCAGGCATATGGAAAATATATAATCCATCCCAAGAAATTGGGGTTTGACCTGATGTCCGTCAGCGGTCATAAGATCCATGGGCCAAAAGGCAGCGGATTTTTGTATGTAAAGGATAAAACCAAGCTCAAGCCGATTCTCTATGGAGGGGGACAGCAGAAAAATTTGCGTTCTGGGACGGAAAATGTGCCTGGAATTGCTGGACTTGGACAGGCGGCATGGGAGGCCTATGAGGATTTTGAGAGGAAGCAGGAGCACTTGTACCGCTTGAAAGAAGCCTTTCTTTTGGGCATTGCAGATCAGGACTGGGCGCATGTCAATGGAAAGACGGGCAGAGACAGCGCGCCTCATATTATCAGCCTGAGCGTCAAAGGCGTTCGCAGCGAAGTGCTGCTCCATGCCCTGGAGGAATGCGGGATTTATGTATCGGCAGGAAGCGCATGTTCTTCCAATAAGCCAGCAGTCAGTGCGACGCTGCAGGCAATCGGTGCAAAGAGGGAATATTTAGATTCTACTGTGCGCATAAGTTTCTGTGAGGACAATACATTGCAGGAAGTGGATTACTGTATGAAAAAGCTTAGAGAGCTTGCGCCGATGCTTGGAAAATACATAAGGCAATAGAAAGGAAAACCTATGTTTAAGGCATTTTTAATAAAATACGGAGAGATCGGAATTAAGGGGAAAAACAGACGGTTATTTGAGGACGCTTTAGTACATCAGATCAAGTATGCGCTCAAGCCTGTGGAAGGGGAATTCTCGATTACTAGGGAACAGGGGCGTATCTATATTGAGGCATTGTCAGATTATGACTATGACGAGACAATCGAAAGCCTGCGGTGCGTGTTTGGAATTGTGGGCATCTGCCCAGTAGTGCTTGCCAAGGAAGAAGGATTTGAGAAACTTGCCGAAGATGTGTTGCAATATCTAGAAATGCGATATCCAGATAAGAAGAAAACTTTCAAGGTCAACGCCCGGCGGGCAAAGAAAAGCTATCCCATGAGTTCGATGGAAGTCAATGCCGCTTTGGGAGACCGGATTTTAACTGCGTTCCCAGAGATGAGAGTGGATGTGCACGATCCGGATATCATGGTAAATGTTGAAATTCGAGGACAAATCAATATATATTCGGAGGTGATTCCAGGGCCAGGCGGAATGCCAGTGGGAACCAATGGCAAAGGAATGTTGCTTCTTTCCGGAGGCATTGACAGTCCTGTAGCAGGATATATGATCGCAAAGCGAGGGGTAAAAATTGACGCCGTTTACTTTCATGCGCCGCCCTATACCAGCGAGCGTGCCAAGCAAAAGGTCGTCGACTTGGCAAGAATCGTGGCAAAGTATACAGGTCCCATTTATTTAAAAGTCGTGAATTTTACAGATATTCAGATGTATATTTACGAGAAGTGCCCGCATGAGGAGCTAACAATCATTATGCGCCGTTATATGATGCGGATTGCAGAGCGCTTTGCACAGGAAACAGGATCGCTAGGGCTGATTACAGGGGAAAGCATTGGACAAGTGGCAAGCCAGACCATGCAGTCTTTGGCAGCGACCGACGAGGTGTGCGCCATGCCGGTATATCGTCCTTTGATAGGTTTTGACAAGCAGGAAATTATCGGGATTTCAGAAAAAATCGGCACATACGAGACGTCTATTCTGCCCTACGAAGACTGTTGCACCATTTTTGTGGCAAAACATCCTGTGACAAAGCCAAGCTTAAAAGCAATCCGCCGCTCTGAGACCCGCCTCGTGGAACAGATCGATGAGATGGTGGAGCAAGCGGTGAGAGAAGCAGAGACGATCGTGGTACAGGCGGACGTGCTCGATTTGTAAAAAAGAAAACCCCCATGAAAGCTTCATGGGGGAGATGATGTACGGGACTGCTGGTTAGATTAAACCAGGTATGGCTTTAACACTTCCAAAACTTCGTCTTTATTCGCTTCCGCATGGATAGCGAGATCGATGGGCTTGGACAAGTCAAGGCTGAAAATTCCCATAATCGATTTGGCGTCAATGACATATCTTCCGGAAATCAAGTCAAAATCAAAATCAAACTGTGTGATGGCATTTACGAAAGACTTTACCTTATCAATAGAATTTAATGAAATCTGTACGGTTAACATGAAAAACCTCCTTATTATATAGTGTAAGAAAATAGTTTCTTTAATAGTACCGTCTTTTCTGCTAAAAGTCAATGGTGCCATAACCAATTTAAGGAAAAATATGCGCAATGTTTTTGTTGATATTGCCGCTGAGAGAATGGAGCGTTACAATGAAAAAAGCAGCATTACACAATCTGGGGTGCAAAGTAAACGTGTATGAAACAGAAGGCATGCAGCAGCTTTTAGAACAGGCTGGCTATCAAATCGTGCCTTTTGAAGAGGTTGCGGACGTCTACGTGGTCAATACCTGTTCTGTTACCAATATCGCAGACCGCAAATCACGTCAAATGCTGCACCGGGCAAAAAAGAGAAATCCAGACAGCGTGGTAGTGGCGGCAGGATGTTATGTGCAGACGGCAAAGGAACAGGCAAGGGCGGATCAGGCGATTGACATTTTGATTGGAAATAATAAAAAACATCAGTTACCGAAGCTGCTGGAACAATATTTTGCTGCCAAAGAATGCGCATCAGGACAAAAAGATGGCGCTAAGGGTATTACGGCTGTTGAAGATCTTGCACAGGATTCTGTTTATGAATCACTGCGGGCAAGCCAGACGGCGGCGCGCACCAGGGCGTTTATCAAGGTGCAGGACGGATGCAATCAGTTCTGCAGCTATTGCATCATTCCTTATGCCAGAGGCAGGGTGAGAAGCCGCGAACTTGAAGACGTCTTGCAGGAGGTGGAAATGCTTGCCGCAAATGGATACCGGGAAGTCGTGCTTACCGGAATTCATTTAAGTTCTTACGGCATGGATCTGGGTACGGATTTGCTCTCGCTGATACAAAGCGTTCACGAGGCGCCTGGAATCGACCGCATTCGTCTTGGCTCCCTGGAGCCTAAGATTGTCACAGAAAAATTTGCGGGTCAATTGTCGAAGCTTCCCAAAATCTGTCCTCATTTCCATTTGTCCTTACAGAGCGGATGCGACGCTACCTTGCGGCGGATGAACCGCAAATATACTTGTGAGGATTATCAAAAGGGCTGTGAGATTTTGCGCAAATACTTTGACCACCCTGCAATTACCACAGACGTGATTGTAGGTTTTCCTGGAGAGACAGAGGAAGAATTTGAAACTACAAGGCAGTTTCTAAGGCGTATCGGTTTTTTTGAGATACATATTTTCAAGTACTCTGTGCGCAAAGGAACCAAGGCGGCACAGATGGAGTGCCAAGTGCCGGAGGAAGTGAAAAATGATCGCAGCGATAAGTTATTTTCTGACTTGGCGCCTATGAACGAAGAGTTTTTGAATTGGCATATCGGAAGAGAGGCGGAAGTGCTGCTCGAAGAGAAAGTTTCCTTTGGAGGCACAGAATATTTTATTGGACACACGAAAGAATATGTAAAGGCAGCGGTACCCGCTTGTGCAAGTTTGGGCAAGAATTTAGAAAATAAATTGGTGCGAGGCAGGATCATTTCCAGACTCAAAGAACATGTTTTGCAGATGGAAGATGTTTTAGAAGAAAAATAGATTGAATTTTCCGAACATTTGTATTAGAATAGAAAGAAGATATCAGATTAGAACGAAAGAGCAGAAAATAAGGGCGTGAGAATATGCAGGATAAAAATAATACTCAATTTTTTAAAGTGGAAAAAGAGCAGCAGATACGGGTGGATGATGTGCTGGAGATCGTGTATCGGGCATTGCGGGAGAAAGGCTATAATCCCGTAAATCAGATAGTAGGGTACATCATGTCCGGAGATCCTACTTATATTACAAGCCATAACAATGCAAGGAGCCTTATTATGAAGGTAGAGCGGGACGAGCTGGTGGAAGAGATCCTGCGTCAGTATATTAAAAATAATTCCTGGGAATAGGAGGGGTCAGATGCGTATTTTGGGTTTGGACTTTGGCTCTAGGACCGTGGGAGTCGCAGTAAGCGACGAACTGCTTGTGACAGCGCAGGCTGTTGAGACAATCCCCCGGAAATCCCAGGGAAAGCTGAGACAGACTTTGGCGAGAATTGATGCGCTGATTCAAGAATACCAGGTGGACAGGATTGTATTGGGATTCCCGAAGAATATGAATAACACGCAAGGGGAACGCTGCGAAAAAACATTGGAATTCCAGGAAATGTTAAAAAAGCGCAGCGGCCTTTCCGTAGAATTATGGGACGAGCGCCTGACTACGGTGGCAGCAGAGCGGATTCTTATTGAGAAAGGCGTACGCAGAGAAAACCGCAAAGCCTATGTGGATCAGATTGCGGCTGTGATGATATTGCAAGGCTATCTGGATTCCTTGGGTTTTAAAAAAGATTGTGCAGGCGAAGCGGCACCAACGGAATAAAGAGGATTTAATCAGATATGGAGAAAATAACTTTTTTGTCTCCTCAGGATGGGGAGGCATTGGAATTTTATGTATTAGAACAGACTCGGATTAACGGAGTCAGTTATCTTTTGGTTACAGAAGAAGAGGACGGGGACTGTGACGCGTTCATTTTAAAGGATTTGTCGCAAGATCAGGATGAGGAAGCCAGGTATGAGATGGTGGAATCAGAGGAAGAGCTAGGATATATATCCAAAATATTTTCGGAGATTTTGGAAGACGTAGATCTTACGATGTAGGTGAAAGGCAGAAGCGCGAAGCGCTGGCCGAATACATTTTAAATATAAATTCGCTTGGCAGGGAGCTGGCAAGCATTTTGGAGGTGCAATTTGAAAAAACAAAACAACTCAAAACTGAGAATCATTCCGATGGGAGGATTGGAACAGATTGGAATGAACATTACTGCCTTCGAATATGAAGACAGTATTATTGTGGTGGATTGCGGATTGTCTTTCCCAGAGGATGACATGCTGGGAATCGATCTGGTAATCCCGGATGTCACATACCTTAAGAATAACCTTGACAAGGTGAAAGGATTTTTCATTACTCATGGACATGAGGACCATATCGGTGCCATCCCCTATGTGCTTCGGGATATCAACGTGCCGATTTATGCCACGAAGCTTACCATTGGCATTATTGAGAATAAGCTTCAGGAGCATAATATGATGAACAAGGTGAAGCGCAAGGTGGTTAGGTATGGGCAGCATATTAATTTAGGCTGTTTTCGAGTGGAATTTATTAAGACCAATCACAGCATTCAGGATGCGGCGGCTCTTGCTATCTATTCACCTGCGGGGATCGTGGTTCATACCGGAGACTTTAAGGTAGACTATACGCCGGTATTTGGGGACGCTATTGATTTACAGAGATTTGGAGAAATCGGCAAGAAAGGCGTGCTCGCCCTGATGTGTGACAGCACCAATGCGGAACGTCCCGGCTTTACCAATTCAGAACGCACGGTTGGAAAGACTTTTGACAATATTTTTTCGGAACATACCAATACCCGCATCATCATTGCGACTTTCGCATCCAATGTGGACCGTGTGCAACAGATTATCAATTCTGCCTATAAGTTCGGCAGGAAGGTAGTGGTGGAAGGTAGAAGCATGGTCAATATTATTTCCACTGCCACGGAGCTAGGCTACCTTCATATTCCAGAGAACACCTTGATTGACATTGAGCAGTTGAAGAATTATCCAGACGAACAGACCGTGCTGATTACTACGGGTAGCCAGGGGGAATCTATGGCGGCGCTCTCTAGGATGGCGGCGAACCTTCATAAGAAAGTAACCATTAAGCCGGGCGATACCATTATATTCAGCTCCAATCCCATTCCAGGCAATGAAAAGGCAGTGTCTAATGTGATTAATGAGTTGTTTATGAAAGGGGCGGAAGTGATATTTCAGGACGCCCATGTGTCTGGTCATGCCTGCCGAGAGGAGATCAAGCTGATATACTCCCTTGTAAAGCCCAGATATGCGATTCCAGTACATGGAGAATACAAGCATTTAAAAGCGCAGGCCTCGATTGCAAAGGAACTGGGATTTGACAAAGAGGATATTTTTATTTTGTCTTCTGGAAACGTGCTGGAGCTGGATGAGAACGGGGCAAAAGTGACGGAGAAAGTTCCAGTAGGGGCGATACTTGTCGACGGCCTTGGCGTTGGCGATGTAGGCAATATCGTGCTGCGAGACCGCCAGCATCTGGCGGAGGACGGGATCATCATCGTGGTAATGACTTTGGAATCTGGCAGCAGCAGAGTGCTTGCAGGGCCAGACATTGTCAGTCGGGGATTCGTGTATGTAAGAGGCGCTGAGAGCCTTATGGACGAGGCCAAGAGGGTGCTTGACGACGCAATGGAATATTGCATGGACAGAAATATTACAGACTGGGGAAAAATTAAGACAGAAGTCAAGGAAGAGCTGGGTGAGTTTGTCTGGAAAAAGACGAAGCGCAGGCCTATGATTATGCCCATTATCATGGAAGTGTAAACAATTCCAGAATAACGGAAAGCAGAGGTTATTATGTATCACAGACTAGATGAGATTTTAAATAATTTGGCAAATGCCTTTAAAGACAGCCCAGAATATCGGGATTATCAAAGAATAAGGGAATTGATTCACCAGGATCCGGAGAAAGAGCGGGCAATCAATGAATTCCGCAGGCGGAATTTTGAACTGCACAAGTACCGGAACACAGACCTGTATAATGAGATGGACAGGCTGGAACAGGAATTTGCACCTCTGCGCGCACAGCCCTATGTCAATGAGTATTTGGCGGCGGAGCTTGCCTTGTGCCGCATGGTACAGCGCATTAATTACCGTTTGATGGAGGAGATTGAGTTTGATCTGGGATTTGATCCTTTGTAACAGGCAGGATCAGTCAAAGGGGAATGAGATGAGAAACAGTAAGGTAGTATGGAATATATTAAATGTTGCTTTGAGCATCCTCTTGGCGGTGCTGCTGGCATTTGTTCTTCTCAAAGCAGGAGAAGTTGCATATGATTTGGGCTACCGGGTGTTTACAGAGCCTGCCTTGGAGGAAACGCCAGGGCAGGACATGTCTGTGGTGCTGACAGAAGGGATGTCAGCGTTGGAGCTGGGAAGTCTTCTGGAAGAAAAACGTCTCGTGGACAGCGGTCTTTTGTTTGCCATCCAGCTTGAGCTGTCAGAGTATCATGATAAAATAAAAGCAGGAAAATATACGCTGAATACTTCCAAGAATGCCCAGGAATTGATGCAAATCCTGGCTGGGGAAGAAGCTGAGGAAAAAGAGGAATGATCAAGAGAGAGCGTTTGAACACATATATCAATTCTTTGGACAGCGAGAATCCAGCTTTCCTGATGGAATTGGAGGAGGAGGCACAAAGGAATTATGTGCCAGTGATCCGCACAGAGACACAGAACCTTTTAAAGCTCCTGCTTGCCATGAACCGCCCAAAACGAATTCTTGAGGTGGGTACGGCGGTGGGATTTTCCGCATTATTGATGGAATATTTTAATCCGGCAGATTGTAAAATAACCACAATTGAGAATTATCAAAAGAGGATTCCGATTGCCCAGGAGAATTTTAGAAAAGCTGGAAAATGCCAGGTGATTGAATTGTTGGAGGGAGATGCGGCGCAGGTTCTTAAAACTCTGACTGAGCCTTATGATTTTATCTTTATGGATGCGGCGAAAGGACAGTATATCCACTTTTTGAAAGATGTGATGCGTCTTTTAGAGCCTGGGGGCGTGCTGGTTTCGGATAACGTGTTGCAGGAGGGGGACATTATAGAATCCCGTTTTGCAGTGACAAGGAGGAACCGCACCATCCATAAGCGGATGCGGGATTATCTGTATGAGCTGACTCATATGGAAGAGCTGACTACTTCTGTATTGCCTGTCGGAGACGGGGTCACAGTCAGCGTGAGGAGGTTGTAATTTATGAAGAAACCGGAATTGCTGGTGCCTGCTGGCAGCCTTGAGGTATTGAAAATTGCCGTGACCTATGGAGCGGACGCCGTATATGTCGGCGGCGAGTCTTTTGGGCTAAGGGCAAAGGCGAAGAATTTTTCTATGGAAGACCTGGAGAAAGGAATTGCGTTTGCGCATCAACATGACGTGAAGGTTTACGTGACGGCAAATATTTTGGCGCACAATGAAGATTTGGACGGCGTCAGAGATTATTTTCAAGAACTAAAAAAGATAAAGCCAGACGCTGTGATAATCTCAGATCCCGGTATTTTTGCCATTGCAAGAGAGACATGTCCGGAGATTGAAATCCATATTTCGACGCAGGCGAATAACAGCAATTATGGGACGTATCAGTTCTGGCACAAGCTGGGTGCTAAGCGCGTAGTTTCTGCAAGAGAGCTGTCCTTGCAGGAGATTGGGGAGATTCGGGCGAGAATTCCCAAAGATTTGGAAATTGAGACTTTCGTCCATGGAGCCATGTGCATTTCTTATTCCGGCAGATGCTTGCTCAGTAATTATTTTACTGGACGTGACGCCAATCAGGGGGCGTGTACCCATCCTTGCCGCTGGAAATATGCGGTGATGGAGGAAACTAGGCCAGGGGAATATTTGCCGGTTTATGAGAATGAGCGAGGCACTTATATTTTTAATTCCAAAGACTTGTGCATGATCGAATATATTCCTCAGCTTGTGGAAGCGGGGATTGACAGCTTTAAAATTGAGGGGAGGATGAAAACAGCCCTTTATGTGGCCACTGTGGCAAGAACTTACCGAAAGGCCATAGACGACTATTTTCTTTCTAAGGAATGTTATCAAAAAAATATGCCTTGGTATCTGGAACAGATCTCAAACTGCACGTATCGGCAGTTTACCACTGGCTTTTTCTTTGGAAAGCCAGATGAGCATACGCAGATTTATGATAATAATACTTATGTGAAAGAATATACTTATCTTGGCATTGTGGGAGAAAAGGACGACAGGGGATATCGTATTGAGCAGAGAAATAAGTTTTCTGTTGGAGAACAGATTGAAGTTATGAAGCCCGACGGTAATAATATTGCTGTAACAGTACAGGCAATTCGAGATCAAGAAGGCAATGAGATGGAGTCAGCGCCCCATCCCAAGCAAGTGTTATATATTGATTTAGGACAGCCGTTGGCAAAATATGATATTTTGCGCAGACAAGAGAAGGAGGAGCAGGCAGATGAATAAAGACAGATATGTAGCATATGTAGGAACTTACACCCATGGGACTAGCGTGGGGATCCATATTTATGATATGGATGTGGAAGAAGGAAAGCTGAAGGAGCGTAAAGTAGTTCCGATCAATAATCCTTCTGACCTGATCGTGTCCCCTAATGGGAAGTTTTTGTATTCTATCGCAGATGAAGGCGTGGCGGCGTTTCGTGTGCTGGAAGACGGGGACTTAGAGCCTATGAATGAAAAATGGATCGGCGGGATGCGCGGTTGTTATGTCACAGTGGACAAGGAGAACCGTTACTTGTTTGTGGGAGGATATCATGATGGGAGAGTGACCATGATGAAGCTCAACGAGGATGGGAGCATTGGTGAAATTTCGGATGGAATCTTCCATACGGGAATCGGAAGAAGCATTGCTGAACATAATTATCGTCCTCACGTCAACTGCGTGGAGCTGACGCCTTGGGAGAAGTTTCTGTGCGCCGTGGACGGAGGTCTTGATCATGTGAAGATCTATAGAGTTGATTATGAAAAGGGCAAGCTGAAGATTGCAGATATCCTCCGGGAGCCGATTGATTCTTCGCCGAGAATGATCCGGTTTAGCAAAGACGGAACGCATGCTTTCGTGCTGTGCGAGGAGACGAATGAGGTAAATGCCTATCGCTATCAGTGTACGCCAGAAGGCCCAGTGTTTGAAAAAGTACAGAGCGTGCCCACGGTGAATGCAAAGGAGAAGCAAAATTGCGCGGCTTCAGGCATGGAGATTTCAGAGAACGGAAAGTATTTGTTTTGCTCTAATGCGGGGGCGAATTCTGTGATTATTTTTGAAATTAATCCTGAGAGTGCAGAGCTGACGGAAGTCTGCGAATCTAAAATCAGTGGTGATTATCCAAAGACGCTTGCCATTTTTCCTGATGGCAGGCACTTCGTGAGCCTGAATCATGATACCAATCAGATTACCACTTTCCGGGTGAATTATGATAAAAAATGTTTTCTTATGATGGGCAAGCCTATTTCCATCGACCAGCCCAACTGCATCCATATTCATAAGCTGGTTTAGAGGAGAGCACAAGAGGTGGAAATTATTTCTGACCAGAGTGAACCGGCCTCATTTTTGATCTCAGGCATTGTTTCTTGTCAGATGATCATACATTTAACCACACGGGGCGTCGCACTAATGTATTAGTGGGACAGCCCCGTGTAATAGATTCTAATCATTTCAATTCTTGAAAAGTTTTTGAAGTTTGCTTGTCAGCGCGATAAAGCTTTTCTAAAGAATCCATTCGCGCTCCGGTATTTTCTAACAGTAAGTCTAACAGAGTCAGGGCAGCCATGCATTCTACCACAACCACCGCCCTGGGAACGATAACTGGGTCATGCCTTCCATGAATGGAAATAGAGATTTCTTCTCTAGCCTGGGTAATGGTGCGCTGTGGGGCTGCAATGGAGGGCGTGGGTTTGAATGCTGCCCGAAAGACCAAGGGAGCGCCGCTGCTGATGCCGCCAAGAATCCCTCCTGCATGGTTGCTGGCAGTGATGGGACGTCCGTGTTCGATCAGAAAGCTGTCATTATTCTCAGAGCCGGTGGCGGAAGCTGAAAGAAAGCCATCTCCGATCTCGAAGCCTTTGACGGCTCCAATCGAAAATATTGCCTTTGCCAAGTTGGCGTCCAGCTTGTCAAATACTGGCTCTCCGATGCCAGCGGGGACTCCGGTGATGATGCATTCCACTACGCCCCCGGCAGAGTCTGTGCGTCTCATGCACTCTTCAAGATAACATTCCGCTTTCCGTGCACAATCTTCATCCGGCATAAAGACGGGATTTGTAAGGATTTGTTCCTGGAGGGTGGCAAAGGAATTGCTGTCTTTTGAGCCAAAGGCCGTCAAAAGATCTTGGGCAGACTGTGGAATTGTGACTGGGCCGATGGAGCGGGCATAGGTCAGAAAAGAGATTCCAAGCTGGTTTAAGATTTTTACAGCAATGGCGCCTGCTGCAACTCTTCCGATGGTTTCCCGTCCCGAAGAACGGCCGCCGCCCCGGTAATCCCGAAAACCATATTTTGCGTCAAAGGTAAAATCCGCATGTCCTGGGCGATAGTAGGAGGCTATATCTCCATAATCCTGGGAACGCTGGTTTTCGTTGAAGACGGCCAGGCTGACCGGGGTTCCAGTGGTCCGTCCTTCAAAGACGCCTGAGAGAATCTTTACCTTGTCTCCTTCTTTGCGGGGCGTGGAATAGCGGGATTGTCCCGGCTTTCTTCTGTCCAAAAATTGTTGGATGTCGGACTCATTGAGAGAAAGACCGGCTGGGCATCCGTCTGCGACGACGCCGATCCCTGTTCCATGGGATTCCCCCCAGGTAGTAATTCGAAAATGAGAGCCAAATGTTGAGCCTGCCATAGTGAGACCTCCTGAATCTATATTAAATCTTCGACATTTTATCACGTTATTTTAACACGTTATGAAACGCTGTTCAATAGGTGAAAGTGATTTAAGTTTCCCCATTTTGAATTCATAGCGCCAAAAGGTTTCCATCACAAAGTGATGAAAACACTTTGCACATAAAAGCGCTCTGAAAAGCTAGCTTTTCAAGCACTTTTTGTGCAAGATGTCTATGCTGCCAAAGGCAGCAAGACCTTTTGGCGCTATGAATTGCAAAATGCGGAAACTCAAACATTGTGGGGTAGTCATAACGATAGATTTATGTTATAATAACTACATTCAGAAAAATAAACAGCAAAGGGGTTGGACACCATGCGCATTACAATTAGCGGAAAGAATATTGAGATCACTCAAGGATTAAGGCAGGCAGTGGAGGACAAGCTGTCTAAGCTGGAGAGATATTTTACTCCTGAGACAGATATCCTTGTAACATTAAGCGTAGAGAAGGAACGTCAGAAAATAGAAGTTACCATTCCGGTGAAAGGAAATATTATCCGTTCTGAGCAGGTAAGCAATGACATGTATGTTTCCATAGACTTGGTGGAAGAGGTTATCGAGCGGCAGTTAAAGAAGTACAAGAATAAGATTGTAGACCAGCAGCAGTCCGCAGGCAATTTTCAGAAAGAATATATTGATAAAGAAGTGGAAGAAGATGAAGACGTCAAGATTATCCGTACCAAGCGTTTTGGGATGAAGCCGATGTATCCGGAAGACGCTTGCATACAGATGGAACTCTTGGGACATAACTTTTTTGTATTCCAGAATGCAGAGACAGATCAGGTGAACGTCGTATATAAGAGAAAAGGAAATACATATGGATTGATTGAACCTGAATTTTAAATGAGAAGGGGCTGTTGCAAAATGCAGCTTATATGCAATATATGGATGAGATTCTTGTGATCTGAATACCATATTCTGTATATAACGGCTATTTTGCAGCAGCCTCTTTTCTTTGGCTTTGTCACTTGTCACCGCTTTTAAAATAGTATAAAATAGCGGTGATTATTAATTTGTAAATGCAGGAGGATTTTCCATGAATATTATCGTATTGGCAGGAGGCTTGAGCACAGAGCGGGATGTGTCCTTTGTGACTGGCGGCGAGGTTGCGAAAGCGCTCAGGAAAAACGGGCATCACGTCATTCTTTTGGACGTCTTTATGGGCTATAGCGACAAGGAAGAAGATTTAAATGGAATCTTTGAGCGCTCTAAGGAGGTCAGCACTCTGGTGACGGGAATTTCTGGCACGGCGCCGGATCTGGAGGCTGTGAAAAAGAGCAGGAAAGATCAGAGCGCCAGCTTATTTGGACCTAACGTCATAGCGCTCTGCCGTATGGCAGACATTGTGTTTTTGGCCCTTCATGGAGAAAATGGAGAGGACGGCAGAATTCAGGCCGCATTTGACTTATATGGCATCAAATATACGGGAACGGGATATCTGGGCAGCGCTCTTGCCATGGATAAACAATTGGCAAAGCGACTTTTTACGGCGAACCAGATACCGACGCCGCCAGGGATTGCTATGAGGAAGGATTCTGGCGAGAGGAATTTTGAAAAAACGGGTTGCTCTCTGCCTTGCGTAGTAAAGCCTTGCCGGGGAGGTTCCAGCGTCGGAGTGTCTATCGTGTGGACGGAGCAGCAATTTCAGGAAGCATTAGAGGAGGCTTTTCGCTGGGAAGACGAGGTCGTGGTTGAATCTTATATCAAGGGCAGGGAATTTTCCGTGGGCGTGATCGATTTTAAGGCTCTTCCGGTGATTGAGATCGCCCCAGTGGAGGGCTTTTACGATTATAAAAACAAGTATGCGGCTGGCAGTACCGTGGAAACCTGTCCCGCTGATCTTTTGGAGGAACTTGCCACGAAACTGCAGCATTATGCAGAGGAAGCGGCAAAAGCGTTGGGTCTTGCCACGTATTCCAGAATGGATTTTCTGTTAGACGAAGAAAACCGCATCTATTGCCTGGAGGCAAATACGTTGCCAGGAATGACGCCCACAAGCCTGCTGCCTCAGGAAGCGAGGGCAGCGGGGATCGATTTTGTGGAGTTATGTGAACGGATAATTCAGATTTCGCTGAATAAGTATCAGTAATTGGAGGATGCCATGAAACATATGACGTTAAAACATATCGCAGAAGCTTGCCACGGAATTTACATTGGAGACGAAAGAAAGCTTGAAACTGAAATTAGCGGAGCTGTCACAGACAGCCGGCAGGTAAAAGAGGGATATTTGTTTCTCCCGATAAAAGGCGCAAGAGTGGATGGTCATGACTTTATCCCAGCAGTTGCAGAACAAGGCGCTGCCGCCGTTCTTTCTGAGCGGGAACTGGCAGACTGTGCGCTGCCTTATATCCGTGTGGAATCTACCGAACAGGCGCTGAAAGACATCGCAGAGCATTACCGCAGCCAGCTTGCGATTCCCATTGTGGGAATCACGGGCAGCGTAGGCAAGACCAGCACAAAAGAAATGATTGCCTCTGTTTTATCGCAAAAATATAAAGTGTTAAAGACCGCGGGAAACTTTAACAATGAAATCGGCCTCCCGCTGACGCTTCTTAGAATTCGTAAAGAACATCAAGCGGCAGTGGTGGAGATGGGGATTTCTGATTTTGGAGAGATGCACCGCCTTGCAAAAATGGCGAGACCGGATATCTGCGTGATTACCAATATCGGTATTTGCCATCTGGAAAATTTAAAGAGCAGAGATGGCATTTTAAAGGCGAAAAGTGAGATCTTCGACTATTTAAAGCCGGAGGGACATATTGTGCTCAATGGAGAGGATGAAAAGCTTGCCACGATCCAAAAGGTAAAGGGGGTTCAGCCAGTATTTTATGGGCCTGGCAGGGAGATTTATGCAGATCAGATTCAAAACCAGGGACTGGAAGGGGTAAGCGCAGTCATTCATACGCCGAAAGGCTGTATTAAAGTAAATATTCCTATTCCTGGAGAACATAATGTATCGAATGCCATGGCGGCGGCGGCAGTGGGACTTTCTCTTGATATGGAGCTTTTGGATATTCAAGCAGGAATTGAGCAAGTAAAGGCCATTGGAGGGCGCAGCAATCTTATGCAATGCGGCAGTCTGCAGATTCTTGACGATTGTTATAACGCCAACCCAGTTTCTATGAGGGCTTCCTTAGACGTACTTAGCAGCGGAACAGGAAGAACAGTCGCCGTACTTGGAGACATGGGAGAGCTAGGGGAAGACGAAGAACAGCTCCACTATGAAACAGGCGCCTATGTGGCGCAAAAGAAGATCGACGCCCTGTTTTGTGCCGGGAGCCTGTCAGCACAGCTTGCGCAGGGTGCAAGAGACGGGGGCATGGAACAAGTATTTTATTTTGCTAAGCGACAGGAATTGATAGAGCACCTGTTGGAATTCCTGAAAGAGGGCGATGCCGTGCTGGTAAAAGCATCTCATTTCATGGAATATCCAAAGGTGGTAGAAGCCCTAAAGGCGAGAGAACAGATAGGCCAAAGTTAAAATTAATAAGATGGCTATGCTGTCATAGATTCATGACGTTTCATCATTTCTTCGATTTTGGATTGGGTATATGCGCCGGAAAATTTCCGGTGCTCCTTATCCAATTGATTCAGATATATTGGTTCGCCGTATTCTACGATGACTTTGCACTTGCGCATAAAGGGCATGTGCTTTTCCCAAATATCCTGACTTCCTGAAATGGCAACAGGAATGATGGGACATCCTGTCTTCTCTGCCATTTTCAAACTGCCCTCTTTAAATGGAAGCAAGCCGTCTTCCGGGTGGGGATTTCTAGTGCCTTCTGGGAAGATGCAGATCGAAATCCCGTTCTTGATGTAATCAATGCCGGTTAAAATGGTTTTTAGCCCTGCTTTCATGTCAGAACGGTCCAAAAAGAGGCAGTAAAGATGTTTCATCCAATTGGAAAGGAGCGGGACTCTCTCCATAAAATCTTTAGAAACATATCCCGTAAGCCCAGGGCACCGGGAATATGTTATGACAATGTCAAAATAACTCTGATGGTTGGGAACATACAACACAGCCTGGTCTTTGGGAATCCGGTCTTCCCCAATGATGGTCAGCTTTGTTCCGGTAAAAACCAGTATCACCTTAAATGCCCATTGGACGATGCGAAGGCTGCTGATGTCTGCAGCGGGCTTGTTGAATTTTTTGATTACCCGTTCCACTAACATGATTGGGATAGAGAGAATCAGAAAAATAATTAAAAAAAGTGAAACCAGAATTAATCGTATCATGTCATCTACCTTTCCTTCTGGGAATTTTATGGGGTTGTTGCAAAATAGCCGCTATATACAGGGTCGGTCAATCAGACTGCATAAGCCTGATCCATATCTTGTATATAAGCTGCATTTTGCAGCAGCCCCTTATTATTATACAAAGGTACTTTGAAAAATACAATCATAAATGACAGGAAAGCCTTATACAATATCAATAGAACGTATTAATTTGAAAAGGAGCCGCCCATGAACAAAATGATTTTGCCAAAAAGGTCTTTGCTTTGCATTCTTATGGTTCTGATTATGCCAATCATGCTCTGGGCAGGGTGCGGGTTGGAGGAGACAGACGGTCACAAGCTGAAAGATTTGTCTTATACGATTTTGGAAGAGAAGGAGATTCCGCAGGAATTCCTGGAAGTAATAGAAGAGAAAAAGGAAGGGATTTTTAAGCTCACCTACACGGATCAAGAAAATCTCTACATAGCAGTTGGATATGGCGTTCAACAGACAGGTGGCTACAGTATTTCTGTAAATGAGTGTTACCTGACTAAAAACGCAGTGTATTTTGACACGACATTGATTGGACCGTCAAAAGGAGAACAGGTCAATCAGGTCAAATCTTATCCATATCTGGTAATTAAGACAAAATATTTAGAAAAAAGCGTAGTTTTTGAGTAGAAAATACGGTAGGAATTTGGACTCAAATGTGCTAAGATGGTAAACGAAGTACAAAATAGCAAGTCTTCAAAAATGTTTTTGTCATTTTTGAAGGCTTAATTCTGAGAAAACAGCGGACAAGTCTGTGGTTTCTATTTGAAAATAGTACATGATTTCAATGAAATTGTTTATAATAAAATCGTAGCTATCCCCAATGGGGCAGGCACAAAATGCAGATTCAGGCATAAAATAAGCTAACAGGGAACAGATTTACAATTTGATAAAGTATGTTATAATAGTACATGATGTTTTTCGCAAGGTCCAAAGACGGACAGAGCATGATGGGAGTACTATGATAACTTCTTGTACGAAAACAGAGCATAGAGGTGCAATATGGAACAGTATGTGATCAGAGGGGGTAATCCGTTGGTAGGCGAAGTGGAGATCGGCGGCGCTAAGAATGCGGCGCTGGCAATCCTGGCAGCTTCCATTATGACGGATGAGACCGTAACAATAGATAATATACCCGATGTACGGGATGTCAACGCCTTGCTTCAGGCAATGAGCGATATCGGGGCAAGGATAGACAGGGTAGATGCGCACACCGTGAAGATTACTGGTTCTTCAGTAAGGGATATTTCAGTAGATTATGATTCTATGAAGAAGATCAGGGCTTCTTATTATCTGCTGGGAGCGCTCTTGGGAAAATACAAGCATGCAGAAGTAACGCTTCCTGGAGGCTGCAACATTGGAAGCAGGCCCATGGATTTGCACATTAAGGGATTTCGTGCCTTGGGCGCAGATGTGCAGATTCGCAACGGCGCCGTAGCGGCAGAGGCACAGAAGTTAAAAGGCAGCCATATATATCTGGATAAGGTATCGGTTGGCGCTACGATTAATATAATGATGGCGGCAGCTATGGCAGAAGGAAAAACGACAATTGAAAATGCGGCAAAAGAGCCTCATGTGGTGGACGTCGCCAATTTTTTGAATAGCATGGGAGCGAATATCCGCGGAGCAGGCACGGACGTGATCCGCATTGTGGGCGTGGAGAACCTTCATAAGACGGAATATTCCGTGATTCCAGATCAGATTGAGGCAGGAACTTTTATGTTTGCGGCAGCGGCAACCAAAGGCGACGTCACTGTGAAAAATGTGATCCCAAAACATTTAGAGGCTACCTCGGCGAAGCTGTTAGAGGCAGGCTGCGAGATAGAGGAACTGGACGACGCTGTGCGAGTGGTGGCTTCCAAGCCATTGAGGCATACGCAGGTTACTACGCTGCCTTATCCAGGGTTTCCAACGGATATGCAGCCTCAGATGTCCGTGGTCTTAGGCATTGCCCAAGGAACTAGTACCGTGACAGAGAGCATTTTTGAAAACCGTTTTAAATATGTCGACGAATTGACCCGCATGGGGGCGGACATCAAGGTAGAGAG